>Ga0193747_1000608_pt1 | contig 11349 bp, 7 predicted proteins | sample L1m2metaG_FD_143048 | JGI IMG/M metagenome (GOLD analysis project Ga0193747, IMG submission 143048) | Soil microbial communities from a riparian zone of the East river system, Colorado, United States - L1m2 | ecosystem: Environmental > Terrestrial > Soil > Riparian zone | place: USA: East River...
AGAGCAAAGGGCTAAGACCGAAGACCCAAGACCGTCTTGGCTCTTTGCCCTTAGCCCTTTGCTCTTTCACGGTTTCTTTTTCTTCTGGCCTTCGTCCGCCGAAGGTGCGGGGAGTTTCTTGCCGGACTCGATGATTTCGTTGGCATTATCAGCGACGCGTTCAATGGCAGCTAATTCGTCGTCGTTCTTTGTTTGCGTCTTTAGGGCTTCGAGTTGAGTTAAGTAGCGACTGGAAGCGGCGGTGAGCTTCCGCAGCGACCTGGAAAGCAGCGGACTCTTTTCGTCGCGGCGGCTAACGTCGTCGATGTTGGTGATTGCCTCATCCAGGATTCCGGCGATGTCGCCGAGCAGTTCAACCCGCGTACCCTTCGGTACTTCACCCCAATCCGGCTCGTCTTGCAGAGCCTTCTTGGTCGACGGCTGGGCCGTGCCATTTATGACTGCAAAGCGCCGGTCCACGGCCTTAATAAAAATATCAATTCGCTTATCAAGCTCCTGATAGTAACGCACGAGATCCGTTTCGGCGTCGGTGAGATGGTCTCGCTTTTGCGCCGGAACGACCGCCGCTCCGAACAGAAGAACACTCAAAACTATGGCGGCTTTACACCCAAAGGCGAAAGCTCGTCGACTCTGATCGGAGCAGCCGGCAACTTCTACGGTAGGGGTGTGATCGAAGATTTCTGATGCGCTCATCTTTTTGCTACGGACCTCCGTCAAGGGTGCTTGGTTCCTTCCGGAAGGGCCTTAACTTCATCCGGCTTTTTCCCGTCGTTAATGTCTTCTCGCAGGACGGTATGGCCATAGAATTTATCGAGGACTTCTGAACGAGTCTCGCGAGTGTACTCCTCAGCCGCTTTGAGGTTGCCGGCATAATCAGCGGGCGTGCTACGGCGGATCACGGCCAGACGAGGCGGCAGTTTGCGCAACGCTATGTCGAAGTGTTTATAAAGATCGCGCGTACTATTCTTGCTCGCGTTCATCGCTGCCAGAAACGTTCGCGCATCAGTAAGCAGGCCGAGATAACGGCCGAGTTCTTCGCAGGACTGCTCGAATTGTTTTTGGGCAGTCAAGTCCTCTGCTTTGGTGAGATGGTCCGCGGCCAATTCGAGGGTGATGCTGATTCGTGACTTTGAATCCTTGGCTCCGTCTAATTGCGAGCGTTCTTCCCGCGAAACAAATCTCATGGGCGGGGGTGCAGGCATTTGCGGACTGCGCGGCTGTTGGGCGAGAGCAGCCGACCAGGCTGAACAAATTACAATGCCTTGCGCCAAAGAGATCCAAGGGTGACGAATCGGAGTCGGCATTTTCAGTAACCGAGCAGTCGGTAGCTTAAGCCTTCAGTATGCGTTCGTAGCCTGCGCTGCGGTGGTGGCGATTTCTTCTCAGGGATGTTTGCGTTTCATTCCCTGTCCGCGCTTGATCTGATCGCGCAGCACCGGCAAGCGCAAATTCACTTTTTCAATTTCGAGTTTGTTGTTCGCCGGATCAGCTTGCGCCAAAAACTTTTCGTAAGCCGCCAGGGCCAGCTCGTACTCTCCGAGATTATCATGGACCGTCGCTATGAAAAAATACGTCGCGGAAACTTCGGGACGTTTAGCCGCGAGCCATTCATATTCGGGCAGCGCTTCGGCAAACCGCTTGAGTTCGTAAAGCGCGAGCGCAAGATTCGCGTGCGCAACATAATCGTCAGGCGTTTTGGTAATAACTCTCTGAAGAATTCCGGCTGCTTCGGCGAAACGCCGCGACTGCACCAGGGCCGCGGCATAACCGGTCGCATGTTTCGGATTGTCGGGCTCGATTTGAAGTGCTCGATAATAGTAGCCCTCAGACTTCGACGGATCGACGCGTCGATACGCACTGCCAAGTCTGGCCAGCAAGCTCGTGTTTTTGGGATCGTGCTGCAGAAGTGTTTCGAGAGCGGCGCGCTCTTCGACGCTTGAGCCCGCGTCACCGGCGATCTCTGCTCGCAACGCAATCACTTCAGGACGTTTCCGATCTGTTTCATTCAGGCTGTCGAGCAATCGCAGACTTTCATCCGGCCGGCCGGCGCGTGCGTACAGCTGAGCGATATCCAAAATAAAACTAAAGCGGCTGTCCGCCGTCAGCGTCGGCTTGATTGCGTCTAGATCAGCAAGGGCGCCGGCCCGATCGTTCATTTGAAGCAAGAGCAGTGCGCGATCGTAATAGCCGGAAGTCATTCTTGGATCAATTTCGAGAGCGCGCGTAATGCTTGAGACGGCCGTTTTAGTATCACCCGCCGCATTCTCGATAGCAGCGCGCCGGCGCCATGTGTCATGGGTCGCGTCTTTCAGTGAGGTCGCAGCCCGAATGAGCTTAAGCGCTTCATTCAGATCTCCGGCGCGCTGACGAAGCACAGCCAAATGCACTAAAGCCTCGAGGTTCTTAACATCAAGCTCGATCGCGCGCCTGAGGATCGGTTCTGCTTCCTTATCAAAACTTCCCGTAAAAGCTAAGAAGCCGCCGAACTTGACGTACGCCATCGTCCAATCAGGCCGCAAAGCGACCGCGCGATTAAATCCTTCGATCGCTTCTGCTTTTTGATTTGTTGCCAGGAGTGCCATGGCTCTTTGGAACTCCGCTTCTGGGAATTCCGGCTTCAGTTTCACCGCCGCTTCGTAGAACTGAATCGCGGTTTTGTATTCGCCCTTTGCGTGGGCGTCCTGGCCGCGATCAAACAGCTTCACGGGATCGTTTTCGCCGTCGGCGATCTCCTGGGCTTGACCGGTCGCGACTTGAAAGCACGTCCCGATGAGCAGAATGAATGCTGCCGAAAGAATAGGTGAACGTGAGCGCGGGGTGAAAAACATTTGTCTGCTAAGTTTGTGAAACCGGACTTCCGCGTATGCAGATGTTTGATGTTAGCACCTTGCTTCTCGTTGCGTCCAAACCAGACTTAACCATCCACGAAGGCACAACGTTGCAGTTGCGTCGGCTTGCTGCTTGCGCTAACATCTCGTCGAATTATCACCCCTAACAAGCTATCGCACTACGGTCGGGTTGGGAAACTGCCGATGCCTACAGCACTCGTTGACGATATACGAGAGATTAAGGAAGACAACCCATTCGAGTCGATGATGTCGCGATTCGATCGCGCCGCGCAATTGTTGAATCTCGATCCGGATCTCTATGCCGTGATGCGGGTGCCGAACCGAGAGCTAAAAGTCTACATTCCGACACGAATGGACTCAGGGCGAATTCAAGTCTTTGAAGGCTTTCGCGTCCAACATAACTTTGCGCGCGGTCCGGCGAAGGGCGGCATCCGTTACGCTCCCGACGTTAACATTGACGAAGTACGAGCCCTGGCTGCGTGGATGACCTGGAAGTGTGCCGTCGTCAACGTTCCCTTTGGAGGCGCCAAAGGCGGCATCATTTGCGATCCACTTCAGATGTCCCTGGGTGAGCTTGAAAGGATGACGCGACGCTATGCGTCGGAGTTACTAGACTTCATCGGGCCCGAGAAAGATGTTCCCGCGCCGGACATGAACACTAATGAGCAGACGATGGCGTGGATCATGGACACCTATTCCATGCACGCTCGTCACACGGTTACTGCCGTGGTTACGGGAAAGCCCATCGACCTGGGAGGATCGAGGGGACGCCGGGAAGCGACTGGCCGAGGATTACTCTTCGTAATCAACGAAGCCGTCAAGCGCTTTAACATGTCTCCGGGTTCTACTCGTGTCGTCGTGCAGGGAAGTGGCAACGTTGGTGGAATAGCTGCTTTGCTCCTCCATGAGGCTGGATACAAAGTTGTAGCGATCTCAGATGTTCACGGCGGAATACATAATGCGAAGGGAATTGATGTTCCCGCGGCCCTGAAGTATCTTCAGTCAACGCGATCGTTTGAGGATTACGGCGAAGCAGATGCGGTGAGCAACGCGGACCTCCTGGAGTTGGACTGCGACGTATTGGTTCCCGCGGCCACCGAAAATCAGATCACTTCACACAATGCTAAAAGACTGAAATGCCGGGTACTGGCCGAAGGAGCTAACGGTCCAACTACGGCCAACGCCGATAAGATTCTCTATGAAAAAGGCATATTTGTAATTCCTGATATTCTCGCGAACGCGGGAGGGGTCACCGTATCGTACTTCGAGTGGGTGCAGGATCGGATGGGTTATTTCTGGCGGGAAGACATCGTCAATGAGAGATTGCAGGACACGATGGTGGCCAGTTTCAACGACCTTTGTCGCTATGCCGACAGCCATTCCGTCGATACGCGAACGGCGGCCTACATGTTGGCAATCGACCGCGTTGCCTACGACACGAGGATGCGAGGGATATACGCGTGAAGGAAAAAACAAATAAAAAGAGGCCTTAAGTCGTGAAAAAGTCTTGATTTCCAGCTTTGGGAATGGTAGGCTTCGGGCCGTATTCCGTTGCTCGCTCTCGTAACTTGAAGACGTAATTTGAAGATCGTGACGTTGCGAGCACAGAAATGATAGTTGACAGATGCGCTCTGTTTGCATATAAAGGAGCGTTAGACTATTCGGTAAGAAGAGTTTAAGAGGGGTACTCGTCGGGCTTTACTTGAGGCCTCTCCGGAGTTGCACCGTCCTACCAGTCGGAGGTTTTGGTGCCGGGGCGGTTGCAGGTTTCGTTAACGGTTGTCGTTGACGCTGGTAGTTCGAGCGTCCGTACTAAGAGGATAGCGGCGTGATGCTTCGAGCGGGCATTTTCCATCACATCGAGTCGCGACGTTATCTATCCTATCCGGTCGCACGGCTTTTACTCAATTGTATCGCAGGAGGAACGCGATGAGATTCGCGAATAGAGTGCTCCTTTGTGCGCTCGCCATTTTTGTGTTGGCTGGCATTGCTTTTGGACAGACACCCAGAGGTGAAGGCGACCCGAGGAACTTGTCACCATCAGTTGGGACCGGAGGACCGGAAGGCGGCCCCACCGGACTGTTCACCATTTATGATGGTCAAACGCTGAGAAAGGGCGAGTTCACGATGAGCGTCGCCTACAGCAATTTCGATCGCGATCCCGGCAATGTCGATATCACCGATTGGGTGGCGACTGTTAATGTCGGTGTGAACGATCACCTGGAATTGTTTTTCAAGACCAATGCCTACCGCGGCATCAAGGTTAATAATCCGCAGAACCTTTCGAGCTTCTACCTGCCGAATACTCAGGGATACTTCAGTAGCACCCTGCTTGGCAGTGGGCCGGCAATTATTTTGGCGCCATCTGGTCCGAATGTCGGCACGTTGGCCGGCACGGCGGTTTTCCGTCCGCCATTCTGCCCGCTGTGCGCTCCAACCGGCGTATTCTCAAACTACTTCAGTGCGGGCCAGCCAATTGTAGGATTCCCATTCACCGGCGGTATCGGCCCGGGCTTCGGGGTCGGCCCTGGCGCTCGGGGAACGTTGTTTGGCTTCCCGGGCTTTAGTGTCACGCTCGGACCGCCGTCGACTAACGGCAGAACGTTTGGGAGCGCTGACCGCTTTCCAGGCGTCGGATCGCCGGTGGGAAGTATTCTGCCGGGTATAGTTCTGGCGACTACGGCTCTGCCTTGCACGGCTTTGACTGGAAACTGTGCACCGCCAGGTCTTCCAGGTTCACAGAATCCCATCATCGTTCCCGTTACCTTTACGACAGCGCCGTCGTACTTGCCGGATGCTCCATTCGTTAGCAGGTTGTACGGCGAATCGAGCTTCAATGATTTCGTTGCCGGAGCAAAATGGCGGTTAACAGGTCCCAGGAATCCGTTCGGCTTTGGGTTTATTCCGTTCTATCGTTGGTATGCAGACAAACCGAAAGATGCGAACGGATTCAATCAACTTCAGCGAGGCGCAAGTCCGGGTGCTAACCTGGGCGATTTCGGATTGGTGATGTTTGCCGATGCTCGCTTGAGCAAATCCGTCAATGTTTCCGCGAATCTGGGTTACATTCTTAATAGCAATCCGAAGAACAACGGCTCGACTTTGCTAGATCGGCCGGATGAGATAATTGCTGGTGTCGGCGTCGACTTTCCAGTTAATAAGTGGTTCCAGGGCATTGGTGAGTTTCGGTCAACTCAATACGTCGGTGGCCGGACACCGAATGCCTTCAACAATAATCCGGTTGAGTTCCTGGTCGGCGCCAAGATTTATCCGACGCGCTGGTGGGGACTTGGCGCGTGGTATCGGAGGCAGCTCAATCAGCAAAGCCTGAGCAGCTTTAAAACCGTCGACGCTACTACGACGATTCAGCAGATTACGAACGTTAACGTGCCTGGCCGAGGAATCGTAGTAGTGCCTGGCACCTCAGCGGTCTCAACGTCTGGCGGCGTGCCTCTAGGCTTCCAGCCGTCTTCGGATCCTAATGGTTTTGGCGCGCAGTTTTGGGTTGGACATCGCAATAAGCGTGAGCCGGCAGTGCTGCCGAATCAGCCGCCGGTAATTAGCGCATTTGCGGCTTCGGCTTCGACGGTAACGCTTCCGTGCCCGCCCGATATGACTTCGGGTACTTGTCCGACGACCGCCAACGCCTCGCTTGGTGTTACTACTACGGCGAGCGATCCTGATGGGGACACGCTCCTTTATTCTTATACGGTCACCGGGGGCAGAATCACTGGTGAAGGAGCAAATGTTACTTGGGATCTCAGCGGCGTCAATCCGGGAACCTATACGGCAACGGTGGAAGTCGACGACGGATGCGGTTGTATTACCTCTTCGCAAACGACTGTAACGGTTGCTAACTGTTCCGATTGCGTCAAGCCACAGCCGCCATGTCCGACGGTCAACGTAAGTTGTCCCGACACGGCCGATCCCGGTCCCATCACTTTCACAGCCAATGTGAGTGGCGGACCCGGAACGCAGACCTATAACTGGTCGGTTTCTGCCGGAACCATTACGAGCGGACAAGGTACGTCCTCGATTACGGTCAACGCCAGCGCTGGCCAGACAATTACCGCGACGGCGGATCTGGGAGGTCTGGATCCTAATTGCCCGCATACGGCATCGTGCACGACGTCGATTAAGCCTCCGCCTCCGGGTTCTCGCAAGTTTGACGAGTACGGCAACATCCGATTCAACGATGAAAAGGCCAGACTCGACAACTTCGCGATCCAGTTGCAGAACGAACCGACCGCGCAAGGCTACATCATCGGTTACGGTAGCTGCGGCAGCGAAGGACAGGAACGTGCGAATCGTGCCAAGGACTACCTCGTCAATACTCGCGGTATCGATGGCGGACGCTTGATGGTAGTTGATGGTGGATGTATGCCGGAACTCAAGGTCGAGCTTTGGATCGTTCCTTCGGGCGCGACGCCACCAGCAGCCAGCACTGAGGGTGCGGTTTCGCCTTGTCCGGAATGCAAGAAGAAGCCACCTCGTCGGCGCACTACAACGCGCCGCCCGGGTGAGGAATAGGATGTTCGCTGAGATTGCGGCGCTAGCCGGTCTGAACTAGAGTCGCGACCTTCTTCTAGAAACGGGGCGGTGTTTTCCGAAAGGCAAAACACCGCCCGGTTCATTAGGAGGACTGGATGGGGAGTGATGGCCGGTGAGGATACTGGCGCGAAAACCAAGGTTTTTCGCGCTATTGATCTTTTATCCAAAGGTCAGGTTGTGATTCGAGGATTATCGTTTGATTGGCGACAACCCTCGTTCACTGTCACGTCATCAGTGTGATATGATTCAACTCGGGGACTTAAGGAGTTCGGAAGGTTCCTCATTCCATTTGGCGAGCCACCGCATCCGGGAGAGTTCATTTTCCCGTCTTTCTTGGCCCACTGGGTTTTCAAAAAATAAGGTAAACGAGGAGGCGAGGGACTGAGTCCTATCATCTCTCCGACCTCACCTTGAGCAGAGGGAGAAAAACATGTCATCAAAACACCTACGCACAAAAGAGCTTTCACGCAGGGCGGAGGCAGAGTCGACCCAAATAAAGTCTCCGCAATCGTCCGCGGCGCAGAAGAACGGAAGTGAAAAGCTGGAAGCTTATATCGAAGAGTTCATAGCTAACGGCCTTAGGCTTCAAGAAGAGTTGATGGTCAATCACGAGACCATCGCCGCTGCCCGGCGCGAATACCTTGCCGAGTTTCAGCGCAAACGACAACTAGGTCAATAAACATCCGAAGCCATTGGAGAGGGAAGAGTTCTTGTCCCGAGAATCCGCCCTGTTAAAGGTAGGTTTCTTTTCTTCGCGCTCCCCCTATGACTACTATTGTTGTTGAAGGCATCGGCGACATAGTCAGCAAGCCGACCGGATACGGTCGGGCACTCCGAAAACTAATCATAGATAAAGAACATGAGCGGGATAAATTGCGCGTGATTTTCGTCGACGTTTGCGCAGAGTGGGAAAGGTCTGGCACCTCGACTGTCCGTGCAAGAGAAAAGACGCGCGACCTCCTAAAGAGTTGGGGGGCCGAGTTTTTGGACAAGTCTCCGGCAAACTTCGGTCAGCGGGGAAAGTATGACCAACTCCTGGACGAAAATGTCGACGCCGTGTTCATCGCGACACCCGATAAGCATCACATAACGGTTGCCAAGCACTGGTTGACCGGAAACTGCAAGCGAGTTTTTATCGAGAAGCCGCTAAGCAACAACTCGGCGGAAGCAAGACAGTGGATGGGCGAACTCGCCGAAAACTTACACGACCGAGAAAGACTGACGCAGCTCGATCATTACCGACTGAAGATTCATTCCCAACTCAGGTATAAGGAACACCTGAAACAGATGTTGGATAAGATAGCGCGGCTTCGGCACGTTAGGTTTTACTTGTTGGAAGATCACAGTGGTAAGGATCTGGATTATTTGCGATCAGATGCGAGGCTTGAAGAGAGAGGGAGTCTGAATGGACCTGTCGAGATCGAGAACCGGATTGAGACCCTGCAAGATGGGCTTAGCTTAGATCTGCTACCGCACTTATTGGCGGTTTTGGCATACTTTGGCGATCCTCGAACCTTCGAAGTTACTGAACTATGTGCGGCGAAGTACGCAGGCGTTGCATACGATGATGCGAGGCTTGCCGGAATACAGGGTGAGACGTACGCGGCAATCAAGTTCACCTTTAAGAATCTTGCGAATCGCAAGACAACTGGAGAGGCATATGTCGGCAAGGGCCTTCGTGGTTCGTTGAAATATCCCTCGATGAAGGGGAATGTAAAGTTACTAGAACTAGAAGGGCAATGGGGCAACAGAATCGAATTCGATTTCACGAATAGTGTGGTTTCCGCCATTCGAAGACGAGAGGCCAATTCGTCTGATTATCTCGAGCCTGAGCCTCTTGTCGACCTTGAACCTGATCCCTATTATTATTTATTGCGAAATGTTGCTCTCAAGAGATGGGATATGGGGGCAGATCTCGGCATCCCAATTACGACAGGCGCATTAATTCTAGAGAAAATTGTCTCTCAGATAACCTCCCGTACAAAGATGGCTACCCTTCCAACCTATCTTCTAGGTGACAAAGAAAACCGCCTTCCACCGTTGCTTGAGGACCTATTGCCGGGCGGAAGTAATCAGATTCATCCGCTGCTCACTTAATCGATCGCCGCTCAAGTAACGCTCGGAGGTCGCTTGTCGCCCCGGTTTCCTTCACCTTTCTACACTAGCTATCGAAAAGAATGATGTGAAGCGCTATAATGGCTCGGCATAGCAACTCGTGGAAACCAGCATCAAATTAGCTTGGAGAAACATAAAAGTAATGAAGAATATGATATCCCGACTTTTCGTTCTGGCTGCTTCTTGTGGCCTCACGATACTGTTACAAGGCTTAGGGGCGCACGGCGTACAAGCAAGTTCGGCTTCATCGGGGAATCCCTATTCGGCTGAGTGGCGCATCACCGGGCCAACCGGTGGAGACGTGCGCGCCCTCGTAGTCGACCCGCAGGATCCGAATCGCTTTTACTTTGGAACTCTGGACGGTCAGCTTTATACGTCTACGGATGGTGGCCAGAATTGGCGGCTGTTGATGAACTTCAATCGGCCGCGATTGTTTGTGGATCACATAATTGTCGACCCGCGCAACTCAAAGGTTCTGTACGTGGCTACCCACCGTCACAAAGATCCGGGTGGACTTTTCAAATCGACTGACGGCGGACTGAACTGGCGCGAAGCGCCGGAGTTGAGGAACGAAGCAGTCCATTCACTGACCCAATCCGTGAGCGATCCGAACACATTGATCGCCGGAACCTTTAACGGGATTTTCCGCTCACAAGACTCTGGAGAGACATGGACGCCGCTGCCGACAACGAACACGCCTGGCTTAGTGCACGTCGAATCGCTGGCAATCGATCCTCGCGACACCAACGTGATCTACGCGGGCACCTGGTATTTGCCCTACAAGACAACTGACGGCGGCCGGACTTGGCGGATCATCAAGAACGGCATCATTGACGACTCCGATATCTTTGCTATCAATCTCGATCCTCGCAACCCGAATCACATTATTGCTTCGGCTTGCAGCGGCATCTATGAAACGCGCAACGCCGGAGAGAATTGGCAGAAGGTTCAAGGTATACCATCACAGTCGCGTCGCACGCGCGCAATCCTGCAACATCCGACGATTCCCGGGTTGGTGTTTGCCGGAACGACTGAAGGCTTTTGGCGTTCGGCTAAAGGCGGCGAGAACAATTCATGGATGGTCACGACCTCGCGCCAGTTGGAGATTAACTCAATTGCTGTCCATCCAAGTAATCCGAACACGATTTACATCGGCACCAACAACTACGGAGTCATGGTGTCAACCGACGGCGGCAAAAATTTCGTGCCTACAAACGGCGGCTTCAGCGGCCGTTTTGTTAACTTCATTCTGCCTGATCGCGAAGTGGCAAGTCGCGTCTATGCCACTACGATCAATACGACAACGGGCGGCGGCTTTTTCTTTGTGAGCAGCGACGGTGGTACTTCGTGGCAACCTTCAATGCGCAACATGCCGCCGCGTTTGATTGGATACTCAGTTCTACAAGACCAGCGCGACGGCAATACGATTTACCTGGGAACGAATCTGGGCGTCTATCGATCCGCGGATCGCGGGGCTTCCTGGGCGCCTCTTTCCGCCCGAAAGCCGGCGCCGCCGCCGCCGTCGAAAGGACGACCAACGACGCGAAGCAAGGTCCGTCGGACGATCCAGCAAGGACGGACTACCGCAAGCGCCCCGATCGCGACCAATGCGATGCAACCGCAAAGCACCTCCAAGCCACCAGACGACCTTGTGCGCCTGGCCCAGGAAGCGCTGGAGCGCGCGGGTTATGAGATTGGTGGTCCGGATGGCCAGCTTGGGCCGCGCACCATCGCGGCGATCAAACGGTTCCAGACTGACAGGTATTTGCCCGTAACAGGGCTACTCGACGAAACGACGATTGCGGCGCTGGGCGTCACTAATCGCGCAGGCGCA
>Ga0193747_1000609_pt1 | contig 11338 bp, 9 predicted proteins | sample L1m2metaG_FD_143048 | JGI IMG/M metagenome (GOLD analysis project Ga0193747, IMG submission 143048) | Soil microbial communities from a riparian zone of the East river system, Colorado, United States - L1m2 | ecosystem: Environmental > Terrestrial > Soil > Riparian zone | place: USA: East River...
CGAGCAACAGCGCAAACAGCAAGAGCCAAAAACGAATTGTGTCGTTAGATTTTGTCATTCTGAAAAGATTCAGACAGGATTCACAGGATGGATTGAAATCCTGTTCATCTTGTAAATCCTGTCTCCTTTGACAAATCGCGCGATGCGATCAATTAGCCAACCCGTAGCAAAGACCATCAACGCCGCGACGATGTAGATCACCCAACCAGAGAATGAATGAAAGAAGCCATCAGCGATGCGAGTGCCGTAGTAATGAGCCAACACGCCGGTGCCGCTGACTCGCAAAGCATTCGTCAGAATTGCGATCGGTATGGCGGCGACGATGAGAATCAATGAACGCCAGAAAGCAAACTGTCCGATAAACTTTAGTTTGTGTCTCTTCATTTTCAGCTTGCTGGTCGCAGGCGACGACAAACTGAAGGCTGTCGGACTTTGTTTCGGTCTAGTGAAGTACGCGTAAACAACAGCCAAGGTCACCAGCGTCATCAGGGAACGGATGCCACTGCATGCCTCTACAACCGCCAGTCGCTTGGGTTCGCGCGCGCCGAGCGGCATCAACTCGATGACGTTTCCCTGACGTAAGACCGGAATTTCAAAGAAGGACATTGCTGCCACAGCGCATTGTGATGCGAATAGCTGCAAGGGAAACGCAATTCGATTGAAAACGATCTGCGGAATCGGAATCGAGAGCAGAAGCAGCGATAGAGGCACTGCGATCAGGCGCAGCAGACTAAATCCCCAGAAATAAATTGCCACACTGGCCAGCATTACGACCAGCGAAATTCGCTGCACGAAGAGTTCCGCGCCCACCATTCCCGCGAACAGCGCGAGCAGCGCAAATCCCACTCCGAACGCACCGAACCATATCGCCGGACTTTTTTGTTCCTGCTGAAATTGCTTCCGCTCTTGCCACAAGATGTAACCAATGACAAAGGGAATTAGCAGGCCATGCGAATAGTTCTCGTCGCTCCACCAGTCACGGCCCAACTTCGCCAGCACACTAGCAAAGACGAATGCCAGAGCTGCGACGATGGCAACGGTCTTATACAACTGGCGCGGAATGGCGACACTCATGCGGATTCTTTGGCGCTTCGTATCCGAGGGGCAATCTCTGCTAACGAAGCTTCATTGGTGCGGGCCGGAAAGTCGGGGCGCATAGCAGAAAGGCCGGCATTGGAAAAGGGGCAACCAAGACTCTTGGCCCGCCAGGGTGAAGAAAGGTGGAATCTGCTTGTTTTTCCACCGCCTTTACAATTAGGAGCCAAAGGTTGAGTTAAAAGAGTTCGTCGCCGCCGTGTGATACCGCCTGTTTTGTAGAATTACGGCGCCTGCGAATTGATGCACTGAGCGTCGCCAGGCCAGTGGTTAGTAATATTACTGTGGTTGGCTCCGGAGTGGGGATATTCGGAACGAAGTCGACCGGGACCGTCACGGTGAACTGGGCTGGCGTGGTGGTAATCGGAACGCCGCTCGAGTCTAACCCGGAAAAAGTTACAGTGAAACTGTACGTACCAGGCGGCGTTGGCCTGGAAAAGAAGAAGTTAAGCAGACGAACAACGGGAGTCGAAGACATACCTGGCACAGGCCGAGCATAGGTGAGGGTGCCGTTTTCTTCGATGGCGCCAAAACCCGTTAGCCCGATACCAGAAGGGAAGGTTGCATCAAAATTGTTCGCATGAAATGTTAGATTACCGAAGTTAGTAAAAAAACCAGACACAGTAACCAAACCGTTGCCGACGTCATAGGTCGTTGGGGTTAGAGTTAACGACACGGCATCCGCTTTAGCTTCAGTAGAGAGACTCAACTCCGCAAATACAAGAATCAAGAGTACCAGAAGAGTCTTACAGAAGTGCGGCATGGAATTCCTCCCTCAATGTCCCATCGCCGCGGTTAGACCGCTCAGCAAATCGCTGCGGGATGGGACGGCGACAACAAATCTTTGCCTTAACAAATTTCCAATCTGATGAAACTTCCCATAAAAGGGCAGTCTCCAATTAGGTTGGAATCCGGAGACGTAGAAGCGCCGTCGGTGGAGGTTATTGAGAAGTCCCTGATTTTCCGATTGGAACTGTCAATAGCGTCAACGGGCGGTTCTTCACACTTGAGAGTCGTGCGTAGACGGGACTGTGCGGGCTCCCGAGAACCGGCGTTGGGCCCGGGCGCGCTACCACCGCTCAAAGCGCTTCCTGTACTCGTCGGACGAGAGGAATGCCTTGGCCATCTCGCCGCTGCGGTAGTCGCCTTTCGCGGCATCGAGCTTCGTGAGCCAGTAATTGAAACCGCCCGCGTCCGGGTCGCGCCGCAGATAACCGAAGTATTGCATCGTTACGAAGGCTGGATTGAATTGCCGGCTTAGGAACTCTTCATTTTCAACAATGCGCGCGAGCACGTCAGGGCGTGAAACGCCGCTCTGCAAGGCTGCGATCAGTAAGTAGCGTTCGGAGGACGCGGGCGTCACTCCCATCGCGGCGAACAGAGAATCTACAAACTGGTCCGCTGTCAGTGCATCGTAGCGGTTACGGAATTCAGGGCGCTGTACCCAACCCTGAAGAAAGGTTTTTTTGTTGGCGGCCAGAACGTCCTGCCAACCCTGCTGACCGACGATGAGACCATTCTCGTTCTCCTGTGTGTCGGCAATGAACTCCTGAAAGAGCACCGACCGATTGAATGACGCGCGGTAAAGACGATAGACGAAGTAGCCCGTCTGCTGGAACTCGATCGAAAGGAAATAGGCGGCGCTGACGTCTACCCGCATGAGATCGACACAGGCTGTGTCATTGCCACAGTCTGTTATCTGCTTTGTCCAGAAGGTGCGTCCTACCTCGTCCGGCTCGCGGCCGAGAAAGTCCACGTAGTGCTGCCGCACCATGAATTGCGCGTAGTCGATCGGATTGGAAACGTTGCCGTAGAGCATTAGGACGTTGGCGAGTTCGAGGTAGTCTATCGACCTTTGCAGGCTGGCCTTAACTGACGCGATCTGATTCTGTGCGGTCAGCGCGGCGCAGAGATTGGCGTAGTCGATCGCATTCAATAGCGCAGTGCCGATCCTGTCCGATGCTGCATAAAATCCACGCTCCGCGCCGAACGTGTCGTAAGTCTGCTGGATGTCGGTAATGACCGCGGCGATCCCGCTTGCCGGGTTGCTAGGCGACACGCTCGTGGCGGATACCGCGCCAGCCTTTGAACCAAGCTGGTTGCTTACATCCTGAGCATCGCGCGTCGCCTTGGCCAGAATGTTCAAAGCCAAGCCCGGCGATGTGGACTTTGGCGGGGGTGTTGGCGTAGGTGTGGCCGTAGCCGTTGGGGTCGCTGTAGGAGTTGGTGTTGGAGTTGGAGTTGGTGTTGGAGTTGCCGTGAGCATGGGTGTAGGAGTTGGCGTAGGTGTAGGCGTAGGCGTAGGTGTGGGCGTAGGCTTAGGTGTAGGAGTTGGTGTGGGCGTTGGGATTCCCGACAGTCGCCAGACGAGATACTTTCCTGAGGCCCGGTAGTTCTCGTCGTATTCTTTAGCGCCGGCATCGGATGCCAGGTTTTGAACGTTGTCCGTGGCGTCGCCAAACGAGGCGCCAAACATATCGTCACCCATGATTCGATATTGCGGATCGCTGGTAATCGCATATGCGTATCCGAAGGCGTGATGAAGCGTCGAATTCAGTTGTCGCTCACAGGCGACACCTCCGTCAGCATGCGTCAACGCAGGAGCCAGGGTTCTGGGACTTGGCGGATCGTACTCATTGGGTTCCGCGACCGTCCCACCGCCCCAGAAATAGAAAACCGCTCGCCATTTGTAAGGGATGATGTTAGTTACCGGGTCGTTCTTCTCAAATGTATCATAGTAAAGATGGCGTACCGATCTGGTTAATTGGCCTGCCAGGTTTGTCCTAACGTTCACGTTCGCGGTCAACTGGTGCAGCAAGACCACCGATTCCAGGTAGAGTCCGACAAGTAAGGGTTGCTCGACGTTACGATACTGACTATTTGGCTCGGACCCCATGTCAGCATCCCATCGCCATGACCCGTCGGGCTGCTGCAACCGCCCGAAGAAGTTGACGGCAATGTCTTCAGCGTCGGCCAGCAACGCCGCCCGCTTCTGCGCGCCGTCGATGGCCATGCCCGTCGATGGCTTAAGCGTCCCGTCGCTATACAATGGATACTGGTCGGGCAACACGCGCGCCAACATGACCGCATAGAGTTGAGCGTAGCCATCCTCGCGAATATCGTAGGACAGCGTCGAACTATCGCGATGCCGCTTGAGCCAATTGTCGAAGGTCGCCCGCACTATCCGGTACAGGTAGTCCCAATATTCCGGTTTGCCGTCGAGCGCCCGCAACATCAGACCCGCGAATGCCTGCGAGCGGGGAGGCAAGTAATTAGGTCCTCCAATCACCGTTCCAAAGTCAATGAATTGAGAACTCCACCATGAATCGGCGATCTTTCGGGCATAACTGAGAAATGCGGGATCGCTCGTTCGATAGTAGTTAACATATTCGGCCAAAGTCGTGTCGTAATACATCGACCTGTAATACCAATCGTAATTCCACGACCCTTGATACGAATGATAGGTGTCGCCGCTCGCCCCCCTGAGAGATGCGAAGCTCCAGGAAGCGGTCAGGGTCAATTGTGTGTCTGATTCCACCGAGGCGACCTTTACTTCGTGATAAGTCGTGCCGTCGAGAATACGCAACCAGCCATCGTAGTACGGACTGGGGCCGTGCGCATCTACTTCATGCGTAAATCTTGTACCGCTTCCAGTGACGCTGCTCGAGCCATAATTAACGCTAACTGTCCCTGTTAATATCCGTGGACCTATCACCGGAAGCTCGGTCCCAATTGATGCTCCCTTCGTGACCGCGGTGTTGTCGAATCCAGGGAATGGATTGAGGGCGCTGCCCGACCTCAGTTGCGGACCGCATATAAAGGCGGTTTCCGCATTTGGATATTGAACCTTTTCGCTCTCGATCGACTGAGCTACATTGGAGTGAGCAATCGACAGTAGCAGGCAAACCAGAACTGCAACTCTGATGAGCGCTCGACGAGATGAGTTTAAGTTTTGTGGTGCGCCGGATGCGCTACGGCGAGAAAAAAGTATTTTGTTCATTCACTTCGGTAGCCGGACGATCTCGAAGGTCGAGACTCCTGGCTTTGCGAGCCCGCATCACTGCGGGGGTGCCTTTAATCGGTGATCGCTAGTGGAGCTGCGACGCGAACTGTTCTGATCAGGAGGCAACTCGGGGATGACAATCCACGACAGCGTCGATCGCGGATGTAAGTTTCACTGTGTAACTTTTGGGCCAACATACTTAGAGTGGGGAGTCGCGCTGATGGCGGAACGAATCGAAGGCGAACTGATCGCGATCCATTTTTCAGTCCCGCGCCAGCAACAGGCGCCGGCCATTTAGTTCGGTCCAGCTAAGAATCGTGAGCGATTTTGGGGCCGGTTAATATTTCGTCACGCCGTATCGGACTTTCAGAATCTGAGTCGATTTCTGAACTGAAGGGCGTAGCCCTTCATGAACTGCCCTCAACGCACGCGTGTCCGCGTAGCGTTGACAGCGGGTCGCCAGCAACAGATGTGCCGCCGATAACGTTCGCCTTGTTGGGCCACACGAACCTTTGACTTTTTCGCTTTTTGCACGTGGCATGCGCGGTGCTAAATGATCGGCAGGGGTCGGCGAGAATGCGATCCTGATTGATCTTTCAAATGACGATGGTGCATCTCGCTGTAGTTAAATGCAGCATCCCAGCCCTTTTCGACACTTCGTCATAACAGCTCCTAATATTCACGCCAGCGCCGCAGTCAGTTCAAAAGAACTTTGAGATGGGCCAGGCGTCTTTATCCCTTCACCAGGCAAATGATTTACCCAATTCGAAGCGAACGAAAGGAAGATGAAGAGTTGAGTGGAAAGGAGATTGTCTATACCCTCGATCTGGCAGGGAATTTTACGTTTCTGAACGAAGTCGGCGAAAGCTTTTCCGGTTACAGTTGTGAGGAAGCGTGCCGAATGAATATTACCCAGGTAGTGGCTCCCGAACTCGCAGCGTACGTTCGTCAACAGATTACGCGGACCGTGAGAGAATGGTTGGGAGCGGTCTATGAAATCGAAATCATTACAAAAGATCAACGGCGCGTGGCGCTGGAGACTAGCACGCACGTAGTTTTGCGCGACGGTCAACCGGTCGAGATTCAGGGAATCGCCGTGGCGCCCATCGCACGAAACAGGCATCTGCCTGCCGAGCGGGTTCGATGTTTAGACGCGGAGTTTATGTTCGAAACGTGGTTCCATCAGAGATGGCTTTAGCACTTCGGATCAAGAACCTCGCTTCATGAAATCCGCGCCTGCTGAAACAACGCACGGGCATTCGCAAAGTGGTAGGTACCAAGGCGCCTCAAGAACCGCACAGGTTTGCTGAGTTAGATTGACAATTAGATCGGAATCGAGAATAAATCTGGCTTGGTCTTAGCTCCGAATAACATGAAAGCACTCGTAGTCGACGACGATGATTTGATTCGCAGCAACGTGGCTGAAGTGCTCAGCAACGAAGGCTGGGAAGTCAGCGAGGCAGACTCCGCCGAGCAGGCCTTTGAATTGCTTCACCGCGCTACCTGGTCGCTCGTGTTCTGCGACGTGCGGCTGAGCGCCAAGAATAACCACGAGGGCTATGACGTACTGCGCAGTTTCACCGAAGAACAGCCAGAGGCTCAAATCGTTCTCATGACCGGCCACGGGTCGGCGGTCGGAGCCCTCGACGCAGTATCGTCGGGCGCTTATGACTACTTGATGAAGCCGTTTGAGATCGAAGAAGTTAAGCGCATATCTCAAGCCGTTCGCCGTGGTATCGAAAAGCGCGCAAGACGCGGCATTAGTGACGAACCGCCATCGCCTCCGGTCTACACTTCCGACATAGATTTGGTTGGCGTCAGCGCGGCATTCGTCGAGGTGATGAAGCTGGTTGGTCGGGTCGCGGCGACCAATCTGCCCGTTTTGATTACCGGTGAGTCGGGCACGGGCAAAGAGATCGTGGCCAAAGCAATCCATCGCCGAAGTCCTCGCGCGGACAAACCCTTTGTCGCGGTTAACTGCGGAGCGTTGCCGGCGGAGCTTATTGAGTCAGAGCTTTTCGGTCATGTTCGTGGCTCGTTCACGGGTGCAACGGTGGACCGCAGAGGTCTGTGGCAGGAAGCGGATCGGGGGACGGTCTTTCTTGACGAAGTTACGGAAACCAGTTTGGCTTTTCAGGTCAAGCTGTTGCGGGCGCTTCAGGAGGGCGAATTTCGACGGGTCGGATCAAATCAGATGCAGCGCGTCGATGTGCGAGTTATCGCGGCCACCAATCGAGACGCAGAGCAGGAGGTAAGTGAGGGCCGCTTTCGTCAGGATCTTCTTTACCGTTTGAACGCAGTCACAATCCATCTGCCGGCTTTGCGGGAACGGCGCGAAGACATTCGTCCGCTCGCCGGCTACTTTGCCGAGCGCACGATTGGTCCGAATGCTCGTCCCATCAGTTTTTCAGAAGAGGCCCTCAGGCTGATCGAAAATTATGATTGGCCTGGGAATATCCGCGAGTTGGAGAATGCCGTCGTGCGCGCCGCGGCCTTGTGCGATCAAGTGGTTCGTCCTGAAGATTTGCCCGAGCGCGTCCGGAATTATTCCAAAAACTCTTTGACCAATCCCGAAAGTCTTCTTCCATCATTGCACTCTGAGACTGCCAATGAAGTTCTGTTGCCGCTTTCCGAGATCGAACGCCGCCACATCCTTCGAGTGCTGACGCGCACAGGTGGCAACAAACAGGCGGCCGCGCGAGTGCTAGGAATCGATCGCACAACTCTCCAGCGCAAGCTTGAGCGCTACAATTTGGAGAAAACGGAATTGAACGGTATAGCCGGCAAGGAACCGCAAGGTTGAACGTCCGCAGTCAAAGAAAGTTGCTACGCTGCCACGGCTGAACTCTGCTCTCCAATACGCAACGCCCGGCGCCGGAAAACTTCGTGCGCCATCTCTGCAATTTGTGGCGTATCGAACGGCTTGGCCACGACCCAATCCACCCGAGCGGCCTGACGTTCGTGGGAGCCGACAGCTTCGCCCCAGCCTGTGATCACGGCCACTGGGATGTTGCTGTTGCGTTCGCGGACCGCCCGTGAAAGCTCCCAGCCATTCATGTCCGGCATGCCAACATCAGTAAAGACGGCATCGAAACTTCCATTTTCAAAAAGCGATAGCGCCTGATGTCCGCCCTCGGCTACGACCGCTTCACAACCTTCTTTTTCGAGAATGTCACGCAGCAGGTCGCGCACGTATTCTTCATCATCGACGACCAGGATTCTGGTTTGTGAAGATTTCGAAGGAACGATTTTCGAGCTGACGAAATCACCGCTAGGTTGCGCCTTCGTAGCGCACTTCGCAATCGGCAGCCTGATTCGAAAAGTCGTGCCAACACTTACTTGTGACTCAACGTCAACTGTTCCTTCGTGCCGTCGAATGATGCCATAACTGACTGCCAGGCCGAGGCCCATTCCCAGTTGGTCCTTCGTGGTAAAGAAGGGATCGAAAATGCGCAGGCGTGTCTCTTCCGTCATCCCTTCACCTGTATCGCGGACGGATATTTCGACGATGCCGCCTATCTCTTTTGCTGCGAGCGTGAGCAAGCCACCGTGCGGCATTGCATCGACGGCATTGAAAACGAGGTTGACGAACACTTCCCGCAATTCCGATTCATCCCCCATGATGAGCGCACCGCAATCACATTCCAGATCCAGATTGATATGAATATTCGCTGCCTCGGCTCTGTTCTTCCAACGGGGTCGCGTGATCTCTCCCACATCCAGTAAGAGCTGCCTTACGTCGACCAGTTGAAAGTCATGATCGCGGCGCTGCCGCGCGAAATCCTGAATGCGCTTCACGGTTTTCGCGCCATCTTTGGCGGTTTTGATAATGATGTTCAGGCCGTTTTCAGTCTTCACCGGATCTTTCGTTTCCAGCAGGAGCTGCGCGCGACCCAGAATGCCGGCCAGCGTATTGTTGAAATCGTGCGCCACGCCCGACGCCAGTTCGCCCAGCGCGGACATCTTTTCAATCTGAGAATACTGCTCGCGAATGCGCTTTTGCTCAGCGATATAGTGATTCAATTCCGCGACGTGGCGTTCGGCTTCCGCCGCGTGAGCTGCTACCTCTTCCGCTTTAGCGGCCGCCGCCATCGCTTCCACGTTTCTCAGGTAGGTGCGATAGGTCAAATAGATAATAGTAATGATCGGAGTAGTCGCGACGAGCGCGTAGAACCCGGCGAGGTCTGAAATCTTGGCTATTATTCCGGCCGCAGACGCACCCGCGAAGAATGTGATGGACGCCCAAAGATAATACTTGGTCCAGATATGCCAGATGGGCTCATTCATCTTTAGCGAAGTATAAATGGCAGCCAGGCTCGAATTGCTCACATACTGGACGAGCGCGATGACGCAGAGTGCAGCTACGAAAGCTCCTGAGAACTGACCGTAGCGCAGCGCTGTGATGTTCCCGAAAAGAAAGCTGACAACCATGAAGGTGATAAAGGTCGAGCAGGCCATCATCGCCGAGTTAAAAACAATTGTCAGCGGCTTAATGTGAATAGCCTTTCTGCTGAAGCGCATCGACGAGCAGAGAGCTTCGGCGGCAGCCAACAAAACTGCGGCTTCACCCCCATACATCAAAATGGTTAGAAAGAAAAAAGTATCGGAGACTGAGATGTGGCCGCTGATACGCGGAATTCTTACGGTCAGACGCGAACTGATTGTGATCGTCAAAACAGTGAGCGCCAGAAACCGCACGTCAATTCGCGCGACTGGCAGGTGGATGGCCGAGTAAGTTGCGGCCGCTGCGGCGCTGGCGATAACCACCAGCATGTATGCTTTCGTCAATGGTTCTCGGGGCATGGCTTTTTCACCTCTAAGGAATTGGGGCAAGACACGGCGTCGTCGGTCAATGCTCGTTAGCTTTGTTCCCGCAAGAAGATCGTTTCGTACAGCCCACATCGGGTAAAGCCGATCTTCTGAAAAAAAGATTGGGCTGCCTGATGCTCTTCATTCACAAGCAGGACGATTGTCTTTGTGCGCTTTAGCAGACTTCGCACGAGTTGCGACATGCAGCGCGAGCCGTAACCTTTCCCGCGCTCAATAGGATTGACGTAAATACCTTCAAGGTAGATCGCGTCGGGCGTATCGCTGATAACGTCAGCTTTAAAAATCAACTGGCCGCTCTCGACCCAGACCCAGACACGCTCTTGTCTGATACGACGCGCGCAACGCATCCGAAATCCATCCGCGTCGGCATCCAGGGGGTTTACGCCACTCTCTTCACACGCCAGCGCTGCGTGAACTGGAACGATTAACGAAAGGTCGTCGAGCGTGGCGGGCCGCAGATCCGGCACCGGCGCAAAAGCCTCAACTGACGAGGTTTGCTCGAACAAGACTTCGCGGCAGGAGAGTCGCGGCGCTTGTCCGCCAGCGGAATAGTAGCTCCAGAAGCGCTGGATAGTTTCCTGCTCGCCCATGATCATGTGCGTGCTGCGAACATCGTGTGCGAGGCGCGCGAAAACTCCGAGCGCGTCGTCGCTGCGCGCGTCGAGGAACATCGCATGCCCGATTAAGGCCACGCCTTCCAGCTTGCCTGCTTCGTTGTGGCATGCGTAAAAAGTGCCTCGATTTAACCAACTCTCGAGTCCGTTGTCGCGGATGAAACCGCTCATGACAACGTTGTGAAGAGGACGCTCAGCGAGAAAATCGAGAACCTCGCTGTTATCCTCATTCGTGAGCCAATAAGGGGTTGAGGCAGCAGCGCCGGAAACGGCAGATATCACGCCGGCCGATTGCTCTTTTAACTCTAGTGTTTGAGGGATCATCACGCTCCTTGAATTTATCTTTTTCAACCGAACACGAGGCAATGCAAACAATCAATAGCTCAAGCAGTCGAGGCCCGTGTCAACCTGCACTTTCATAGCAGGCGTCGCGTCGCCCTTAGTCGTGGCCGACATTGCCTGTACGATTGAATCGCTTGTTATGGCGGCATCGCTAACTAGAACTCCATCACTGACCAGGACGCCGTCGCTTACCAATACGCCGTCGCTAACCAGGACGCCGGAAGTCAGAGACAGCGTGCCGCTCCCCAGCAAGCCGCCATCGCTCACCACCACTCCGTCACTGACGAGCACACCGCTTGATAGTATTGTTCTATCGCTAACCAGGACCCCGTCGCTGACGAAAACTCCATCGCTTACAAGAACGCCCAGCCGATATATCAATTGGTACTTGGTTATGAGATCACTTCCAGTGCCATAGTCGTAGTTGAACACTAATCCCTGCGCCCAAGTGAAC
>Ga0193747_1000614_pt1 | contig 11258 bp, 10 predicted proteins | sample L1m2metaG_FD_143048 | JGI IMG/M metagenome (GOLD analysis project Ga0193747, IMG submission 143048) | Soil microbial communities from a riparian zone of the East river system, Colorado, United States - L1m2 | ecosystem: Environmental > Terrestrial > Soil > Riparian zone | place: USA: East River...
TTCTGGCTTTGATATCCCGGTCGGCTTTGACGCAACGTTAGTCCGCTCGGTCCCTCAATTCTTAGCGTGTGGAACTTGCCGTCGTTTCTCTTTTCAATCGGCGGATAAAACGATAGCGCATAGGCGGTCGCAACCTCTTCAGCGATGGCCCGAAACAACGGCCCCAAATCTCTTTCGTTGGCATAGACGCTGCGGCCGCCGGTCTTCTCAACCAAACCGCTAACGTCCAGCGGCGTCGGCAGCGGCGTCATTTGTGCGGACACGAGCAAGTGCGTGTATGAAGGCATCGTGACGACGTACACGCTGGTGTCGGCAGCATTGGCACGCTCGATCACCGTATCCGGCGAAACCACGTCGCCGACTGGGAAACCGTCGGTGACTACGACGACGGCGCGTTTCACTGATTGATGGGCTCGCGTCAGGGGCGCATGACGCGCGAGCATGCGCACGGAATCGTCGACGGCATCATAAGTATGTGTAGACATTCCATTCGGTTCGTGCGCCAAACGTTCGAACGCCCGTTCAAGTTTCTCGCGATCGCCGGTAAAGCTCTGAATCGTTTTTACGCGCATGCCAAACGTCACGACCGCAAAGACTGCCGGATGCTCTACCAGACGTTTTGAGAACTCGCGCATCGCATCGCTGACCCGCGCGATTTCTTCCGGAGTCATGCTGCCGGAGAGATCGAGGGCGAAAACGATCGCAACGGGACGAGGCGCGCCCTCAATCTTTTCGACGTTGAAAGACGCAATTGGGCGCTCGATGCCGTCTTCGAATAATTTGAAGTCCTCCTTTTTCAAATTACGCACCAGCCGCCCCTTCGAATCAGTTACCGTGACGTCAATCGGGACCAGATCCGTGTCAACCTTGATAACATCCTGCGGTTCACTCTCACTGGGGAGCGCGCGACGGGGCCGTTCTTTTTGGGTGGGATCTTCCTGGGCTTGCGCGAGAAAAGGGGCGATAGCGATTAAGAAAAACGCCAGGGCGGGCAAACAAACTTGCCGTGGCCATCGAGATCGGATAAAAGCAGATGACATGATCAGGGCAAATTATACGCTGCTGACAATTGCTCACGCCAAATGCAGCGCAGGCAACGGCGCGTGTTGTATAAGCCTTCCTACTCTTCGTCAGGAGGGACACGCCTACCGCAACGGGTTTCCCGGACGTAATAACCATTGGAGTGGAGGAAACATATGAACTCGAAGAAACTGATCTGCGCATCCGCTTTGGTGCTTCTCGCTGGTTTTCTTTGTCTGGCTCAGGACAAGAATAACGGCGCGATCAAAGGAAAAGTCCGCGTCGAGAAAGGTTCGGCGGGAGGCGTAGCCGTGATTCTGCATCAGGAAGATCGCGAGATAACGCGCACGACGACCGATAAGAAAGGTGACTTCGTGCTGTCTCACGTTAATCCTGGGATTTATGGCGTGACGCTTCGCAAGCCTGGGCTGGCCATCGGCTCGATTGAAAAAGTTGAAGTGAGAGCCGGCCAGACACGCGCGCTCGGCGATCACCTTTTCCTGAAGATCGATGAAGGATCAATTGTCTTCATTAAAGGCAGCGTCTTTAGCGAGGGTGGCCGGATCGTTCGCGGCGTGCGAGTTGAGCTGTCAAAAGTCGTCAGTGAGAATTCTACGCAAAAGCTCGATGCGCGAATTACGGACGAGGATGGAGCCTTTGTTTTTCGACTTCCTCCTGAACCTGCCAAATATCGGGTCACACTTAAGGCTGAGGGCGCCGCGCCGGCGACGCAAGACGTCGAAGTAGACAGCGCCGCCGTCTATCGCGTCTCGTTGACGCTAAAATCGATTCCGAAGTGATCGCTTTTGGAGTGCGCCGGCTGTGACGGCGCTTTGGATCAGCTTCAATATTATCGGCAAACATCGGCAACCAATCCAAAGCGCCGTCACAGCCGGCGCACTCCAAATTATGTCTGATAGAGAAGAGTTCCTAACTGCGAAACAGCTTGCCGAAATTCTTCAGGTGAGCGAATCGACCGTGCGTCGTCTGGCGCAAAAGCGCCGCATCCCATCAGTGCGCCTGACGCCGCGCATCATTCGCTTTCATCTCGACGCGGTGCGCGAGGCTTTGGATGTGCCCCGCGTGGCGCGACCGCAAGGTGTCCACACCGACGATGCGCAGTTGTCCTTTGAGGATTTGCTTTCGAGTTGATGGCCGAACACTGAGGCAAACAAGTGGGCGACATCGTCTATCGTGATTTCGAGTGGGATGGAAGCGAAAGCGCGCAGCAATCTACGTCGTCATGGCGTTTCGTTTGTAGAGGCAACTACGGTATTCGACGATCCCTTGTTCGTTCCTTATGAGGATGAAGAGCACTCCTCTCAAGCGCTTGCTGGTTGTCGCTTACACACAGCGAGAACGAACGCGAATTATCGGCGCACGTGGAGTGACGCCAAGAGAACGAAGAAAGTATGAAGAATCAGAAAAAGAGTTCTGAAGATTTTGACGACGCCGATGACCCGCTTGCTGAAGAACTTGATTTTGGTAAGTTGAAGCGCGTCGGGCTTGGTCCTGGATGGTCGCTAGTCCCGAAGCACCTGCGTAGTCCCAAGCATTTGCGCGAAGCGCGCGCCTGGCTTCGCAAAAACACTGCGACAAAAACCACCGCCGCGTCAAAAAGCCGACGCCGCGTAGCTTAAACCAGATAACTCGTCCTCACTTTGGCGGCTGACGAGGCCCGCGCAGATCAAATTCATTCCATTGGCCGTTCTGTTTGATGTAAGCGCGCGGTGGCTTGATCGGGAAACGGCGCGCAAAGGCGGGGTTGTTTTTCAGGAAACGATCGATCGTAGCGCGATCGCCAGTGGCCACGCGCCAGCCTCCTTCTTCACGCACCAGATACTGCTGCACGACTAATTTGCCGTCGGCATCAAAGGGCGGCGCAATGTGCGCGTACATCACTGTGTCGACGACGGCCAGGTTTCCTGAAACGCGGGGCGCGCCGATTTCAATCCGATCGAGTTGATAGAGGTTTCGCGAACGTTGCAGCGCCGCGGCAAAGCGATCGCGCGTGATGCGAGAGCGCGAGGACGACGGCAGCGAATCATAAAGCGCTTCGTACTGGCCGGCCTTCAATTGGTCGAAGATGAGTTGGACCGCCGCGCGGACGTCAGATTGATCCGATGGGGCAATGCCTTTGCGACGACTGGCGATAACAGAGCTTACAAAGCAGCAGACCATTACCAGCACGATTGCGAATGTCGTCTTAATCTTCATTTCCATCCTCATCGACTAGATCGGGTTCTTCTTCAATCGGGACTTTCGCTCGCAATTGTGCGCGATAACTCAGAAACCACGCGACCGCGCCCAGCGTTCCAACTACAAAAGTCGCCGAGAGATCGCCCCGCCACAGGAAGACTGCTGCGGCCAGTATCAAGAGAGCCGCGAGAATCATCCATGCCCGCTCACTCATGCGCAATTCATTTTACGTCGACGGCCAGAGTTGTGTTCAGGGTCGCGGGCGGAAAGCACTGTTCGTTGTCGCACGCCTGAACTCGGACCTTGATCGGCAAGGACGTAGATCCTTTCGCGCCATTTGCTTTAGCGCGCAGCGGTATTTTGATTTGGGTCTCGCCCTCGTAAACGGCCAGGGCGTTTTCGGCAAACTGAAACTTTTTCGTGTGCGCCGCCGGATAGATCGCCTTGTCCACGTTAATCTGTTCGGAGTTCTCGGCAGTTACTTCGGTGGGGATCAAATACGAGAAAGTCGCCGGGTTAGCGTTGACGTGGAAACCGGACGAGATCGAAAGTGTCACAGTAGCAGTGGTCTCCCCACCCAAAGAAATCGTGACTGGTTCGGTTCGAACCTTTACCACTGCGGCTGAGGACGCCGCCTGGGCCGGAGCAGAAGTCGTCACAGGTTCCTTGCTGGTGGTCGGCGGTTGGGTGTCTCTACAACCTTCCAGAACGACGACGAGTGTAACTGCCAGAATCAAGAGTAATCTCATGAAGTAATCTCAATCTCCGCTCTCGGCTTCTGCTGCCTTCCCATCCGGCCTCTTAATCCCAAACTTCTCGAGCCGATATTGCAACGTGCGAAACGTCAGACCCAGCAGCTTCGCCGCTTTCGTGATGTTGTAATCAGTCTGATCCATGGCCTGGAGGATCAAGTTTTTTTCGACTTCTTCGAAGCTGATTCCTTCGGGCGGTAACTTGAAAGCGCCCGGGCCGGTGCCTTTAGTCTCCTGCTGTACCTCCAGAGGCAAATCTTCGGGTGTGATCATGTCGCCTTCGCACAAGAGAATCGCGCGCTCGATGGCCGATTCGAGTTGGCGCACATTGCCGGGCCAGGCGTAGTCTTGCATCATCCTTCTAGTCTCAGGCGTCAACCCTTTCACCAGGCGCGACGTGTTGCGCGTGTGCTTCTTGAGAAAGTAGTCAAGCAGCACCGGGATGTCCTCGCGTCGTTCGCGGAGCGGCGGCACGTCGATCGATAGCACGTTGATCCGATAGTAAAGATCGTCGCGGAAGCGGCCATCAGAAACCATCGCGCGCAGATCGCGATTGGTGGCGGCCACGACGCGCACATCGATGGGCATTTCAAAGGTTCCCCCCACCCGCCGAATTCTTCGTTCCTGCAAAGCGCGCAGAAGCTTCGCTTGCATACTGACGTCCAGCTCGGCGATTTCATCGAGGAAGAGCGTGCCGCGGTCGGCGACTTCGAACAGGCCTTTCTTTTCCGCGTGAGCGCCGGTGAACGATCCTTTCTCGTGACCGAACAATTCGGATTCCAACAGGTTCTCATTAATCGCGGCGCAATTCACTGCCTGGAACATTTCCGACGAGCGCGGCGACTGATTATGAATGGCGCGGGCGATCAATTCTTTGCCGGTGCCTGACTCTCCCCGAATCAAGACGGTCGAGTTTGAACGCGCAACCTTCAGGATCATCTTCTTGACCGCTTCCATCTTTGGCGAAGCGGAAATAATTTCGACGTCGATTTTGTCGAGGGTGCCGAGCGCGCGCTTGATGGTTTGGAGCAGCGCATCGCGCTCGAAGGGTTTCTGCAAATAATCGAATGCGCCGCGCCGGAGAGCTTCCTTGGCTGACTCGATCGTGCCGTGAGCCGTCAGCAGTATGACGATGATCGAAGAGTCGAGCGCCAACAGGTGTTGCAAAAGCTCGATGCCGTCCATCCCGGTCATCTTCAAATCTGTTAGAGCCAGATCGAAGCTGCGGTCCTTCGCGAACTTGAGCGCGGCTTCACCTGACGCAGCGGAGGTGACATCGTATCCCGCGCTGGTCAGGATCTCCTGCAAAATATCGCGTTGCGGTTTTTCGTCGTCGACTACAAGTATGGATTTTCGTGACATGTTCTTTTTACGGGCTCGCTCCTAGTACGGGAAATCAAAGCACTGAGCCAATTAATAAAGTATTTCACAAGTTACTGCCTGCTAAACCCTCACCCCAGCCCTCTCGCAGAGGGAGAGGGAGTTCTTATCCGACCTGAGAGGCTATGATAACGCCGCGGGCAGGGTTATTACGAAAGTCGTGCCCTCGCCTAATTTCGATCTTACCGAGATCGTTCCCTGATGATCATCGACGGCTTTCTTGACGATGGCAAGGCCGAGACCGGTGCCGGTCTCTTTAGTCGAAAAGTAGGGCTCGAATACTTTGGAAATATCTTCGGCGGCAATCCCCCGACCGGTATCACTCACTTCTATGCGAGCGCTACGTCCGTCATCTTCGCTTGAGAGACTGACCTTTAATGTGCCGCCGCTCCCGTCCATTGCCTGAAAGCTATTGATGATGAGGTTAGTCAATGCGGAGCGCAACGATTCCGGGTCGGCGATCACAGCGGGAATCTCGCCCTGTGTGTCCAACCGCGCTTCGACATTGCTGTCAGCGGCTTGAGCTTCGAAAATGCTCAACGCATCACTCGCGATCGACACGAGGTCCAGTTTGCGCGGTTCAAGTTTCACCGGGCGCGAGTAGTTTAGAAATTCCGTGATACGAGTGTTAATGCGGGCGACTTCCAATTTGAGTTGCCGCGTCAAGTTGTCGATTGTTTCTCGTTTTTTCGGATCATCCGGCGCGAACGTGGCGCGCAGATGGTCCAGCGTAAGATTGATATAGTTGAGCGGGTTCCTGATCTCATGGGCGATGGCCGAGGCCAAACGACTGACTACCACGGCTTTCTCGGCGTTGTAAAGTTGCGCTTCGAGTTCCCGAGTACGACCGAGCTTGACAGTCATGTCGTTGAACAACTCGGTCAACTCTCCCATCTCATCATGACGTCCGCTCGTCGGAACGCGAAAAGAAAAATCTCCGCCGGCAACTCGGCGCGCGGCAGTCGACAGTGACTTAATCGGTCGCGTGAAACGCCAAACTACGATTGCGGTCAAACAGGTCGTGGCGAGCAGGACTGCGAGTGTGTAGAGCAGAGACTTGCGCGCCTGGCGTCTCATGATGGCCATCAGAGTATTGGCCGGCCCGAGCACAACGATTACGTAGCGGCGTCCTTTAGTAGTCTCGACCGGAAAATAAAACGCGCCGGCCTCGCCCGCCGTGATCTGACGCCCAATGGTCATACCTTCGGGTAAGGGCGCGCTCTCGGAAGGGAGTTCGACGGCGCCTCTCAGCGGCGGCAGAGAAATGTCTTTGATCTTTACGTAGCGAATCGACTTATCGAAGTTCTGCACGGGAATCTGATTTTTATCGAGACTGTCTACGATATTTCCGCCTTCGTCGACGATTAGAACATTCTTTACCGCTTGTTCGCTAAACGACGGCTGCTTTGTTTGCTCCCGCATCTGGTCCAGGTATAAATCACTTGAAAGGCTGTTAACACCGAGAGCAACTCCGGCCATAATGGCGCGCTGTTGTTCGACAATCAATTGAGTATTGCTGCGCGCCGATCTCAGACTAACGTAGTACTGGACGCTCAAGGTGAGCATCAACAGCACCGCCAAAAGCAATAGCAGGCGTACGCGGAAACTATTAAGCAATCTCGACAAAGCCATCGGTCGTTAGCAAAACGCGCGCCACACAGCAATTGAGTTAGTTACAATTTCGACAAATTTCGGGTTGCCGTTTCCTTGCACCGATGTTATAGTTGCCGCGGCCTCAAATCAAACTCCCCGATGAGGCTGCCCGCGGGAGACGATCCCGCCTCACTTCTGGCGGTTGGCGGATTGGAACTAAGAGGTTTTGATATCGGAATTCGAGCGCCCTTAACGGTTTCTTAGGCTTACAAGGACGAAACGGTGCGCCGCCCCTCGGCGCGAAAATCAAAGCAGTAAGAGTTTTACCCCGGTTCCGCCTCGAGCACACTGTATTTTTTTGACGACGGGAGTTGCCGATGAACCAAAAACGTTCCCTCAGGGTCGCACTTTTAGCTTTTAATCTCTTCCTTCTCTTCACGTTAATTGGGTCAATTTCAGTTGGGACATTCGCACGTGGCAAACGTGCGCGTGGACGGGCGACCGCGCGCAAGGCAGAGCGCGGTGGTCGGATGTCCAAACGCGAGCGTCGAGAGGTGGCGCGCTCGGGACGTCGTGGGCGTGAACGCGTCCATCTGTCGAAACGAGAGTTGCGTGCTGAGCGGCAAAGAAATGCCCGCGATGAGGCCGCCTATATTGCCAAGCTCGAAAAACGCGCCGGCCACAAACTTAGCAAGCGCGAACGGGCCGCAGAGATGCGCAAGTTCGGATCGAAGCATCGTCGCGATCTGGAAGAAGCACGTCGCCGCGCCGAGGCTGCGCGCCAGGCAGCGATTGCGCGGCAGCGCGCTCTCGATGAGGGTTTACGTAACGAAGTTCAGGAGAACATCGCGAAAGACAATACTGTCGGTGAGGATCTTGAAGTGCGCAAGGTCGCAGTTGAGGCTCTCGGTCATCACGCCGGCACCGTGGTAGTCATGGATCCAAAGACGGGTCGCGTGTACACGGTCGTCAATCAGGACTGGGCGCTGCGGCGCGGCTTCAAACCGTGTTCGACTATCAAGCTGGTCACCGGCGTCGCCGGCTTGTGCGAGAAAGTCATTCAGCCAATCGAGACCGTGAGTGACGGCAGCAATTATAAGATCGATCTGACGGACGCGCTTGCCTATTCAAACAATTCGTACTTCCAACACGTCGGCGGCCAGGTTGGTTTCGACAAGATGGTCACTTATGCCCGCGAGTTGGGCCTCGGCGAAAAGACCGGCATCAATTACATAAACGAGTCGCCCGGCAGGGTGCCGCTATTCAAATCGGGATACGCGGTAAACCATATGAGTTCTCATGGCGATGATTTCGAAGTGACCGCGATCCAGTTGGCGGCGTTGGTTTCGGCGATGTCGAACGGCGGCAAGCTGCTAATGCCGCATGTGCCGCGCACCGTCGAAGAGAACTCGCATTTCAAGACTGAGCTCCGTCGTAAGATTAATGTCGAGAATGAAGCCTGGAAGAGGATGCTGCCGGGAATGATTGGCGCGGTGAATTATGGTTCAGGGAAGAAAGCCTATAACCCCGAACAAACGGTCGCCGGCAAAACCGGCACCTGCATTGGCCAGGGAGCATGGCTCGGATTGTTCACGTCGTATGCTCCGGTCGTTAATCCGCGGCTGGCTGTCGTGGTGATTACGCGGGGCACCGACGCCCATGCGCATTTACCAGCCGCGATCGCCGGTAATATATATCGCTCTTTGAGTCCGCGTTTCGGCACGCAGATCAATTTCCAGATTGCCGAAGGTCCGGACGATGAAACACCCAATACTGGGAACGACAAAAAGGCTGCCGCTTTGAATGAGGAGGCCAAGGAAACCAAGGCCGCGACCGAAGCGGAAGAGAATGGTGACGAGGCAGCCGACCCGGCCAAGTCCGGGCTCATCAGCCCCGATGCGAAGCCGGTGGGCGGCGTCGAATCCAAAGCCAACGTTGAATCCAAAGTAAAGGCCACTTCGATGCCGATCGAAAACAAATCTAAGACTGAGACCAAAACCTCGGCCCCGCCAAAGGCTGTTTCGAAAGATGCGAACGATGGTCGACCTCGCCGTATCCAACCGGATAAGCAGTGATCGACTGTTCTAATTGAGCGGTTGATTTTGCGACAGATGAATGGTGCCGAACTCGCGCGGCTTGCTTGCGAGAGTTCGGCATTTTTCATGTGATACCGGAACAGCACTTGGGATGATCAGATTCAGGCTTGACACTACACCCGTTGTTGACTGATTATTCCCGCTTCCCCGTTCGAGTTAAGTGGTGCGCCTCTTACAGTTCGACAACGGGCGGCGCGGGAATTGCATCTTAGGGACGGCGCCGAGAGGCGGTGAACAACTCCCGAGTTGCGTCACAAGCTAGTTGGAAGAAATCGATCGGAGGTTTTTACTAAACCCATGAAACGTATGTTCAAGTTTGCTACGTTCGCCGCCATCGTGGCCGCTTTCGCCGTGCCGGCGCTGGCCCAGTCAAAGGATTGCACCGACGAGAACAAGGCTGCCTGGTATGACACCTTCCTCAAGAATTACAAAGAGGCAGCTCAGCAAAAGGTTGCTTACGATGCTGCCAAACAGTACCTGGCATGTACCAGCGATGCGAGTGATCAGTATGCCGCATATCTCAAGAGGTTTGTTGACGCCTATGACAAGCTCCATGCCGCCCAGGACGTCAGTAACCAGTTTGACGCTGCTTATAAGAGCAAAAACTATGCGGACCAAATCCGTCTTGGGAAGCAGATATTGAGTGGCGACCCGGACAACGCGACTGTAAACATAATCATGGGTGTCGCTGGTCTGGGCGATGCAAAGGTTCTGAACGAATCGGCGCAGAACGCGAAGAAGGCAATCGCGCTAATCGAGGCGGGAAAATCACCTGCACCATATACGAAGGACCAGGCGCTCGCATACCTAAACTGGACAGTTGGCAAGGCCAATCTATCCAGCGCTCCCGCCGACGCAATTCCGAACTTACTCCAGGCGGCTAAGCTTAACAGCGAGGTGAATAAAATACCGCAGCTTTATGTGGACCTGGCAGCCGCCTACGAGAATGGACCGCAGGCAAAGTTGACGGAAGAATATAAGAGTAAGCAGGGGCCGAATAATACGGAAACCCCGGAAAGTAAGTTGGTGCTTGAGAATCTTAATCAGGTAATCGATCGACACATCGATGCCCTGGCACGCGCTGCTGCGCTTACCACCAACGCGAACGACAAGAAGTTGATCATGGACGATCTAACTACCTGGTACAAGTACCGTAATAAGTCTGAGACTGGCTTGAATGAACTCGTCGCCAGTGTGCTTTCGAAGCCTCTGCCTGAAATGCCGACACCGATTACTTCTCTGCCTACGCCCACCACCCCGACTAATGTTGGTTCACCCGGGACGAATGGTGGCGCCGGAAATTCGGGAGGAGCGAAGACTGCCGGCGGCAGCAACTCTTTGACAAACGGACAGACCAAGACCACCTCAACGTCAACCACCGGAGCGCAAACCGGGAGCGCCAAGCCGGCCGCGAGTCCGACGCCGAAACCAAAGCCGCGTCGCTCGAATCATCGCGTTGGGATATAAAGACCAACCACCCGCTACCGCAGGTGGTACTAACACGCCGAATGTAACGTCACTTCGACGCTGCGTTCGGCGTTTTGCTAGAATCGCCTGGCGTGAGAAGCTCCGATATTGAAAAGTTGAATGAACTCGAAGCCGTTCTGAGTTATTACTTTAGCGATCGCGCACTGCTGGTTCAGGCGATGACCCATCGCTCGTGGGCGCACGAGCAAGTTTCGCCGCGGCAGCAGCGAGAAGCGCGTGATTTGCACAATGAAGCGCTCGAATTCCTGGGCGATTCGGTTTTGGGATTGATTGTCGCTGACTATCTCTTCAGGGCTTATCCGGGCGCCAGCGAAGGCGAACTTTCGCGCATGAAACATCGCCTGGTGAGCGCGCCGACGCTGGCGAAGACATCAAGAGAATTGGGTCTCGGCGAGTTCGTGCGCTTCGGCCGTGGAGAAGAGAAGAGCGGCGGCCGGCGCAAACACGCACTCCTGGCGGACGTGTTCGAAGCGGTGACCGGCGCAATCTTTCTGGATGGCGGACTGGAGGCAGCGGCAAAGTTTGTGGAGCGTGCGCTCGGCGACGATCTTCGCAGGGCCGATCCGATAGCGGCGGCCGCCGCCGATCCCAAGACCATGTTGCAGGAGAAGCTGCAGGCAACCCGTCAACCCGTCCCGCAATACACGGTAATCGAAACGCTGGGCCCGCCACACAAGCGCATGTTTCATGTCGAGTTGAAATGGGAGGGCGGCTCGACGCGTGGCGAAGG
>Ga0193747_1000615_pt1 | contig 11248 bp, 7 predicted proteins | sample L1m2metaG_FD_143048 | JGI IMG/M metagenome (GOLD analysis project Ga0193747, IMG submission 143048) | Soil microbial communities from a riparian zone of the East river system, Colorado, United States - L1m2 | ecosystem: Environmental > Terrestrial > Soil > Riparian zone | place: USA: East River...
CCGGCGAGCTGCCGAATCTGTTGGGCCGAGCCGCGCGCGCCGGAGTCTGACATGATTAGGATCGGGTTCAGCTCTTTGGTCGCCTTCTCGCGGTCGTCCATCGCCTTGAACATCTCCTTGGCGACTTTGTCCGTCGCTTCCGACCAGATGGCGATGACTTTATTCTGGCGCTCGCCGTTAGTGATCACACCGTCGCGATACTGCTGCTCGACGGTGATCACATCCCTTTCGGCCTTGCCTACAATCTCGGGCTTGGAAGGCGGCGTCACCAAATCGTCGATGCCGATAGAGATGCCGGCCTTGGTCGCGTACAGGAAGCCGAGGTTCTTCAGATCGTCGAGCATCTTCACAGTCATCTCGTGGCCGAGTCGAATATGCGAATAATTAACCAGCGACTGCAGCCCTTTCTTGCGCAGGGTGCCGTTGATGAACGGCAAACCCGCCGGAATCGAGTCATTGAAGATCACGCGGCCGACAGTCGTGTTGATGACGCGTCGCACGTCTTCCTGCACCAGGCCGCGCAGGATATCCTGCGTGTCGTGCTCCTGCGTCAAGTCGATCAAGTCGCCCGTGATGCGCAACTTGATCGGTGTCTGCGTGGTCACTTCTTTCGCGTCCAGCGCCAGCAGCACTTCCTCGAGCGAAGCGAACACCCGGCCTTCGCCTTTCGCGCCTTCCTTCTCGCGCGTCAGGTAGTAAATACCGAGGACGATGTCCTGCGACGGCACCGCGATCGGCTGGCCGCTCGCGGGACTGAGAATGTTATTCGAAGAAAGCATCAGCACCGCGGCTTCGATTTGCGCTTCCGGAGAAAGCGGAATGTGCACCGCCATCTGGTCGCCGTCGAAGTCAGCGTTGAATGCCGTGCACACGAGTGGATGAATCTTAATGGCTTTGCCCTCGACCAACACCGGCTCGAACGCCTGAATACCCAGACGATGCAGCGTCGGCGCGCGGTTCAGCAGCACCGGATGCTCGCGAATAACTTCTTCGAGAATGTCCCAGACGACGGGCTCCTGGCGCTCAACCATTTCGCGCGCCTGCTTGATGGTGGCCGCGTGTCCTTGCTTCTCGAGCTGGTTGTAAATGAATGGTTTGAAGAGCTCCAAAGCCATCTTCTTCGGCAAACCGCATTGGTGCAGTTTCAATTCCGGACCAACCACGATCACCGAACGGCCTGAGTAATCGACGCGCTTACCGAGCAGGTTCTGACGAAAGCGTCCCTGCTTGCCTTTCAACGTTCCACTCAAAGATTTCAGCGGCCGGTTGTTAACCCCGCGCAGCACCCGGCCCCGCCGGCCGTTGTCGAAGAGCGCGTCCACAGCTTCCTGAAGCATGCGCTTTTCGTTGCGCACAATGACTTCGGGCGCGCGCAGCTCCATCAACTTCTTCAGACGGTTGTTGCGATTGATGACGCGCCGGTACAAATCGTTCAGGTCGGAAGTCGCGAACCGTCCGCCATCAAGCGGCACCAGCGGGCGCAACTCAGGCGGAATCACCGGAATCACATCGAGAATCATCCACTCGGGATGATTACCGGATTTGAGAAACGACGTCGCGACCTTGAGCCGTTTTGAATACTTCAGCTTCTTCTGCTGCGAAGTTTCTTCGCGCATTTTCCGGCGCAACTCAACTGCCAGCTCTTCGATGTTGACCATCGAAAGCAACTCCTTAATTGCTTCGGCGCCCATCTTCGCAACGAACTGCGCGGGATAGTCACGCGCCAACTCGCGATAGCGCTCGTCGGTTAGCAGCTCGCGCTCTTTCAACTCCTTCACATCGCCCGGATCGATGACGATGTAAGATTCGAAGTAGAGCACTTTCTCCAACTCACGCAACGGAATATCCAGGAGGTGTCCGATGCGCGACGGCAGGCCCTTGAAGAACCAAACGTGCGAACAAGGGCTGGCCAGATCGATGTGGCCGAGGCGCTCGCGGCGCACTTTCGCCTGCGTAACTTCGACGCCGCACTTGTCGCAAATCACGCCGCGGTGCTTCATGCGTTTGTACTTGCCGCACAGACACTCCCAATCGGCGACCGGGCCAAAGATGCGCGCGCAAAACAGACCGTCACGCTCAGGTTTGAACGTGCGGTAATTGATCGTCTCAGGCTTGGTTACTTCACCGTGCGACCACTGACGGATCTTTTCCGGTGAAGCCAGCGAGATGCGAATCGCCTCGAAATCAGGCGCGAGTTGCGTTTTCTCTTGATGAAATCGAAACACGTTTTATCTCCAGTTAGCAGTAAGCCGTGAGCAGTAAGCAGCAACTGCTAATTCATGACCAACAAAGCGAGCGCTCCAAACGGCGAACAACTGCTCACTGCTCACCGCTCACTGCTCACTAGATTCCAGACGTAATCAACGGTTCGGCGATCGGTGTCTCAGCGCCACCGTTTTTTTGCACCAATTCAACATCAAGGCACAGTGACTGTAGCTCGCGCACGAGCACGTTGAACGATTCCGGCAAACCGGGATCGAAATCAGCTTCGCCTTTGACGATTGCTTCGTAGATCTTCGATCGTCCAGCCACGTCGTCTGATTTCGCCGTCAACAACTCTTGCAGAATGTGCGCCGCGCCATATGCCTCCAGGGCCCACACTTCCATTTCGCCGAAACGCTGTCCGCCAAATTGTGCTTTGCCGCCGAGCGGCTGTTGCGTAATCAGCGAATACGGCCCAATTGAACGGGCGTGAATCTTGTCGTCCACCAGATGCGAAAGTTTCAGCATGTAGATATAGCCGACCGTCACCTTTTGCTCGAACGGATCGCCGGTCAGTCCATCGTACAGCACGGCCTTGCCGGATTCATTCACGATCTCCGGCAATCCAAGTTCACGGGCGCGGCTCCCGGCTTCTTCGAGTTTCTTCTTTATTTCTTTCTCGGTCGCGCCGTCGAACACCGGCGTCGCGAAATACAAGCCGAGCACTCGCGCCGCCCAGCCAAGATGGGTCTCGAGTATCTGGCCCACGTTCATGCGCGACGGCACGCCCAGCGGATTCAAAACGATTTCGACCGGCGTTCCATCGGGCAAATAAGGCATATCTTCTTCCGGCAGAATTCGCGCGATAACGCCTTTGTTTCCGTGTCGCCCGGCCATCTTGTCCCCTACCGAGAGCTTGCGCTTCATGGCGATGAAGACTTTGACCATCTTAATCACGCCCGGAGAAAGCTCGTCGCCCTGACGCAGCTTGGCGATCTTCTCTTCGTAAATGTCCGAGAGAATTTTGATCTGTCGCTCCGTGCGGTCCTCGTATTCCTTGACTTCGGAGGCCGCATCGACGCGCGATCCGGCAACCTCGGCTTTCCGCAGAGCTTTCGGCTCGACACCTTGCAGCATCTCGCGAGTAATCGCCACGCCCTTCGGAATGATGACTTCGCGATTTACGGTAAGATCCTGCGCCAGCTTGCGCTCCTCGAACAGCTCGTAGATGCGCTCGTTACGCTGTTCATGCAGGATGCGAATTTCGTCTTCCAGGTCGCGGCGCAAACGCTCTTCTTCTTCCTCTTCGATCGACATCGAGCGCTGATCCTTCTCCTGCCCTTTGCGGGTGAAGACCTGAACGTCGACCACGGTGCCATCAATACCCGGAGGCGACACCAGCGACGCGTCTTTGACGTCGGCGGCCTTCTCACCAAAGATCGCGCGCAGCAGTTTCTCTTCGGCGGTCAACTGGGTTTCGCCCTTGGGGGTGACCTTGCCAACCAGGATCGACCCGGGTTTGACTTGCGCGCCGATGCGAATGATTCCGCTCTCGTCTAAATCGCGCAGCATGTTTTCGCCGACGTTGGGAATGTCGCGCGTAATTTCTTCGGGACCGAGTTTGGTATCGCGGGCCTCGATTTCGAGTTCCTCGATGTGAATCGAGGTGTAATAGTCCTCTTTCACCAAACGTTCGGAAACCAGAATCGCGTCTTCAAAGTTGTAACCACGCCACGGCATGAACGCGACCAGCACGTTGCGACCCAACGCCAGTTCGCCGCGATCGGTGCAAGGGCCGTCGGCAATCACCTGGCCCTTGGCGACGCGCTCACCGACGTGAACGATCGGGCGCTGATTGATGCACGTGTTCTGATTAGACCGCTTGAACTTAATCAGCGTGTAGATGTCCGCGGTCACTTCGCGAGAGATGGTGCCGTCGACGTTGTGATCGGCGCGGACGATTATGCGCTCGGAATCGACATAGTCAACCGTGCCATCGCGCCGGGCAATCACTACCGCGCCCGAATCGCGAGCCGTCACGTCTTCCATGCCCGTACCGATGTACGGCGCTTCCGCGCGCAGCAACGGCACCGACTGGCGCTGCATGTTCGAGCCCATTAGGGCGCGGTTCGCGTCATCGTTTTCCAGAAATGGAATCAGCGAGGCCGCCACCGAAACCAGTTGCTTCGGCGAGACATCCACGTATTCGATTTCATCGCGCTGGGCGAGAATGAATTCGCCGGCTTTCCGTGCGGCGTTGCGCTCGTTGACGATGTAGCCATTATCATCAAGTTCGATATTGGCCTGACCAACAACGTGCTTGTCCTCTTCCCACGCCGTGAGATAGAACGGATGAGGATCATAGCTGGCTTTGTCACCGTTGGCGCCGACACGTTTGTTCGCCTTGTCAACTTCGTCCTGCGGCACGTGCGCGCCCGGTTTGAGCTTGGTCTCGCCGCCATTGATGATCCGCACGTACTCGACCACGCGGCCGTCAACCACCTTGCGATACGGCGATTCGATAAACCCAAACTCGTTAATGCGCGCATAGCACGAAAGGCTGGAGATAAGTCCAATGTTCGGACCTTCAGGCGTCTCGATCGGACATATACGGCCATAGTGAGTCGGGTGCACGTCGCGCACTTCGAACCCCGCGCGCTCGCGGCTCAAGCCTCCAGGTCCCAGCGCGGACAGACGCCGCTTGTGCGTGATCTCTGAGAGCGGATTCGTCTGGTCCATGAACTGCGACAACTGCGACGAGCCGAAGAACTCGCGTACCGCCGCCGTCACCGGCTTCGCATTGATAAGATCGCGCGGCATCGTGGTCTGCATTTCCTGATGTATCGACATCTTTTCCTTGATCGCACGTTCCATGCGCTCGAGTCCGATGCGAAACTGGTTCTCCAGCAACTCGCCCACAGCCCGCACGCGTCGATTGCCAAGATGGTCGATATCGTCAGCCTGATAGATGGGCCGCTTCTCATCGTCGACCGGGTTCTTGCGCATCTTCAGGACGTACGAGACGACCTCGAAGAAGTCCTTGGCTGCCAGCAGCGGATCGTCTATGCGACCCATCTCCGGCTTGCCCATCTTGATATTGAATTTCAGCCGGCCCACGCGCGAGAAGTCGAACTTGCGCGGATCGAAGAACATGCCTTCCAACAAGCGATAGGCAGTCTGCACTGTCGGCGGATCGCCTGGCCGCATCTTGCGATAGATTTCGAGCAAGGCATCGACGGGCTTGCTGATCGCGTCTTTCTTCAGGGTCTGCGAGACGACGACGCCCACGTCGTCTTTCTCAGGAAAGAAAATTCCGAAGCCCTGGATGCCGCTCTCACCAATCTCCTGCAATTTCGCCGTCGTGATTTCAGTATTAGCTTCGAGCAGCACTTCACCGGTTTCAGTGTTGACGACGTCGGCAGCAGCGTAGGCTCCTTCGAATTGCAGAGGTTCGATTTCGACTTCGCCGATTTTTGCCTTTCGCAGGCCTTCGAGTGAAGTCCTGGAAATCTCTTTGCCCTTGCGCACAATGGGATCGGGGCCGCGGCCCTTGATCTCGAAGTCAACCTTCATTCCGATCAGGTTCGTGGGTCCCGCTTCCGGAATCTGGGCCATCAACCGGCCGTTTTCAACGCGCACTTCATCGACTACGTAGAAGGCGCGCACGAGATCCTCGTCGGTGAAAGACGCCGACTTAACCGCTTCCTCCAACTGGCCGTCGCTACCAAACGATTTGCTGTTGAAGTTTGATTTCAGCCAGATGCCCAGCGCTCGCAGAAAGATCGACGCCAGGAACTTGCGCTTGCCTACACGCACGTAGAGCAGATTCTTCTGATCATATTCAAACTCGACCCACGAGCCACGATACGGAATGATCTTGGCGATAAACATCTGGCCGCGTTTGAAGAAAACGCCCGGCGAGCGATGAAGCTGCGACACGATGACGCGCTCAGTTCCGTTGATGATGAAGGTGCCATTGTCGGTCATCAACGGAATTTCGCCGAAGAAGACCTCCTCTTCCTTAATGTCGCGAATCGATTTGACGTTTGTATCCGGGTCTTTATCGTAAACGGTCAGCCGAATCTTGACCTTCAGCGGCACGCTGTAGCTCATGCCTCGCTCCTGGCATTCCTGCTGATCGTGTTTGTGCTTGAGGCCAACCGGCTCGCCGCAATTTGGGCAAAGCTCCGGCCGCACCGAGTTGAAAGCGCCACAAATGTGACAGAGCGTTTCGCCCGGACGCAAAGGGTCGACTTTGATACTGGCGCCGCAGCTCTTACACGCGGTGCGCAGATACTTCAGACCTTCGAGGTTGCCGCATTTGCACTGCCAATTCCCGATATGGTATTCGACAAAGTCGAGCGTTGCCGTCTCGCGAAAATCCGAGATCGGGAACACCGATCGAAAAACTGCTTGCAGTCCGATGCTCTGACGCTCCTCAGGAAGCGCATCCATTTGTAAGAATCGATTATATGATTCGCGCTGAATCTCAATTAGATTCGGAATCGGCACTGAAGTTTTGATTTTGGAAAAATCCTGGCGCTTCGGAGCCTGACTTGTGCGCCGCCCCAATCCTGGATTCAGTGTTTCAAGTAAGTTTGCAGACATGATGTTCCTATCTCTTTCAGTTACGCTACTGCCACAGGTGAACCGCCACCGGCGCTAACCCCAAACAGACGGTTAAGCGGTCGGAGCGCACCATGCCCCGACCGCTTCATTAACGAAAAGCGATTGCATCGTTTCAGAGTTTTCCGGGAGTAACGCCAGCGACTCAATACTCCCCTAAGTTAACGACTCAAGAATCAAAGGTCAAGTCAACACCTAATGTGCGCCATTGATCTCTCAAGTACTTTATGACTTTGCCGACAGTCATCCGTTAGTTACGACAACTCGCTAATGCGAACCACTGACCGCCACTACCAACGACTGACAAAGAGTGAAGCCGAAGATAAGTAGACGTCTTACTTAACTTCTACGGTTGCCCCGGCATCCGCCAGTTTTTGTCTGACCGTCTCGGCTTCTTCTTTTGAAACGCCTTCTTTTACGGCCTTTGGCGCGGCTTCAACCAGGTCTTTCGCTTCCTTCAGACCAAGAGCAGTGACCTCACGAACGACCTTGATGACGTTGATCTTATTTCCACCGATGGCTTGAAGAATAACGTCAAACTCAGTCTTCTCTTCTGCCGCCGCTGCCTCTCCGCCACCCGCCGCGGCCCCGGCCGCAGGTGCCGCCGCTACCGCCGCTGCCGCCGAAACGCCGAAGGCCTCTTCAATCATTTTCACCAGCTCTGACGTCTCCAGGAGACTCTTTTCTTTCAGAGCATCAACAATTTCCTGATTCGATAGTGCCATGACTACTTTCTATCCTCCTCAAAAAGGGTTCTAGTGTTGCATTCCTATTTACGATCCGCAGCAGGAGAACCCACGGGACACTTTTCGCGTTGCTGCATCACAACCGAGAAAAGCGTCCGAGTCGTTAAGGCGATCTGACACCATCGCCACGCTCGTCTTCCGCGTCCCGAACCTGTGCTTCCTTCCCAACCAAACAGGCATCGACCCGGTTCGAACTCTTAACCGGATTGCGAAAACCCAACAAACTCTTACGCAGCCTTACTGTCGGCGACCTGCTTGACGACCACTGCCAGATTACGTGGTACCGCCGATATTACATTCACCAGGCGCTGCGCCTGACTATTAAGCAGGAACAAGACTTTCGACAATAATTCTTCCCGCGAAGGCAGGCTGGCGATCGCTTCGACTTCGCGAAGCTCGATTACTCTGCCTTCAACCAATCCGACTTTGAACTTGAAGATCTCAGGATTTGCCTTCGAGAACTTCGAGATCGCCTTGGAAAGCGCAACCGGATCGGCAGTGCTGAGCGCAACCGCGGTTACGCCCTTGAACTGATCAGCCATTGGCTCCAGGGGCGTGCCGGCGGCAGCTTTGCGCGCCAGGGTATTCTTAACTACCGAATAGGTCACGCCTGCTTCACGCAATTGCCGGCGCAATTCCTGATCCTTCGCGACCGTCATCTTCTGAAAACTCACCAGCATCGCTGCGTTGGCGTTCTTGAACTGTTCGGCGAGGGCGTCGAGGTCCTTTTGTTTTTCTTTTCTCGTTTTCATCTCAATTTCTCACTTGGCGAACGCGGCTTCGTCGAGCAACAGGCCCGGGCTCATCGTCAATGCGAGATTAACTTTCTTCACATACTTGCCTTTGGCAGTAGACGGCTTTGCTTTCATTACGGCATCGATCAGAGCGCGAGTATTTTCGGTGATCTTGTTCTCATCAAATGAAACTTTGCCGACCGCGGTGTGAATCACTCCCGTCTTATCGACGCGATATTCGACCTTGCCCGCTTTGGTTTCATTTACGGCGGTCTTTACATCAAACGTAACCGTGCCCGTCTTGGGATTAGGCATTAAACCGCGCGGCCCAAGCACCTTCCCGAGTCCACCCACCAGACGCATCATGTCGGGTGTCGCGATGACGGCATCGAAATCCAACCATCCGCCCTTTATCTTAGTGACCATGTCCTCACCGCCGACAAAATCGGCGCCGGCGTCTTCAGCTTCTTTGATCTTGTCGCCCTGCGCTATCACCAGGACCGTCTTTGACCTTCCCAGGCCGTGCGGTAAAACCAGCGTGCCGCGCACAAGCTGATCCGCTTTACGCGGATCGACGCCCAGCCACATCGTCAATTCGACACTTTCGTCAAACTTGGCGAAGGTAATCTCTTTGAGCTTCTTGACGGCCTCTTCGAGACTGTACTTGCGGCTCGCATCGATCTTTTCCGCCGCGGCGCGATATTTCTTTCCGTGCTTCTTCATCTATTTACCTCAGAGGTGCAGACGAGATTTGCAATTTCGAATTTGGAATTTGGAATCGCCAACAATCTCTCCCTCTCAAATAACTTGGATTACGCATCGCAAAAATCAATCCGCAATTCCGCAATCCGTAATTACTCTATCGTCAATCCCATCTGCCGAGCGGTGCCTTCGATGGTGCGGATGGCGCTCTGCAAATTAGTGGTGTTCAAGTCAGGCATCTTGGTTTTGGCAATCTCTTCGAGTTTGGCCCGCGAAATCTTGCCTACTTTTTCTTTCTTGGGATTGCCTGAGCCTTTCTCAATTGCCGCGGCCTTTTTCAGCAGATCGGCAGCCGGCGGCGTTTTCGTTTCAAACGTAAACGAGCGATCCGCATAGACCGTGATTACTACCGGAATCTTCATGTCCGGATCCGCCTGGGCGGTTTTGGCATTAAAAGCCTTGCAGAACTCCATGATATTGACGCCGTGTTGGCCCAGGGCCGGCCCGATTGGCGGCGCCGGATTGGCTTTACCCGCGGGAACTTGCAGCTTGATATAACCTGAAATCTTCTTTGCCATTATTCCTCTTCCGTAAACGTTACTTTCTCGACATCCAGAAAGTTCAGTTCCACCGGCGTCGAACGTCCGAAGATGGTCACCGTAACCTTGAGCGTGGACTTCTCCTCGTTAACGTCTTCTACCTTGCCGGTGAAACTCTGGAATGGACCCGATTTGATGCGCACCGTCTCTCCGGCAGCATAGGAAAACTTAGGCTTCGGTTTCTCGGCCGCCTCGGCAACGTGATGCACAATCTGATCGACTTCCTGCGGCGTTAGCGGGGTGGGACTCTGTCCCCCAACAAAACCAGTTACTTTTGGTGTAGAACGAATAGCATGAAAGACGTTGTCGGGAATATGGCCCCGGTCGTCGCATTCGATCTGCACGAGCACGTAGCCGGGATAGAACATGCGAGTAGATTCGACGCGTTTGTTTCCTCGCATTTCGACTACGGTCTCCGTCGGCACGAGCACTTCGCTGATCGCATCCTGCAGATCTGTTCCCGCAACCCGAGCCTTCAGGCTTTCACAAACCTTTTTCTCGTGTCCGGAATACGTATGAAGGATGAACCACTGCTTCATTGAAACCTCTTTCCCCTATCCTCCCAGCAAGCTTCGCAGATGCTCAATCAAAAACGCCCAAATCCGGTCGACGCCAAAAAGATAAAGCGCGAAGAAGATCACCGCAATCAAAGTAATAATGGTTGTGTTCCTTACTTCGTTGACCGTCGGCCACGATACGCGCCGCATCTCACTGCGCGTGTCCCGAAGGAATTGCGCGGTGCGCTGGATAAACCCTGTGCGCGGGCCCGCTAGTCCGCGCTCTCGCCTGACAGCTCTTCCTTCTGCTCCCTCGCCAAATGCGGCCGCCCGCGGACGAGGCGTGCCGATTGGCTTTTCCACGGAAGTATCGCGCGCCGCGGGTGGCTCGCCCAAGGCGCCAAACTCTTCGGTTTCGTTTTCTTCTTTCGACACTCTTCTCTCGATTCCGCGAGCCTTCTCTACGCGAACTTGGCAGGGGTACCAGGATTCGAACCCGGACTTTCGGTTTTGGAGACCGACGTGCTAACCGTTGACACTATACCCCTACGTCTTAGTGACGCCGGGACTCCTTACTTCGTTTCTTTGTGACTTGTGTGCTTGCGGCAACGGCGGCAAAACTTACTAAACTCCAAACGATCAGTCGTGGTCTTCTTGTTCTTTGTCGTAACGTAGTTGCGGCTCTTGCATTCTCCGCACTGCAACACAATGTTATCTCTCGGCATAAGTTATTTCTGATTTCCGATTGCCAATTTCCAATTTATATGTACGACTAGTCACCTTGTCTTCCCAATCGGCAATCGGCAATTGGAAATCGGCAATGATGCTATTCGACCACCTCTGAAACCGTGCCCGCGCCCACCGTTCGCCCACCTTCGCGAATGGCGAACCGCAATCCTTTCTCCATCGCAATCGGCGCGATCAGCTCGATGTCCATCGTCACATTGTCGCCCGGCATCACCATCTCGACTCCCTGCGGCAGGTGCGCTACCCCGGTCACGTCCGTCGTCCGGAAATAAAACTGCGGCCGATAGCCGGTGAAAAACGGCGTGTGCCGGCCGCCTTCTTCCTTCGTCAGCACATACGCTTCCGCTTTGAACTTTGTGTGCGGCGTGATGCTTCCGGGCTTCGATACCACCTGT
>Ga0193747_1000616_pt1 | contig 11242 bp, 8 predicted proteins | sample L1m2metaG_FD_143048 | JGI IMG/M metagenome (GOLD analysis project Ga0193747, IMG submission 143048) | Soil microbial communities from a riparian zone of the East river system, Colorado, United States - L1m2 | ecosystem: Environmental > Terrestrial > Soil > Riparian zone | place: USA: East River...
GTTTTTAGCGCAAACGCGACCGGGAAGTAGTACCACCATCCCTCTCTGCTGTACATGCCAAGTAAGCCTGCGGGTGAACGGGCCTGATCAAGAATCAGAACGCGCGTCATACCGTGAATAAAATCCGCCGGAACGATGTGTTGTGCGGCTGTGAAGGCTTGCATCGCCAGTTCTCTCACTGGTTGATGGGTTGATGTCGAACTCCCGTAAAAAGAAAGCGTGTATCGCTGTGTCGGGTGATGAAAGAAGTAAGCGCCGTTGACGATCAGGATGAGCGTTACGGTCGCGGTGGCCAGTTGTGCCGCCACCAGGAAGCGCTTTTGTCCAAGTCTCGGCGCGAATATGAGCAGGCCAAGCAGCGGCACGATCGCGAACGGCGCCAGGCCAACCATCGAGAATTTGGTAGACAGAGCCAGTCCAGCGCTCAAACCGACATACAGTGCATGCCGGAAGTTGGGCGTCTGCAAATAAAAGTATAGGGCAAATGACAGGAGCAAGTACGCCAGGGCTGAAGGAATATCAGTTTGAACTACTCTGCCATGCGCCAGCACAGTGGGTTCAAGTGCATAGAGGGCCACCGCCAGGACGGCCGCGCGCGCACCAAAGATGCTTCGCGCGAAAACAAATATCAACGCCCCAAGCAGCAGAGCGATCGCAATCATCGGTACCCTGGGCCAGAACGTCAACGCTTGGTAGTGCGCTTCGTTGGCCCGCCAGAAGTCCTGGGCAACTTGATAATCAGAATACTCTCGCTGAGGATCCACCGCCGGCGCCTGCGTGTGCGTGAACAGGAGCGGCAGCGCGGAGAGCATCTTGACAAGCGGCGGATGCTCGATATTGATACCAAGGTTTCCGTGGAGATTATAGAAGCCGGCGGGGATATGGATGGTCTCGTCTAATGTCAGGTTCTTTCGCGGGAGAACCGAAAGAAAATTCAAGCCCATCACTACGAGCAGCAGCGCACAGATTAGTTCTGCTCGATAGTGACGGATGAATTCGGACACTCTTCGAGTCACAGCGTGAGTACTGAACAGTAGTTATCAGTTGTGAACTGAGTTTTTTGCCACGCGAAAGAAACCGTCATTGATTAGACGGCGCGCAAGCATCACCTTGCTATGATCGCTCAATCCGCCTGGAATCGCGCCCACCCTGAAATTTTGATTCTCTGAAACGAAGCGAATCGCCTTCGCGAAATATTTAGGCAGCGAAACGTCGCCATGGCTGGCCGCTAGACGAACAAATTCCCCGTCCATTACAAACCTGCACGATAATCCCGGCCGGCGCTCGACAAGGGTCCCAACATCGATCGATTGCGGTTCCGAATCGGTAATAGAACCTTCACCGATAGCTTGTTGGTTCCAGGTGAGACTGGCACTTATCTCTTCCACTGCCTTGGAAACATCGGCGCATCTCGCGACCTCATTTAGTAGTTTGTCGAACTCTTCCTTAATCGACGCGTCCGCTGAGTTAAAGCCTACCGGAAGAGCCTTTCTCAATCGTACGTCTTGATATCCCAGCTGGCCCAGCGCGACCGCGATCAGATCAACCCACGTGACAGGATAGATGCCGATTGTCACGTGGGCAGAGATTGAATCTGCGGAGCGGGCTTCGTGTACAACTCCCCTGGGTAAGTACAAGAGATCGCCGGGTTCAAGCACAAACTCGTCACTTGGCTCAGTCGGTTCATATTTCGCTGTCACATCGTGAATGACCGGCGCGCCGCGGTACGGCACCCCATCAATTAACCTTTCGAATTTCATGAGCGGCACATGTTCAAGCGGAAGCTCAATCGGCGATCCAAAGACACGCCAGTTCTTGCGGCCGGCTACCTGTAGCAGCACGGTGTCGTGAAGATCGTAATGTCGATCGAGAGCCCGCGAGTCTGCCGGCGTGCAATATAGGTTTGCCGCGACTTGAAAACCGAACAACTCCTGCATTCGGATGCACAGAGTCCAGATCGGTTTCCAAAAACGATTTATGCCGCGGATTCTAAAGGATGCACCTTGCCGATAGCTCTTATAAAGGGCCCCCGCCGGTTTTTGATCCGACCCAACGCGGAGTTCCTTGGAGCCAAGCAATTCGACGCCCTCCCGATCGAGCAGACAGGCGGCAGAGAGTAAGTAATCTATGTCGCTTCCCGAAACCAATGAGCCGTAATAGTCGGACTGGTGTCTCGAAATCCGCAACGGCTTCGTTTCCCAGTACTCGGACAAGAACTGCTCCCTTGAGACGGGCGAGATCAGAGTATCGAAATCAAGTTCGGACATCCTTAGCTCCTTTGAGGATTCACGGCAAATTCAGCTTCAACACATAATAGTTCGTGTCGCCGATTTGCTCCCAGCCCGGCAACGCAACGTTACTGGGTACACGCTCCGCCACTAGCGCGGTCGCGCCCGTCCTTGCAAAGGCTTCAATCACTTCGCGCCGGCGCGATTCATCGGCGGTCGCAAACGTTTTCGCGTCAGTGTTGGGTATCTCAGCGATGATATGAACGTGGGCCAATCTTGCCCAATGCACAACCGCCAGCCAAAACGGATCGAAGTTAATCGCTCCCACAGAATTCCCGGGTTCGATTCCCGCGCGTCTTAGTCCGTCGGCTACCTGCAGTTGCAGAAATTCTGCCTGATGTCTAGCGGCAACGCCCGAGCGAAACGACGAAAGCGATCTCGTCGTCTGGGCAAGGATGATTAGCGTTGCCGTTATGAGTACTACGTATTTGATCAATTTATTGGAACTCTCGCTCGCAGGTAATCGCAGAGCAGCAAACAGCGCCAACCACATCGAGGGGATGAATGGCGCTACGTAACGCGGTTCCACATGCACGGGCAGATAGAGAACGAAGGCCGCGAACGACAGGATCGGCAGCCACCATTCCGACAACAAGTTTTTGAGCGAGCTCCGGCGACCAATGTAAACGAGCAGCAGGAAGCCTGCGAGCAGCGCGAGGTTGGATCTATAGGTAATGATTTCAAAGTAGGTAGCCAGATTTCTTCGCACTGCTGTGGCTTGCTGCGAGAGATCGAATTGAGTCTTAGCGCCCTCGAACCAGTAAGATGGATCGTACCAAGGTGGATAAGTCGCGTTCAACGGACTAGCGAATTCATAGACCGATGGATTTGTGAAGATCCTCCTTGTCGGATGCTGGGGAGTGCCGTAACCAGGCTCTTCACCTTGCCAGTGAAAAGCCGGCACTCTATTGACGTGCCATAAATAGTTTAGCTTGCCACTGTCTCCGAAGGTGAAGCGATGTTTCGAAGCGGAGAGCGCAACTGTGAACGGGCCAGCCGTTAAGAGGATGCCGAGCATAGCGGCCGCAGAGCGCACCCCTGCTTTTCTTAGCCCACCGGCGAAAAACACCCCGAGCAATATAAACAGCGGCGCCAGCGGAAGCATAGGGTTCTTTGCCAGATAACCGACACCCAGAATTAGTCCGAGCAGAAAGAAAGAGGGCCAATCTCGATGCCTGCGGCGGATTCGCAGCAAAACCGCGAACGCCAGGTAAACGAACACCGAAAAGAGCAGATCAGGCGCTGTCGTCGCCATCTTTATCAGCCCTAGAGAACACCAAATGAAAACCGCGTAGCCAAGCGACATCATTGCCCATTCAGGCAAAGCGATGGTTCTTTGCACGGACGCTGAATCTCGGTCCTCGCTCTGCCACCTCATTAGCTCACGCATGAACAGCGTAAAGGCAAAGAGCGCGACCAGATAAATCAGGAAGTTGACGAAATGTACAAGAGGAAACTCCGCACTTGGGGAAGGCTTGAGGACTCGAACCAACAGGCCCAGCGGCAAGGAATAGAGCGGACTCCATAAACCGTTGAGCGCGGTCTGCCAGTCGCGGCGCACAAAAGCGTCGCCCATATCGAGATATGAAATGCCCATTGGATTGAGGGAGTAGCGCGAACTCCACGAATCAAGCGCACCAAGTACTGCGGCCATTACCAAAAGCAGAAGCCTAAGATATTTGGACAAAGGTCAAGGCCCTACTTCCGTAGTTGATTCGTTTACTCTCGCGGACATCAGGGTAAGACTCGGTGAGCTCCTATAGAAGCAATCTTGACTGAAAGTCTGGCCTAGGGCTTGAGCAGAGGCGTCAGCAACTCTTCGGCATAAGACGGCTCAGCTAAGACGTCCAATCCTGCGCCCAAAGAGAAACTTTGACACTGATTAGCAAGCCGACTCAACAGTCGGAGGTGTTCGCGCGCCGTCGCTTTATCATAGCTGGCCCACGGGTTGAATCTGATCAGGCGCGCCATCGCCTCGCCAGAACTAAGACTCGATATAACACTCTTTGGTTTATTCGTAATCGAGGTAAACAGCAGCAGGCCCGGAATGCAAGATTCCTTCGCCCTTCCCGGAAAAGCGATTTCTGGCTCAAGGCGACGCTTTGAGGGATCCGAAGTTATCGGAGGCCCTAACGCGCTGATAATCTCGGGTAATCGGCACGCAGCTAGCGTCCGTTCCGAGGCCGCGAAGAACTTACGCATCCCGCGTGCTCTAACTACGTCTTCCTCGTGGTTTAGGAGAAGCGCATCGTCTGTCAGGTATGACCAACCTCTGGCCGCGAGAAGTGTTGCCAAGGTCGACTTGCCGCTACCCGATTCCCCAATCATCAACGCGCAGCTATTTGTTTTCGGTTCCACCACACCAGAGCCGTGTAGTTGATAGAGTCCACAGCGTCTAAGCGCTGCTTCGAGCACATACGACAACACGTTTACCAAAGACAATGGCTGCCTGGCATAGGCCGAGCGCCCGATCCAGACATCGATCAGCTGTTCACTTTGAGAGCGGACGACTACTAGCGACTCTTCCACCTCTAAGTAATAACAATGACCATTGACGTAACAATGGCCGAACGCCACCTCAAAACCCTCGAGTCCGTCGGGGACTGAAGGTGGTGTTTCACGTGACCGAATCTTGATGGTATAGGAAGGCTTTGAGACAAAGCCATCCGTAAGGCGCACGAGGTAGAAATCCTTGAGGAAGTTCTCGCTTAATGTGGCGGACCCTTCATCGAGGGCCTCAACACACAGAGAACGACCGGCGATGGCGTAATATCTCGTCAACGCCGGTCGTCCAACTTCACAAGCCAAGTTTTGCAACCTCTTCGGCAACGTCCAAGCGCGAATATGGTCGGCCGAACCTGGCCCAAGCATTAAATATTAGTCCGGTACGCCAGTTCCCGGGTCCGTGGTAGCAGTAAAGGTCTGAAAGAAGGCGGTGGCCTCGAGAACGTTCACTGGACCGGAAATCTCTGGTTCCACAAAAAGCTTTCTCGCCGTCGCCTGCCCGTCTTGCGGGGTAAGTTCCCGCTTAGTAGTTTCGGTTTGTTGCGTGATCAAAGTTCTGTTCCTCCCGTCAAGGTGTGACATTTTGCTCAGCCTGAGCGTCCTGATTAGGTTCAATCGTCAGACGAAGTGGCTTCGAGACATCCTTCTCCAAGTCCGTCCGCGAGTATAAACGAATACCACTCGGAAACCAAGTATTAGTTAAGTCTTCTAAGCTAACGGCCGCGACATCCCAGCTTACCACTTGGTCTATCTCTTTCTGCGCCCCGTTCGTCGTAAGGATGTTGAGGCCGATCCCCGCCTTGGCGGCAATTTCCTCCAAAACATCGGTCAGAAACTGCTTGTGGACGTGAAGGGTAAAAAGGCCGTCGTTGTATGCGACTTGCAGATCCTTCTTTCTCTTCTCAAGGGCGTCCTTCTCTTCATCCTCAGTAGCATAGACCATCCCTACGTACATTTCCGTACTGGGGTCCTTCATTACCCAGGGTGGAATGTCGGGTGGCTTCTCGTCCTCCCCCAGCAAGTAGATCGCAAGCGCCTTCTTCCTGGCCGGATACATCGGATCTGCGCCACCGTTCATGACGAAATCGATAACTGGATGTGTCGATAAAAGCCGAACGGCCCTGTCCAACGGAAAATCGTCGAAATCGGTTGTCAATAATTGCTGCTTGGCCTTATCAGTTAAATGAACCGGCACCTTCAGTCGAAGCGCTATCTCTGCTGCGACTTCAGATAGCGGCGCTTTCTTCGCGTGCACCGAAATAAACGGCGCGCCGGAATCCTCAACTACCTTAACGCGCCACGTCGGGTGCTTTTGCGGGCTCCCCTGCTTTGTCGCCGGCTGAGCCGCGGTTTGTTTTGACTTGCCAGGCTCCTGATGGATTGTAACTCCACGTACGGCAACGCTGGCAAAAAGGAAAACAGCGGAAAAAAGAACGATAGAAAGAGGGGTTTCCCAGCGGTGATTAGCCGCTGGGAAACCTGAGTTAACTCCCCGCTCGAAGGTAACCATCAAAGGAATTCCTCCAGTCGAACCCCTTATGGTATGGGTGTCGGGCCCGCAATCTCACGCCCGATGGTGATCTTAAATCGCCCGCTCCTCACGATGCCAAACTTGAAGCCGACGCGAAGAGTGCCGCTTGTACCCAGAAGACCCAGGGCATTGAATGACCCTGTCTGGGCAGCATTTGCACCACTACCGACACCCGGGAATGGTCCGCCGAGAGGCCAGAGGTTATTCGTCGTGCCTCCAGCAGTCGTGGCGTTCAGGACGAGACTGCTATCGCTGCCGCCACCGAATGGCTGATGCTCGGATACCGCACCGGCCGGCGGGGCAGGATTACAGCCAGGGTTTGTACAGGCATTTGGCGCCGGCGTTGAGCCTGGCAGTGGATTACCAGCGGACACCGTGGTGTCCTCCAGCACGGTTCCCCAAACGCTCTGTTGCGTCAGGGTGCTATCCACGACGAACTCCCCAGGCGAGTTCAAGGCCTTCAAAACTGCACCAAAGGCGCTGACACCGTCGGAGCCGTCATTCGAGCCGCTCGTGCCGCAGGTTGGCGTCGGTGTAACGGCCGGCTGAGTTGCATTGTTTGGACCACGAAGGTTCCGTGCTTCTTGCGAGCCAGCCTTGGTGGTCTGCCCGAAAGCCGGAGCGGTTCCCTGCGCGCCATAGCTCTGGCCGCCGCAGGGTAGCAAAAGGTCGTTAAGGCGGAAGCGCCCGCCCGCAACCGCGACGCCGCTAAGGTTTGTCACCCTGAATCTCAGGATAAGTACTCCCAGCGGATCGTTTGCGGCGCCGAAAACGCTGGCGTCTTGCGAGTACCGGCGTTCGGCATTCGCAAAGCCCGGGCAACTAAGCAGACTAGCGCAGTTCGGATCGAACACGCGCAAAGAAACGAGCGTGTTGCCGATAATCGGAGCTGAACCCGCGCCGTCATAGCCGGCAATGCCACCAGGACGAGCCGCCGTACAACCGGTCCCGTCGAGATAACCATTGTGGAATGACGAGTCGCAGTTGTGGATTCCAGCGGTGCCCAGAACTGACGAAATACCGACTACGCCAGTCACGGTCAAGCCGACGTTAGACGTTGCCGGATTGGGCGCATCGAGGATGTAATCCTCTGTGTTGCCACAGAATCCGCCGGTAACAGGGCCTGCACATGCTCCCACGGCTGCCTGGGTGTTGGTAAACGGATACTCCGTACTAAGTGGGCCACTACGCCACGAGTCGCGGTAGATCTGTCCAGCCGTCGCTGTGTCTGTGCTAGCAGACCGGCGGCGCTCGATCTTGTACTGACCGGATTCGCCATAGCACTTCAGAATCTGACTAAGCGGTCTACCGCTGTCGGATGTCTGGATAAGACCACCAGATGAAACTGGGTAATTCGTGTTTGGATCCTGGGTGCCTACTGGAAGCGTCGGCGCACCACTGCCATACAACGGATTAGGCGGATTTTGCGGATTACCCGTTCCTGCACTTGGACACGGCGAGTTCGGCCCCTGCGGAACCACGCTAGCGTCACCAACCGGCTGCAGGCAAGTGCCTTCGCAATACTGAGGCGCCAGCGAAGGATATAAGTTGCCCGGGAAAACGCCGGGGCCGGTGTTTACCGGCGAGGCTGGGCCGTACGGATTGAACCCAACCTTATCGAAAACAACCGCAGCTCCACTAGTGCCGAGGGCGGAAAAGTTAAATCCCGTCGGACAGCCAAACCCCCCGATCGTACACTGGGTGACAATATTGCTGCCGATATTCAGCAGCGCAATTCCAGCATCGTCAGGAATGTCCGTGGTCGCTAGAGAAGCATTTGCCGTTCCGATAATCGCATCCGGAATCGAGTGGAATCTTCCACCATTACCGCCGAGATTACTCAGCGAGTATTTCTGGCCGCCGCACAGGAACCACGTTCTCGCCTTGATTATCGTGGCGCCCTTGATTTGGCAAGCAAGCGAAGACGCATTCTGGGCTTGCCCAAACTGCGGATTAAAGCCCATGCCGGCAGAAACGAAAACGCCGATACCGTTTCCTGTCCCATTCGGATCGTCAGACAAGGTCGAGACTGTAACGTTGACTGCGCTCGCGTTAAAGATCTCGACAAACTCATCTTGATTTCCAGAGGGCGCCGGCGTAGTAGTAGAAGGAAAGATCGGTCCGGTGGTTCCCGGGCCATTCTCTCTAAAAGCGCTGATCACCAAACAGTCGTTCGTCTTGGACGGAGCACTTGTCACGTCACAAGCCGCCACCTGATTGGTGTTGAAGGTCTGAGCTTGCACCTTCTGTTCGAGTCGCGGGCGCAGCGCGATGAATGTACCAATCATCAACGCCAGTGCACCCACGGCTACAAGACCATATCGAATCGAAGATCGCATCTTGGAATTCCTCCTCTTGAGCGGGAAAGTTGTTTCGTTCATAGACAATTGAAACCAGCGAACTGGAGCCCTTCGACCTATCCTGGCGTTAAAGCTACGGCAAGCTGCGTTTCCTTGACGAAAAATACCGAACTACAAGCGCGGAGAAGCTATCACTCTCCGCCACCCCTGTCAATCGCAAATCCGAAAGTTTTCGCAATCAACGGGGTACGCTAGCAGTCCATTTCAAGCTAGGTAAAGCGTAAAGTACCGGCAACTTAACATAAGCTTGAAACCGAGTCAACAGTTTTTTGGGGATTTTTTCGTGAGTTTTTGGCAAAAACGTGCTCATCCTGTTTCAGTATCCCCAGGATTTGTCCCTTGGCCGCATCACGCTCCCTAACTGGTAATCGGTTAACTCTAGCGGGCGCTGAATTGTATCACAATTCAGCTTTCCGACTTGTCTTAAAATTGCGGTCATATTAATATTGCCCGAATTTTATTCTGGAGGAGTTTGCTTACATGAAACGTCAATGGCTGCTTTTACTTTTCCCTTTGGTTCTGGTAGGTCTTCTGCTTACGATAAAGCATTTTGCAAAAAAGCCCGAGCCTCAGGAAGCCGAGATCACCAAGCCGGTTCCCGTGCTCAAGGACACGACCATTCAGTCCAACGTCCCGATGGACGTTGTGCCGCGCAATAGTTCCGCACTACAACCCCTGGCTCCTGAAGTAGTTGAGAAGATCACGGGAACTCTCGAAAAGTACGTCAAAGAGCATCCCAGCGCGCCGGACATCGCCGATGCTTATTTCAATCTCGGCCAAACCTACTACCAGGGCGGTCAGTATGACAAAGCCATCGAGCCGCTGCAAGAGGCCATCGACCGCCACCCTTACGATGCCGATGCTCACTACACCTTAGGCAATACCTACGACAAACTTAAACGTTACAAGGAAGCGGCGCAGGAATTCGAAACGATGGCCAAAATCGAGCCAAAGAACGACTCGGTTTATTACAACCTCGGTAACGCTTACTTAAATCAGAACAAGTACGAAGAAGCGATCGAGCGATACAAACAGGCGCTCGCTTTGAATCCGAAAAACGGCGCCGCCCATTATGTTTTGGGGGTGGCCTATGGTCGACAGCGCAGATTCAAAGACGCGAGTGAGGAGTTTGAACAGGCCGTCAGCATCGATCCCAATAATCCCGAGGCCCGCTATCTCCTGGCAATGGCGAAATTTGAGAACGGCGATCGCAAAGGCGCGATGGAGCAATACGAAAGTCTGAAGAAGCTGAGCCCGCAGTATGCGGATCAGCTCACCAAGAACTTAAATCCCTAAGCACTGTGGTTTTCACAATCGGCGCGATCGTCACGCGCCGGTCGAATTAAGTATTGAGTTCATCCTCCCCGCCGAGGAATTAGAACTAACTCGGACTATATCTTTGTCGAACAATTGATCGTGAAAAGTAAATTCCCATTTATCATTATCGGCGCTGTCCTGGTCTTCGCTCTGATCGGCGGCGTTTGGTTCTACCGATCACGAAAGTCTGGTATCGTTTTGAATACCAAGGCAGGGGCGCCGGGCGCGCAACCGCCACAGGTAATCGGCTCAAATAACCCTCGCCTCACAATAGAGGAGTTCGGAGATTTCCAGTGCCCTCCATGTGGAAAGGTCCATCCAGTCTTAAAGAAGGTCGAAGAAGATTACGGCGCGCGCGTCGCTATAGTTTTCCGGGAATTTCCGATGACGCAGCTCCATGCCAACGCGCTCGAAGCAGCTCGCGCCGCAGAATCCGCCGGGTTGCAGGGTGCTTTCTGGCCGATGCACGACTTCATATATGACACTCAGGAGATGTGGAGTAACTGGAAGGACGTCAGGTCAGTATTCGCGCGACAAGCCACCATCATGGGGCTTGATCCGAAACGGCTGCGGAGCGATATGGATTCGGCAGAGGTGCAGCAGCGGATCGCGGCCGATCAGCAACGCGGACAATCCCTCGGGGTCGTGGGAACCCCGACTTTTTTTCTAAATGGGCGTCTAATCGCGCCGGAAGAGCTGGAACACTTGCGCGAATTGATTGACACGGCTCTCAAGCAATGACGGAACTCTGGGCGGTTCTTATTGTCTCGGGCTCTACATCCTTTTCAGCTTGCTTCAAATATCCGACGAACCTTCCGATAAGCCGGTAGCGAAGCATCTGCGATGGCGCATTAGCGCTGCCGCGATGCTGGTCGTCGGTGCGGCGCTTCGTCTATATGATCTTCCGCTGGTACCGCTTCATCATGACGAAGGGGTCAACGGCAAGTTTCTTCTAAGACTCGTCAAGGACGGATTCTATCAATATGACCCGCAGAACTATCATGGACCAGCGCTCTATTATTTCGCCGCCGTAGTACCATGGATTTCAAGACTCCTGTTCGGCAAATCGTTCGCGGAAGCTCATGGGCTCACTGACTTCACCATTCGATTCACGACGGCCGCATTCGGCGTCGCCACAATCTGGCTGGTACTAACCCTCAGGAGACGTATTGGCACGTCCGCCGCGCTCGCGGGCGCTGCTTTGCTGGCCGTCTCGCCCGGCGCGGTTTATCTTTCGCGCT
>Ga0193747_1000617_pt1 | contig 11206 bp, 16 predicted proteins | sample L1m2metaG_FD_143048 | JGI IMG/M metagenome (GOLD analysis project Ga0193747, IMG submission 143048) | Soil microbial communities from a riparian zone of the East river system, Colorado, United States - L1m2 | ecosystem: Environmental > Terrestrial > Soil > Riparian zone | place: USA: East River...
AAATGCAAATCAAACTACTACAAACAATCTGAATGCTCAGCAACCACCATCACAGTTAGCAACAGGCCAAGCCTGAGTCTAGACGGTATTATAGTTATTTTATTTCCTTTGTGTGTTCTTTGATCAAGTTCGTCAACCATAAAAATATCTACCACGAAAATGGAGGCTCGTGCCTTCGAAACTGGAAAATGGAGACCCCCACTGGTGTCGTAGCGGATATTGCGAGACCGGGTATAGCGCAATGTTGGTTTTTGGTCTAGAGATGCTGTCTTATGGATATGTTGACTAATATCCAAATTATTTTGACGTTGGTTCCTATCTTGCCAGTATTGATAAACCCAATCATCTGATCATCACAGTCAAAATGATTGAGAAAATGAAGGTGACTGCTCCTCTAGTTGTGGCAGAGCTCAAAGCTCTCTAGGACTCTGTCAATTACCTCCTCATTGGAATAATACACGAATCGAGCGTGTTTGTCGCATTCTGAATAAAAGTCTGGTTTAACCCTGGGGCAACTCCTTTGGTGTTATTATGAAGTGTCAAACTTGGAGTAGTACCAGCTTTCACCATACTATCTACAAGAACATGATTAAGGCACGCAATTACTTGATTAGGGTTGTAAAGAGGCTGACCTTGTTGGAGTTGTGGTTGTAGTGGTGGCTGCTGTTGTAGTGGTGGCTGCTGTTGTAGTGGTGGCTGCTGTTGTAGTGGTGGCTGCTGTTGTAGTGGTGGCTGCTGTTGTAGTGGTGGCTGCTGTTGTAGTGGTGGCTGCTGTTGTAGTGGTGGCTGCTGTTGTAGAGGATATTGCTGCTGTGGTACCTGTTGCTGCATTTGAGGTTGTTGAGGTTGAGGTTGCGTTAACGGTGGTTGTTGTGTTATCTGTTGCGCTTGAGCGTGAGTTATCGCGAGTACCAAACTAGCAAATCCACTTATAAGAATTAAGATAACACCAAAGATTAGCGGATTTTTCATCATTTTTCCTTCACCGGTGTTTTACTGTCTCTAACGGCTTGCTTTAATTCTTCGAAACAACTCTGACATAGTAAGTTGCTATCTGATTGTGTGAAGTTATTTGATGATTCTTCTTTGGCAAATATCACTGCTCCCATGTCATTATGACATTTAGTACAAGCAAGTTCTGTAGCATTAACTAACATTGCTGGCGTTCCCCAGTTAGGTATGAATTTCTTTAAATCAGTCATTCCCATCTAGCCACAACCCCTTATCTTCTTATTGATATGATGCAACTATCTAGGGTATTCATTGCGTTATTGATAAAGGTCTCGTTCAGCCGTCCTGTGACCGTCCTATTAATCCTAGTACTTCTTGGCAAAAAGTATATTAGATATTACCTCCGTTACTATGAGAAGCTTTTGGACTTTTACAAGAAGGAAAGTAAGAAATGACTAGTCAGCACTTAGCAGTTGTAACGCTACATGATGCAGCGCCTTCGTTCTCAAAAAGGATATTCGAATTTACAGATGCATTTGAGAATTTAGGAATAAATTTCAATGTTGCGGCTATTCCATTTTTTCATCATAAGGAAGACCTTCCTAGATTTCCAGAATTCGTGGATAAACTCAAGTCATACAAACGATGTGAAATAGTGTTACATGGCCTTTATCATGAAGACAGAAACGGTCAGATGGACGATTTTCATACCAAGTCGAGAGGAACTACAGAAGAAGAAATAAGAGCAGGCTTAGACATATTTGAACAGGTAGGAATAAAGACTAGTGTATTTGTGCCACCGCAATGGAAACTAAGCAGTGGTTCTATTGAGGTATTGGAGAAGTTAGGATTTGCTTTAGCAGAAAAGCAAGAGGAATTCTTCCTGCTTTCACAAAAGCCATTTAGGAAAATAAAAGTTCCAAAGGTGTTAAGTTGGGACTTGACCGGACACCCAGATCAGAATATTGTGAGGATCGGCACAGAGGAAAGACGTTTCGAACTATTAGACGATGCACAAGGACGGAAAATGATCAGAATTGCTCCGCATCCACGTGACCCGCACGAGGTATTCAAAGGACAAATAGATATGATACGTGAGTTAAAAGATCAAGACTATACAATCCCGCTATATAAGGAACTTATACCGAAATTGCAAGACGCTCCATATACGGTTATTTGATAGTCAAATGGCATGGAAGAAGGTGCGACCAACGATAGTTTTACCTCATTATTGATTTGATTCACGTACAGAATAAACTAATATTATTAGTTTATTCCATGTAATGTTTACAATAGATCAATAAAAATGCGAGCGTTGTGGGCACGTATGGACGACATGTCCCGCTTGTAAGTCGCGATTTTGGAATAAACCACAACAGGAGAAAAAGAAGAAGACTTTCGGGGTGGGCACTTCGACTTTCACCGACTTGATTGAATTAGCATAATACATGCAATAGGTTCTGCATCATACCGTGTGCCCCCATTATCGCTAAGTTGCATATCTGAATTACGCTAAAAGGATCATAGGAACCATGGATTGAACAGCTGCTATTGTTGTTGTACTGTTAATGTGATTATCGATCTATTGTATCTATGAAGTTTTTATGTGTTTTTTGAAATGTTCGAAGTTGTTTGCTATTTCTTTCTGCCAATCTTCTTCTGTGTAGCCATGGGTTTCTGTACCATGCTTCCTGGCATTTTCAATAAGCTCTTTCTCTGTTTCTCCATACACAGTATGTGTGCATATCGGATCTCCTGCATCTTTACAGTTGAGGCTTAAGGTCATAAAAGATAGTAATCTTATGGCAAGAGTTAAGCCTTTCGTCATTGAAGGTAGTTCTCAACTAGTGACTGGAATGCATTTTTGCGTGTTTTGATATGCTACTCTCCAGCTGATTCTAGTTAGGTCTATTAGACATGGTTCAGTCTATAAGAGGTATTTAATTTAATTCTGATCACAACTCTCTTAACCTGATATTTCTAAATGATACATGAGAATCTACATCATGATTCTGAATTCCAATATATCCTTTTGTTAGCCTATTACCAAAAAAGGACGGTATCACCTTTTTGTTATTTAATATAACTGTATAATTCTGATCTATTGCTTGTATTTCAAAAGTGTTCCATTCTCCGACTGGTTTTGAAGCTAATGTAGCTGGAGCAGCGAGGCCATATATTGCGCCTGTTTTATGCACAGGTCTTCCGTTGGGTAAAGCCAAATCATCTATCTGAATCTCATATCCTGTATTAACAGCAATCCAAGGATCATTGCCTGGATCAGAAAATCTGACAAATACACCTGAATTATCGTTTTTGCGTTTAACCTTCCAGTCGATTTTGAGTATAAAATCATTGTATTTCTTTTCAGTATACCAAAGCAAACCCATTCCATCTTCGGATTCTAGTGCTCTTTCCTTATTGATGATTTGAAATCTTCCAGGGCCGGCCATATACCAACCTTCATGATCTAGTCCATTGAATAGATTTACGTATACATCATCATTATTAGTCGTTAGAATCATAAATTTGATAAGTTTGTAGTTAAATAAAAACTAGTGACGATGGCCATTCTCTAAGCGAAATTTACACCCAGTTTTTTATTGGCCGTCCAGATCATGATCATCTGTTAGAACCTAATCCTCGGCGCATCCAGAGACCACTAGCTGAGTCCATCCCGTGGTGTTTTGCCCTTCAAATCTAATAGAGAAAAAGTTATGCGTCTCCAAGTATTGTAAAAGTAGTTGTCTTTCCCGTATTTAGTCAGTAATTTTCTGAGATCATACTGCAAGTATTTCTCTGTTTACAAAATTCTCAAAAACAGGACTCAACCATCTCTGTGACTGTATCTGTTTCCAATGTTCTCTTATAGTTTCATACTTAAAACAATTTCTCATCCACCGTAACCACCCTGTCCATTCATTATCATTAAGCACATTCCTTTCACGCATAGCATATGCATGAGAACAAATCCACAGGACATAATGCATAAATGCTATCTCTTCTGATGGCTTTTCGAGTTTGTATATTACTTTTTGTATCGATGGTTTTTCTATTATAAGCTCTGCCATCTTGCGAACCTTTTCATCCAAGTCATTGAGAACTTTGGTTTGTTGATCAATTGACATACTTTGTATTTGTCTTTTTGAGAAATACAATGTCAAGACCATAGTGCCTATTATTCCAGTTGTTTGTGCTAGACTAAGCACATCTCCGAATCCTAATTCGACCATATCTAAGAGGAGAATATCTGATACTTATAACATTCAAGATGTATCAAATTGCTGCAAAGAATATTATCATACTGGAACAAAGAAATCTTCAGAATTTATTAATAGAAGTAGAAATCGAGATAAGAGATTATGAGAAAGCTCAATCACACACGCGCAAGCAGTAGTTAACTTATCAGCAGAGGCTTAAGTTGTTTATCAATACTTATGTAACCAGCTTCATTTGTATTATTTCCTCTGGCTTTCGTGCCTTCCCATCTTTGAAGACTTCATTTGGCATACTGGACATGGAAAATGATCCTGCAGCAACCAAAACTGGTTCCAGCTTCTTGCCTAAATCGGTAAGATGATATTCTATTCGGATAGGGGAGTCTGAAACCACTTTCCTGGTGATTATCCGTGATTTTTGAAGTTCTTTAAGTCTATTAATAAGTAATTTAGGAGTTAGTCCCGTTATTCTCTCTAGAAAACGATTAAACTGAGTTACACCCCTGAACATTTCCCTTAAAATCAAAATAGTCCACTTCTTTCCAATAATTTTGAAAGTAGTCTGTATAGGACATGCTTTTAGCTCAGGCATGTCGTATATTGCTTCTATAATTGAGATAGTACTATCGCTTTCCATCTGGATATCACCTATTCATTTGGATACGTTAGACTTATAAACATTCCTATTGATACTAGATATACAAATGATATCAACACATGGCGAAAGGACGACTCGAACATCATCACCACCACCAATACCAACGGGACCGAACAGCAGCAGCAGCAGACTTGTCGATGAGGTAAGAAGAAGAAATAACATCATTAGTGTGTTAATGTCGGTGCATACTGTAAGGGTAATAGGAATCTCGTTTGTGATTGGGGTTTCATTTGGGATTCTAACTCCTATCTTTGGTTACACTGCAGGTGTAGGAGACATTCTGATTGGAGTGACAGCCCTTTCTATGGTATACTTCTTTAGAAAAGGACATCGCTTGGCAGCTAATATATCAATAGTTTGGAATATTCTTGGTAGTATTGATCTAGTAGAAGCAATATTCCTAGGCATTACTACTTCGAATCCTCAGCTGTTAGCAGTAGTGTATCATACTTCTAATACACATCCAACTATGACGACGATGCCATGGGTTCTTATCCCTGCTATAGGAGTTCCCATTCTATTGACAATACACATAATCACTCTTTGGATGCTAAGAGGAATAAATATCAAAAGAAAGCTCTAACTCCTATTCCATTCTTTTTTTTGGCTTTAGTAACTTGGGAAAGATTGTAGCATTCAGCAAATGCGTCAATATTAGGAAGTCTCTGCTGCTTAGAAAACTGTCATGTATACTCGTAATAATGGAACAAATTCTAAAATAGGATTAGCGCTAATATGTCTATATTTACAATATATGATATTCGCATACTTACTAGGCAGTGTCATTCAGCAGACAACCGCTGCAAACTACCAAGTCTTCTTGTTTCACAGATTTCTCACCAGCATTAGCTTTTACATACCGCCAAATTGGAGAATTACACTCTGCGCGTTCCAATGAGATTGCTTTCTTTTTTCTTATTATCAATTCAAGAATAGGAGCAACCTCAACACCTGCGCAAAATATTTCATCTTTCTTTGCATAGTTATCTGCTGCTTTAAAGTCAGCCTCACGCTGCTCAGGGGTATATTCTTCCTCTCCTCCTCCTGCAATGTTATGTGTCTTTCGAGTTGCTTTAGCTGCGGTCACGCCACCGACCCAAAGTTTCAAGGCGACAGATTTTCTTTCAGCCCGTACTTTAACATCAGGCCAGTTCCATTGCAATATCCTGCCAGTTCATACGTCTGATATCTCCAGAGTTAACATAGTTACATACAACAAAGAAACTAGCCTTAAGCCCATACTTGTCTAAGATGGGTTTGGCATATGTTATTTGGCTTTTCCAGCCATCATCAAAGCCTATCATTACCACCTTCTTGCTACTACTAACACCATTGCTGATATTACCGCCTAAAGTGGAGGCGGATGGTGGTGGGGTGGAATAAAGAGAAGTAGAAGAGGATTGGTTATGAAAGCCATTTAAATTTGATGCACCAACACCACTATTACCTGATATTCCACCGTTACTTAATAATGGAACCTGAGAAGTTGATTTGGTGTTGTGATGAGAGGCTGATTTACTTACGGCCATATTTGTTAAACCAGTACCAATGATTAGCATGATTGCAATTGTGATAACGACAATGCCAAATAAAGTCCGAAAATTTGCATTTCTCTCAAGATTTGACAAGATAGTCTACATAATTAGAACTGATGTAATAACCATTACTAGGAAGAGACTTTCAATTAATTTCATTTTAACCCGATATATTTGCATTTCCGAATGGTTCTCCAATTTTATTACAGTTATATCTCTCAGAGATGTGCGAATAAATGAGTATGTTAATTAAAAAAATGAAGTAATAGTAGTAGTACAGTTGTCTAAATATCATACTATTATCGAATGATATGGCTTCCACACCCTTTAATGTTCATTAGATAACTGTACCTAAACCAATGAGTCGAGTCTACATACTAAACCTACATTCAAATTCTTTTACTAGGTGAATCAATAAAGTGATTATTATGAATTATTTTAGTAGATATAATCGGGATTGCCATCAGTTGAGGCGCATTCAATATAATGAATCTCATTACTAGAAGAAGTCTAAATCATCTTACTAGCGAAAGAAGCGACGTCCCGACCAAAGTGCCTATGAAACCATTACAAGAGTTGATCTACCATACAAGTAATAGGTATGATATCAAATACCGATTTGAAAAAACAATATGTAATCAATCTTTTGAGATTTGCTTGCATAACGATAATAAGTAGTAGAGTCTTTCTTTCTTCTAGTTCTCAGGCTCACCTAATCTCGCAAAGCATGTAGCACTCCTAATATCGCAAATCCAATGACCTATTCCAATGTCACTAGCTAGTCCAAGATCACCAAATGGTCCGGCATTGCTGGGTAGCGAATTTATATCAATAGCATTGCATATTTTTGCTTGTAATGACAAATCTAAATGGAAGATGGGCAGTTTTGGCCATTGTTGCTATGACCTTGGTGCTATTGACAGCCGCAACCTTCGCTGGATCGGGACCAGTCTTGGCTGTTAAGAAGAATAGTACGACACTCATTACGGCTCATCATATCAAAGGCGTAAAGCTTCTTCATGTTCATACATTCAAGCCTTCAGATGTAGCCGTTGGCAGTACATTCAGTATACGCGCAATAGTGTTTAACAACTCGTCATCTACAATTACGTTTGCCAATGGAACATGCACTTCACAACTGTCTGTAAGATTTAATAAAAATGTCATGATAGAACCTCAGCCTGCAGCTGCCTCCTGTAAAGCACTACCGCAATCAGTTGCTCTAAAGCCTGGAGAACAGTTGCTGATATCTAGTCCAAATCTTTCTGGTATAGCCTACAGGGCCACCGCTCCAGGAATGACCAACGCAACAATGACTTTCAAATATGGAGTTGAAGGCATTACTGGTAAATCCCCGATTGGCGATAGTATTTCGAAAGTGCTAACATTCAATATCCGGGGTTCAGGTCCACAACCTGCTGGTCTGCACCCCAGTTCGCAACCGAGTCCGCTAAAGCTCCCCGTACCATAGTCTGGGAGAAAATATACTCATTTTTATTTCATCATTTATTACGAACATATTATGGAGCTGTAAGTGATGGATGCTTAGTGAAGAGCGGACTATCGTGGTTAACGACAGTCTGTGACGCTGGCTTCGCAAATTTTTAATGAGGCGTTAATAAGCCTCAAATACGAATTAATGGCTGCGCGCAATGCAGCAATATCTGGAGTCTCTAGTTCTAGTAATAAACTGGAATTGGTATCCTCATCTTTTGTAATGGTAATTTTCGTCTCGGAACCAGACGCCGCAGCGTCACGATAACACATTCTTGTGTCTGCGCCTATCGCAGCACAAATAGATTTAGCGAGAGGGCCTGATTCAGAGAACATTATTGATTTAAAGGAAATTTCTATTTGGGCTTTGCAATTTGTCGGTAGCGACATCATAGGCCCCCGCTGCAACTTTGTAGCTGCATTTTCTGCAGTACCAAACACCTAACGCAATTCTAGAAAATTTATTAGAACCGCACGATGGGCATCGTCTTTTTTGCTTTAACGTTCGATATGCCTTACTGTACCTCTTGCGTACAGTCGCTCCAAATTTTACACCAAGCCCTTTTAATACCGTCTGTCCTTGCTTTCTTCTACTTACCAGCCTTGGTCGACTCCCTTAGTTTGGCTCTTATCTCCTCACCTTTAATCCTTGCCGTCGCCGCCGCTCTCTTTAGCTGTTCTACTGTAAAGGCTCCTGTTGATCCTTTCTGCACAGCAGCAAAATTCTGATCGGAATTTGTAGTTATGGTGATTCTTGCATCCATACATGCCTCCTCTTCTGCGGTTGGATCTAAAATCACTGATTCGCCTATTCTAACTGCTGTAATTGAAACGGGTACCGTGGTAAGTGGTGGATTTTGTTTTTCTCCGGTGTCAACAGCTTTCCTATCCCTTATTTCAAAGACAGGAAGTTTACTATTCATCAATGCCGAAACTGCTGCATATGATGTCGCATCAAACAGATTCCCATCAGCATTGATAACACTACAGTCAACAAATATTACATAGACGATCTCTCCAGGTATTAAAGCCAATTTACTTAAATCGAGCATTTCCGATTCTCTTATGCCGCGGTCTACTACTCTTGCTAGTTCCACTGTTTCTTCATCAGGTGGGCCAGGTTCGATATAGGGTGAAGCTGTTGGCAGCACCTCTGCGGACAGAATTAGTGCCCCCTTATTTTCTAGCCCCTCGAATGGTTCACCGGTCTCGACCTTTACTCCTGCTACCACTTCTGAATTACCAAGTTTGACCCTCGCGGATCCATTCGCTTTCTTTATTAGGCCTACTTCAATTTCGATCGGTCTTATCTCATCGAGGGCTCTTCCATCGAGTCTTTTTCCTTTTGAGATAGAGTCCCACATTTGCTGTTTGCGCAAGTGCTCTACTATTATCGTTGAACGTCTTGATGAGCTCATTGTTCCTCTTTCAACTCTGTTTCGTTGCCGAAATACTTTTGCATTAACGCCTTTCTTTGAACTTCATAAACCATCTTGCAACCCTTCACGGCCTCCTCAAGACATTGATTGAATTGGTCTTCATTTAGAACGCCATCTAGCTGTAAGAGGGTAACTTGTTCGAGGTGCGGCATATACGCCACCGGCATATCAGCATCTCCCTCCTTATCCTCAGTATCGTTAATATCTAAGACTATTCTGTCGTCGACTTTACCCGCTGCACACGCAGATACTATATCTCGCATGTTAATGCCAGCATCAGCTAAGGCTACAGATGCCGCTGTAATGCCAGCACATCTAGACCCTCCATCTGCTTGCAGCACCTCAACGTAGACATCGATTGCAGCCCGTGGATAATCTGCCAACATCAAGGAAGGTTCCAATGCTTCTCTCATCACTTTTGAGATTTCAACTTCCCTCCGAGATGGAGCAGGGTTCTTGCGGGTATCCGTAGAAAATGGCGTCATATGATATCTGCATCTTAAAACGCATCTATCAGAAAGGGCCATATGTTTTGGATGTACTTCCCTTGGACCATAAACAGCTGCCACAATTTTGTTCATGCCAAATTCTATGAACGCGGAACCGTCCGCATTTTTTATCACCCCAACTGTGATTTTTATTTCCCTCAATTGATCTCCGGTACGACCATCAGTTCGCTTTCCGTTTTCGTCGATTAAACTTCTAGTTTGAGTCATGGAACATTTTCGCCCTTTTCTACGTCAAGCTCTTCCTCAACTTCCTGAATAGGAGGCTGCAATTCCTCATTCTTAGGCGCATTTTGTGGCTGAGCTAATTGAGAGGCGTCTGCAGGTACTGAATCTGATACATTCAGCAGAGTTTTCACCCTCTGAGTCAGATTCGGGGTGTGCGCTTCTTCCTCGACCATTCTGATTGCCCTAACCGCCAAGTTTATTCCCTCTGAATTTCTGCCAGTTACAACTATGATCCCGTTTTGACCAATTAAAACTCTAGTGTGCGTAGCCTGTTCAATCGTCTGTATCATAGACCCGCGTTTTCCAATAAGTCTCGGAACGCGGGTAGCAGAAATTTTAATAAACTCTCCTCTAGGAACCTTGCCTAAATCTTTATCCTGGATCGTTACCATCGGATCCCTCGTTCTATCAAAGGCAATAATCCTCGCGGTAATTAAATCACCTGTAGCCAATTCTCTTCCCATATCATCCCTGGCCGGAGAAAAGTCTCTCCCAAATACGTCTTGCGCAGGTAGGTGAGCAGAGAAGCAAGAGTTGATGTCAACATCCCATGACAAGGAAGAATGATGCATTATCTTGCCTATTACGATATCATTTACTCGAGGAATGTATATACCAGACAATGGTATAACTTTGACACCTTCCCTCCCTGCTTCCGCAATCCCGATCCTCGTGGAAATGATAGAATTGCCTGCCCTAATTACGTTAAATAAAGGCCGGAAATTCCCTTCAATGATTCGGTCACCAGGAACTACGTACTTCCTTCTAATTTCTTGCATTCTTTAACAATTCACCCCTTCAATTGGGGCCGTATCAGTTAAAAGATCTATTTTCATTTTTTGTCTCTACCCCTGGGTGAATAAGACAGACTTATATTTTAAGTGTCGAAGCCCATCTCCTATCCCCTTTACTCTTCCTTTACCTGAGCTGTCCCCTTCGATACAGATCCTATCCTATCCAGTAAAGAACTCCTCATTCCGGCATTTATTTCTAATATAACCCGTAGAGAGCCGTCTGCAAGCCACTGCTCATCCTTAAAGTTAGATGTAGTTTTCAATAAGTTATATGATTGTGCCGAGAATTGAGCGGGAATAGTTACAATCAGTAATAGGTTCTCTGACTTCAGCGGCAAAATCCTTCTAAGAGCATCAACTACGTTCTTTGCTTGGTCTTCAGC
>Ga0193747_1000618_pt1 | contig 11203 bp, 10 predicted proteins | sample L1m2metaG_FD_143048 | JGI IMG/M metagenome (GOLD analysis project Ga0193747, IMG submission 143048) | Soil microbial communities from a riparian zone of the East river system, Colorado, United States - L1m2 | ecosystem: Environmental > Terrestrial > Soil > Riparian zone | place: USA: East River...
GCCGCATCAGGGCGCGTGGGTTGACACAGCTTCCGGTGAATCCTGGTTCATACATTTCCAGGACAGAGGCGCCTATGGGCGCCTCGTTCATCTACAGCCGATGAAGTGGGTGAACGACTGGCCGATCATCGGTACTGACCCTGATGGTGACGGCACGGGCGAGCCAGTGATGAGTTATCGAAAGCCGAACGTCGGCAGAACTTATCCGGTAACCACGCCGCCAGATTCCGACGAATTCAATGGCAACAGGCTCGGGCTACAGTGGCAGTGGCAAGCAAATCCGCAGTTGAACTGGGCGCTTTCTTCCCGCGCTTATGGCTTTGTGCGGTTGTTCAATGTGCCATTCCCTCCTGACTTCAAAAATTTCTGGGATGTGCCCAACCTGTTGCTGCAAAAATTTCCTGCTCCGTCCTTCACCGTTACGACTAAGCTCACGTTCACGCCACGTAACGATGAAGAAAAGGCGGGACTCATCGTAATGGGAATGGACTACGCGTACATCTCAGCCAAGAAGAGACCCGACGGTCTCTATGTCTCACAGGCAACCTGCAAAGATGCGGACAAGCAATCGGCGGAAAAAGAAACTACCAGGACGAAGCTTACCGGCAACACTTTTTATTTGCGCGTGATAGTTGAAGAGGATGCCGTCTGCAGTTTTGCCTACAGCGCTGATGGAAGGACTTTCGTCCCAGTCGGTGAATCGTTCAAGGCGCGCCAGGGCAGATGGATTGGCGCCAAAGTCGGTATCTTTGCGGAGGGCAATGAATCGGTTTCAGAAATGGGATATGCCGATTTCGATTGGTTCAGAGTGGAGTAGCTTCAATTTTAAAGACAGGTTAAGATACCGGTCTTAATTAACCATGATCGATCTTCAACTTACCGACGACCACGAAGCCCTGGTCCAAACTGTGCGCGAGTTTGCCCAGAAAGAAGTCGCGCCTTACATCAAAGAATGGGACGAAAAGCAGTACTTTGAACGGGCGGTTTTTGACAAAATGGCCGAGCTTAATCTGCTCGGCGTCTGCATTCCCGAACCTTATGGCGGCGCGGGCTTCGACTACATTTCGCTGGGTCTGGTTTGCGAAGAACTCGAAGCGGTCGATACTTTTCTGCGCGTCGCGATGTCGGTGCATACCGGTTTGAATTCGCTGACGCTTTACACGTGGGGTAGCGAAGAGCAGAAGCAGAAGTACCTCGTGCCGCAGGCCAAAGGTGAGAAATTATCGACTTACGGACTGACTGAGCCAGGCGCCGGATCGGACGTCGTGGGCGCTCGCGCCACCGCTCGGCGCGAAGGCGATGAATACGTTTTGAACGGCGAGAAGATGTGGATCAGTCTCGCCGACACTGCGGACAATTTCCTGTTCTTTTGCTGGACAAACGAAGAGAAACGACGGAATCGGGATCACACAGGAATGTCCTGTTTCATCGTTGAGCGTCGTATGAAAGGATTCACCTCGGGAACAATTCACGGCAAGCTGGGCATTCGCGCCGGCAACACGGGGTACTTTTCCCTCCAGGACGTTCGCGTTCCCAAAGAAAATCTCATCGGCGAAGAAGGCGAAGGTTTCAAGATCGCGATGTTCGCGCTCGAGCAGGGAAGGTTCACCGTGGCTGCGGGCGCCACGGGAGTGATTCGGGCTTCGCGTGATGCGTCGATTGCTTACGCGAACGAGCGCGAAACGTTCGGCACCAAGATCGCAAACCATCAACTGGTCAAACAAAAGATTGCCGAGATGGAATCTGATTATCAGATGTGCCGCTTGCTGTGGTTGCGCGCCGGCTGGTTGAAGAACGAAGGACAAGCCAACGGTCGCGCAACGAGCCTGGCAAAGTGGCAGGCAACCGTGCGCAGTGAAAAAGCGGCCTCGATGGCCATCGAAGTTCACGGAGCTAACGGATACACAAACGATTACCCTGTCGAGCGCTACCTGCGCAACTGCAAGGCCGCTGTTATCTATGAAGGCACGCGCGACATTCACACACTGATGCAAGCTGATTGGGCGCTTGGATTGAAGAAAGAAAAGCCCGGACGGAAGACTCTGCCGGCGTGGAAGTCTACCGAGTCGAGCGGAGCGGTGGCGCTGTGAAGTTTCCTCTCTTAATCAGGACGTATTCCTGTTCTTCTCGTCTTGGTAGCTAAGCGGCTTTCCTAGACTCGCTTTTAGCGACCGCCTGCGCTACCACCTCTTCGATTTCGATAAGCTTGAAAGGTTTGCTTACATAGGCGAAAGCGCCCAGATCGACCAACTGCTGCGGATCTTGTTCGTTGCCCTTTCCCGAAATCAGAATGACGGGCGTCTCACAGTCGCGCAATTGAACTCGTTTTAGCAATTCGATTCCGGTAAGTCCCGGCATCGCGATATCCGTCAATATCGCGGCGTAGTTTTCGACTTCCAGGTATTGAAACGCCTCTTCGGCCGTACTCGCGGTGTGGCAGTCGTATTTTTCCGAAAACAACTCGTAGAGCATTCCCCGAATTACGGCGTCATCGTCTACGATTAGAATGGTCGGCATGCTGGCATTCTAACTGCATTTGACAAATTATGCCATGCCAAATATAAAGAAACACAAGGACAATGCGCCCTAGCAATATAAACCGCAGCGAAACACGCCAGAGTGTTAGTCAGTCCGCGCCCTCGAAGGCCGCTTGATCACGGTCTCAGTCGCGCGTCGGAAATCCTTTGAAGCCGCCCGCGAGCATCGTGTCGCGAATGGCTTCCTAAGTCTGATCTAACTAAGCGCGGAACGATGAGGAGTTTTGTACGCCAACCGAGATGCTGAGTCAACGGTGCGTGGTCTTGAATATGCGCCAAGAATTCAAGAGGAGACTTTGTAGGATCAGTTTCCAGCGGCTAATGCTTTCTGCTACTATGGCGGCGCTTTTCTTCAATCTCGGATAATTTGGTCAGCAGTCATTTGCAGACGGACGGTTTCTGCGCATAGGAGACACAAGATGGCGCCAGAGTTAAGGACAGAACGCGAGCTGTCGTTAGAGTTCTTGCGCGTGACTGAGGCGGCAGCAGTCGCCGCGGCACGCACGATGGGCCAGGGCGATCGAAAGTATTCGGATCAAGTCGCGGTCGAGGCGATGCGCGAAGTGATGGATACCGTACCGATGCGCGGGCGCATCGTGATCGGTGAAGGCGAGCGCGACGAAGCACCCATGCTCTTCATTGGCGAAGAAGTCGGCGGCGGATTCGGAGTAGGCGAAGAGTTGGCTGAGTCATGCCCTGAAGTTGATATTGCCGTCGATCCCCTGGAGGGAACGAACCTGTGCGCGCTCGGCGCCAACAACGCGATTGCGGTTCTGGCGGCGGCGGAACGCGGCGGTTTGCTGCACGCGCCGGACATCTACATGGACAAGATCGTGGTGGGGCCCTCGTCGCGCGGAGTGGTCGACATTGACGCGCCCGTAAAAGAAAATCTGCGTAATATAGCGCGGCGTCTTGGTCGCGACATCGAAGACTTGACCGTAATCATTTTGGATCGTCCGCGGCACAAAAAACTGATCGATGACGTGCGGAGCGCGGGCGCGCGCATTCGCTTGATTCCTGATGGCGATCTTTCGGCGGGTATTTCCGCGGCGGTGGCCGGCACAAACATTCACGCGGTATTGGGCATCGGCGGCGCGCCGGAAGGCGTGCTGACGGCGGCGGCGATCAAATGTCTGAACGGCGAGATTCAGGCCCGCTTGGTTTTCGATTCGGAAAGGCTCGGAGTGGATGGTGATAAGGTGCCGCCGGCGAATGAAGTCGTCGATCGTTTGAAGTCGATGGGTATAAGCGATCCCAACAAAGTGTACGACACGGACGATCTCGCGCCCGGCAAGAAGATTATCTTTGCCGCAACTGGCGTGACTGACGGCTCTCTGATGCGTGGCGTACGCTTCTTTGGTTCCGGTAAACGCACACACAGCTTGGTGATGACGAGTGAATCGAAACACATTCGCTTTGTTGACACCGTGCACATCGAAGGCGGACCGGACACGGTGGTCAGGTTCTAAAGATCAAACGGAACTTAAGCGAAAACCTGAGGTCGGAGATCAGGGGGAAGAGCACCCTTCGCAGCCTACATCGTCTGCTGATTTCTAAGCTAAAAAATGAGTGCGGCGGTCGTCGAACGTAATTCGTTAACAGTTGAATCGACGCGAGGGAATCGCCTGGCGATTGCGATTTGGGCGCTTACCACTGCGATTGCACTCGCTGTTTTGGCACTAATCATTACGGCACCCCTGGCCCAAGCCGGCAACCACATCGGGTTTTCGTCCACAATTTACAAAGCCTTCAGTTTCGTCTGCCATCAGATTCCGGAGCGTTCATTTCATGTCGCGGGTCATCAATTCGCGGTCTGCTCGCGATGCACAGGATTGTATGCAGGGTTTGCCCTGGCCGCATTGATCTATCCGCTCGCCCGTTCATTGAAGCGCTCTGACACTCCGCGAAGAATCTGGTTGATTCTGGCGGCGGTCCCTTTGCTGATTGATTTCGCGCTTGGCTATTTCTCGATCTGGGATAACACTCACCTATCGCGATTTTTGACGGGCGCGCTGCTGAGTTCGGTGGCGGTCTTCTATATCATGCCCGGATTGATTGAATTGACTAACATGATCGCCGGACGCTTAGCTCGTCAATCAGAATAATCAGAATGATTTCAATTCCGCATAGCGGCCGGCTGAACCTCCCGGAACAAAAATGAAAGCCGTCATTTTCGAACAGCACGGCGGGCCTGAGGTTTTGCAGTACACCGAAGTCGCCGATCCGAAAATCAAAGCAAACGAAGTTTTGATCGAGGTGCGCGCCTGCGCGTTGAATCATCTCGACGTGTGGGTGCGAGGAGGCTTGCCGGGGATCAAGATTCCTTTGCCGCATATTCTCGGCAACGATGTCGCCGGAGTCGTCCGCGAAGCTGGTGAGTTGGTCACTTGGATCAAACCGGGCGATGAAGTCATGCTGCATCCGGGTGTCTCCTGCGGCCACTGCGCTGAATGCCTGGCCGGACGCGATAATTTCTGCGCCGAATACGACATCATAGGTAGCGTCCGCGATGGCGGTTACGCCGAACTTCTGTCGGTACCGGGAGTGAACGTAATTCAAAAGCCGAAGAATCTGAGATGGGAAGAAGCTGCGGCGCTGCCGCTGGTGACTTTGACGGCGTGGCATATGCTCGTTACGCGCGCTCAGGTGCAACGGGGAGAAGATGTTTTGATTCATGCGGCGGGAAGCGGCGTGGGAAGTTTAGGAATTCAGATCGCGAAGCTGCACGGCGCACGCGTGATTGCCACCGCGAGTTCAGATGACAAACTTGCAAAAGCGCGCGAGCTTGGAGCCGATGAAACGATTAATTATTCAAGCGACGATTGGCCGAAGCAGGTTAAGCAATTGACGAACGGCCGGGGTGTCGATGTGGTGTTTGAGCACACCGGCGAAACGACTTGGCCCGGATCGATTCTATCGTTAAACAAAGGTGGACGATTGGTTACTTGTGGTGCGACCAGCGGCTACGATGCGCGCACCGATCTGCGGCATGTTTTCTATCGTCATCTAACCATTCTTGGTTCAATGATGGGATCGAAAGCTGACCTGTTAGCCGCGATGAAATTCATTGAGACCGGCCAAATTCGCGCCGTAGTCGATCGCACGTTTCCGCTTAGCGAAGCGCGCAACGCGCATGAGGTGATGGAAGATCGAGCGCAGTTTGGGAAGCTGGTGCTCGTGCCGTGATTGTCGTGTCAGAAGCCCGAGCGTGAGGGAGGGCAACGCTGTTTCCGGTCGATGCTTGGAAAATTTCCGGTTCGCAGGATAGTATTATCACCTGAGATGCTTCGGGGACTTGGGCCAGAAAGGATACGAGCGTGATAAGACAGGAACCAGAAGCTAAGGAACTGGACTTCCTTAAAGATCTGGAGAAACACGTAAACAAGTGGGTTGCCATCGCCGGCTACGGCAGCGACGAAGAGAGAGTTGTTGCCAGTGGTGATAGCATTCTCGAGGCAAGACAGAAGGCAGAATCTCAAGGGTTCAAAGACACGACCTTCTTCAAAGTCCCACCTTCAGACAAAATATTCGTGCCGCTACTCCCGGTGTAAGAACGACCGCGACTTAATCTCAAATCTTCCGCGATACCGCTTGAAGTTGATCTCATAGTTATCAAAGAAACCGGATTGGCCCAGGAGTTGATACGGCAACTTTGCGTCAATGAACCCAGCTTCTATCTCGATCCATTCAGAGAAGCCCTGAATCTGAAATCGGATCGTCTTGATGTGCCCGATTACTGACTGCCCGCCTACGCCAAAGTATTCTCGCGTTATGTCCGAATCCGTCAACGTGATTCCCAAATCATCAGCAACGTCACGATCGAACAGGCAGTCCGTCGCACCAGTATCCACCAAACCAACTATGTTGGTATGGTTTGCTCCGAAACCAAGTCGCACCGCGAGGAGCGGGAGTCTGATGTAATCGCGCCCAGGCCCAGATGAGTCGCGCCAGTATTTATATCTGAATTTCATGTCCCTCCTTTTCTTAGCGGAAGCTGGATCGACTAAACCAGTAGGCCAACGAGTGTTGTGTTGATATTTTCCTTCACAACTCTTGCGTGATCCGGAACGAGCAATTCGGCGTTAGCCATCGCAAAGACCAAATAGTCTAGCGTTGCGACAACTTTAGGCTCGGTAGCATGCTCGAGCAATTCACGCCAAAACGGGTGCTCACGGTTGTACACTACGTAGATCGTGCGTCCTTCTTGTCGAACGTGATAGAACGGACCCTCTCCGTAGTTGCCTTCTTCGAAAACAACTTTAAGGCCGGAGATCGTTTTTAAATCTGTCACATGGGGAGTTCTTTTTCTAAGTCCGGTCCCTTGCGCGTGACTTTCCTTTTTCCTTCGAGCGGACCGCTCTTCCACCAAAGACTTTGGCTTAGGAATCAGAGTAGCGCGCCTCGTAATGTTGCCTTCTGCGAGGCTATGATCGATTTGCCCGCGTTTTGTATTTGCCCTAGCTCGTCCCTGGTTGCCAGCTTGCGTTATAAGTCCTTGCGTTGCTTGCCGCAGCTTATCCAGAAAGCTTTGCGAAGGGTTAATGGACATTTTCTTGACGTCGGTGTGGAAAACAGTGTCGAGGGACCCGTCGAACAGAATTTCTGCTCGGAAGTGAGAGACGTCTGGATGCTTCTTATAGAAATCGAAAGTTTCAGCCTCCCGAATCTCGCGGTTGTTGCGGAGAATGTAAAAACCGGAGTTCTGGGGAATGATACCTCTGTCCCTGTTTCCAGCTTGCCCCAAGTCGGGAAGTTCGACGACACGCAGCACAACTCTCCCTCCAGCCTCAACTTCTATCTCGGTTTCGAGCATTAGCGTTGTGTTCGGATCAGAGAGCATGAGGGGATCGATTGGTTCGACCGCTTGACCATTCACCGTTATCTTTCGATCGGCTTTAAGGAACTTCCGGAACACTTGACCGATTCTTTTGCGAAGGGTGCTCGCAAAGGTTGTGACATTCCGGTTGCTGATTCGATCGGTCTTAGAGAGTTGAATCCGGGTGCCCTGTGCTGTCAGCGCTTCAATCTCAAGAACGAGGGGTTGGACCCATTTAATAAACCGGTCTTGCTCGGCAATATCGTCAAGGTCAAACCCTCCATATAACAAATCACCGTCGAGTTCTCGAGTGTAGACCTCAACGCGTCTGGAAAGTCCTATTGAGGCAGTAACGAGCCCTAAACCGAACTTCCCAAGGTCGTTCGTTTCACGTTGCGTATCGGAACCCAATCGCAGCGCCTCAGCAAGGGTCTCCTCATCCATTCCAAGTCCGTCATCTTCGATGACGATTCGAAAATCTCCTTTTTCCTCTGAGATCGTGATCTCAATATTGGAAGCTTGAGCGTCGATGGAATTGTCGAGAAGATCCATAACGGACGCGTAGCTGTCATACCCTAGCTCGCGCAGCGCCTCGATCGTCCTAGTGGCGTTTGGTGGATTCTCTCGAACGAATTGGGAAGGTACGGCGGGACTTGCAGAAACAGATATAGACGTACTCATTTTGTCTCCTTTGCTTCGATAGTAAACCTACCAAAGCGTTAAGAACGTTAAAGTCGTGACTCAACTAAACGTTGAATCGCAATGCCGTGATGTTAAGTCTGAACGAGCGATGAGTCAAGCCGAGGGAGGATGAATTTGAAGGCTGGATATTCTTATTCGTGCGGCGTACGAAACTCCCTGACGGACGGGCTTCCAACACCGAAAACCCCTTTATCTATTTGAGACTCACTTCCCTGAATAATCCTCGACCTTAAATCTTTTTTCCAATGCCGCCATTTGAGGCGGATCGATCGCGAAGTTGGAGCCGCCGATCACTTTTCGGTTTGAATCCGTCGTCACCCAATCGACAACCCTCGGGGCGTTAGTACGCAGAGCTTCTGAATCTTCCTTCGTGAATTCTTTTCCGTCTCTGCGCGAGAAGACCCAGACGTAGGCAAAGTGTGCGTCACGAACGTATTTCAAGTCGCGCTCGAATTGGGTCGTGGGCGTGGCTTCGGGATGGTAAGTTGAGGTGTCGGGCGCTTCTTCTACGGACGCCGCACGCTTCCTGCATCCCGATGACGTAGCAACTAATAAAGCGGTTGCCGCAAGGATGGTTATGATGATGGAACTCTTCATTTTTCTTTGGTGGCGGCGCACTACCTTTTATTATCTTTAACTCGCTGGAATAGGGCGATTCTAACACAAAGTCGGCTGTCTCGCGGCCGCGGCAGTAGTGCCTAATATGTCCGCGATGAGGGTCGTTGAATACCGTTCACAACGGTTGCGATAATTCGGTGGTTTGGCTTTTAAGGTGCAGTTAGTGTTATGTTCAAGCTTCTGAAAAGCCCTGGCGAATTCAATCGTAAGCAACCTTCGGTCATCCAAGCGTCATCAGTGCCTGACCAACTGGGGACTCGTAAGAATTCGGGCCTTATTTAGGAGATCGTGAGCGTAAGAACAGGTCAATGGCCAAGAACTTAGTCATAGTGGAATCGCCCGCCAAGGCGAAAACAATCAACAAATATCTCGGCAACGACTTCATCGTGAAGGCTTCGATCGGGCATATCAAAGATCTGCCTTCGAAGGGGCTCGGGGTGGATATCCAGAATAATTTCGCGCCCGATTACGAGATCATTCCCGATTCCAAGAAACGTAATAACAAGAAGATTGTCTCCGATCTGAAGAAGACTGCCAAAGAGGCTTCGGCAATTTATCTGGCGGCCGACCCTGATCGCGAGGGCGAAGCGATCTGCCAGCATCTCGCCGAAGAAATCGTGCCGAAGCATCCGCCGACACCCGCTTACCGCGTCATGTTCAATGAGATTACCAAGCGCGCGGTGCAGGAAGCGTTCGAGCACCCGAAACAGATTGATGGGAACTTAGTCGATGCGCAGCAGGCGCGGCGAGTGCTTGATCGGTTGGTTGGTTACAAAGTCTCACCTTTGCTTTGTCGCACGATTGGCGGGCGATTGAGCGCGGGCCGCGTGCAGTCGGTCGCGCTGCGAATGGTCGTCGAGCGCGAACGCGAGATCGAAGCATTCGTGAAGACTGAGTACTGGACGATCATCGCGAATGTTGCGGGGAAACAACCGCCGGCGTTCGATGCGCGTTTGCTGAGGGTGGGCGAACAGACGGTCAAGACCAGCGGCTTTGATCAGGATCTGAAGAAGTCTGAAATCCTGATCGGCAACGACGTGCAGGCGAAGGATCTCGTGGCTGAGATTGAAGGGCAATCTTTTGTTGTCAATGAAGTCACGACGAAGGAGCGCAAACGCAATCCCGTCCCCGCCTTCATTACTTCGAAATTGCAGCAGGAGGCTTCGCGCAAGCTCGGCTTTCCCGTGAAGCGTACGATGATGATCGCGCAGCATCTCTACGAAGGCGTCGAGCTTGGCAGCGAGGGATCGGTCGGCTTGATCACTTACATGCGCACCGACTCGACACGAGTGAGCGATACCGCACTCAGTGAAGCGCGACAATTCATCGGCACCCAATACGGCGCAAACTATCTGCCGGAAAAAGCGGTCCATTACCGTTCGAAGAGCCGCACAGGATGCGCACGAGGCGATTCGTCCGACTGAAGTAGCACGCACCCCGGATTCGCTGGCGAAATATCTCAAGCCCGAAGAACTGAAGCTTTATCGTTTGATCTGGCAACGATTCGTCGCGTCACAAATGATGCCCGCGCTCTTCGATCAGACAACGATAGATATTCAAGCCGGACGATTTGTTTTTCGCGCCACCGGTTCGGTCCAGAAGTTTGATGGCTTTTTGAAAGTCTATCAGGAAGGCCGCGACGAGACAGCGGCCGAGGATGACGAGGCTGAGCGCACTTTGCCTTTGGTAGCTGCCGGTGAAACGTTGACGCTCAACAAGATCGATCCCGAACAGCATTTTACCGAGCCGCCGCCCCGTTTCACCGAAGCGACACTGGTCAAAGCTTTGGAAGAGAAGGGAATCGGCCGGCCGTCGACCTACGCGGCGATCATGACGACTATTCAGGATCGCGAGTACGTCGAAAAGAAAGAAAGCCGATTTCATCCGACGGCACTCGGCAAAACCGTCAACGACGTTTTGATCGAAGGTGGCTTTGCCGATCTGTTTAATGAAACTTACACCGCGCGAATGGAAGAAGAGCTGGATGAAATTGAGGAAGGCAAGCTCAAGTGGACTGATGCACTGAGCGAGTTCTATGACAAGTTCAAGGACGACCTCTCGAAGTTCCAGAAATACGCGAAGGATATCAAAGAGAAAGAAACTCCCACCGAAGAAGTCTGTTTAAAGTGCGGCACACCGGGCATGGTTATGAAGCTCGGCCGCTTCGGCAAGTATCTCAAGTGCCTGAATTGTAGTGCGACTCGAGATGCGGAGCCGGTAGCTACTCAGGAGGCAGCAACCTCGGCGAACGGGTCTCCGGATGGCGAAGAAGAAATCGAAGCCTGCGAATTGTGCGGCAAGTCCATGCAGTTAAGACGCGGGCGGTTCGGCCCCTTCTACGGTTGCTCGGGTTATCCTGAATGTAAGAACATTAGGAAGATTTCAAAGAGTGGCAAACTCACGGCGCCGCCGGAACCAATCGATGAGAAGTGCCCAGTCGATGGCGCGCAATTGGTAAAGCGACAGGGTCGTTACGGCGAGTTCATCTCCTGCTCGAATTATCCAAAGTGCAAATACATCAAACGCGAAA
>Ga0193747_1000620_pt1 | contig 11194 bp, 6 predicted proteins | sample L1m2metaG_FD_143048 | JGI IMG/M metagenome (GOLD analysis project Ga0193747, IMG submission 143048) | Soil microbial communities from a riparian zone of the East river system, Colorado, United States - L1m2 | ecosystem: Environmental > Terrestrial > Soil > Riparian zone | place: USA: East River...
TGTCCGCGTCCGCTGCGCCGGTCGTTGAAATCTGGGCGGTTTTGGTTTGCAGCGACTTCGCTTTTAGATCGCTGGCGCCCGTCATATCGGCGAGCAGCTCGTCAATGCTTCCGTCGAGCGTGACGCGTGACGCTCCGGTAGATTCGACGGCGAATTTCGCGCCACTGAGTTGACTGGCGGTCAATCGGGTCGCGCCGGTCAGTTTTGCCGCAGAGCGGGTCGGACTCGAAACGACAATTTTGACACCGTGCGTCGGCCGGATGCGATCGCGCGAATGCAGCCGAAGGCCATTATGGATGTTACGACTCTCGATGTAGGGCAAAAGATTCTCGTCGGTCGTGATGCTGAGTGCGGGCGCTCCGCTGCGCCATTCGATCTCGAATGCGCCCTCCGCTTCGATCTCGGAAAAGGCGGTGACGGTGCGTTGATCGGTGGTAATGCGGCCGTTGCCTTGAATGCCCGGCCATCCGCAGCCGGTGACGAGGATGATGAACGTCGTGAGAACTGAAATCGTAATTCTATTCATGAATGTTTGCGTCTCTCCTGATTCGATGCAGCACACGGCCTTTTCGGATTCAAGAAAACTCTGCGGCCCGAATCCCGGTGCGCTGCCGGGCCATTTTTTAGACGCGAGCCCGTTCCTTTCATGTCTGCTACTGGGCTTAGTGCCCAGTGGCTATCGCGGCATTACTTGGAGCCCGTGCGAGAGGCGCGCTTATGCTTTGTCCGGAGTGCGCTTTTACGATCGCCACGTCCGTGGCGTTGATGATGCCACTGGCGTTCACATCCGTGCGGAAGTTGCTGCTGGTTACAAGCTGGCCAACTTGGCCTTTGGTCTGCGCGACATCGGTGGCGTTGACCACGCCGTTGCCGTTTGTGTCACCGATGAGCATGTTCACGCTCACTGGTGTGTCAGGCAAAACCTGGGAGAACTCGTCGGTCACGCCGCTCAACGTGACTGTGAGTGTTTGCGCGTTCGCGACGCCGGTCAGGTTCACCGTCATGGTGTTACCGGAAAAGACCGGCGTACCCGAGACGCTCCCGATGCCGCCGGTCACGCTGGCGTTGCCACTCGTCACGTTGTTAGTGAATGTAAACACGAGTGTGTAGTCGTCAGTCGCCCCGCCCGTGCGACATTCCACGCCGGGATTTCCTGAGAGCGGGAGAGGAATGTCGAAAGTACCCGCACTGCCATGCGTCTTGCGGGAAACCGCTGAGGTAAGTTGAAGCGCCGGAACCATCGCATACGCGTGAGTCGCGCCGTTGTAGACGCCGGTGCCAACGATGACGCCGTTGTCGCTGATGCCGAGGGCCGACGACGAGGTGTTCATGGACAAATCCCAGCCCGAGCCGGGGGGCAAGAGGTCCGCGAGGCGGTAGGTCATCGTCCCGTCGTAGAGGAACGGAATCGAGAATGCCGAGGAATCATTGCCAACCACCCAGCCGGCCGAGTTCACTGCCCGCGCAGAGCCCTGGCTTGTGCCTGAGGCGAGCGGAATCGCAACAATTCCGCCCACATCCGACCAGATGAACGGCAAGCCCGAGCCTTGATTCAGCATGCTCGATCCGACGACGTAGCCAGTGTTGCTCACGCCGAAAGCGAGGGCGCCGTTGAACCCGGGCAGCGCACCGACGCTGAAGGCCGTGTTGCTCCCGATGTCGTAGACGATCCCGACGTTGACGGCGGCGTTGTTCGGATCGATGCCCTGCCCCACGACCCGGCCTGAATCGTTGACGCCGAACGCGGTGAGAAAATAGCTTCCGTTCGATGTCGTCTGCGTGATGATCGACGCGCTTCCACCGCTGTAGATCACCCCGCGCTGCGCGCTTCCGCTGTTGGCCGAGCCGACCGCAACGCCCGAAGCGTTTACGTGATTCGCGTCACCCAGCGTTTGGCCTGCGGGAAGAGGAAGCTGCGAAACCACGCCGTTCTGCCAAACGACCGGCAGCCGGGCCGAACCGAACGCCGTAGTCGCGCCGGTGCCCACAACCATGCTGCTGTCGTTGGCGCTGTTCGAAACGCAGAAGCTGCGGCCGGATAGGTTCGGCAGGCCGACGATGCCGCCGCCAAGGGTCCAGGTGAACGCCTGGGTTCCGCCGGTCCGAAACGAGCGGCCGACGGCAATCCCCCCAGTCGACACACCGAAACCCTGCGAGGCGGTGTCGCCGGTTTGAACGACGCCGATGTCGTAAATCTGATATTGAGGATCGGCGGTGGCCGTCGCCACGACAACAACCCATGCGAGGAAGGCGGAAATCTTGGTAAGCGCTCGCATGTTTGATGTGCCCCGTACCTGTTCTCCCAAATCAGATCCAGCGCGGCCCAGTCAGGCGTCTTTTCCTGTAACTCGTTCTTCGCATCAGTCTGAATTTGTATATTAGAGCAGTCAATCAACTATTTCTTAATTTTTCTTTTTTAAGGCGCCTCGATTCCAGAGGAAACCGCGCTTCCGCTGTGTTTTTGTCCGGTTATGTCACGTACGTGAACGAGGCGAATATCGGAATGGTGCATGTCGATCCTCATCTCATTTCAGAGCACGGTGCGACGTGCGCCCAGGGCAGAGACGGGCCCGCCAGCTATTGTTCGCGGCGAACTTCGCTTGCCGTTTTATCTTCGCGCAAACCGAGGAAAACCGGTTGACGCAATTTTCCGTCACGGGTCCACTCGGCGAATTTGATTTGCGCGATGAAAGCCGGATTTACCCAGTGCATTTTCCGCATCATTGAAGGCGTGATGCCTTGCACCCATTGGCCTCCCTGTTTTGAGGGCAGGTCGGCAAACGGACAATCATCGCGCTCTTCACTGCGAAATCTCTTGTACAAGATCGACAATGATCTCGCTGTGAATCCCGATCCAACTTTACCGGCAAACATTAGGTGATCGTTCCGACCAGAATCGCGCCGAAATGTTTCCGCGATCCGCCCGGTGGCGTATAACCGCCGATGACGAACTCCTGCTCGTTCACGCATTTGAGTTTGATCCAGGCGCCGCTGCGCCGGCCCGGTTCATAAACGGAATTGCGGTGCTTGCCGATAATCCCTTCCAAGCCGCGGCGTTTAACTTCCGCAAGCAAGGCCTGCGCGTCGCCGCCAATTTGGCCGGAGAAACGAATTGGTTCGCCTGTATCCGCGCAAAGCTCTTCGAGAAATTTCTTCCGTTGCTCCAAGGGCAGCGAGATCAAACTTTTGCCTTCGAACTGAAGCAAATCGAAAACGTAGAAATAAATGGGCGATTCTTTTCCTTCCATCTCGCGCGCCTGCAAAAGTTGAAATGACGACCGGCCCTCTTCATCGAGGGCAACCACTTCGCCATCGATCACACATTCGGCCACCAGCAGATTTTTTACGGCAGCGACAATTTCCGGAAAACGGGCACCGAGGTCGTTGCCATTCCGCGACACGAGTGAAACCTTATTGTCGATCTTGACCGCGATGGCGCGGATGCCGTCGAACTTCAGCTCGTAAAGCCAGTCACCACCGGGCGGCGCCTTTTGCACGAGCCGAGGCTTCATTGGTTCGATGAACCGGGGCTTAGCCTTCGGCAAATCGGTGAGCGCTTCTGCGTAATCTACATTTTGTTTATCAGGCGAAGAAAATCGTCGGCGCGACGGTCCGTCAGGCTCTACCTCTTCCTTCGCTTTTTTTTTAAGCGCGGCCTTGATTCTAGATTTTAATGTCGATGTTCCGCTCGGATCAGAAGATTTTTGTCGCTCATCGCGATCCGATTCCCATTCCGCGTCCCGATCTTGCGCGATCTGCTTCATGGTGCGGCCGCTTTTCACCGATTGATCGTCGCGCTTTTTCGAAATTGGCTTTGCGCTCGATCCCGCTTTTAGAATCAACCATTGATTTTTCCCTCCGCCGCCACGAATGCGAATGAGCGCCCATTCGCCTTTTGCTTTCTCGCCATCGAGCACCAGATGTAGTTTGCCCTCACGCAGTGATTGCAGCGGCTGCTCACCGTAAACGTAGTATATTCCCCGGTCCCAAACCATCACGGTCCCGCCGCCGTAGTTTCCCTGCGGAATCACTCCCTCGAAATTTTCGTATTCGATGGGGTGATCTTCCACCTCGACGGCGAGATGTTTTTCACCCTGCTTCCAGGGAAGTCCTTTCGGCACCGCCCACGACTTGAGAACACCGTCCATTTGCAGCCGAAAATCGTAATGCAAACGGCTGGCATCGTGCTTTTGAATGACGAAACGCGATGCGCCGCGGACCTGTTTTGGTAATGGTTTGCCGCCTTTGGGTTCGGCGGTTTTCGCGAAGTCGCGTTTGCGTTTGTACTGCGTCAATCCCATGAATCTTAATTTTAGCGACGGTCATAGACGGCCGCTACAGGATAAACGAAAATACGACCGCGCGAATTTTACACTTCCGCCGCCAGTGGCTCGCCCACCAGGTAACGCGTGAAGCGCCGGATAACAATGTTCTCGCCAAGCTCTGCGATTTTCGCGCCGAGGAGCTCCTTGATGGTTTGGTCGGGATTTTTTATGAAACCCTGCTCGAGCAGACACACCGTGCTGTAAAACTTGTCGAGTTTCCCATCGACAATTTTATTCACCACATTGGCGGGTTTGCCTTTGACCTGACCCTCATAAATCGCCTTCTCGGCATCGATAATCTTCGCTGGCACTTCTTCCCGGCTCACGTAAAGCGGGTGCGCCGCGGCGATGTGCAGGGTGATGTCTTTTACGAACTCGCGAAAATTTTCATTTTTCGCGACAAAGTCCGTCTCGCAATTCACTTCCACCAGCACGCCTACCTTACCTTGCAAGTGGATGTAAGAAGCCACGATGCCTTCCCTGGTTGCGCGCGAAGCCTTTTTGCTGGCGCTGGCGATGCCTTTGGTCCGCAAAATTGCCTCCGCCTTTTCGAGATCACCGCCGCTCTCCGCCAGAGCGCGCTTGCAATCCATCATGCCCGCGTTGGTCTTGTCGCGAAGCTGCTTAACGAGTTGTGGATTAATTTCCATCGGCAATTGAACGTTGGGGTTCGATGTTGAGTGCTGGACGTTGGGCGTTTCTTAAGCGGAAACGCCAGCCATCTCAACTTGCTCGCGAATTCGCGCTTCGCTGCTTGCCGAAACGATGGCATCGACCAGCTTTTGCAGAATCAAGCGAATGGCCCGAATCGCATCATCGTTTCCCGCAATTGGATAATCGATCATGTCGGGATCGGCGTTGGTATCGACAATAGCGACAACTGGAATCCCGAGCCGACGCGCCTCATTCACTGCATTTTGCTCGCGGATCGTGTCAATCACGACCATCGCATCGGGTAACTGCGACATCTCGATTATTCCATCGAGATTGCGCCGCAGCTTCGCGGCCTCGCGATTGAGAGCGGCCAATTCCTGCTTGCCCATTTTCTTGTACTCGGGCGATTTCTCAATCTCCTCAATGTACTTCAACCGTCCAATACTCTTGCGGATGGTCGAGAGATTGGTGAGCGTGCCGCCAAGCCAGCGCTGATTAACATAAAATTGGCCGCAAGCCAGCGCCGCTTCCTTGACCGCCTCTTGCGCCTGCTTCTTGCAGCCCACGAATAAAATCTTGCCACCGCGCCGCGTGACTTCTTGAAGAAATTCCGTCGCGCGATGCAACTGCTGAACGGTCTCGTCGAGGTTGATGATGTAGATCTGATTGCGCTTTTCAAAAATGAATGGCTTCATCTTTGGGTTCCAGCGCTTGGTCTGGTGTCCGAAATGCACGCCTGCCTCCAATAATTCAGGCACTAATTCTGTTGTATCTGCCATAGAAAAATCGCGCCGGCGAAATGCCGCAGCGGGACGGGGAAGATGCTACATGGCTACGGCAAAGGCAAACAGAATGTTAGAAGCAAACGTCCAACGCCTAACTCCGAAGGCTTTCGCGAGCAGGCTGTTCAACAATCCAGCGTCAAACTAAGAGATCGACAATCACAACGCTTCGTCCCATTTCATAGAAGACGAAGAATTTCAACGCGACGCTTTCCCTCCTTTGTCGACGTAGCGGGCGAGCAACCAACAAAAATCGGAAAGGCGGTTGAGATAGCGCAATATCTCCGGATTGAAATCCTTTTCATCGACAATCAACATCGCGGCGCGTCGCTCGGCGCGCCTGCACGTTGTTCGCGCAAAATCGAGCGCTGCGGAAACGGTTGTGGCCCCGGGGACCACCCAATCCTGCGGATAAAGCGATTTGTCCTTTTCAAGATCGACAATCACCGTTGTGAGTCGATCCACCATGCAGGCGCTCGTGAGGTGAAATCCATCTTTGACGTAACGATCGAGGTCTTCGCGCGCAGTCGCCAGCTCGCCCATCACCAGAATCAAATCCTTTTGCGCCACGAGAATTTGTTCCGAAACAAACTTCTCGCCACAAATGGATCGCGCGAGACCGAGCGCGCCGTTCAGCTCATCGACGCAACCATAGGCATCCACCCGCGGATCGGCTTTCGACACGCGCCGGCCGTACATGAGCGAGGTTTCACCTTTATCGCCGGTTTTCGTTACGATCGACATCGGCACCAACCGGAGTATCGGAGTGATGGAGTAAGGGAGGAATGGCCTTTCGGGATGCCCATCACTCCATTACTCCATTGGCTTGGCTTACCCGACCGCCGGTTGCGCTTCCGGTTCTTCCACGACCGCTGCGCCGATTGGTTCGCCTTTTTCTACAAGTTTGATCTCGCGGTGCGCGGGGAATCCCGTCCCCGCTGGGATCAAGTGACCCATGATCACGTTCTCTTTGAATCCGCGCAGACGATCGACCTTGCCAAGCGTGGCCGCTTCAGTGAGCACGCGGGTCGTGTCTTGGAATGATGCCGCTGAAATAAAACTGTCGGTCTCAAGTGAAGCCTTGGTAATGCCGAGGAGCACCGGCGTGGCTTCGGCCGGTTTGCCGCCTTGTTCGACCACGCGCGCGTTCTCCGCTTCAAAGTTGAGCCGATCAACTTGATCGCCCCAGAGCAAAGAAGTGTCGCCCGGATCGGTGATTTTCACCTTGCGCAGCATTTGGCGCACGATGATCTCGATGTGTTTGTCGTTAATCTCCACGCCCTGGAGCCGGTAAACTTCCTGCACTTCGTTAACCAAATGTTCCTGCAAATCCTGCGGTCCGCAGACTTCGAGAATTTCATGCGGCACCACGGGACCTTCGGTCAGTTGCTGGCCTTTCTTCACGAAATCGCCCTTGAAAACGATAATGTGTTTGGTCAGCGGAATGAGATGCTCTTCCTCGGAACCAGTTTGCGGATCTTTCAAAATTAAGCGGCGCTTGCCGCGGACAGTTCCGCCCATCTCGTCGACGACGCCGTCGATCTTGGCGATCTCAGCTGCATCTTTGGGCCGGCGAGCTTCGAACAATTCCGCCACGCGCGGCAGGCCGCCGGTGATGTCTTTGGTCTTCGCCACTTTTCGCGGCGTCTTCGCGAGCAATGCGCCCCCGCGAACCTTTTGGTCCTCTTCGACAATGACGTGCGCGCCGGCAGGAATCGAATAACTGGCCAGCACTTCCTTCTTGTCGGCGACGATCACGATTTGCGGATGCAAATCTTCCTTGTGCTCGATGATCACCGTCCCCATCAGTCCGGTTGCTTCATCGACATCACGCTTGATCGTGACGCCCGCGATCATGTCGCGGAATTCAACCTTGCCGCTTTTGTCGGTGAGGATCGGCACGTTGTACGGGTCCCATTGCACAAAGGTCTCGCCTTTCTTGACTGGCGACTCGTCCTTCTTGGAAATGACCGAGCCGATCACGACATTGTAGCGTTCGAGTTCGCGGCCCTCGGCGTTGTGCACACCGATCGAGCCGTTCTTGTTCAAAACAATCCAACTGCCGTCGAGGGCTTGCACGGTGCGGAGATCGTTGAAACGAATCGTGCCATCGTTCTTGGCCTTGATGATCGGCTGCTTGAAGGTTTGGCTGGCCGTGCCGCCGATGTGGAATGTCCGCATGGTCAACTGCGTTCCTGGCTCGCCAATTGATTGCGCGGCAATGATACCGACCGCTTCGCCAAGCTTGACAAACTGGCCGGTGGCGAGATTGCGCCCATAACAATACGCACAAACTCCGCGGCCACATTCGCAAGTGAGAACCGAGCGAATCTTGAGCTGCTCTACGCCGATGCGCTGCAACTCAGCCGCGATCTTCTCGTCGATGAGCTGATTCGCTTTGACCTTTTTCTTTTTCTCTACCGGATCGACCACCGTCTCGCAACTGACGCGTCCAATGATGCGCGTGGCCAGATCGACAACTTCCTCGTCGCCCTCGTAGATCGAGCGTACAACGATGCCGTTGACGGTCCCGCAATCTTCTTCGTTGATGATCACATCCTGCGAAGCATCAACGAGCTTGCGTGTGAGGTAACCAGAGTCGGCAGTTTTGAGCGCGGTGTCGGCGAGACCTTTGCGCGCGCCATGGGTGGAGATGAAATATTCCAGCACGCTCAAACCTTCGCGGAAATTTGAAGTGATCGGGCGCTCGATGATTTCGCCGCTCGGCTTCGCCATCAAACCGCGCATGCCGGCGAGCTGACGCACCTGCTGACGATTGCCACGCGCTCCCGAGTCCACCATTAAGTGGACGGGATTAAGTTCCTTGCGACCCTCGTTATGTTCGAGGGTCCGGAACATCACGCTGGAAATTTCATCGCCCGCATGCGTCCAGATGTCGATGATCTTGTTGTAACGCTCGCCGTCCGTGATGATGCCTTTGCGATATTGCTGCTCGACTTGCCGAATTTGTTTGTAAGCATTTTCGAGCTCGGTCTGCTTCTCTTTCGGAATGATCATGTCCGAAATTCCGATCGAGATTCCGGCCTTGGTTGCTTCGGCGAACCCAAGCTCCTTCAATTTGTCCAAGGTCGCGACCGTTTCGGCCGGCCCAGCGATTTGGTAGCAGCGCCAGATGATGTCGCTGAGTTGTTTCTTGCCCGCGGGTTTGTTGAAAAATCCAAGCTGTTTCGGCCAAATCTGATTGAAGATGACCCGGCCTGCCGTTGTTTCGATGATCTTTGCCTCGGCGTTTCCATAAGTCGTCTGCTGGCCGCAATCGGGGTTCTTGATCCTGATGCGATCGTGCGTCCGAATGCTTCCCTCGGCCATGGCAAATTCCACTTCGATGGCATCGGTAAACAATGAAAGACGGTCATTGCCATCGCTTCCGGCGGCGCGGCGCGGATTTTGTGTCAGGTAATAACAGCCGAGCGTGATGTCTTGGGAGGGCGTCGTAATCGGTTTGCCGCTTGAAGGCGAGAAAATGTTGTTCGGCGCGAGCATGAGCATGCGCGCTTCCATTTGCGCTTCTACTGAGAGCGGTACGTGCACGGCCATCTGGTCGCCGTCGAAGTCCGCATTGTAAGCGGTGCAGACGAGCGGATGAATGCGAATCGCTTCTCCTTCGATCAATTGCGGCTCAAACGCCTGGATCGACAATCGATGCAGCGTCGGCGCGCGATTCAGCAATACCGGATGACCTTTGGTGACCTCGTCGAGAATGTCCCAAACTTCCGGCGTCTGGCGCTCGATCATCTTTTTCGCGCTGCGCACGGTGTGCACGTAACCAAGGTCCTTTAGCCGGCGAATAATGAATGGCTCGAAGAGAACCAGCGCCATCTTCTTGGGCAGACCACATTGATGAAGTTTTAATTCCGGACCGATGACGATGACCGACCGGCCTGAATAATCCACGCGCTTGCCTAACAAGTTCTGACGGAAACGTCCGCCCTTGCCCTTGAGCATGTCGCTGAGAGATTTGAGCGGTCGATTGCCCGCGCCGGTCACCGCGCGACCGTGCCGGCCATTATCGAACAACGCATCCACTGCTTCCTGCAACATCCGCTTTTCATTGCGGATGATGACGTCCGGCGTTTTGAGCAGCAGCAAATTCTTGAGACGATTATTGCGGTTGATGACGCGACGATACAGATCGTTGAGGTCCGAGGTGGCAAAGCGTCCACCTTCGAGCGGAACAAGCGGCCGCAAATCCGGCGGGATGACCGGCAACACGTCGAGGACCATCCAATCGGGACGCGCATGCGAATTTTGGAAGCCTTGGATGAGCTTGAGCCGCTTGGCCAGTTTCTTGCGGATCTGTTTGCTCTTGGTGGCTCCCATCGCTTTCTCAAGCTCTTTGTTGAGCTTGTTGAGATCGATCTCCGAGAGAAGTTTTTTCACCGCTTCCGCGCCCATGCCGGCCACGAAATCGTCGCCGTATTGCTCCTGCGCTTCACGATATTCAACTTCGTTCAGAAGCTGCGTCTTTTGGAGCGGCGTCTTGCCCGGATCGATGACGATGTAATCCTCGTAATAGATGACGCGCTCGAGCTGGCGCGCGCTCATATCGAGCATGAGGCCCAGGCGCGACGGCATGCATTTGTAGAACCAGATGTGTGAAACCGGCACGGCCAATTCAATATGACCCATGCGTTCGCGACGAACGCGGGCGAGCGTCACTTCCACGCCGCAACGATCGCAAATGACGCCCTTGTGTTTGATGCGCTTATATTTTCCGCAGGAGCATTCCCAATCCCGTGTCGGACCAAAAATTCGCTCGCAGAAAAGGCCGCCCTTTTCTGGCTTAAAGGTGCGGTAATTAATTGTCTCCGGGTTTTTAACTTCGCCCTTGCTCCAGGATCGCATCGTGTCGCTAGACGCGACGCCGATTGCCACTTGCTCAAAACCCACGGGGCGCTCTTCGCCCACTAACTCACGCCAGGAATGTTCATTCATGATTCTTTACAAATGATGGTTCTAAATTACGCCACGTTGTCGAAGACACTGCTCGGCGCCTGACCGCCGACTTTGACGTCGAGGCCGAGACTCTGCATTTCCTTGATCAGGACGTTGAAAGATTCCGGCGTTCCCGCTTCGAGCGAATTGTCGCCTTTGACGATGGATTCGTAGATACGTGTACGACCTTGCACGTCGTCCGACTTCACGGTGAGCAATTCCTGCAATGTATAAGCCGCGCCGTAAGCCTCGAGCGCCCAGACTTCCATCTCGCCAAAACGCTGACCGCCGTATTGCGCTTTCCCGCCGAGCGGTTGCTGCGTGACGAGCGAGTAAGGCCCCACCGCGCGCGCGTGAATCTTGTCCGCGACGAGGTGGCCGAGCTTCATCATGTAGATGTAGCCAACCACCACTTCCTGATCGAAAGCATCCCCGGTACGGCCGTCGAACAAACGCGATTTGCCGTTTTCCTGGACC
>Ga0193747_1000622_pt1 | contig 11190 bp, 10 predicted proteins | sample L1m2metaG_FD_143048 | JGI IMG/M metagenome (GOLD analysis project Ga0193747, IMG submission 143048) | Soil microbial communities from a riparian zone of the East river system, Colorado, United States - L1m2 | ecosystem: Environmental > Terrestrial > Soil > Riparian zone | place: USA: East River...
ATCTCCATCGCCGGGCAATCGAGGGAGTCAGAAGACGCCCGAAGCAACGCCCAGCGCTGACGAAATCAGTTCTACGAATTCAAAAACGAACTCACCTTTGAAAATCGTGGCATCGGCATCATCGGTGCGGCTGGCGCTTCAGGCGAACACTTACTACGCGGCGAACGCGATTGATGGAAAGCGCACCACGGCCTGGATCGAAGGCATAGACGGGCCCGGCTTAGGGGAATGGATTCGGTTCGATTTCGATCGCGAAATCAATGTTCATCGCATTTTGATCCAGCCCGGGTATTTCAAGAGCCCACAGATTTGGGCCGAAAACAATCGTCTGGCCAGCCTGAACGCGCAGTTCTCCGACGGCACGTCACGCGAGCTAAAGTTTGCCGACATTATGGAGAGTCAGAAGATCGAGGTTGGATCGATTAAAACCCGTTGGGTGAAACTGGTGATTAAATCCGTTTACTATGGCTCCAATCCCGGCCCCTCTGATGACACGGGTCTTTCTGAAGTCGCATTTGAATGGGATTGAGAGATCGTTCAAACACTCGCGGGGATCGGAACAAGTAGGCTAACATAAGCGTCAAAAGAAACGATGCCGGCTGAGCACAGCATTCCAGACGACAGTTCGCGGCGTAAGATAATCATCGTCGTGGCGGTAATTGCGGCGGTCTTTATCGGCGGGTTTTTCTATCTGCTGCTGCGAAAGACGGTCAGCGTTAGCCAATCACCGAGACTCGAAAACGCAATCCGATCGGGATCGCCTGAGTGGGAGAAGTACAGCAAACTAATCGTCCGCGACGATCCCGAGGCTGATGAATCGCCGCGCGCTTTGGGTGACATCGTGATGACGCTGCGCACTACGATGCGCAACTTTACAGGCCGAACAATTACCGGTTTGGAAATGACGGCCGCGGTGGTGGACCATCAAAACCAGCCAGTCAAACAACGCACTGTGGTGATTATACCGGCAGCGGGAAAATCGGAACTTGACCCGAACAAAACGATGCTTGTGTCGATCGTGCTCGACGGGTTTACTGAAACCGACGATCGCGCGAACATAACGATGGAGGTGACAGGATTTCGGTTTAGGTAGTATCAGAGAAGCCCGACTGTTGGGGAGGGCTCCCTTAGCGCATCAAGCCCTCCACGGTCGGACGTCGACACGGTTAGTCTAGAAACAATTCTTCCAGCGACTGCCTCAGTGGTTGAACTGAGACCAGTTTTCCGTTTGTTTTTCGCAGAGCCGCAAGCACCAGATCGACTTCTCTTTCATCGGAAACTTCTATTCGCACACCGCGGGTGGTCGTCGTTAGCTTCGCGTTATTTCCAAGCTGCTGTTTCAAAACGGCCGGGTCTGCGCCAGTAGCGATGACTTCAACAAGTCGGGTTTCGTGCGAACGCAATTCATCCAGCGAGCCTGCATGAGCCAGGCGTCCGCCTTTCAAAATCGCAACGTTGTCACAAAGCACTTCGATATCCGAGAGGATGTGCGAACACATGAAAACAGTTTTTCCTTCGGTGCGGAGTGAAGCAATCAAGTCGCGCACCTCGCGACGGCCGATCGGATCGAGTCCACTCATTGGTTCGTCGAGGAACACAATCTCAGGATCGTTGACGAGGGCCTGAGCCAGACCGACGCGTTGTAACATGCCTTTCGAGAACTTGCGTAGCTGCAAATCCCAGCTCTTCTTTTCCAGATTTACCCGCGTCAGCAACGCCTCTGTGCGGCTTGCACGCGGGCCGGCTTTCTGGCCGAATAGCTGTCCGCAGTAACTCAGAAACTCACGCGCCGTCAAGTAATCGTAGAAATAAGGATTCTCGGGAAGATAACCGATGCGCGCGTGCATCGAGATGTCACTGATATCGCGCCCCAGAATACGCGCCGTGCCTGAGGTCGGATAAATCAGACGCATCAGAAGCTTTAGCGTGGTAGTTTTGCCGGCGCCATTTGCTCCTAGAAAACCGAATATCTGGCCCTGCTCGACGGCGAGCGAGAGCGTATCGAGAGCGCGGGTTTTCCGTTTGCGAAGAAACCCCGCTTCGTAATCCTTGGTCAGCCTATCAATTTCGATTGCCGTTGACATATTTCAGCTCGTTCGGTAAAGCCGCGGGTTCTCAACCGGGGGGCGCTTGCCTGAGTTTCACTCGATAGATCGTAAACAGGCCGACTTGTTCGCCGGCATCGCGTTCGTACCACTTATCAAGATTATTAAGGTTTGGTTTCGCCTCACCGTTTGGCACAACTGCAAAGTTAAGCTGGGGATTTGTCGCCTGGGCGATCGAAAAGTGTTCGGCATATTCAATGTAACGACGAAGCTCTTCGGCCATCTCATCAGTCGTGATCGGTTTTGGATCAGCGACCAATCCTTCGACGATTCGCTCCGGACCGAACAGCGGCGCCATCACGATGAAACGCGCTTGCAGCATGCCGGTCCCGATTTCTTTAGGAGTCAAACCGGAGTAATACATGTATTGATAGAAGCGCTCCTTGCTTTCGGTCAGGCTCACGCCGCATGCAGGCGTATGCAACGTCCATAGGACCGCCAGCGGGCTGGCGGTGCCGATGCTGCGCACGGCATCGAGCGTTGATACATAGACCACCGGGTACGGCGCCTTGCCGGCTCGCGCCGCCTCGAAGCTGCCATCTTCTCTTACCATGCTATTAAGTCGGCGCGACACCGGGAGTATCTCGTCTCGAAGCCTGGCGACGGGAGCATCTCGGCTGGTAATGTCGGACACTTCAACGATACCCCAACCCAAACATACCAGCGTAACCATGGCCAGCAGCCGCTTGGGAATTGCGCGGTCGGGATTGCGGGCGCGCCATAAGATTGAAAAGAGCAACACGATAGACAGTAGGGCCAGGTAGTTGCCGATGAAACTTTTGTAGTGAATGGGTTGGAGCGATTGGCCGGTTATGATTTGCTGATTAAACACGACCACCAGCATCAGTGAGCACGATGCGGCAAATAGTACCAACGGATTTCCGATTTCGATAAGCTTGCGCCGCCAGGCAAATCCGATTATTCCCAGGACGATGAAGCCGATTATCTCAGGTAAATAGAACAGGTCAGGAGCGTGACTTAACCGAAGGTGGTGTATTTGGTCCATGTTTCGGTTGCGATGCGACAGCAAGATGACGAAGGGAACGACGGAAGCGATCGCGAATATTCCAATAATGCCGCCGGTTACCAGAACGCGATTCAGGTCTTTACGTCTGAAGACTATCCAGAGAAATAAGATAGTTCCAAGCCAGGCAATCGCCGCCGTCCAGAAGAAGAAATACGAGAACACCAGAACGGCAAATAGAGTTCCTGCGAACAGGGAATACGCAATTCGCGATCGTATTGTCTCTGCCGTCAAAGCACGCCAAACCACCAGACAAAAGATGAAGAAAAGCGGGAAGATCATAGAAGGTTCATAGCGCCGCAAGAACGCAAACATGTCATGAACGCGATTACCGGTAATCATCAAACGGGCCACGCCTTGAGCGGCAGCCAGCGCGCCAAGACAAAGCGTAAAGAAGACCCCAACTGCGGCGAGCTTGCTATCGCCCGTCAGCGTCGCCAACAACCAGAAGATTGCGAGTGATGAAGTTATCGCGCCGATAACAATCAACCAGATGAATGCTGTATCGGTTGAAAGCCCGAGGAGTCTGGCCGGCAGTGCGGTGGCATAGGCGGGCAGAAATTGAATGGAAAACAGCGATTCGTAGGTAGGCTTACCGGGCACGTCGTCACGTCCGTTGAATGGATCGTTTCGGCGCGGGCGGCCATCAATCAAAGCATTGACGTATGCTGAATAGGCAATCTCATCGCCCTGGGTGAGCACATAGGAACCTTGCCACTGTGTCCCACGTGCGAGCCACAAATTGATCTGCGGATAAAGACCAATGAGAGTCATCGCCAGAGCGGCGAGCGCTCCCCATTTCCATTCGATCTTGGTTCTATTCAGATTCATATGTTTCTACCGAGTCTTCTGAATCTCAGCCAGTTTCGTTTCCATCTCTCGCCGGATTTGCGCGTCGGCGGGAAAACTCAAGGCGCGTTGAATCTCGCTTACAGCGTCGTTCGTTCTGCCGGAGGCGGCGTAGCTCAATCCAAGCTGATAGTGGGTTTCAGCGTCGTTGGGTGCGAGCTGCAGAACTTCTTCGAAGGTCTTGATTGCTGCAGTCTGCTGACCCATTGCCGCCAGCGTGCGGCCCAAATTAAACCGCGCTGAAACGGACGACGGATCACGCGCTAGGACTGCTGAGAACTCGCGCTGAGCGTCTGCGTACGAGCCCTGATCGAACAAAAAGGCGCCCAGGTTGTTGTGCGCTTCGAGCAAAGTTGGATCGAATGCCAGCGCTTGTTTTACGGTCGCGATCGCCTCCGCTTTCTGTCCGACAGCATTTTGTGCCAAGGCAAAATTGTTGAGCACTGTCGGTTCACGTGGAATCAGACGTTTCGCTTCGGCCAATTGAGCCAGCGCGGCGTCGTTCTGTTTTAGATTGAGGTACGCCAATCCCAGGTTGTAATGGGTGGACCAGGAAGCGGGGGAGTGGTAGACCGCGCGCTGCCAGAGGGCGACTGCGTCATGCCAAACTCGATTCTGGGCAATCGTGCTCGCGCCAAAGGCCAGGACGATCACACCTGCCAGTATCGCGGCCAGATGCGCCTGGCGGCGTGAGCACCGCACAATCAAGATCGCGACCAGATAGCAAAAGCCGATCGAGGGTAGGTAGAGGTATCGATCCTGAACGATGTATTCGAAGTGAAAGACTCGGAGATTCAACACGGGCAGCAAAGGCGCGACGATCAAAGCGAACGCGATCCATAAATCGCCGCTCAGTTTCTTGCGATAAATCCAGAGTAGCACTGCAACAAATAACAGGATCGCCGTGGGCACAAGAAATCTTGGATCAGCCGCGCTGGTAACGAATGAAGTGCCGTAAATAAGACTCAAATAAAATGGCGCAATCAAGTGCCTCAAGTAACTGACGACCACATAAGGCACGGTCATCCAGATCGCATAGTCAGGGACCTGGGCCATGAATGGATGCTTCCAACTGATGCGGCCCAGCACGGAGAACCGCAGCACAAGATACGCGCCGACCATCAAAGCATAGGGAATAAGCTGCGAGATCGTCTCACCCATCCTGGCTGTGAAGCTGCGCTTCGGTTGAGCTCGCACGAATTCCCACGCGACAAAGACAAGAGGCAATGCGAGAGGCGTTTCTTTGCACAATGCAGATAAGCCATATGCAATCACCGATGCGACCAGGAATTTCTTTTCTCCTTCAGTGCGATACCTCACGTACCAAATCAAACTCGGCACATAGAAGAGCGCGGCGAGTGGATCGGGGATGCCGCTGACCCACGATACCGATTCGACGTGCGCCGGATGAAGACCGAAGATGAGTGCCGCTATCGTCGCGATTATGCGATCGCCCGAGAGCCGTTTCAGCAAAAAATAGATCGCCACGGTGGCGCTCGTGTGGACCAGCAGGTTGATCAGGTGCCAACCGGGTTCCCACAATCCAAATAATTGATAATTGATCGTCAGATAAGCGGTGAATAGCGGACGATAATATGGTGGTGGAATGTCCTTAGTGAGCGTGCCCCGTTGAAACGCCCACACGTCGCTGGTGAAAGCACGAGCGATGTTGCTCCAGGATCGCAGCGAGGGATTGCCGGCGATTTGTTTGGTATCGTCGAAAACGAACGCGCCGCTAAGCGAGTTCGCGTAAACCAGGACCGTCGAGGCGATGATTAGAAAAAGGGCGCGACGGTCGCTGAGGAAATCCCTCACCGCCGAAAGATTCTGGTTCGTAGCGCCGGTGGACGCCGGAGCGGCTTTTCCTGATCGTGTTTGTGCTTTCTTCATCGTTAAGTCAACGGCTTGATACCAACAAAGGCCCAGAGAACTGCGATCAACCGCCCGCTACCGCAGGCGGTTCTGACCTCAGCGTGGCACCGGCGAGTTGTCATCGACGTCGACCTCACAACCGCCTGTGATCAATCGATAAGCCGTGTTTGACGGATCCATCGGCGCCCCGGAGGCGTCAAGCCGCACCCGCATGGCCCGCAGAGCCGCAGCAACTTCTTTCCATGACGCGGCACAATGGCCCGTGCTCTTTGCGTAGTCTGAAAGCACTACGCGAATCTTCGCGCGTTCATCCAGCGAGTCAAGCCGCATCAATTGTTTTTCAACCATGCCCTTCACATTCAAATCATCAGAGGCCTCGTAAAGGTGTACGTACATTTCACGCGCGGCTTGGCTGGCGCCGCCTCCGCTTTCATGCGCGCGCTCATCCAGCGAGTCAAGCCGCATCAATTGTTTTTCAACCATGCCCTTCACATTCAAATCATCAGAGGCCTCGTAAAGGTGTACGTACATTTCACGCGCGGCTTGGCTGGCGCCGCCCTCCGCTTTCATGCGCGCGCTCATCGCCAACATCCAGGGCGGTGCGTCCGGAAGCTTCCCGCCGGTCTCATAAACTTCACTTGCTTTCTGATACTCACGATGTTGCCAGTAGATGTAGCCCAGGTGTTGAGAGAGCTTCCATTGTTCAGGGTTCGCGGCAATGCCCTGATTGAGGAGGGCGATTGCCTCGTTTTCGTCAACGTCGGGCAGGATCACCGCGCCATAGTAATAAGCGTCGAGGAATTTGGGATCAAGCGTCGTCGCCGTTCGCAGCAGGGCTGGCAGCAAGCGCAGATCGAGCGACTTAAGATCGCTTAAGCGTAACTTCCCGCTGTGCGTGTCTTCATAGTTTATGATCTTGCGTCCCACGTATTGCAGCGATCTCATCCAATACCAGTCTGCAGCGATGCCATTGAATGCCAGAGTGATCCGCTTCATCGTGGGGCCATTTAGGTACAACTGCTCTTCCGCAAATTGGGCCGGTACATCCGGCCGATGCCCGTCGTTCCAGCGCGCCACGAATGCCGCCGCCGTCAAGCCGGCGGTGATTGCTAGTACCAGCACATAGTCGCGTTTCATTTCAGATTTCGTCGACGAAAGATCAGCGTCGTAGCCGCAAGCAATACACCGACATAAATCACGCCGTACAAAATTGTCGTGATTAGAAAACTCGGCTCGGGCGAGAGTCCATGCGCGGCGGCGGTGATCGCATTGTAATTAGCCAGATTCGGCAACAGATAATAGAGGCCCGCGAAGAACCAGCGCGTCGGCATGCTCGGCGTCGACTGAGACAGCGCTTTCAAGTCCGCGCTAAAGTGCCCAATCACGAAGACAAAGAATGTTAACAACGCTGAGAGCGCCGGAGATGAAAACGACGAGAACAGCATCGCCACCCCGGTCAGAATTATCAGCTCGATGTAAAGGGTCCCATCCGCGCTTCACGTAAACGAGCGCCAGCGACAATCCGACGCCCATAACCGCCACGTTTACGAGTAGAGTCAGACAAAGGCCAAAATACTTGCCCAACAAAAATTCGCCGCGACCGATTGGCTTTGAAAGGATGGCGTAAAGAGTGCGGCGCTCGAGCTCTTTGTACACCAGGCCGACGCCGACAAAGATGGCGATGAAAACTCCGAACAGCAGGATTGCGCTCAGGCCGAGATCGACGATTATTTTCGCTTCCTGGCCCGCAGACAGCTCCCCAAGAAAGATCGCACCCCCGATCAGCAACAAAGCGAAGACGACCAGGTTGTACAGGACACGATCACGAACTGCTTCGCGGAAGGCGTTGCGCGCAATCGCGGCGACGCGTTGCCAAGCGAAGCCGGCAGTAGCCGGTTCCGCTGTTTCGATAGGGGGGGCAGCGACTGAGTCGGACAATGGTCTGCTCATGACGCGCGCCGGTTGGGCACAATACTGTATCTTAACCAGACTTTTTGTGAAAGAAGTTTTTTGGAGAGGCTTTGAATGACGGCGTATAGAGTGCCGATTCTATTCGGGGAGTTGGTCTGAGCGACCACGAGCCCAACTGAAGTTGGTGCTCTGTCCGTCATCATCTGAGTTTGATGACCTTCGGCTTTTGATCATCCAAACCATAAACGCACCAATAATCAAAGCCCAGCTGACCATGGCAATCATTTCAAATACGCGGGTCGCTGCGGGTCTCTCGAATGTGAGATCGATATCAATCCCCCGCGCGGGCGCCGATATCTGAAGCAAACCGTCTGAGGTTGCGCTGATTGGAAGCACATTGCCTTCTGCTCGGGCAGTCCAGTGGGGGTAAAAATAGGTGCGCAGGCGCAGACTCGTTTCCGATCCGGGGTCGATATGAAAGCTGCGATGTTCGGGTTCCCATGCTTTGATCATAACTTGCCGTGATCCTGATTCAATTCTCTCATTCATTTTCGCGACATTGCTGAACTCATGGGCCCATACCGGCAGATAATCCTTGAAGCTGACCGCACCCCGAACGTCCTGCGCCAATGTTTCAAACTTCACTCGACCAAGGTATTCGCAGTCCCAGACGATCTGGGTGGCGATGAAAACGAGCGAGAGCGCAAATGCCAAGCCAACCGCGAAATCGCGCGGACGCAACTTCTCGAATTGCTCTCGCCATTTTGGGATGCTGGCGGCAACAAGTAGAGATCCCATCAATGAAACGACTGAGAGCCAGCGCCAAGGGAATTGAATTTCGGATAACTTCGGCACGATGGCCCAGACCGGACGACTGAGCGGCGTGGCCATGAAAAACGTAGCCAGCAATACCGCGAACGCTGAATTCACTTCAGAGCCGGACTTATCGTTACCGATCGAGCGCTTAATGAAGAACACTCCAGGCAACAAGGACCCAATCACTGCGAGCGCGAGTATGTTCGCGTACCAGGTATTTCGGTTAGTCAGAGCAACAGTAGAGAAGAGAAAGTTTAGGTGGTAGTCGTAGTATGGATTCGGCGCCGTCGCATGGGCCTTAATCCAGGAAAGCTCCGCGACCATCGAGGTCCAGAAGAATGAACTTGCCGCCAAACCTAATATGGCCCCTATCGACAATCGTCCCAGCGTTTCGAGTGCATATCTTCGGCTACGCACGCTTCCACCGATATCACGCTGGATTCGTGCGTACGCGGAGACGCGGACCAAAGCATAGAGCGCCAACGACAATGATCCGGTCACCGTCAGCGGAAGGTGTGTGAGTATCAATAAGCCGTAAGCTCCAGCCAAGCCAAAGACGTCGTACTTGCCCTTCTTTCGGCAAATTCTCTCAACGAAGGCAAACGCGAATGGCAGGATCGAACAGGCCGCGTACTCTGACAGCAGCGACGCTTGATAGACTTCGTTCAAACGATAAGGCGCCAGCGCATAAAGTATACCGGCCCACATCGCGAGCTTAGGATTCAAAACGCTACGTGCCCAAAAGTAAGCTCCGAGGCCGCCGACTGTCGAAAGCAAAATTAACGACGAAATCGAGGCCGAGTACCACCCGCCGGTCAACCAACGCGTCGCGCTAAGCAGGTAGTAAAGGCCTGGAGGATAAACTGTGAACCTTAGATCGCCCAGCCCGTAATTGGACTCAGCCAACCATGCCGGGTGAAAATGTCCTGACTGAAGTGAATCGTAGAAAGGAAGCACGAACCTCAGGTGGTTTGGGAGATCGGCGCCATCCGGAATTCCGAAAAGCAAGATCGGCAACAACACGACTGCGGCCACAGCGGCCACGATGAGTCCGTTGCGAAGATTCGGACGAAGCGAGAGACGATTAGTGACGATCGCTCTCTTTGGCGTGCTCGTAATCGTGGGCACATACATTCCTGATAGAAGGATCACTCTCATTTGATTCAAATCAATCTTGATGATTGAAAACGATCGTCACCCAAAGTGAAGCATCGAGCCCGACCGTAAGTTACCGCGCGATCAGAACAACTTTCTTCCGAAGGCTTCAAACAACGGAGCGGAGGCGGAGTCGTCAACTCCAAGCCTCCGCTACCGTTTGTTTTTCCGATGGCCGTTCAATTTCCCAGCGGATTCATTGCTTTCACGGCTGCTTCGTCCGCCGGCGCGGAAAGCGTCGTTGCGGACAATAGGCTGTCGGTCAACGTCTTCGCACCAAGGCCAGGCAAATCAGTATAGTTGCCGTTTCCCTCAGTGTGCAGATAAGTGGCTTCGCATGAACTAATCGTGCGCAACGACTGCTGAGCCGAAGCCTCATTGGCAGCGCGGCGTGATGCGAGCAAGTTAGGGATTGCAATCGAGGCAATGATCCCGATTATCGTTACGACGATCATAAGCTCGATCAGTGAAAAGCCTGCTTGACCTTGACGTTCCATGATCGTTAGTCCTTGCGTTGCATCCCGTCTGAGCCATCGTCGGATGCGAACCGCCGACTGGACTTAGACTGTTCGAGAGCGAATCGTTGGAAGGCCTATCGCCCAACCATCGTCTCAGTTTCCAACAGGCGTCATAGCCAGAACTGCTGCTTCGTCTGCCGGAGCCGTAAGGTCGGTGTCGCCCCTCAATACCCCATCATCTGCGATTGCGAATCTGCGCGTGCCGGTCGCCGTCACACCGGACGTCACTACTGGCAGGCCATACGCCCAGAACTGCGGGCCAGCGTCGGGGGTTAACGAAAACAGGTAGCCGCTCTTCGCGGTCACATCGGCCTGGCCGAGGCTGCTATCAAGCATATTCGAGCCCATGAGATCGGCGAGAGTGCCATAGAAACCAACGCCCGCGGTGTTTCGATACGTCGCCTCCGCGCTATTAATGGTACGAAGCGATGACTGCGCTGAGCCTTCATTGGCGGCCCGTCTCGAAGCCAATAGATTCGGAATGGCGATCGCGGCAATGATGCCGATTATCGCCACCACAATGAGAAGTTCGATCAGTGAAAATCCTTTTTGCGTCTTTTGTCGCATGTCCGTTTCCTTTCCCTAAGAAGAGATTCTTTTTGTTCTTGAGGTTCTCGGCAGTGAGCAAGGCGTATCTGCCATGGGGCCTTGCGACTTCGTGAATTCCTCGAGCCGCGTCGCTCGCAACCTTCAAAAAAAAGGGCAGGGAAAAAAAAACCCCTGCCCTCCGAAGGAACCGATTAGCAATTAAAGCAAAACTCTAGTTGCCAACAGGGCTAAAGCCGCTACAGGATGAGTCGGCGACGGTATCGGCCGCAACCTTGCCATTCAGCACGCCGGTCTGAGCAATGCAGAACTCGCGTGTTCCAGTTGCTGTAACACCGCTGAAAACTTGGGGCGCGGCGGCGCCGACGTATGACGTCGTCGAGGGACCTGAAAT
>Ga0193747_1000623_pt1 | contig 11182 bp, 12 predicted proteins | sample L1m2metaG_FD_143048 | JGI IMG/M metagenome (GOLD analysis project Ga0193747, IMG submission 143048) | Soil microbial communities from a riparian zone of the East river system, Colorado, United States - L1m2 | ecosystem: Environmental > Terrestrial > Soil > Riparian zone | place: USA: East River...
TCAACTTGAACTCGTGAAAGCGATTCGTAAACATCAGCCTGCCGCGCCATGTATATGGCGGTCGCGGCAGTCACCAGCACTAAAACCCCGACGACTAGCCAAAGGCGCTTGCGAACGGAACGCCAATAGTCGCGAAGTCGGTTGTATGCATTGCTCTCTTCCGCGTACGAATCGTACCGGGTATACGGCGCCAGAGAGCGTTCCAGGATGCCTCCGACATCGCGCGAACCATTGCTCTTCTCGATTGACTCGGTGGGTTCTTTCATTACTCTAACGGCATTTCCTTTCGCTGACTCTCGCGGTTGCTGAAAAGCGTCCGGGTTTTGATCGCGGACTTGTCCGCCGGTCCTGGTGTCACCTCATGAAAGAGCGGAGAAACTCGCAATCCCAAAAGGAAGTTCTCTTCAGGGAATCGCTCTTACCGGCAAACTGCCAATACTTGGAAGCGCTGCCCCAACCAGGCTGCGGAACAATCTCTTGCCACCCGAAGCCGGCACATCGACAATGTCGTTGGCGACTAAAACGATATCTTCAGCCTTGTGCCGGTTGATAGCGTCGAGGTCAACCAAGATCTCTTTTTTCTCAGTCGTACCAGGCGTTTGTCTGATGACATGAATTTCGTTCTTTTTAGTATCGATGGCTGTCCCACCAGCCATGGCGATTGCTCGTGTGACCGTTATTGGTTCGGTGAGGGCGATCGATGTCGGATGAACTACATTGCCAATCACGTAAACCTGATCCGCCGCCGGAATGAAGACAACGTCACCTGGTCTCACGTATGGGTTGGACTTTTCCTCACCTCGAGTTGTGTCTTTGAGATTGTAATAGTCAATTTCGTCAGTTGATTTTTCGGCGGATGTGCCAGAAGCGGATGGCAAAACGTCACATACTGTCAACGGTCCTGTATGAACGACCTGGATAGTTCTTCCGGCATTATCGGTTGGACCATTCACGAACGTCAGCAATTCCAGTAAGCGCACGCGGCGCTGAAGCAGAAAGCGGCTTGGTGCGCGCACTGACCCTAGAACTGCGACAGGTTCGGATTGATATTGCTGAATTTGAACAGTTACCTGGGGTTCTCTTACGTACTCTTTCAGTTGCGCGGTTATCTCGACCTCGAGTTCCTCTTCAGTGCGACACGCGGCCTTTATTTCGTCCTTAATCAGGGGCATCCGAATCATCCCGCGCGGACTCACCCTGACGCCTTCGCGATTAAATTGCGGTTTGTTAAGCACCTTAATGTCCAGCACGTCGCCGGCGCCGATGCGATAGCGGTCGTCGGATGCGACTCTGGGCGAAGGAGTGGATATCGCGTTGCCAAACTGAGCCGGAGGTGCAGAAGCACTTGCCGGTTGTTGCGCTAATACAGCGGCTGAATTGATCGTTAACACGAGCGCCACTGTAAGTTTGCTACTTAGGATGGTTTTTAAAGCTTTGAAGCACACGGCAGCACCTTATACTGATAATGAGCAGAATTCCACCCCTGGCGTGAAGCTTTGGGAAATTAACCCCGGCATTCACACGAAAACCCCGTAGGGAAACCTCTCTCGCGAGGCGGCATTCAGAGAAAATAAAAAGGGACCGCGCGACGCCATCAATGGCTCTGTTCTCGCGACGCACCTTGCCCCTTCCAATTAAAACCCAATCCGTTCAATAAATGGAATTGCATAACCGAGTGACGAGGGTGGGCGCCCTGAAAGGGCTGAAGGACTAGCAAGCGAGAAGCGAGGCGCCGCCGCTGGATTGCGATGGCCCAAAGTGCACCAGACCTTGCCGGAGCAATCGTTCATGCTACTTCCTTGCACCGTTCGGGCACATTGTCGGTGGGACCGCACGCAACGGACCTGCTCGGCACTTGGGCCTGGATCTGTGCGCCACCGACCGATCGAGACGTCACTTAATCATGCAAATACTATCTCTCGTAAATTATCTGGATTCTTAAAAAAATCGTGCCGATTCCTTAGCCCGACCTGGAAGGATCGCTTTAAGAAATGCCAAAAAACTCTAGTGCATCGGAAACCTTCTGTCAAACGGCTCGAATGCTATGTTTGGCGCTTTGCGAAGGCCTTTGGTGAGGCGATTACGAAGAAAAAGGCCACAAAGTCGCCTGCGATCAGGCGACTCTGTGGTTTCTAAGTAAGATGGAACTTAATTCAAAGACTCTGTGATTGAGTCCTACCAAATTACTTCGAGAAGTTTGCTTGCACCGACGTGTTGTTATTTATTGCCACACTGCACGTCAAACTGGTTCCCGAGCAGGCGGCGCCCCAGCTTACGAATTGCTTGCCGGCCGGAGGCGTAGCGGTAAGTATTACCGGGGCGCCTTGAGTGAATTTGGCCGAGCAAATGCCCCCGCAACTGATGGCCCGATCGTTTCCGGACGGCGTGCCGGTTACTGTTCCTGAATTGCTGCGGCCGATAGATAGGGTGAATTGCGACAGGAATGTCGCAGTCACATTCATCAGATCGTTTACTTGCACGGAGCAGGTGGATTGATTGCCGCTACATGCGCCGCCCCAACCACCGAACGTGCTGCCCGATCCCGTCGTGGCGACAAACGTCACAATAGTTCCCAGCGAGTACGTAGCTGCACATTTGTTGCCGCAACTGATTAGCTTGTCAGCGGACGATACTCCACCGCCTCCTGATGTCGAGACAACGATCGACGGAACGTTTACGTTAGCTGCCGCCATTTGCGCGCCAATGGCATCTCCCAATTCACTTGGAAATCAACCTCCAGGTCTTCCGCTTGGCCGTGGTTACCAGCCATGCCTGTAATCGATCCGGCTCAGCAATGTCGTTCAGCTTTTCGAAAAGCGTTGCGAATACTTCTTGAAATACGTCGGCCGCAGCATCTTTGTCGAGACCCGCTCGCCGTGGAATCGCATAAATTAGCCGTTGATAGCGATCGATCAGCGCCTCCCAAGCGGATTCGTGCCCCTGCCGGCATGCCAACAATAGTTGCTTATCACTAGGATTCATTCTGTCTGGCGACTCATTTCTGCTTGAGTCTCTCGACGATCTGCTGATACTGAGGATCGTTGCGAATCGGATCGAATGCGTTGTTATTACCGATGGCGGCTAAATCAGAAAAGCCCTTATCGATTGCGGTGCTCAAAGCCTGCAAAGACTTCTTCTTGTCGCCATTGGCCGCGTAAGCCCAGGCAAGATAAAAAAAGGGGCCGGGCCGATCGGGATTTATTTCAGTCGCCAATTTGAAAGTCGCGATGGCTTCGCGATAGTGCTTCTCGGTTTGCAGGAAACTTGATCCCTGTTCGAACAGTGAAATGAATATACCATCAAGCACGCGGCGAGCAACTCTGCGATTGCTCGAATCTTCGCCGGCCCTGGATTGGGTGCGCAACTTACTCAGTAAGGCCTGCGCGCGGCTCTCGCGATCCAGTGTCTCTTCGTCGTTGGTAGTCCCCGAGGCTCGATTATCTCTGTGATTGCTCGCGTCGTCACCATTCCGTTCCTGGCGTCCGGCGATAAAAGAAGTCAGCTGCGATTCGTACTCGCTCTGCTTCCTGATCTGCTGCTGCTCTTCGCGCATGGCGTCTTTCACTTCGTGGCTGTCGCGAAGCTGGTTCGCTTTCTTCTCAACCTCACCAACCTCGCGCAGACCTTTGAAGCTTTCGGCCAAACCCAGGTAAATCTCGTACGCTTCATAATACTTCTTCGACGCTTCAAGTGTTTCTGCCTGCTTAACTGACTGTTGCCAGATAGTATTTATGAAGGCGTCATCGCGCGGTCGCTTTCCAGCTTTCATCGCATGCAATTCCATCCACTCAACTGCATCGGTGGCTACTCCGGAAGGCGGCCATTCATGGCGTCCATCAAAAACCTCTATCCGATGAATAATGCCTGCTTTCGTAAGCGGAACATCGAGACTTTTCAACTCGGAAAAATTGAAATCGTCCGTTCCGGTGGTGCCAAAGAAAAGAAAATGCATTGAAGTTGAAGGCGCGAGTCCGGCAGGGAAGCCCGCGCCGCTGGCAATTACTCCGGCCAGGCAATCCTGACAGAGTTGGGCAATCTGGAGCGCCGTGCGCGCACCGCCGGACATGCCGGTTGCATATACCAGGGTATCGTCAATCGAGAATCGCTGCTGCGTATCTCTGGTCATCGCACTCCACGCATCCGCCGAGCGTCGCCACGGTCCATTGCGAGAATTGTTCGAGCCGGCCAAGATCCAACCATACTTTTCCGCCGCCTCCTTGAAACGCTCGACGGGCGTCTTCCCTCGCGCGCCCGGATCGAGGGCATAGAGAATCGGCCATTTCCGATCCGGCGTGTAATTCGAAGGCAGATACAAGGCATAGCTTTGCGACGAATCATTGAGGCATTCCATTCTTTCGACGATCTGACCCTTTGGAATCGCGTTGACTTGCTGCGTAACTTGGGCGCCGCCACCCGGCCGCGACAGAGCAACCAAGAGCATCAACGAGCCGATAATGACTATTCGAAGCATTGCTAAGTATTCTGACAATAACAGCAAAACGCCCGCAAGCTCTAAGAACCTGCGGGCGTTTTGGCGCGTTCAATCGTCAATTTACTGCTGCAAGAAGACATCCCAAGCCCAACGGCCTACGTGCTGATGCTTCGCATCATCGACCTTCGCGCGATAACGGAATTGGTTGCCGTACTGATCCGTCTGCTTAGATTCTTTGTAGCTGAGCGAGATGGAATCAACACCGAGTTCCGGCAGCGTGTGTAACTCTGACGGCTCAGAGACTCCGTTGTGATTCGTGTCCTGCCATAATCGCAAGGAATTGAAGATCGCATCATTCTTGTCGATTACTCCGTCGCTATTGCCACCGCTGGCCGGCTTATCATATTCCGCCAGCGCAAGGAAGCCGTTTTTCTGAACACCCGGCGGTGGCTGCGGCTGCGGTGTGAGGTTGCCAAAGAGCTCTCTGCCGTTATCAATAGTTCCGTTGCCGTCTCGGTCCAACGCGAGCCAAGCATCATCAGAGCCGACAGCGGTCCATGACAGCTTCTCCTTTCTGCCATCGCTATTAAGATCGAAGTTAACTCCACTGTCGGCGTTAGTGAGCGCGAAGCCATCACCGGCAATATCCAAGAGAATTGGAGTGCTAGGATACCAGCAAGCGCACCACTCAAAGCTCCAGGCGCCTCCGCGACCGCTGTCACAGTCTTGAGGAAAGTCATTGCAAGGAGGAGGCGCATCTTCCTGACAGGTGCTGTTCGTGAAGTTCCAGTAGTAATCGTAGGATCCACAGTCTTCTTCCGTTGTAAGTTCACCAGCTGAAGGCCGTACACAGAAATGAAGGTCAATAGTGCTGTGACAGTAGTCGTTATACGAGTCGTTATAGCCGCAGCCAACAATGTGGTATGAACAGTCTGTGACGTGGCACCAATTGGCGCCGCCACTACAACTTCTATTGGACGTAGCTATCGGGTATCCACCACCGCACAACTTTATGCAGTTCGGGTCAGCTGCTTGAGGTGGGTAGGACCCAGTTCTGAATGCACTATACGTAAAGCCAAGCGCGGCCGATAGGCCCACAACAAGAATAAGAAACTTCATTTTCGTCCTCTTTCCAACTACATGCGAGCGGGGTAGTGCCCACTACGGTTTTGTCGAATGACGCTTGTAGTCCTCATCAAGTCTCTGAAGGACTTTCTGCGCGTGCTCATTACACCCTGGGCACTCCTTTTTGGGGCCTAGTATTCTTTCGGAAGGCGGGACTTCGCGGTAGTGAGCAGGGACATCGAATAAGGTTGCATCTGGTTCTCCAGCAACAAGAGCGACCAACTCCTTTTCGGTAACTTCCATAGCACTAAAGTCCCACCTGTCTTTAACCAGAGCGCAACCGTAGTCCAAAGCGTGCCACTCCGTAACAATGCCACGAGCAAGCTTCACTGTTCGATATCCTCCGACTGTCTCTTCACCCAGGAAAGTCTCTGGGGTTGAAGTTATAGGCTTTCCGAGGAATGAGTTAAGACATCTGGAATTTGGATCCCTCTGCCAACTGGCGGGATTCTGGTTCGGATTCATCATCGAGGTCTTGGCATTGGTTAATTCATTTGTGTCCACTTGAAGGCCCGATGAAAAATAGACGGTCCGTTGTGAACCTTTACCTATCGATCGCCACAGAGTCGATCCGTCCGAGCGAACTGCCTGAGTGATTTCTCCGCTCGACGTGTCTGTTCCGCCAGGACCGTGAATGGTCTCCTTCAGCGTGACCGTATACGGAATTGCCCCGCGACTTCGAGCTGATAGCGCTTTGGTGCGCAAGTGGAGCAAACGTCCAGCCTGCGCGGCTAGTCCGATGACTAGGAGAACGAAAGCCCATCTTAAGATGATTCTCCACTTTGGAAAGTATTTGCCTGGCATCTTCCCTCCTAATGGCGGTCCCGATCCCTATTCGGGCGAAAATCCAACTGAGATTGGCGGCTGGCTATCGGAGACATCCGATGATGTGGGCGACAGGGAGCCAGTTAATGTTCGCCACTATACTCTCTATTTCAGATTGGTCAAGGTACAGTTGTCATCGTTTGTCACACTTTTTTCAACCATGCGTCATTCGGTTCTTTTGTCCTGGATGAGACAGCTCGTACAGACGCGATATTGGCCCGTGCCGGCGAGTTTGAAGGTTTGAATCTTGCCGGCTTCGATGTAACGGTAGATGCTCCGGCGACTGACCGCCGCAAGTCTGGTGGCGTCATGAATGCTTACAAATTGGGTGTGAGCTTTACAGATGCGACACCAAATTCGTTCGCCGAGAAACGGTGAAGAAGAAGTCAATGTGGGGACCTCCGATATAACGTAAACCTGGTTCTGAACGACTACGCTATCGCCAGTGAACGCTGCTCCAATATTGCGGGTCGAAAAGCTTTTCATCGAGCGGGACGTCGGTGCGAATATCGGAATATTCTTCCGTGGTTGCGACCTTGCCGTTGTTCATGAAGATTACTTCCGCCGCGACCCAGGCGCCGCGTTTTGTGCGCTGATACTTATTGAACTGGACGTCAGATGTCGCTGCGCCATCCTTGCCCGATGGTCTGAGTAATCGCACGAAGTAGAGCTCCTTCTTATCAATCCAGAATTGAGTCGAATGCAGATCGCCCTTTTGCGCGCCGACCACATACACTGGCCGCCCCTGCCAGGTGTCTTCGTGTATGACACTGAGATCGAACTTGAGTTGCTTGAGCGTCTCAACCAACTGCGGAACCGGCACAAAGTAAATGTCGAAGCCGAGCACGATCAGCGAATGCACGAACGGACGGCTGTTTTCAACCTTGCCGCCCTTCATCGAGTAAACCATATTGTTGGCAAACAGGATTCCGTTGCCATCCGCTATTGGATCGAAGTCGATGCGCAAACGGCCGGGCGCAGAAAGAGCTTCGTACCAGGTTGAGACTTTGGTTTTTCCGTCGGCTTCAAACTCAGTCGTCTTCTGCACGAACGTGAGGGTCTTGTACCAGGACTGCGCGTACTTCTTTTGCATCTCCCGGATCAAGTCTTCGGAAGTCTTGATCTCACCGGCGTGGACCGTGGACAGCGTCAACAAGAAACATAGCAATATGACAATGCGCATAGTTTGATCCTCCTCGACGCGAAAAATTATAGCTCTCGCTACATGCGTAGCCTATTTCAAGCTGAGGCCATAGCTGCAATCACGCCCGCATCTCCATCCAGATAATCTTTCAAAGCGGCTCCTAGCGCCGATTATTCACGAAAATGATTTCACCGCAGTCCGCGGAGCGGACGTCCGATAGTAGCCCAGCACTTTAAAGGTTGTGTCAGAACCGAGAGCGGTAGCGACCGGATCATCAGGTTTCGCGGGAATTGTTAGATCCCATCGCTACCGCTCCGGGTTCTGACACGAGTTTTGACACACTCTCTTTAGTGCTGGGATCATCGCAGAAAACAAGCCGAGCCCGTGAAACGGGCGACAGAGATTTACACACCGCGATCGTGCATTCAATCTGATATTCCGTCGCTCGCTTCGCGGGCTGCGACCGACATCACAACGCGATCCCAGCGATGAATCGCTGGGCTGGTTTCGTTCGTCCGCTTCGCGGACTTATGAACGACAACTTCAGGCTTCCACGATGAATCCTAAGAGCCTGAGAAAGGCTTGTTTCAGTATCGACAAATCGCTTGCCATGCGATTTCCCGAAATTCTTTTGGAACCTTTTCTGTTTGCCGGGTGAATACATCTTGAGTAGAGCAATTCCAAGTTTGATGAAGCCGATTGAGTCCACGGACAGCGACCTTCTGCAACTGATTGTTGCCGGCGATCGCGAAGCGTTTGCCGAGCTTTACCGCCGTCGTCAGGCGAATGTTTATCGCTTCGCCTTGCACATGAGTGGCGCGCGAGAAGTGGCCGAGGACATAACTCATGAAGTGTTTATGCTGTTGATGCGTAAAGCAGGTAACTACGACGAGCAACGCGGCTCGGTCAACGCATTCCTGCTGGGCATTGCGCGGAACCATCTATTGCGCCGGTTAAAACGAGAGCGCTTGTTGCTCCCGATCGATGAAGCCATGAGTACCACGCGTCCGGAGGAGCAATTGGAAGAACTCTCGCGCCGGGAGACAATCAAATCGGTGCAGAAAGCTGTGCTCAGTTTGCCCGAGCATTATCGCGAGGTTGTGGTTCTGTGCGAATTGCAGGAGATGAGTTATGTCGAAGCCGCGGCGGTCCTGGAATGCGCCGTCGGTACGGTTCGATCGAGACTGCATCGCGCCCGCACAATGTTGATTCAACGATTACAACCCGCAGCCGCGGAGAGTTTGGGGAACGAAAGACTTAAATCAGCGAGGTGTTTTGCATGAATTGCGAAAGATTTGAAAGTCTCGTTAACGACGTCGCTCGCGAACAGATCATGGACGCGCCTTTGCAGCACGAGGCATTAAGGCATAGCGGCAAGTGCGCACCTTGCGCGGCGAGACTGAACGACGAAAGAGCTTTAACGCAGCAGTTGCGAGACCTCGGATTGACGACGAAATCGATTTCGGCCGCCGAAAAAGTTGAAGCGCGGCTTCTCGCGGCCTTCGATGCCCAGCCAATCGTAAGCGCACAGCCAATACGGCTGGCATCCGGGACGCGTTATTGGCTCGCGGCAATCGCTGCTGTGCTTCTCATCAGCAGCGGATTATTCGTAACGCGTTTTTGGCGCCTCAGACCTTCGCAATCGCCGAGCATCGTGAATGTTGGGGAAACGCCGGCTACCGTTAGGCAAGAACGTTCGGAGGCAGTTGGACCTCGATCGCCGTCCGAGGAGAACATTCAAAATCGTCTGGCAAGCGCTGGTAGCACGCGCTCAATCCGAGATCGGAAAGAACGGGAGTCACGGCCGGCTGCCGCGGCCCGATTGCCCAAGCTTCTTAACACCGAAATCACAACAGACTTTTTCCCCGTGAATTATGACGGCGCCGCGAATCTCGACGCCGGCGGGCAGATCGTGCGCGTTGAGCTGCCTCGCACGACGATGGCCAACTTTGGTTTGCCCGTGAACATGGAGCGTGCAGACGAAAAAATAAAGGCGGACGTTTTGCTCGGCGTCGATGGTTTGGCGCACGCGATCCGGTTCGTCGGCAATAGGACATCTTTGGATTCACCAAAATAAACACCGGGCTTTACGCCCGCAAACAGGAAACGAAAGGATAGACTCATGAAGAAGACTTTACTGTTCACGACCGGCTTGGTAACTATCGTGTTGTTAGGCGTCGTCTCCGCTTTCGCGCAGACGGCCACACCGGCCCCCGACCGCGAAGAAATCGAACGTCGTCTCACTACAGCCTTGGCCCAGGGTCGGATGGCTGCCACACCCCAGGGTCCGGATTTAAAGGCCCAGACTTTTTTCTTCGTCGAATCCGAGTTCAGCTTTGATGGCAAGCAGGTCAAGGGCAGCCCCTATTCGGCCGAAGCAGTGACTGAGACAACTCAGGTATTGAGCGACGGTAATCGCATCGTCAGAAAATCGTCGAGCATGCTTTATCGCGACAGCGAAGGCCGCACTCGCCGCGAGCAGAGTGTGAGTTTTCCAGGAGATCCTTCCGGGCGGACCCTGAAAACCGTAATGATTAGTGATCCGGTAGCCGGCGTTAGTTACTCGCTCAATCCGGACACGCGCACCGGACGCAAGAGCAGCATTTTTCGTTTTGAACGCACCGCGCCTCCTGCAACCGCGGGAAGCGAGAAACCGCGAATGGGAGCAGCGGTCACCGTTAGCGACGGCGGTGGATTCGTGATCACCAGTGGTGGCCCCGGTGGGGCGAGATCGGAAAACAGTACGTTCAATTTTAAATTAGAAAGCGATAATAAAAACGCTGTGAAAGAGTCTCTCGGCACGCAAACAATCGAAGGCGTGGAAGCGGAAGGTACGCGCACCACGGCAACGATTCCCGCGGGAGCCATTGGCAATGAGAGAGCGATCGAGATCGTTGACGAACGCTGGTTTTCACCAGTCCTGCAAACTGTAGTCATGACCCGGCACAGCGATCCGCGCACGGGCGAAAATACTTATCGCCTGACGAACATCGATCGCAGTGAGCCCGCGCACACACTCTTCGAGGCGCCGGCCGATTATCAAATTAAGGAGCAGGCGTTCAGCACCTCTCCGGCAATGCGCACGCGGAGACCGGAATAAGAATCAAAAGTCTTCATCGCGGGGGTGGCTCCTCCTTGATGACCGAAACGGAAGGGCCGGCGAACTTAGTTTCGTGCGGCCCTCTCGTTTCTTTATATACTCGTAAGAGTCGTTAGCAACGCAAACAAGAAGATTGAGAAGTGAAATCAAGGACGAAACTAAAAGCTTTAGCCCGCGAATGGCGCTGAAGGAAAGAGCAGCCGCGTAGCAGCCTGGTTCATAGCATTCAGGCACACACTGGATTCCTCCGAGCAGATCGAAATGTCGCCGTGTCAGGACCGCGAGCGGTAGCGACCGGATCACAAAGCCATCTTCAAAAAGCCATGAACACATATCGCGTCGTGATTTAATTTGGTGCAAGCGCGATAGCCTGCTGAAAACATTCGATCGCTTTCTGCAAGTCGTCCAATATAGGCTTCAAGTAAACTGGCCTTTGAGATAAAGCTGATAAGCGTCCGCACCCGACAGTTTCACTCGCGTCCTGCTCTTGCACGTTTCGGGCATATGGCACTATCATGTGTGCCAGGTGGCAACGGAGGTAATGAGACAATGGTGA
>Ga0193747_1000624_pt1 | contig 11173 bp, 12 predicted proteins | sample L1m2metaG_FD_143048 | JGI IMG/M metagenome (GOLD analysis project Ga0193747, IMG submission 143048) | Soil microbial communities from a riparian zone of the East river system, Colorado, United States - L1m2 | ecosystem: Environmental > Terrestrial > Soil > Riparian zone | place: USA: East River...
AGCTTTGGCGCGCGGCGAGTTGTTCGTCGCATTTCTTACCACTTATCCCCGGTTCAGCATCAATCACTCGGTTTTGATTTATAAGCTGAAATCTTCATCGCCGAATCCCGGGGATCACTATCTCGTATACGATCCAAATCATCCAGAGTCGCCGCGCGAGCTTAACTGGTCTGCACACGATCGCGCTTTCTCGTATCAAAAGGACTGGGATTTTGTAGGCGGCTTTGTTCGCGTTTATCAGGTTTACGGCAAACCGCTGCAGTAAAAGCGATTCTTTAACGAGAGCTCCATGCCAGAGAATCCGTCTCCGCCCAGACCAACTCCGCCGCCCCCCGTACCTCCACCCGAACCGTTGCCGCCGAATCCATCGCCTGCGCCGCCGGTAGCGAAACTGTAGCCGTCGCCCTGTGGGCGACGCAGCATATACGTCACATCGGCCTCACGCTTCCCACAGGGAAGCGGCAAGGGTTTTATTTTGCACGCGGAAATAAAAAGCGCAGCGCCGGTTCGACCCTCGCTGCCCAAGCTGCTTCGCTGTGATCGCCGTGGTCGGCTTCCATGTATAAAATGTCCTTGCCCACTTTCCAGCCTTTCTCGACCAGTCGTTTGCAAAGTTCGCGAGTTTGTTCCCAGCCCGGCTCGGCTGTGCCGGTATCGACCCAGATTTTTAGCGGTGGTTTTCGTTCAATAGAATCGACCAACCGGTAAATAGCGAAATTATCCCACCAGACGGACGGCGACATCACCATGAGCCGGCGGAACGCGTCCGGGTATAAAATCCCAATCGCGAGCGTCACAAGGCCACCCAGGGAGGATCCGCCAAGGCCGGTGAATTCCGGGTCAGGATTGGTCCGATATTTTCGGTCGATGTAAGGTTTGAGTTCTTCCATAAGAAAATATCCATAGAGACGCGCCAGACCGCGGCTGCGTTTTTTCCTTCTTCCCTTTGCTTCGATCACTCCCGGCGTGGGCGTATACTCATGGACCCGGTCTTCGCCCACGTTTGCGACTGCGACGACAATGACCGGCTCGATAATTCTAGTGCGAATCAGGCGTTCGGCCGTCTCGTCGACGCCCCATTCCACGCCGGCAAACGAAGTTGCAGCGTCGAAGACGTTCTGTCCGTCGTGCAAATACAAAACGGGATAACGTTTTCTCGAAAATCGGCGGTACCCCGGCGGCAGATACACCAAAATATCGCGCCGGTTTCCGAGAATTCTGGACCGAAACGCGCGGTGCAATTTGATGTTTCCCGTCAGCGTATGTTTGCGCATTGAATCGAAACGCTTCGTTGAAGAAGAAACGCAGCGCAAGCGTCTTGGTTCGCGCCAGGACGAATCCGCGTGCCGGAACTTGCCATTTTCCGGCGGCGCAACCAAGATGGTCGCGCTACTTCAAATGAATGAACGTCACCTTAGATGGTACTCGCCCTCGCTGAGTCGTGAATTTGAGATGCTCGCGTTTGGAAACGGCGGCGGACTCCCGCTGATCATCTTTCCGACTTCCTTTGGCAGTTACTATCAAAACAGGGATTTCGGACTCGTTGGCTCAGTAAGCGCATTTGTCGATGCGGGTGGAGTTACGGTGTACTGCCCGGACGCAATCGATCTTGAAAGTTTTTACAACAAATCAATCCACGTAGCCGATCGCATGCGCACCCATAACGCGTATGAAAATCTGATCGTCCATGACGTGTTCGATCTTGCGCGGCGGGAGTGCGGTTGCCATCGAGTCGCAGTTTGCGGAGCCAGTCTCGGCGCTTATCACGCGGCCAACATTGCCTTTCGTCATCCCGACGCCGTCAGTCTTCTCATCAGTTTGAGCGGGTCGTTCGATATTAGCTCGTTCTTCGACGGTTATCGCGACGACAACATTTACTTCAACAGCCCGTATGAATACCTGCCAAACATGCCCGACCCGTGGAAATACAATCACATGGGCATCATCCTCGGCACCGGTGAATGGGACAACACACGGGATGAATCCTATCGGCTTTCGGGAATCTTAAATTCCAAGGGCAACAATCACTGGCTCGACGACGGAAAATGGCGTGGCCACGATTGGAATTACTGGCGGGATATGCTGCCGTATTATTTGTCCGTCTTGTGAAACTGGTAATCGCCGCGACTGGTGCAAGCGGAGCGATCTATCTGCAACGCTTGCTTGAGCAGATCGATTGCACGGCGCACGAGGTGCATCTCGTAATGAGCGCGTACGCGAGAGAGGTCGCGAAGCAGGAACTGGATGCTTTGAAAATTCCCGCCGAAGTTTCGCACCATTCCGAAAGTGACATGAACGTGCCGTTTGTGAGCGGCTCGGCGCGTTTCGACGCAATGGTGATTGTCCCTTGTTCGATGGCAACGCTGGGGCGAATCGCTTCCGGTTCCAGCGATAGCGTCCTCTTGCGCGCGGCCGATGTCTTCTTGAAGGAACGACGGAAACTGATTCTCGTCCCCCGGGAAACACCGTGGAATTTAATTCACGCCCGCAACGTCGTGACTTTGATTGAGGCTGGCGCGATTGTTCTCCCGGCGGTTCCCTCCTTCTACAGCCGCCCGAGTTCACTCACCGCCGTCGTCGACACAGTGGTTTGGCGCATCCTCGACCAAATCGGGTTGCCCAGCCAGGGTGCATATCGTTGGGGTGAACAAAAGGGGTCGGCGAAAACGTCGCGGAAGAAAAGTTGAAGATCGAAGGCAGGCTTGCGCGATGGCTGATCGCGTTCGGAGTTTGTTTGTTGCGGGTATGGGAGCGTACCCTCCGTTACGAGGTTGACGATCGGGCGGGGATCCTCGAGAAACCGGTGACGGAAAATTACATCGGCGCGCTCTGGCACAATCGGTTGCTAATTTTCCCCTTGGTCTTGCGACGCTTTTTTCCAAACCGTCCTGGTGCGGCCCTGATCAGCGCCAGCCGCGATGGCGATTTGCTGACGGATGCCATTCACCGTTTTGGCTACGATGTGGTTCGCGGCTCCAGTTCGCGTCTGGGTGCGAGCGCAATCCTCCAGCTCACGGAGGAGCTTGGGTCAGGGCGCGATGTGGTCATCACACCCGATGGTCCACGCGGCCCGGTTTACGAACTCGGGCCAGGCATCGTCTTCCTCGCGCAGAAATCCGATGCACTGGTGTTGCCAATGAATCTGGAATATTCACGCTGCTGGCGTCTGGGAAGCTGGGACCGGTTCATCATCCCGCAACCATTTTCAAAAGTGCGCGTGCTGATCAGCCGACCGCTTCGTGTTAAACAGACCAGTTCACCCGAGGAATTCGAGGCCGAACGCCGCCGCATACAGGACGCGATGATGTCGCTGGTTGAAATGCGCTAAACAAATCCTGTGGCCGCTTGCCTGTGGTAAGCGTGGTCGCTGAGGCGTTTGCCATGCTCGCCTTGCGCGTCCCACAGGGACGCGGCTACAGCAAAGCGCGCTTGCGTGGCGCGTGCTCGCTGGCAGGATTGCCTGCTTCCCTATGCCAAAATTGATCGATGGCCGCGCTGTCGCGGAAAAAGTTTACGGTGATCTTCGCAGTGATATTGCAGAACTGAAAGCACGAGGAGTCGCGCCCGGCCTCGCTGTGATCCTCATTGGAGACAATCCGGCTTCGCGCGCTTATGTGCGTTCTAAAGACAAAATGTGCCGCGAGCTTGGCTTGCACTCCGTGAAACTGGAGCTGCCCGCTTCAACCACGCAGACTGAACTGCTCGCGCGCGTCGAAGAATTCAATCGCGATTCGACCATTCACGGCATTCTTGTTCAGTCGCCGCCGCCCGAGCATATCGACGAAGCGGCAATCGTGCGCGCGCTGAACCCGCGGAAAGACGTGGATGGATTTCACCCGGAAAATGTCGCCAAGCTTGTACTCGAGGACGCGAGCGGTTTTGTGCCGTGCACGCCACTCGGCGTGCAACGTTTGCTTCTGGAAAGCGACATCGAGGTCAATGGCGCCCACGTTGTGGTCCTCGGCCGCAGCATGATCGTTGGCAAACCCTTGGCGCTACTGCTGATGCAAAAAAACAAAAACGGCAACGCGACAGTGACCGTCGTGCATTCGCGCAGCCGCAATCTCGCCGAGATTACGCGTTCGGCTGACATTGTTGTTGCTGCGATTGGACGAGCAGAATTTCTGAAAGCTGATCACATTCGCGAAGGCGCTGTCGTTATTGATGTGGGAATTAATCGCGTCGAAGACGCCGCAAGCGGGCGCGGCTACCGGCTCGTGGGCGACGTTGCATTTGACGAAGTGTCAAAAAAGGCGAGCGCGACTACACCCGTGCCAGGCGGCGTTGGCCCAATGACGATCGCGATGCTGATGGCGAACACGGTGAAAGCGGCGAGACAAGCCTCTTTCGGGTGACCGCATACGTCGCCTCTGTAGGGGAAGCTGACAACTTCTGCAGGACGCGGCCACGGGAAACTGTCAGTTTCCCCTACAGTTTTTCAACGATCTTCGCGGTCAGAAACTTAATGATTTCGGGACGGATTCGCGCGGCGTGAACGAACAGCGAGCCGAGTTTCGGCCGCAAGACCGCCTCGCGCGCGAGGCGATTGATCCACAAACGTCCGCGATACATGCCGGAGTATGCGTGAGTGAAATTACGCAGGGCTAACTGCCGATCATCGCCGCAAAGAATTTTTGCGGCCGCGTTTGCGGCCAGCTCGCCCGAGCGCAGTGCGTAATAAATTCCTTCCCCTGTGAACGGTTCGACCACGCGCGCAGCGTCGCCGACGAAAAAGAGATTTTCATGAGCGGATGGAACTGGCGAACGCGTTAGCGGCGTGATCGTACGCCAGCTTTGATCGGGCGGCAGTTGAAATTGGCGTTCCGCCCACCGACGCAATTTCGAAATTGTTGGCGGCGTGCCGACGAGGCAGAGATTCAACTGAGTCTCATTTACTGCAGCCTGGCCCGAATAACCTTCGCGCAGAAATTGTAGAACGATGCGGTTCCCAAAGTCTCGCGGCAACGGGATATGCGCCTGTAACGCCACACGTTCGCGCGCAGGACGCGGCAACAAATTGCACAAATGCGCCACCGTAGAGTTGCGTCCATCCGCACCGATTAATATCCGAGCCTGAAAAAAATCGCCGGAATCAGTTTCAACGTTCCAGTGGTCGTTTCTGCTTAACCCGGTCACAGTGGTTTGTTCGTGGACGTTCGCGCCGAGCTCGCGAGCCCGCCTTAAAAGCAGGTCGTCAAGGAGGCTGCGTTTCACCGAAATTTCACAATCGGCGCCCGACGGAAGATCGACAGTCACTCCGCGCCCGTCGATCGAGACGAACTCGACCGAATACAGTTTCGAGTGTGCCAAATCCCGCACTCGGTCCGCGAGCTCCAGCCGCTCCAAGACGGGCCAGCACGACGGATTCAAACAGTCGCCGCACACTTTCTCGCGCGGAAATTTTTCCCGGTCGATTACCAGGGATTGCAAACCGGCCATGGCGCAAAACGCCCCGCAGCTCGATCCGGCTGGCCCGCCGCCGACGATTGCAACGTCAAAAAGCTGCATGGAGTTAATTGAACTGTAAAACAGCGCTGGCGCGCGATTTAATCAGAGAGGAGACTAATTCGCATGGGCTGGTCGATTCCAATCCTCCGTGTTGCGGGGATCCAATTGCGGATTCACATCACGTTTCTGCTGCTGATCGCGTGGATCGCATTTGCCTATTATACCCAGGGCGGCTCGTCCGCAGCAGTCGGCGGGGTCTTGTTCATTCTGTTGTTGTTCGCATGCGTGGTGTTGCACGAGTTCGGGCACGCTTTGGCAGGGAAAGCTTTCGGAATAAACACGCCCGACATCACGTTGTTGCCGATCGGCGGTGTGGCACGATTGGAACGCATCCCGGACGAACCGGTGCAGGAACTCGTCATTGCGGCGGCAGGTCCGGCTGTGACGGCGCTGATCGCGCTCGGCGCGTTCATTGGCGGTGGTTCGTGGGATTATCCGCCAACCACGAAAACCAGCATTCCCGATCTGCTTTTCACGATGAACGTCGTCTTGCTTCTTTTTAACTTGCTACCGGCATTCCCAATGGACGGCGGCCGGGTTTTACGCGCGCTGCTCGCGACGCGTTTTAGCTATGCCCGTGCCACGCAGGTCGCTGCTACTGTTGGACAGGGATTTGCGTTCGTGTTCGGGTTTTGGGGTCTGCTTTTTAATCCGTTCTTAATTTTTATCGCGCTGTTCGTTTACATCGGGGCCTCGCAAGAGGCAGCGCTGGCGCAAATGAAAGATGTCTCGCGCCGGTTTCCAGTTTCCAGCGCTATGGTGCGCGAGTTCCGCACCCTGGCGGCAGATGCGACACTCGAAGAAGCAGTGGACGCGTTGCTTGCCACTTCGCAGCACGATTTTCCGGTCATGGACGAAAGCGGCAACGTCGCCGGTTTATTAACCCGTCGCGATCTGATCTCGGCATTGCGCAAAAACGATTCCACACTTCGTGTGGGCGACGTGATGCGGCGCGACATTCCAACGGTCACAACCGGCACACGATTCGAGGATGCCTTTCGCATTATGCAGGAGTGCGATTGCCCGGCCGTGCCGGTCCTGGATAGGATGAAACGCCTCGTCGGTTTGCTTACGCCGGAGAACGTCACCGAACTAATGATGGTGCAAGCGGCGATGCCGCGGCGGCGCGTACTACAACCCGAGTCTTGAGCAATTTAACTGTAGCCATGGCCCTGTGGGCCGTCTCCTGTGAGTCAGAAAGCATTTCCCGCTAACCGGCCATAGGCCGGTGGCTACAGCACCTCGAACAATTGCTTCAGGAGCTGATGCGCATCGGCATTATGACGTAGAGGAATGGGGTTTGAATTTTCACAACGCCCGGGCTCATCTCGTCGATTAGATCGAGAAACACTTCGTCCTCCGTGAGCGCACGCAGCGGCGCCATCAGAAACTCCGGATTAAACGCGATGGAAAGCTCACGCCCCTTATAGGGCACGGCCAGTGACTCTTTCGCTTCACCGACTTCCGGCGTGTTCGCGGTTATATCGAGATTGTTCTTGCTGAAATTCAGTTTCACCGAGTGCGACTTGTCACTGGCCAGAAGCGAAACGCGCCGCAGTGAATTTAAAAACATTTCGCGCTCGAGTTTTACGCGCTCTTTCGCCTCGCCTGGAATGACCTGGCGATAGTTCGGATAATTGCCTTCGATCAATTTGGAGACGAGTAGCGTCTTGTTGAGATCGAACGCGATCTGGCCATTGCTCATGCTCACCTTCACGTCGCCATCATCGGTAAGCAGACGGTGTAATTCCGTGACCGCTTTGGTCGGAACAATCAGGTCCGATTCGTGGCTTCGCGGGAATTCCAGTTCAATTTCCGCCATAGCGAGGCGCCGTCCATCGGTTGCTACGAGTGTTAACTTGTTGTCCTTAAGGCTGAACAGGACGCCGTTGAGCACGTAACGGGTCTCATCGGTAGAAATCGCATAGGAAGTTTTGCGCAAACCATCGCGCAAATCTTTCTGCCGCATCGTGACCACTTTTGCGCCTTCAAATTTTGGCAGGGGCGGAAATTCATCCTCAGGCAACCCTAGAATCTTGAAGAAACTTTGGCCGCTCCGGATAGACGCGGCATTTTTTCCGTCGACGTCGATCTGAATCTCGCTCGAGGGCAGTTCGCGGATGATGTTGAAAACACGTCGCGCGGGTAGCGTCGTCGCTCCTGCCTTGTCCACGTGCGCTTCGCAAGTGCCGCGCACGCCAACGTCCAGATCGGTTGTTGTCAGATACAATTCGGTCTCGTCAGCCTGTAGCAAAACGTTGGAAAGAATGGGCAGTGTGGTGCGGGTGCTCACTACGTTTTGCACCTGTTGCAGGGCTTCGAGGAGTTTTTCTTTGGTAACGCTAAATTTCATGGTGACCAGCAAGCAGCCTAAGATGTAAAGCCTTCGATTTTATTCGGCAACCGCAATCTCTCATCTCTGCCCCTTGTAGGCTTGCACGCGCCGTGGCCCTACCGCTGGAGGGAGCTGTCGATGTACGAGATCGTCTGGCGAATGTTGTCCTGTTCGGCTATTCGTTTCTTCACCAGCTTGCAGGCGTGCAGCACGGTGCCATGGTCGCGCCCGCCAAACGCGTCGCCGATTTCATTCAAGGATGCCTTCGTGAGTTCGCGCGCCAAATACATCGCGACCTGTCGTGGAAAAGCGATGCTGGCCGGGCGCCGCTTGCTCGTCATATCGGCAAGACGCACGTCAAAGTGTTCGGCTACGCGACGCTGAATTTGTTCAATCGTGATCGATTGCCGCCCTTCTTCCTGCAGAATGTCCTTTAGTAAATGCTCCACCGTTTCCTTGGTCAGTTCCCTGCCGCTGAGTGATGCAAAGGAAGCGACACGCATGAGCGCGCCTTCCAGACGACGCACGTTTGTCCGGATACGGGTGGCGAGGAATTGAAAAACGTCTTCATGCAATTTGATCTGCATGGTGTCCGCTTTTTTTCGCAGAATGGCGAGGCGCGTTTCGATGGCTGGCGGCTGAAGTTCGGCGGTTAGCCCCCATTCAAACCGCGATACCAGGCGGTGCTCTAGATTCGCGATTTCTGAAGCGGGCCGGTCGCTGGAGAGCACGATTTGTTTATGTCCGTCAAACAGCGTGTTGAACGTGTGGAAAAATTCCTCCTGCGATCGCTCCTTACCACCGAGAAATTGAATGTCGTCAATCAAAAGAAGGTCGGCCTGCCGATAGCGCTTCCGGAATTTGACCAGATTACTGTGTTGGATCGCGTCGATGAACTCGTTGATGAACAGCTCACTCGAGAGGTAGATCACCTTCATGTTTTTCCTTTTCGCCCAGACGAATTGGCCGATGGCTTGCATGAGATGGGTCTTGCCCAGACCGACGCCGCCGTAAACGAACAGCGGATTGTACGTTCGCGCCGGCGCCTGCGCGACAGCGAGACTGGCTGCGTGCGCGATTTCATTGTTCGGGCCGACGACGAAAGATTCAAATGTGTTTCGCGGATTGAGTCCCGGAACAGTTGCGCCTGGCCGCACGTCCACTTGAGGCGCCGGCAACGCCTCTTTAACCGTGGCCGAATCGTCCGTAAATGTTTGCGCACCAGACGCCGACGGGCCGCAAAACTTCACCGAACGCGGACCGCCAAACGCGACAATGATCGCATTCTGCAATGCCGGCATGTAATTACTCTCGATCCAGAGCTGGTAAATGTTGTTTGGAACAGTAAGCGTGATCGATTTCTCCTTTGCCTCCACTAGCTCGACGGTAGAAAACCAGCGTTTAAAACTATCCGCGCTAATCTGTGGCTTGAGAGCAGCCGACAATCGTTGCCATAGCTCCGCGCATTTCTTGTCCATACGGAAGTTGTTAACAGTGTTACAGAAACGCCACATGCGCCTGTGCCGTGGAAAATCGCCCACAGCGGCCGGCCAATAATCGAGCTGCTCCCCAATGTGATTCGAAGATCAACAGTTCAAAAAAAATGCCAAAAGGGCGTAAATACGAGGGAAAATGCCTCGAGGCGCCGTGCAGTGTATGTTTACCACGAAGCTTGTGCGCAGCAGTAATCAATCGTTCTGTCGGGGAGTTTTCCCTGTTGTTCATTCTTACTGGTGGAAGTTTCTCAGACATGTTCACAACTTATTCACACACGCTTTGTGGCTGCCCTCGCCAGCGGGCTTGAGATTAGAAATCAGTTGCGAAAGCGACAAGAAAAAAATGAATTTTATTTTCGATTACGACAAAAAAATTTTCTTGACTGGAAAAATGAAGCACGCGTGTCGTCGCGAAGCCAAAAAAAATGTGTTAAACAAATTTCGCGAGCCAACCGAGACGAATTCGGATCGCCGCAACAAATAGACTTCGCTGCTGATTGCCTGCGCATCCCGAGTTGACCGAATTGGTCTGTGCGCGCAATTTCCCGCCTCTGCGAGCGGAGCGTAAACGCTCAGCAAATTGTAGATGCAGGCAACCGATACCGATACCACCGGGCGTGTTTCGATGTGCGTTACGCGTTCGAACCAGCCGATGATCCGCCAAATTGTTTTAATTGGCGTGATCGCCTCTTTTATTTTTTCCACGCAACACGCACGTGCCGCTGATGAATTGGTGCCGCCGTTCGGGTTTCGTTGGAACGATTCAATGGCTCGGGTAGAGGCGGTGCTGCACGGCGCCAAAGCCAAATTAGTTTCTCGGGAAAAGAAAGAGAACCGCGAAGTCTGGACTGTGGAGGGGCTGATTCATCCCGGACTCAAGCGCACCGTGTTTACGTTTAAAGAGAGAGCACTCGTGGCGGTAGAGTTGCAATACGAATACCCCGACTGGTCTATCGAACGTTACAACCAGCGGATGGGAGAAATTCGCAAATACTTCGATGAAAAATATGGCACCGGAAAACTGGTGTCGCGTTCTCGCGACCACGACACAGACGTGATTCAAACACTGGTCGGATATCAATGGATGGTCGGTACAACGATGCTCGAGCTGTTTTATTTCTCAGCGCAACACGATAACCTCGTTTACCGGACGATCTCCGTGGATTACAAAGCGCTGTAACCGCCCCGACCCGTTTGGTAGCGAAGCCGACGTTTCAGCCGGAGTTACTGAGGCAATGATAAACCGTCGTAGGTCTCCACGACGATGTGATCTACGACTGCTTTCATGTCCTGCGTGCGTTCCCATGCGGCGAGTTGCCGGTCCGCGCCGGTACCCTCGCGGATGATCCGCTCGATGTGCGCCATTTCCCTCTCGCTGCCGAGTTCCTTAACCTCGGTCGAGACGAAGTCGAGCAGTTCGTTTAACAGGCTCCGTTCGTCCACTTCGGCTTCCTTGCCGAAGTCAATCATTTTTCCGTCGATGCCGTAGCGCGCGGCGCGCCAGCGGTTCTCATCAAGAAGACGTCGCCGATAAATCCGAAAGGTGATGTTTTGGTGCAGCAGTTTGTGAAGTTTTGAAATTACGGCCTGGATAAGTGCCGCGATCGCGAGCGTGTCGTCCACGCGCGATTGCGCGTCGCACACGCGCACCTCCAGCGTGTCGAAGAACGGATGCAACCGGATGTCCCACCAGATTTTTTTGGCGTTATCGATGCAACCGGTCTTAACCAGTAGCTTGCAGTAATCCTCATATTCAGAGAGCGACTCGAACGAATCCGGAATGCCAGTCCGGGGAAAACGCTCGAATACTTTAAGGCGATAACCTTTCAGTCCC
>Ga0193747_1000625_pt1 | contig 11148 bp, 10 predicted proteins | sample L1m2metaG_FD_143048 | JGI IMG/M metagenome (GOLD analysis project Ga0193747, IMG submission 143048) | Soil microbial communities from a riparian zone of the East river system, Colorado, United States - L1m2 | ecosystem: Environmental > Terrestrial > Soil > Riparian zone | place: USA: East River...
GGGGTACATTCGCTGGGCTACGTCGCAGAGAGCACCCAAGAGGCAGTCGATGACTTCTTTCCAGGATATGCACATGCCATTACTAAGGTTGGAAAGGAGCGCGGATGGCCTAAGATGACGCGTGCGAGTTTTGACGCCCAGCGAGGTCCGCAAGGTGCATTGCTAGTCGGCGATCCGGATGAGGTAGCCGATAAGATCATTAGGCACAGCCAAGCGCTCGGCGGCATCTCCCGGATCACTTTTATGATGAACCCCGCCTCAATACCTCACGCAAAGCTCTTGCAAGCCACAGAGTTAATAGGTACGCGTGTCGCGCCTACACTTCGTGAAGTGGGTGAAAACGAAGTGAAGGTATTGTAATAATGAAATCTATCGGTTAGAAGACAATGAACAGATGAATTCAACTACGTCTAGTAAATTAATAGATAGAATGCCTTGAACTTGAAGTATCTAATATTCTAGAGAGATGTACTTCATACTGTTTATTATCAGATCAGCTAATGATTCCTTTGTGTGATATTCAACTAGGTGATTTCTTAGTTCTTCTTTAGAGAGATCATCAATATTTTTGCATGTAGAACAATTGTGGAATTCTGTTATTTTGTCTGAGATATTATATAATTTATGTTTGCATTCAGGATGTACGGAATATACAATATTATCTATCATTTCTGTGTAGAGTCCTGACTTTCCACAAATATAACATTTTGGCATTGCCTAATACTATTTCTAACTGCACCTTTCTTTTAGGTTTTCTGGTTTCATTTTTTACATGAATACATTATTCCATTCATTGTGATATAGCTCAAATATTCTAATTTCATCTTGATTACAATCTATAACGTGCAGCAAAAGTGTCTGATACTTCAGTTGATATGTCATGAAGAAATTGTCCTCTAATTAGTTTCCCATAAACAACTAGATCGCGTGCAAGGATCTCTAAACGTTTAACTAACAGACTATTGACTATTTCTCCCTTTTCATTGAAGTCTTCCTCCCCATTTATGGAAACACCATAAGGGAGACTCCATCCGTAACATTGACGTACAGCTGTACGCATTTGATCCATCACCGTTAGACCCTTTTCATGAGAACTGCAAATATAACCGAAAGTCTTGCCTGCAAATTCTTCCCAATAGAAATCTAAGAAATTCTTCATAGCCCCGGACATAGAACCGTGATAGTCTGGCGATGCAAGCACAAATGCATCTGCCCAATTGAGATCTTCTATCACTTTTTCCATCTGTTCATGATGCTCATTTGATATATCGGGATTAAACATAGGCATTCTTATACTGCGAAGGTCAAGTAAATGTGTTTTGGCTTCATGTTTCCCTGCGGCATCAAGTACCCTTTTTACTGCTCTAGTACCATACGAACCCTCACGCATACTACTGGCAATACCTAAAATTTTAATTGTCATATATGATTCTTGTGTCAAACTGTTTCTTTAGGATTTGGAATCACTTTAATTATTGCTGGCATGTCGTGTGAATTCCTAATCTATTATCTAACCCAGCCAGATTTTGGATAAATATGATGGGTAAAATACATGTCCTCAAGCAACTAACCCCTTTCTTACATCGATAGGAAATGACAAGTCAGTGTGTCTTTTACCATAATAGCCCCAGACTAAATGTAGATGAAATTAGACCAAAATAACAATTATACTTCTTTTCCAAACTTACTACTGTATTTGTTACTTATTTGGGATGTCTCTGTCCACTAATAGCTCCAAAATAGGTACATTCAAGTCGGTCACTTGTTGCTTACTTCGTCATTTACTTGTAATCTACTAAGTAGTATATTGCTACCACAGTTAAATACTCGTCTCGCTATTGCTAATAGATATGAATAAAAATATTAATTCTCTCAAAAATCACAATACAATTGTGGAATCAGCGGCCGAAGAGAACGAAGAAATCGGAAAACTGAATTTACCTGTAAATGATCTTGATCATATACAAGGCCCTAGGACAGCCCCTGTGAACTTAGTAGAATATGGTGATTATGAATGTCCATATACAGGTCAGGCTTATCCAATCGTCAAAGAGATTCAGAAACGCCTTGGCAATGATCTGCTCTTTGTCTTTCGCAATTTTCCGCTAAAAGAAATACACCCTCATGCACAACATGCCGCTGAAGCAGCAGAAGCTGCGGCTGCACAGGGAAAGTTCTGGGACATGCACGATTATTTGTTTGAACATCAACGAGCGCTTGATGATAATCACTTATTGAAATATGCGGCAACATTGGGTATTGATACCGATAAATTCCGAAAGGAAATGTCTGTACACATTTACGCTTCTCAGATTGACAAATCATTAGGAGAAGGTATTGCTAGCGGTGTGGAAGGCACACCTACTTTTTTTATCAATGGAGCACGACATAATGGCTCGTGGGATCTAGAAACGCTTCTTGCTGCAATAAAAAAGAAAGGCCTTTAGGTAGACGTAAACTGTTTGATGCAAGTAAAGAAAATGATGCTTTTTTGTAGAAGAATAGCATATGAAATTAAAAACATGACTGGTGTTTCGTTATTTAGGAAATAAGTAAAGTCAAAAGGTTTGAAATAAAGCTATGAGGTCAAAAATAGTAATACTTTTCTCTTTAAACAAATTACTGTCCTATTGATCGTCGATGATGACCCTCAGGTGTTGCAGGCTGTTGGGATCGACTTACATCACAAATATGGTGACCGTTTCAGAGTATTAAATTCGGACTCAGGTGCAACTGCTCTTGACATACTAAAACAATTGAAACTACGAAATGAGCCGCCAGCATTATTCCTAGTAGACCAACGAATGCCGCATATGACAGGTGTGGAATTCCTTGAAGAGGCTATGGAGATTTATCCTGATGCTAAACGTGTATTGCTTACAACTTATGCTGATACAGATGCAGCTATCAGATCTACCAATCGCTTGTACGCCGTCAGAGTTAATTTTTCATTACCAGGTTAGGTTCGAATAACTGACTAACTCAACAATTACTACCTAATTTAAATATTATAGTCGTTAGAAGTATACTATGTCGAGATAACCATTACCCCTACAGAAGTAGTTGTTAACTGTCCTATAGTTCAGTGGGGAGGCAACAAGGATAACACAATACGCATAGGGCATATCTGAATATCATCGTACGTAGAATAGCGAGTCTTACGATTGCGTAGCATATCTCCAATATTTTCTATTCTGAATAAAGAGGTCGATGAAAATGACACGAAATTGGAGTTTATCCAACATCTTCTTCTATTATCGTTGTTGGAATAGCAATTCATTTGATTATTGCAATATCTGATTGGAATTGGGGTCGGCATATTCAGATATGCTACTACCCCAGAAGTGTATATTAAATATCAGTACATTATCAAGTGATCTCTTGTACGGACTTTTGACTGACTCTTGTTTTTGTTGATTTCTTTATACGTGTTTACCGATTTATTTTGGCCCATCAGCCGCACAATTCGCGAGACGAAAATATTAAATATAATTTCTCAAGATTCAGAACTAGCTAGTATAAATCATGCTACGATACAACTACTGCACCGGAAAAGAACCTGAATTAGCACAATGGGGATAATTTGAAACCGTCGGATCTTATGAAGACATATACGCGCGCGATTATCCTGGAGAACTGATAGATAACTTATCAATTTAAAGTGAGTCTCTAGGCTGTGGTTGGTCGGTTGTTGGTCAGGAGTTGAATCAAATCATCCTCTCAATCTATCCTGACTAAATTCTGGGCTACCGTATTCGCTTACCTTGGATTTCCGACCATGTACTTGCTTGTGGATCTCAAGACGTCTCTTCTCATCAAACTGCAAACCGCACGTCTTGCATTTGAAGGGCAATTGTATCTACTATTGAGAAGACATAACTAATAAAAGAGTTTTTCCGCTGGTATTAATTAAACGATTTCAACAGTTGCCGAGACAACATCTGGTTCATAGCATTGCATTTGAGGGATACTTGCACTTATCAGATAACCGCGATCATCAGTACCTTTTTCTCAGTAGAACAAGCCATAGAGAGGTATGCTTTATAAGTACTAGTTAGACGAATATACAACAGTGAATAGATACTTTGGAGCTTCTATTGTTATTCTTGCTCTATTCATTGTAATTGCCATATTAGTCTCCCCAAAAGTCGGTTTTAATAATGGTACTAATAGTTCCCCGCTTAGTAAGGTGGATTCTTTAGCTTTTTTGGACATTAACAACTCGCATTACCCTGCCTTTAATCAAATAATGATCTGGCTTACCCAATTTGGAAGAGAAATATTCTGGCCTATTGCAATAATACTTTTATTTGTTTTAGGCGGTTGGACAGGGAAAAAGACTGCAGTAGTTATTGCAATATCAATGCTTGTTCTTGTACCACTTGGTGTATTAGCAAAAGATATTGTTGCAAGACCTAGACCGGTAATCCCACAATCAGATTTTTTAATAGCACCGGATCGAGAGTATACTTTTCCTTCTGGTCACGCGATGATAGTATCAGCAGGTGCAGCTGTAGCTTTAATGTTATTTAGAGATACTCCTAGGAAACTTGCGGTATCTGCGATTTTGGCTATAGAAGCAGCTCTTGTTTGTCTATCCAGAATATATGTTGGTGGTCATTATCCATTGGATGTAATAGGCGGTATTTTATTGGGAGTTGGAGTGTCTCTTATTTTTGTGGGCATAGAAAAGCGTATAGAATCACTAATTATGCCAATAAAGAAGATGCTTAGAAGGCAGTAAAAGATTTAGCTCCTAGCATCATCACTATTCATGTTTCAGTCTACTTTGATTTATAATGCATTCTATGAATATTCAGACATTGACGCTCCGTGGGAGTTCTTGTAGGTGCTATCTCAATACAGTTCCTCCATCTATTATAATGGTATTTCCTGTAGCAAAGGAGAAATTATCACTTGCCACGCATGCAGCAACTTTGGCTACTTCCTCAGGCTTGCCCCATCTTTTCATTGATGGTTCAGCAGCGGCCTTAGCTCTATCATATTCAGTCATTGAGCCACATGTTGCCAACGTTGCTATATTGCCGAGAGCCAAAGTATAGGCTCGAATGTTGCTGCTGCCATATTCCATTGCAATACATTTTGTCAGTGCTATGTTCCCAGCTTTAGCTATGGTGTACGGAGAACCTTCTATATGCCCCGCTATTGCGGGAGTTGAAGAGATGTTTATTATCACCCCACCATTTCTGTTGAGAACGTTTTTAAGCATAGAACGAATAACTGCCTTGGATAAGCGTATAGAACCTTTAAGATCTACTTCTATGATTTTCTCTTGCTCTTCATCTGTAACTTCATGAAACCTTTTATACCAAATTTCTCTGTCAAAAGGATAGCCTGCATTATTTACCAGAATATCAATTCTATCATGGACAGATAAAATTTGCTGCATGAATTTTTGTACGCTAGAGTTATCTGTTACGTCGAGCGCTGCGGCAAATACTTTACCATTGATCTGTTTTATTGCACGATCTGCTTGCTCCTCATTTCTAGAGCAAACAATAACAATTGCACCATTATTTTCTGCAAACTCTTTTGATATTGAAAAACCAATACCTTTAGTAGATCCGGTAACTACCGCTACTTTATCTGCAAGTAACTTAGGGGTTTGTATCACATTACTACTATCACAGCAGATGTTAGAGTGTAATAAAAATTACACCCTATTGCCACAGTATATTGCTTTACTAAAATGATATTGTCGGGAGATAAAGGTATTTAAAAATTCGTGGAAATTATTTGCAGAGACCAATCGTAAACCAGATCGCGGCAGATATGAACAGAATCGCTATTTGAGTTATTAAGCCGATTTCTCAGTTACTTAGCGAGACAAACTACAGGCACAAACCAGTTCATGGCCAAATTATCAGATTATATTTAGCTGGAAAGAATATAACATAGCATTGTATTGCTGTTAAAAAAATACTAGAACAGCAATAGGCTAAAAAGATTAAAAAAACTTACGCTTTAATTTATTTTTTTAAAAGCATGTAATTATAGGACCAGGAACAGCCGGTCCTATCCGCAATAAGAATGGGTAATAGAATCTTCAGCCATTATCTATGAGAGTCTTTTTTTCTTTGTTATCTTATCCAGTATCTCAACAGCGATGACAGAATAGTCTAATTCTTCGACTTCAATTCCATTTGAAGCAACTATGAAGAGATGAGGAATATAGATAATGATGTTGAGGTTTGCTTTAGCACGGCATTTGATGCAAATTATCAGGCGTTAAGAGTTGTATCTCCTATGTCAATAAATGACTATCAACATCGAGTAATATGAGAGAACCGTCAAAACCCTCTAATGTACATACACTAAAACGGAATCGGAAATAGAATATTTCTATTTTTTCGTTCTGTCTCTCATGATCGGTAGCTTGCCCCGACTATGACAGCCATTCTTTTCTGCGATAGGATTTCCTATACACACCATACCTACTCTCACCAACTATAATCCGTCATATTGATGGCATCGGCAAAGGTCCTTCTTGTTGTTGGCGATGGATCTGAATGTCGCTATATTGAAATGGTGCTCCCACTTTCCCTTGGTTCGTATTTTTAATTTCAACATCAGCTGAGTTGAGCAAACCAACATCAATCAGAACGTGACCAAATCCAATTAATGATTAGTTAAAATCATGCCATGATACTTGTTTCCGGGAAATAATGGTTCAGTGATATCTATCGTAAATATAGCTGGTTAATAGTGCGTGCCAGTTTGATATCATACGTACTTATGCCGTTTAAATCATGTGTTACTAGGTTAATATCGAGCCGGTTGTAAACGTTAAACCACTCCGGATGATGATTCATTTTCTCGGCTTCCAAGGCGACTTTGGTCATGAAACTAAACGCTTGAATGAAGTTCTCAAATTGCAAAGTCCGGCTTAGCTTACCGCTCACCGCCTTCCATCCATCTAATTTGCCGAGTTCATTCTTAATCTCTGCTTCTGATAGTTTACGATACTCGGTGTCTGACATTATCGTATAGCCACTAAGTAACAGTACGTGCATACTATATATCAGTGTTCTTCCTCACGAAAGTTTAGATGCAGATTATGAATACACCTCGCCATATCAGAACATCGTATTAGGGATTTCGCGTGACAGTTAATCTTGTTGTAAAAACATCAGTATTCCCGGATGCTAAAGCAATCGTATTAAACACGACCAAAGATTTGTCATTGCAATTGCAAATTGCCCTTATAATCTCCTTAAGGTTTAGTCGAATTTAACAATTGCTGAGTCGAGTTTAAAGCTGAAACTGATCTTTGGCACTTTTCGTTGATACATATTAACGAGTGGCATACATCACCTTCGCAATAAGTAGAACTCCTTTTTGTGAAACTTGATGCATTTATTGCATTGTAAGAATTGCCTAATGTAGCCACATCAACATAGCTGTGAACAATAACGTGCTACCGTTGTCAAAATCATATTGTCAATCATCTTTGTTATTATAGTATAGTTCACTTAGGATTGTTATCATCATATTTCGATTCTAATACTTTTTATTATTCAAAGTACTGATTGAGATATGTCATTGCATAATCAATTAATACCGTTCTAGAGAGGAGATAATATTGATTTTTGGATGCGAATTATGAAGTCCAAGGGATGATTGAATTTGGTATGTGTGATGGGGACACGGGTTTGATAACCTCGCCTGCCAAGACAACGGCCATTAGCACAGTATCTACCTCCTCGAAGAAGATAAAGATAATAGCCGCACCTCTACCTGATTTTGTTTGGCCTATAGCGATACCTCTATTTTTTTGACGAAGCAGATACTAATATGAATAATATTTGTCTGACGCCGTTGTTCCAGGATATAGGATGAATTGGAGACATTTATGAAATTTGTAGCAAAGACAATTCAGCTGTTCTTACTGTCTCGGTTCATTTCGTTGATTAATTTCATCTCCTCTTTGATCATTTTGTGTATTTCTTGAGTCATTTCATGTTGTGTTTGAATTATTTCATCAAGATAATGGTTTTGCCTTTTACCTACGATCAATATCAACAACCCAATACCCAACGATATAATAATATCCATCTCCCTGTTCTCTATTTGTTTAGGTATTATGTCGGTGAAGTAGTAGAGCACAACAGAAACGCCTAGCACGACTAATCCCAAACCAACTACTTTCATTTCATTCATGTGATGACTATTATGTCCACGTATTTACATTTTTGAACATATAGAGTCGACAACGTGCACAAAAGAGTCGCGGGACTGCCTATGCTCCAAAGAGACTAGCAACAAATACTAGATTTTGTTGTCTCTCATATCGTTGTAATAATTAGTGATATTTCGCTATCTTCTTCTTGCTCTCTATTTCGCTTTGTATTTTAAGTTGCGTGGCTTTTTTCTACCGATAAGACGCTAAGACAAAAATGGAATATCTAGTCCATCCTGTCTTGTTTGACTATCTATTTTTTCTTCTTCTGAAGTTAGAAGATCCATTATCTGCATTAAATACATTAACAAAGTACTTGCTTCGTGGGTTGATACAGTTTAAAGAGAAGGGATATGAGTTTCTGCAGGGAGTCCTTATGTTATGGAATCTATGACAACCATATCCGTGAAAAGAGCGTTCTGCTATGTTAACCCTGGCTATGATGGTCCACGTTCAAATATTTTGTAGTAGCTAGCATACCACGATGTGAGTCCTAGTATTACACGTTATTGACTGCCAATAGTAACTTTTTATTCTTCTATTATTGCTGATGGCTCAGAATCTGAGAACAAGAATGATTTAGAATAGAAAAGAATTTCACAAAGTAGGATAAATATAGGTATACATGCATTCAGATGAGACTAATTTAACAAACTCGAGGAGCAGTAGTCGCTACATTGAAAGTACACAACGGATCTTCTTTGAGCTAGCTAGTGATCAAAGGCTATCTATACTGTTTAAACTAAATAGGAAGCAGAAATCGGAAACCGGAGTTTACAACCTTTCAAAACTTGCAAAGCATCTTAATGTTACTATGCAAGAAGTTCATAGAAATCTTAACAGATTAATGGATGCTGGGTTGATCGAAAAAGATTCCACGGGAATATTTTCCTTAACAACTTTCGGAGACGCCATCATAAATCAGATTGCAACTTTTGATTTTTTGTCAAGAAATAAAGAATACTTTTCAACTCATACCTTTGGAAAAGAAACTCCAATGAAATTCATCCAGAGAATCGGGGCCTTGAATAACTGCGAGTTTATTTCAGGAGTAGTAGCTGTTATTGAGCTATGGAAACAGCATATTTACAGAGAATCCACCGAGTACATATACGGAATGTTACCACAAATCCCACTAGATTTGATTGAAGCAGTAATCCCAAAAATAAAAGAACATGGTGGTATCAAATTTAATTATATTCTACCTCAAAAAGCTATGGTCACAAAGAAGCGAACTGAACTTTTGAAAAACGCTGGCTTCCATGAATTCATTAAAAAAGGAATAGTAGAAAGAAGGATGATTGATAGAATACAGGTAGCAATAGTCTTAAATGAAAAGCAAGCAACTGTTATGTTCCCCACAGCGAAAGGACAAGAAGAGACAGATATGAATTCAGTATTCTATAGTGACGACCCATTATTTCATGAATGGTGCCTAGATTGTTTTAGATACAACTGGTATAATTCAAAATCTTTCGATGAAAGCAAGTTATTAGAAGTATAGTAAATAAGTAAGGAGATACCAAACAATATTCTGGGGACCGAAATAAAATAAACAGGAACTGCACAGGTATGTAGTTGCTTTTTTTTACTTCCTCAAAAGATCGAATTCTCAAACATTGGGTCAATTGCAGGCTTCATTGCCGAGTACTACTACTACATTGTCAATAGTAAAGGGAGGGAGCACTTAAAAATGATATTCAGGAAATTTGGTAGAGTCGTTCTAGAATTTTATCAGAATGGTTCCGGCCTCGTTAAGATACAGATTCAGTCTCTTAATCTGAATTATCTTAAAAATATAAATTTTTTTAACTATTACCTTCCGACATTTAAACTAATTTGCTCGCCGTCTCGAAGAATAATGGCTCTAATATCTGAGACCGGCTTACCGTCAACACTTGCTCGGACTGACTTACCATTTGTATCTAAGCCTCCCCATATATCTAGAAACTCACCTAGCGTATAATTTCTGTTTGCTGTGGATTCTACATGGATGGTACCACTGGCGTCATGGGTATGTAATGGGGCAAATCCTGGTGTACCATAATGGTCAAGAGAATGAACCTTCCATAATGATGAATTTATCCCTATTTGTGATGGAACAGGAGTGGGAGTACCATCAACAGTAACATTAAGGTGCGGGTGGATATGTTCCACTAAAGGTTTCGGTCCTTGTGTAGAATAAAGAGAAGTAGAACTGACTCCAAATGCTATAACAGCTGCTACAATAGGTATTATTATCATTATCATATTCCGGTTTCTCCTACGTCTATTAATCGCAACGTAACTGTCATCCCTTTTGTTCTTTTGATTTCTCTTGTTACCCAATCCCTTATTCAGCTTATTCAAAGTTATTTTTAGAACAGTCTTATATTAATTCCTATAGATTAAATTTATATTTTGAGGTTTGCGTTATCTGCCACGAAATTTCCTCCAATTTCTGTTGGTCTGATCTTAACACGAGTTGGTGGTCGCCATATTATCTTGCAATTCACGCCATGACAGTATAGCTGTATATCTCTTGGAATGACTGCTCCTTTCTTTCGAACAACAAGTGTGGAGTGTAGGGAATTTAGATCCAAGTTAGAACAAGATACCATTGTTACCAATATTGTACGAATTAACTTTTCACTTAGTCTTTAACAGTCACGGATTTGTTAACAGTTTCGATGACGGTTTTCATTTGATAGATTATTTAATTAGAGACCGTGAGAGAACTTAGGTAGTATATAGCGTTGAACTACTTAGTAGTGCTTTTCTCTACTTTCTACTACCGGGGAATGGTAGCTTTAGAGGTTTTGGGGGCATAGCGATTAAAGCGTTGTATGATGTACGAGACATGAGTATAATCTACTATTTCCAATATTATTATCTAACATGAGCTTCAGAATTATTCATATAAGAAACTAAACTATTTTTTTATACAGAAGACAACAGTCTGTCTTCAC
>Ga0193747_1000627_pt1 | contig 11095 bp, 12 predicted proteins | sample L1m2metaG_FD_143048 | JGI IMG/M metagenome (GOLD analysis project Ga0193747, IMG submission 143048) | Soil microbial communities from a riparian zone of the East river system, Colorado, United States - L1m2 | ecosystem: Environmental > Terrestrial > Soil > Riparian zone | place: USA: East River...
GTTGCCGAATTCAGCCAGGCGGCCGCTGCTGCACCTGAATCACCGGCAACGGAAAGCGCAACTGCAATTCGTTTTCCAGGTAAATCTCAACGTGATGCATCCCGTACTGTTGAAACTGCACGCCGCCAAAATAATGGACGTTGGTCGCGTGCCCTTCCATCTCTTTCAGCACAAACTCGACCTCCGCCTGCGCGACTACCTGCTGTTCGTCCACGCCTACGAGGCGAGATTTTTGGCGAAATTTGCCCGAGCCGCTGCACCAGCGGGTCCAGATGCAGAGCCGGAAATAATTGATAGGCAATGAGGGTGCCGGGATCACACTCAGCACGCCCACGAGGGTTTGCATGCCGTTGACTTCACAGCGGACGTCCTCGCAAATGACCGCGCTTTGCAGGTCGGGAAGCATGACGTTTGGTTCCATTTTAGCTGATCACAGCATTCCACGCATCAACAGGGTCAACAATCCGAGACCGAGCACAATCCGGTAAACCGCAAAGGGCACAAATCCCCGCGCGCGAACCCAGTTCATGAACCATGCGACGACCGCCAGCGCGACGAAAAATGAAACAACAAATCCGATTGCCAGCACGACCCATTGATGCGGAGTGATCGTCAGCGGTGCAATCTCTGCTTCGTGATGGTGCGGTATCACGCTCTTCAGAAAATCGTATCCCACGGCGACCACCATTGTCGGCATCGACAGAAAAAACGAAAATTCAAGTGCGGCCGGACGTGACATGCCGGCGATTTGTCCGGCAGCAATCGTGGACATCGAGCGCGACGTACCGGGGAAAACAGCGGACAGAATTTGCGCGGCGCCGATCCAGACCGCCTGTGGCAGCGTCATTTCCTCCATGTGCATCGTGCGCGGCCGAGTGAAAACGGCGTCAACGATCCACATGACAATCCCGCCGATGAGCAGCGCGATGGCCATCACCCAGAGACTTTCCAGATTCTTGCCGATGACTTTCGCGAGAGCCCACGCCGGAACCGCAGTTACGACAAATGCGATGAGCGTGAGGCTCAACGGATTCGTGAAGATGGAGCGATTGCCGCGTTCGCCCTTCGGAAACGTGCGAACAAAATGCGACCCCAAAAATAAACCGGCAAAGCGAGAATGGCTCCGAGCTGGATCACGATCGTGTACATTTTCCAGAACCCATCATGCAGATCGATATGCAGCAGCGCTTCGCAGATACGCAAATGCGCGGTCGAACTCACAGGAAGAAATTCGGTCAGTCCCTCGACGATGCCGAGAAAAACGGAAAGTAAGTAGTCGTACATATTTCGGTCTAAACCTTACGGGTCACTGTCATTCTGAGCGAAGCGAAGCTGCAACGCAGCGGACGAAGACCGCGAGGCCAGGCTTTCAATCTCAGATCATCAATCGAGCGAGCGCCAACCGAAGTAGACCGAGATGTTGGAAGGCCTGGGCTCATGCTTCGCATTTCGTAGCAGCGCTTCGCTCAACATGACAGTTGAGGCGTGGGCGCTCCGCACTCACAGCGCTTCCATTCCTCGTTCACCGGTTCTGATACGAACCGCTTCTTCCACCTCGGTCACAAATATTTTGCCGTCGCCGATTTTTCCGGTCTTGGCTTTTTCCAGAATCGCCTCGACTGCGCGTTGCGCGCGATCATCGCCAATCACGATCTCGAATTTTATTTTCGGAAGAAAATCCACCGTGTACTCGGTGCCGCGATAAATCTCGCTGTGTCCTTTCTGCCGGCCAAATCCTTTTACCTCGCTCAGAGTCATTCCTTCGACGCCTGCCGCCATCAACGCTTCTCGCACCGGCTCGGCTTTGAATGGTTTAATGATGGCCTCGATTTTTTTCACCGCGCCAAATTAAACCCGCCGGCATTCGAAATGGCAAGCACGCGGGATTATTCACGAAAGATAATCGTAAGAAGCGCGTCATCAGATTTTTCGACCAAACTTTTTCTCCAGTTCGGCGAGCGAAATCTGGATCATGGTTGGTCGCCCATGGGGGCAGCAGTAAGGGAGATCGCAGTCGAGCAAATCCCGAATCAACTTTTCCACCTCAGGATAATGCAAGGGATCGTTGGCTTTGACCGCGTGTCGGCAAACGCTTTTCGCGATCATCTCTTCACCCAAACGCATCGCAGAAGCGCTGTTGCTGACGCTCTTCAGATCGTCAATCACTTTGCGCATGAATTGCGCCGCGTCCGACACGTCGAGAAAGCTCGGAAGACTGTCGATCTTGAACGTTCCTGGACCGAAACTCTCAATTCCGATTCCCATCCTTTGCAGGACCGATAGGTTGTGCTCGATCCAATCGGCGTCCCGCGGCGGCACGTCGAATGTTTGCGGTAGTAGCAACTTTTGGGTGGGCACTCCCTGCTGTTCCATTCGGCGCCGCAATTCTTCGAACAAAACCCGCTCGTGCGCGGCGTGTTGATCCACCAGGACGAGGCCGCTCGCATTTTCCATCAGGACATACAGCTTGCTGAGTACGCCGATGATCTCGAATTGTTGCTGAGCAGGTTTTGTGTCTCGCTCGTGTTGGTGCAGGGGAGGCGAATCGCCTGGTGAATCGAAGCGGCGTTCCGGCAGGCGGAGCGCCTGCCCTACAATTTCTGACGGTGCCCGGCCGGGGTCCGCGATCCCGGCTACAGTGCCGAGGTGCGGCAATTCGCGATGCGTTGCCTCGGGCGCGATTATCTCGGAGCGCAGGCTTAGGTCGGGAGCTGCTTTAGCAGAAACGGCAGCGGCCGGCCCCGGCGGAACTGGTGCACGAAATTTCTCCTGCCACTCAGCCCGAGCGTGTTCCAGTGTTTGCTGAATGCAACGAACCACCGCTTCGCGCACGCCATTGGGATCGCGAAAACGCACTTCGCGTTTTGCCGGGTGCACATTTACATCGACAGCGCCGGGATCGATTTCAACAAAAAGAAACGTAACCGGGTATTGCCCTTTCATAAGAGCAGTGTGGTAGCCTTCGCGGACGGCCCCGGTGATAAGAGTGCTTTCGATCGCCCGGCCGTTTACGAACACGAGTTGCTGGCTGCGGGTTTGCCGGCTGAGACCTGCCTGACCGATAAAACCACTGATTCCAATTTTGGGGGAAGCAGCGCCGTTCACTTCGACCAGACGCTGCAACAATTCGATGCCGTATAAGTCCCGAATCCGATCGCCGAGCGTTGCGGTAGCCGGTAACTGGAACAAGATCCGCTCGTCGCGCATCAACGAGAAGCCAATCTCAGGATGACCGATCGCTTGCAAATGAATCTGATGTTCGACGTTGCGGCTTTCGGTATTCTCCGAACGAAGAAATTTCCTGCGCGCCGGCAGGTTGTAAAAAAGCGAGCGCACCTCGACTTGCGTGCCTGGAGCTTCACCGCCGTCCCGCACAACGTCGATTTTGCCGCCATTGACGATAATTTCTGTCCCGGCGATCGCATCCGTTTCACGCGTACTCAGCCGGAATCGCGACACACTGGCGATACTTGGCAATGCTTCGCCGCGAAACCCGAGCGTTGCAACAGCTTGAAGGTCGGCAGCAGAGCGAATCTTGCTGGTGGCATGCCGCTCCAGTGAAAGCAGCGCATCATCGCGATCCATGCCGCAGCCGTCATCGATCACGCGAACCAGCGAAATACCGCCGCGACGAATGGCGATGTCAATGCTGCGAGCGCCGGCGTCGAGACTGTTTTCAAGCAACTCCTTTACGACTGACGCCGGACGTTCCACCACTTCGCCGGCCGCCACCTGGCTGGCCACGGTCTCAGAAAGCAATCGGATCCGGCCCATCTTGTGTCTCCGATTGTAAATTCCAGATTCCCGATTGCGAAGAAAATCAATGCTGATGACCCACGCGATGGGGCGAAAGGCGCAGCGCTCTCGCTATCCTTTGACTTGGATACCTCGTAGCCGTATTTTTCGACGCGATGATTAACGTCACGGACAATGCTGTTCGACAGCTCCAGAGTTTGCTTTCTCAGCGACCGGAAAACTCGCGAAAAGGTTTGCGAGTAGAAGTGAGCAAAGGAGGCTGTTCCGGTCTGCACTACGAGATGACACTTGGCGAACGAGAAGAAGGCGACGCAATAGTCGAGCGCGATGGCGTGCAATTTTTTATCGGCGACGAAAGCGTCTCCTACTTGCAGGGCGCGACGCTGGATTTCACCGGCGGTTTAACCGGCACGGGTTTTCGGATCGTCAATCCAAACGCGTCGCGAACGTGCGGCTGCGGTTCGTCGTTTGAAGCGGCGCAATCAGCTTGAAACCGGGAATCGTCGCGCGCTGAACTGATGGACTATGGCTCTCAATCGTACGATCCGTACGAGGAGCCGTATACGCGTCCGCCGGAGCGCATCAGTTATTTCGCGTGGACAGTTGCGATCTTGCTTCTGACCGGGTTAGCACTCGCAGCGTGGCTCGGAAGTTTTTACATCTTCAATCAACCGGAACGGCCTGACAGCTATCGAATCCTACAAAAGCTGCACAAGATTGAGCCGCCCAAACGTTTCGAATTGACGGCTGCGCCGGCGGGCGAATTTCTTAACGCAAGCGAGCTTTACGAGCGCTACGTCGGAATGGGCGCCGCCGAGCTAGCGAAAACGAACGCTGAACTGCTGCGCAATTACATTCGAAATTTTCAGCAGGTCCGCGGCCTGGTTCCGTACGTGGTAGGCCCGTACACCATTATTGCAGTACGCGAACTCGGCCCGGACGATGTGTTTCCCTCCGGTATGGCGGCGCTGACTGCCGCCGTCGATAGCGGCGAGCTGCTAATGGAACACGTTTATCCCGCCAAGCCTGAAGCCCTGCCCTTAATGAAGCAGACGCTCACCGTCGGGTTGGAAGTGAAATTGGAGCGGACACACGACGTTTCTGCGGTGATTCACGCCGAGCGGTTAATTGATGGCCGGATTCTGGTGACGACGGTTCCTTTGCTTTATGGAAGCTATACGGTTACCCGCGGCCTCGGCACCTTTCGCCTCGAACCGCCGCCTAGTCTCAATCTCATCGGAGGTTGGCCGTTGTTTAAGTCAGAGGAACGCGCATCCATTGAACAAAACCTGGCCGAATACCGGCAGAAAATGGCAGCAGCTCAAGCGGCCCCAATCCCCGTACCTGGCTTCGGCGCAAGCCCCACTCCGCCGCCTAAAACGAATGAACTGGTGCGCATCGAACAAGCCAGGCCTGTTGCGCCACTTGCCATGACTCCACCAGTCGTCGCAAGCAATGCGAAACTCGCGAAAGCGACGCCGGTGCCAAAAGGAAAAAAGGGCAAAAAACAAAAGCTCGAATCTCCGGCGCCGGCGGCGACTCCCGCGCAGGCAGTGGTCGCTCAGAACAAACTCGCGCCAGTGGGTACACCCATCACGGTTGCGTCCGCGCTTGCTCCTCCAAGCGCGCTAAACGTTCCTGTCGCCACGCCAGTGCCAGCGTCTAAAGCCCCAGATGCTGGAACTGCGTCGGTTGCACAGAGTTCGCCTGTCGCGATGGCTACGCCGGTACCTGTGCTGCCCGCTCAGCCTGCTCCGCCCAACGTTGCTCTGGCTTCCAATGCCGGCGGCGGCAATTGGAAAACCTTCGCGCCAGGCAAAATGCCTCTCGGAAGGTTGATCGCGACCGGCGACTTGAACGATGTGGCCGATCGCGGACTCGCCGGCGAACGCATTTACTTGAGAGGACAGTTCGTGGTGAATTTTGCCGATGCCAACAAGGCGGTGCTGCGTCCGCGCACAACATTAACGAGTAAAGTTCTGCACTTCGGTGGCGGTTCATCGACGCGTATCATTGTAGAATTTCCCCGTGGTTATACTCCCCCGCCTCAAGGCGCCGTCGTGAACCGGGACGAGATGCGCCCCTATGAAATCACCGAAGTGCGCAAACAGGAAGATGGACAACTGAACGTCTTCGTGCGCGAGATCATGCAGCCGAATTGATCGGCTCTCTGCGCTTTCGGATCTAAACTGTAGGGCGTCTGTGTCAGACGCCGATGTACTCTAGTTTGTGCGTGAGCGCAGGATTACTTTGCCGTCGCGTATCTCAATGGTGCTAACGTCGTATGCGTTCCGTTGCTCCACCAGATACTCGCGCAGTTCTCTGGAGCGATACTTCCAATCTAAGAAATCAGTCGGCACCTGCTCGCCGTTAATTGTGATTCGGCTGAATTGCGGGCTATCCAGTGGCTGGGCGCCCTTTAGTTCAATGATGACGTCGCCGTTAAAATAATAACCCGGTCTGCCGAGAAATCCTCCGATCGGCACACTCACCTGCAAGCGAAGTTGATCCCCATCGATCGCGGCAAACACTTTTCCGCGGACGCCCTCCGTTGTGGCGATCAACGCATTAATGTCATCCGCGCTCAACTCAATTTCCGCTGTTTGGCCTGCGCGCGCTTTCTGTTCGAAATCCTGCCAGCGTTCCCGGACAAGTTGAATTTGTTGATCCGAAGCGCTGAATTCAGGAACGCGCGTTGGCGCTTCCGCAAGCGATCGCGTTTTGGCCAGCCAATAACTGCCGTAGAACAATGCCGAGTGACGGTGAAGACCCCAATACATTCCGGCAAAAGAAGCAATCGCCAGCACGATCGCAAATACCAACAGAATCAGGCAGCCCCGGCCGAGACAGCCCAGACCTTTTCTCGGCGGCGGCGCTTCAACCCAGGTGTTCATAACTGTAGGGCGTCTGTGTCAGACGCCGTCCGTCATTTCTAAGAAATGCGATTCGTTACATCGGATTTACGATTCAACGATTCACGATTTAACGATTCAATCGGACGCAACCATCTTCGCCTGCGCTTCCATTAATTTGTCATACAAGGCGCGCAAACCGTCTGAGAGCACGCGCGCACCGCCGATGATCGGCATGAAGTTCGTGTCGCCGGTCCACCGCGGCACGACGTGGATGTGCAAGTGATCGGGCACACCTGCGCCCGCGCACTCGCCAAGATTCAGACCGATGTTAAATCCCTGCGCCTTTACCGCGGCGCGCAAAAGCGCTTGCGCGTGAACGACCAAGTTCCAGAGCTCGACGACCTCATTCTCGCCGAGCGCTGAAAGCTCCGCGACCTTCCGATACGGCACGACCATCAGATGTCCAACTGTGTAAGGATACCGGTTCATCATCAGGAACGCATTTTTCCGGCGCGTGATTACAAGATGCTCGGCGTCATCGCTCGCTCGTCCCGCCGTTTCCAGAAAATCTTGGTCGCGCGGTTCCTTCTCGAAGTACTCGACACGCCACGGGGCCCAGAGCGTTTCTACTTCGTTCTTCGGGAATTCTTCCTTCGACATGCGTTGTGTCCCCTGAAGCTAGAATCCTGCGGTTCAAAGTCGAGTCGGCATTTCTATTTGGCTCAATCCAGTCATTTCGAGCGAAGTCGATGAATGGAGAAGCTGGGAAAACCGCGACATCTATAGGAAGACGGACTTGAGCGAAACGGCAGTGAGCGAATCACATCTCTCGATGGTTGTTTTCCTTTGCCGGAAGATAACGCGTTCTTTTAAGCAGTTTTGGATTGTTGGTTTCACACCGGATCGTATTCTCGCCCTTCATGGGCTTTCCTCCCATCGCATCACCAGTTCCACCGCAAAGTGCAGCGGCAATATCCAGGCCTAAAGTTTACCTTCGTGTTTTGGTGGCCTTCCTTTCGGCCCTGACAATCGTCCACGTCCCGAATACCGCGAAAGCGGCGGAGCCTTCCAAGACGAAAGCGACTATCGAGGGCCGGGTGCAGGAGCTGATTCCGGATATCGAAGCCTACATTACCAGCGGGATGAAGGGGTTCGACATACCGGGCCTGGCCATTGGAATCGTTGCCAACAACAGGCTTATATACGCCAAGGGTTTCGGCGTGCGCAGCAAGAGCAACGGACTGCCCGTTGATACGCGGACGGTTTTCCAGATCGGCTCGACCACCAAGGCGTTCCTCACCGCGACCATGGCGATCATGGTCGATCGCGGCAAGTTGCGGTGGGACGACCGCGTAGTCGATCTCTATCCCGAGTTCCGGTTGAAGGATCCCTGGGTCACGCGCGAGTTCCGTGTCGTCGACCTCCCCGCGCAGCGCTCCGGGCTTCCGCCTCTGGTCAACGACATTCTCGCCATGCTGAACTTCAAAGAACCGGAAATGATTCGCTCCCTTGGCCATGTTGAACCGGTGTCCAGTTTCCGCACGACCTTTGCCTACACCAACATCACGCATCTGTTAGCGGCCCGCATCGTGGCAAAAACGACGGGTGCTCCGGATTGGAATGCGGTGCTTCAGAAGGAACTGCTCGATCCCTTAGGCATGAAGGATTCGACCTACACAGCCGAAGCTATCGAAGCGGCACCTAATCATGCAAAGGGTCATCGCTGGACGCCGGAAGGCACGATCGAGGTGCCTTTCACACCGATTTTCCCTTACCACCTGGCCGGGTCCGGCAACATCAACTCTAACATTGAGGACATGGCGCGCTGGGCCCGCATGCAGCTTGGGAATGGCACCTTCGATGGACGCCGCATCGTCTCGTCCGAGAATCTCGCCTATACGCGCATGCCAAAGGTGGCACTCAACGACCAGGTATTCTATGACCTTGGCTGGTATAACTATCTAACGCCGAATGGCAACATCCTCTGGCATGATGGAGATGCGCTCAGCTTCGGCTCTTTTGTCGGCTTAGTCCCAGATAAGAATATCGGCATCATCATCCTTACCAACGAAACGAATGTGGAGGCCCCCAATTCGTTAGGGGCGTGGGTATTGGATCGGATTCTTGGCAACGCGAAACACGATCCCGTTGCGGAAAATCTTAAAAACGCCAAAGCCACTTTTGAGGCGACAGCCAAGCGATTTGCCAAGCCTGCTAATCCACGACCGTTTCCGCGGCTCGCACCGCTCACCGGCAATTTCGTCAATTCGAGCTTCGGCAAAGCGGTGTTGACTTTGAAGGACGATGCGCTCGTCATCGAAGTCCAGGCCACCGGCGCTAAGTTTAAGCTTCTACCTTGGGATGGCGACATTTTCATGGCCACCCTTATGGCGACGGACCAGTTTTTGCCCATAGTCGATTTGGATTACATGACAAAGGGATTTGCCCAGTTTCAAATGGACAAAGATGGAAAGCTCAATTTGCTGCGGCTTTCCACCGTGGACGGTCAGGCCTATGAATTCCGGCGCGAATAGGTCCTTCGACCTGGAACAGCTCAAAATCGATAGCACTGAGTAACAACAGCCGCTTGTGCCTAGTGATTAGGACCGTTATTTCCTTCCGCGCATGCTTCTTCTTCCTTGTTATAACTTTTGTTAGCCCATTCCAAGTGGTGGTCGTTGCTGCTACGGAAGCCAGCAACTCCGGGGGACTGGTCGACATCGGAGGCGGCCGCAAGATATATCTCCAATGCAGCGGAGTCGGTTCTCCTACGGTAGTGCTCATATCGGGAACGCGAGGCGCTCACGATGACTGGACCGATCTGATTGATCCCAAAAATCCGACTGGCACGACGAAGCCTAGTGAGTCAGCTGTGTTCCCGCAGGTTAGCAAGTTCACCCGGGTGTGTGCCTACGACCGTCCCGGAACTACCCGGAACGATACCACTTTGACCGATTCCACGCCCGTGCGACAGCCGACCACAGCACAACAGGGAGTCGCGGACTTGCACGCCCTGCTAATCGCAGCCAAGGAACCAGGACCGTACATACTTGTCGGGCACTCCTGGGGTGGCTTGATTGCCAGACTCTTCGCGAGCACGTACCCAGACGAGGTGTCCGGTTTAGTGCTGGTCGACCCCGCCTCGGAGTTTCTCAAGAGCTCGCTGACCGCTGCGCAATGGGCGACGTACATCGAGGCCACGAAGAAGCTGATCGAATCCAACGACTTGGAAGCGCCAGAACACGCGCGCACCCTTGAATTGCTTCATGGCACGCCGCAAGTACGCCCGATGCCCGCTGTCGTGCTCACCTCAGACAAGCGATTTGATTTTGGCGCGGGCGGAACGGAGACCTGGCCGGCGTGGCGAACCGCTCAGGACCGCCTCGCCAAGGTTCTTGACGCGAAGCACGTCAGCGACACGAACAGTGGCCACGTAATCCAGATGGAGCAGCCGCAACTGGTGATCGACGCAATCCAGCAAGTCGTCGAGGCCGTTCGTAGCGGGAGCCATCAGGTGGCGCGTAACAAAACAGAAGCGCTCATGGCCAATGGCGATGAAGGCACCAGTGAGACCTTCATCCCTGTGCTCAAGGCGATCCAGCCGATAGTCGAACCTTTGGCAGTGCCTTCTGAGAAGTGCGCACCGTAAGGTATCAGCATGCATGGGGTTCGAATTAGCTACCTGATTGACCATCCGGATTACATCCCCCAATTGGCTCAATGGCTCTTTGAGCAGTGGGGTGCCATTCTTGGCGAAAAAACACTCGAGACTCGAATCAAAAAACTGAAGGCCCACATGAGTCGAGATCAGTTGCCTATTGCATGGGTTGCGCATGCGAATGGACAGCTTCTCGGAACGGCCGCCCTACGCGTGCATGATCTTGAAGGACGCGAAGATCTGACTCCCTGGCTCGGCGGAGTATTTGTCGGTTCGCAGTTTCGGCGCCGGGGCATTGGCGCCGCGCTATGCGCCACGGTGGAGGACGTCGCTCGAACGCGAGGGGTACAAACTCTTTATTTGTTTACGCTCGACAAGCAAGCGTGGTACTCACGCCGAGGCTGGACGGTACTTGCCCCATGTGTTTGGCACGAGCGGCCCGGTGAAATAATGTCCAAAAGACTGCAGAGCGCCTAACGAGTCGATGAAAGGACTATTTCGATTGGGCTTCTTGCTGGTCGTTGTTGTTCTGCTCGTTGACTCGCTCGCTGTGGCGGTCGCCGCGGAAACCGGCAACTTCGCGGGGTTGGTCGACATCGGCGGCGGCCGCAAGATGTATTTGAAATGTAGCGGCATAGGATCTCCGGCCGTGGTGTTAGTGGGTGGCCTGAGAGCTTCCGCGGATGATTGGGACATTTCCAATAAATCCAAGGTGCCAATGCTCGTATTGCTGCGGCACACGCGGCAATCCGGATGTGTGACTGGCGAGCTGTCCCAGTGTCACGCGCCAGATATCACCGCCCCGCTGCAACTCCGTCACATATTT
>Ga0193747_1000629_pt1 | contig 11077 bp, 15 predicted proteins | sample L1m2metaG_FD_143048 | JGI IMG/M metagenome (GOLD analysis project Ga0193747, IMG submission 143048) | Soil microbial communities from a riparian zone of the East river system, Colorado, United States - L1m2 | ecosystem: Environmental > Terrestrial > Soil > Riparian zone | place: USA: East River...
ATGTCTCTTGATGATCGCTTTCATTGCCGCGATGAACTTGAGGGGAGTGCGCGAGTCGGGCGCGATCTTCGCTGGGCCGACCTACCTGTTTATTCTCGCCATGCTCGTGCTCATCGTGGGCGGCTTCTACAAATATTTTACGACCGGTGCGGTAATGCCCACTCCCGCTCCCGAGGCGTTGCATTATGACGTTTCAATCGGCACCTTCGCCCACAGCACGATCGCCGGCGGGGCACTCATCTGGCTCCTGCTACGGGCGTTCGCTGCGGGTTGTACGGCCCTGACAGGCGTGGAAGCGATCTCCAATGGCGTACCTGCATTCAAGCAACCTGAGTCGGAGAACGCCGCGAAGACACTGACGTGGATGGCCGTGATTATGACGATTCTCATTCTCGGCACCGGCTTTCTGGCCTACAAGATTCACGCGCACCCGCTGGGCGAACAGGAGACGTTGGTTTCAGCCATGACGCGCCACACGTTCGGAGCGGGCGCGGTCTACTTCTTCGTGCAGGCTACCACGGCGGCCATTCTGGTGCTGGCGGCGAATACATCCTTTGCCGACTTCCCGCGCCTGTCGAGTCTGATCGCCGCTGACAGATTCCTGCCGCGCCAGCTCGCCAATCGTGGGGACCGGCTGGTCTTCTCGAACGGCATCCTTATCCTGAGCGTGCTCGCCGCCGCGCTCGTCATCATTTAAAGGCGCTCAGAGCAGTCGATGTTGCCGCTCTATGCGCTTGGGGTCTTCATCTCATTCACTCTGTCGCAATCAGGCATGGTCATCCACTGGTTAAGAGAGCGTAAAGCGGACGAGGTGGAGGCGCGCATCAGGGAACAGGAGCGCCAGGCGATCATTCACCGGACCGTTGATCCGAGTCGGGCCAGCCACGAACGGGAGCGGCTGGCAGCCCTGGAGACGCACAAGGGCGGTCATTGGCTGTCCTCTATACTCATTAACGGTACGGGCGCGGTCGTCACTCTCATCGTCGGGCTGGTGATCGCGATCACCAAGTTCACGCATGGCGCATGGGGGGTCGTCATCGTGATCGGGCTGATCGTGCTGATGTTCCGCGCGATCAACCGGCACTACTGTAATGTCACAGAGCAGTTAGCACTCCACCGCGCCAAACCGCTCGGGCCGCTTAAGCACCGGGTAATCGTGCCAATCTCCGGCGTGCATAAGGGCACGATCCCGGCACTGAGGTATGCCAAGAGCCTTTGCGGTGACGGCCTCACGCCGGTCAGCGCCGTTTATGTGGAGGTTAACCCCCAGCACACTGAGGAGCTAAAGAAAGAGTGGGAAAAGTGGGGCATGGGCATTCCCCTCAAGATCATCGAGTCTCCTTACCGCTCCATTACCACGCCGCTCGTCGAATACATCAACTGTGAGGCGGAGAAGCATGAGGATGCGATTACGACGGTGGTGCTACCGGAGTACATCCCGCGCGGGTGGTGGCAGCACCTGTTGCACAATCAGACGACCTTGCTGATCAAAGGAAAGCTGCTGTTCGATCCGAACATCGTCGTCGTCAGCGTGCCATACCACTTGCGGAAGTGAACCGTAAGAGATTTCGTTGAAGCAGCGCCTATTCCGGGAGGAAGGTATATTCCCCTTTGATGATTCCGTAGCATTGGCAAGCTATTGCTTCCAAGCCCGCCCCATTTAGAATCGTGAGAGCGCCGCGAGTGTAACTGATCAAGTGCTGTTGCTGAAGCAAGCCAGCAGCCTTGTTTACACCTTCGCGCCGCGCGCCCAGCATGTTGGACAAGAATTCCTGCGTGAGTTGAAACTCGTCAGCCTGCATCCGGTCACGGGTCATTAGCAGCCACCGGGCCAGCCGCGCATCTACGGGATGGAACCGGTTGCAGACGGCGGATTGAGAGATCTGCGTTAGCAATGAGTGCGTGTAGCGTCGTAGCAGACGGGGCAACGAACCACCGTTGGCACATTCTTTTCGAAAGACCCCTGCCTTCATTCTGAAGGCGGAGCCCGCGCCTTGCACTACGGCGCGATTAAGGGAGGTGTTAACCCCCATGAATATGGGTACGCCGACCATGCCTTCCCTACCTACGAGTCCAACTTCGAGCGTGGCCCGATCTTCAACACTGGCGAGCAAAGAGACAATGCCACTAATGGGAAAATAGACGTCCAGGATAGAATCGCCTGGTTCGTAGAGGACCTTCTCGAAGAGCAAAGGGATCTCTTCCAAGTTAGGGATCAGACGCTGATATTCTCTTCTTGGCAGGGCAGCGAGTAGTTTGTTGGTAGGCGAGGCGCGCTTTTTTTGGTTTGGCATCGACGGTCTCCTTATTCCGGTTGTGTTGCGATAAGACAACAAACGGCACAAGAAGAGGTCTCTGCAACCAGACCCGATGTCGAATGGTGAATCTGTATAAAGAACAATGCTGGCAGAACGAATTTACGCTTCTAAAGCGCGACCGTCTGTGCCCTAACGCACATACACGAAAGGGTGAGGAACGAAAGACGGTTTCCGCAAGGCGACGCTTCGCGGCGCAGGTTTTTATACAGATTCGCTGCGCGAGCGGTTCAAGTGAATGACAAAGAAAAAGAAGAAAAGCAGTTCCAGCGGCGTCACTCCTCGCGGCGTTCGAACCTTCTTCGCTGACCTTGGGCCGGGCTTGATTACCGGCGCGGCTGACGACGACCCTTCCGGCATTTCGACTTATTCGGTGACGGGCGCTGCGTTTGGATACGCGCCGCTCTGGACGGCGCTCTTTTCATTTCCTTTGATGGCCGCGGTGCAGTTGATGTGTGCGCGCCTGGGCATGGTGACCGGCCGCGGCCTCGCTTCAAACCTGCGCCGCAACTATCCACGCGGCATTGTCTGGGCCGCGTGCGGGCTGTTGATCGTCGCTAACGTCGTCAACATCGGCGCCGATCTTGGCGGAATGGCTGAAGCCACCGGAATGATGACAGGCGTCAGTCAATACATCTGGACACCAATTTATGCGGTGCTGATTGTCTCGCTGCTCTTCTGGACTTCGTATCGTCACATCGCCAAAATTTTCAAATGGCTCACGCTGATCTTGTTCGCTTACATCATCGCGGCGTTTCTCGCCCATCCTGACTGGAGAGCGGTGTTGCACTCGACGTTTGTGCCGCAGGTTCAGTGGTCGAGCAAATATCTCGCGGCGTTCGTCGGGATTTTGGGGACGACGATCTCTCCTTATCTTTTCTTTTGGCAAGCATCGCAGGAAGTGGAAGAGGAAAGAAAGATCGGACGCCGCACAGTTACCGCGCGGAAAGGCGCGAGCGACGACGAGCTTCGCAGCTCGAGAAGAGACGTGCTCGTGGGAATGTTCTTCTCGAATCTGGTGATGTATTTCATCATTCTCACGACCGCGGCAACGTTGCATGCGCAGGGCAAAGACCAGCATCGATACGGCGCAGCAAGCGGCCGAAGCCCTCAAGCCCCTCGCCGGTAACGGCGCTTACCTGCTTTTTACATTGGGATTGATCGGCACGGGAATGCTCGGCGTGCCGGTGCTCGCAGGCGCGGCGGCGTACGCTGTTGCCGAAGCGCGCGTTTGGCGCGGCACACTCGAAGACAAGCCGCGGCTGGCAAAGAAATTTTATGCGGTCGTGGCGGTCTCAATGCTGCTCGGTTTATCGCTGAACTATGCCGGCATCCATGCGGTGAGGATGTTGTTCCTGGCCGCGGTATTAAACGGAGTCCTCGCGCCGCCATTGATCGTCCTGGTCGTGCTCTTGACCAGCAGCAAAAAGGCGATGGGTAAGCGAGTCAATCCCCCCGTGCTCACTTGGCTGGGCTGGGCCACAGCGGCGATCATGGCGTCGGCGGCAATCGGAATGTTTGCAACGATGTGACGAATGGTTCGGTGACATTTGAAATGAATGAAGGTGAGCAGGCTTTGGTCCCAACATCGGAAGGCTGCGTCGTCTTTTGGGTCGCTGGCTATAAGCAGGTAAGTGCGCCAGCGTCACAGGCAAGAGGCTTTCTTATTTAAGAATGGTAAAGCCCTTCAACGCCCGGCTTGAAAACTCCTGCTTAGCTCGCTCTGTTTCGGACGAAGCACCTGCGTAAGCATCTTCGACGTAAAGCAAAATGAACTCATTGCGTTTAGCGTCATCTACCAGGCGCACGAAACGCTGAAACATTATTGACTCACTAACTCGATAGCCCTTACTCTTCAGAAATGACGCAGCGTGAGCGACATCTGATTGTGGATTTTCCTTGAGTGCGGCTGAAACATTGGGAATGCTTTCGCCATCTACGATATATGTTTGCTCGCCAAGATTAATCGTTTTAGTGACCGGATAATCGTATGTTGCATTAACGATGGGCAGGTAGCCTTCAAACTGCACCATGTACATACGCTTGATGCGCTGCTGTTTATCGGCATCCACAAAGAAAACCTGTTCGACTTGGGCTCTGTCATACAAGATAAACCTCTGCGAGCCAATATACTTGAATCTCTTCTCAAATCTGACGCGAATGGAAGGCAGGTAAATCGAGGTTAAGACATGACCTTTGACAAGCCGCGTCCGGCTAGCTTCAGTCTTCGCCGAAGACTGAGCCAGCGCAAAACCAGAGAGCAGCAAGCTGCCTGCAAGTGTGAGAATAAAAAGCAGAGTTTTCTTCATCGTCACAATTTCTCGCTTTTCTGTTCATCAATGTGAGTCGTAGAACGGTTGAGTCGACCGACTGATTCTCGATCGAATTTACAGACCTCGTAGTCGGCGAAGTCGACGATCCCACGTCAGTTTCATTCTTCTCTCAAGTCCGAACAGGATTCGAACCTTGCGGCCGGTGGTTAGAGTTTAAGTCTAAGTCGGACTGTTACCGTCATTCTTTCGCTTGAGCAGACGGAGCAGCGCTCGCTCTGCCTGGTGCAGATGCCTGCCGCGATAATTGACTAGCTCCTCCACGGTTTCAAAGTAGCGCTCGATCACCCTGCCTCTTTCGAAACTGTCCAGGACGTCCGGGCAAATATAAGCCGAGCGGCAAACCGCTGGAGTGTTCCCAAGGGTTGCAGCGGTCTCCTTGATGGCTGCCACGATCTTCTTTTTCTTGACCGTCTTAGTGTCTGTCAAATCAATCCCTGCGCGGGCCAAAGCGCAGGCGCAAACGAGCGTGCCGGCCCACGTGCGAAAATCTTTCGCGCTAAAACCCTCGCCCATTACTTCTTTGATGTAGTCATTGATGTGACGCCGTTTGATATTGACGAATTCACTATCGCCGTTCTCATACTTGAAAACTTCCTTCGCCGGGTGCTTGAGCAGTTCCCGAACAACTCTGGCGACCTGGCGATTCTTCAACTCTTGATGCTGCTGGACCTGGCTCTTGCCTCTGAAATCGAAGGCGACCAGATCACCTTTAAGGGTCACGTGTTTGGGCCGGAGAGTGGCAATTCCATAACTGCCATTCTCGCTGGCATAGATGTGGCTGCCGGGTCTGATGAGGCAGGTGGACAAGATGCGCAGGATGCAGGCCATTACTCGTTCGCGTCCGAGTCCGGGCTTTCTCAGTTCGCGGGCGACAGCCTTGCGCATGTTTGGCAAGGCTTGCGCAAACTTCAACAGCCGATCAAATTTCTTCCGCTCGCCGCGGGCGATGTGGTTCTGGTGATAGAGATACTGCCATCGGCCGGCAGCGTCCATACCCACGGCTTGAAGCAAACCGCCCGGAGATCGATTGATGGCGACATCAGTCCAGGCCGGCGGGATTCGCAGTGTAGTGATCCGAGCCCGATCCTCGCGACCGGCTGTTGCGTCGTTAGCGGCAGCGTAACGAAAGCCTCGCCCAGACGTTCTGAGTCGACGAATGCCGTGCTTTTGCAGTCTTTCAAGTTGCGTCATTTCAAAGTGCGCCGCTCTTTTTTGGTATCAGATCTGGAAAACATATGGCGGGCTTGTTTGATGTGGTCGTTGGTAGCCCGCGTGCAGAGCCGTTTGACTCTTGCAGGCACTTCGCACCCTTGCGACGAGCGCGGTCTTAATCTCGCCAAAACCCACTTTTCATCCGCTTCCCGTCTTTCCCGCCAGGTGTGCGCGCTACCTAGACCGACCGCCGGCCAGCGACGAGGTTATATATCAAGATGATCACTGCTATCACAATCAAGATGTGAATCAGGTTACCACCAAAGCCGCCAATGAAACCGAGTAACCACAAGATCAGAACTATTACCAGTATTGTCCACAACACTGCTTCACTCTCCTTTTGCTAAATCCGGGCCATTGTAGGGCAAGCGGGACTGTTCATTCCTAACCTGCGATGGTTTGAACGAAGGAATCCCACCGCGCCATCTATTTCCGTAACGAACGGTTTACTAGCCCGAAACGACAATCTTATTGTCGATTGATTTCACGCCTCGGACAGCCTTAACTATCTGCTCAGCTTTCGCCTTTGTTGCTGGGGAATTGACTGTTCCAGTTAAGATCGCTCGCGCGTCCGTGATAGTCATAATCACTCCAGCCATATTCAGATCCTCGGCCAGTCTTTTAGTGGCAATGTCCTGCATGTTCGCGTCATCATTCGCGCTGGTATTCTCTCTCTGGCTTGGCTGGGCAGGTTGCTGAATGATCACAGGCGCTTGTTGCGCCGGTTGCTGAATGATCACTGGTGCTTGCTGCGCCGGCTGTTGAACTATCGTAGTCGGTGGCGGCGCTTGGCTCGCGGCTTCCAGGTTAGCGTTTCGGTTGGCTGATTCATTCGCGTTTCTATTACTGACTATATAGAGAACGACAGCGATAGCCGCGATCGTGAGAACCGCAACTATGGCAATCGTGCCCGTTGAAGAGCGGGACTCCCGCGGGCTCATTTGTGTTCTTTCGGTCAAAACCTCGCTTCGTTGGCCGGGGCTATTGACCACGACGTGCTTTTGTACTCTTTCTTCATTGGCTTCCATAAATTTCTCCCTCTTTCTTTAGATCTCTAGTCGTCTCCGAAAAACAACGAACGGCACAAGAAAGAAGGTTGCTGGCCCGGTCTCGGGTGTCGAGAGTGATTTGTCTAGAGCGGCTGTGGCGATTAGTCTACGGCTCTGAAGATCCGTGGTCTGTGCGCTAGCACACAAAGCTGAAATAGTGAGAAGGATACAGAAAAGTGGCAGTGCTCATCTCCTGACTGAACTACACGCAATATGTTGTCTTTATATGTGTGTTAACGCACGGACGGACACTTTCACCTGATTTATGCTAGCGGCCGTTCCGACAACGTTAAACAAATCAGGAGGCAAGAGTGCCGTCCAACCCCCTAACCCGTGTTCTCTGCGTCGACGATGACGAAGACACTCGTGTGATGTTAATCACGCTACTGAGGCACGAGCTGATTGAGGCCAAGGCAGTGGGGACTGCCGTCCAGGCCATGTCGTCGATTCAAACAGAACGCTTCGACCTGTACTTGCTGGACTCACGATTACCTGATCTCGATGGCTTTGATTTGTGTCGGCGGATACGTGACTTCGACCCGGACACGCCCATTCTTTTCTTTTCCGGCGCGGCCTATGAAGCTGACAAGAAGCGAGGGATTGAGGCGGGAGCCAATGCTTACGTGATCAAGCCCGACCTCGATGGCCTGCTCGGAAGTATCAAGCAGTTTGTTTCTCATGCGGAAAGCGCCACGGCGAAAATCATTCCATTTGGACAAAAGGTGAGTTTCTTCCCGCCTTTTACCTTTGAACCAGCAGCCGCTTGACATCTGGGCTAGAAGAACATGAGCACCAAGACATGGAGCACCGAGCCATCTAAAGAAGACGAACGGCAAGACCCGGAGCCTCAAGCCGAGATCGAATTTGCTGTCGACCCAAACAAATGGTCCACAGCGGTTCGCTCGTGGGTTAGTGAATTTCAACAGCATCGTCACGGCGAATCGCTTCCGGCTTTCGATAGTCTCTTCAAGTGATGCACTGGACGTTATCCCAGGAGCCGGTCTGAGTTCTGTCATGGGCAGCGGAAGGTTTCTTAGAGGGAGAAGGTTATGTCGAAGAAAATAGGTACAGGGAAGAACCATGCAAGAATCGCGAACATTGGTAAAGCTGCCGACGTGCGCGTCAGCCGATTAGCGATTGCGATCTCAGTGCTAGCAGGCGTGGCCATCGCGGTGGTGCATTTTGCGAGCGCGGGTCACGCTCAAAGTGAACAGAGTCAAGCCAACGGAGGCGGATTCGACCAGCAAGTTACCGCCAACGTGCTGCCGGCGTCGGAAGATGGAAAGCAAATCTTTCGCTTCGACACTTTCGGCGACGAAGCGTTCTAGGGCGATACGCTCAAGCTTCATCGAGCGATCGAGGGTACTAAGTTTGGAGGCGTGGGGCCCGGCGTCAGCCCGAAGACCGCACTCGCGGTCGGCTTGAAAGTCGACATGGATGCCCTTCCGTCAGATCTCGTCGATAAGATCAAGCAAGGCCACGTCAACCTCGACGACCCCGCAACAACGTTGGCGCTGATCAAACTTAGCTCGGCGGCGATGTGAAAATTAAGGTTCTTCATAAATAGTCCGAAGCACGGTAATACGCATCGCCAAACGCCGAAAATATTATTTTCAACCAGAAAACAGATCTACAAGTGAAATAATTGATACATTCTTTGAACGGCTGGTCGGACATGGCGACAATACGACCCTACATGAATGGTCATGTTGACCTCGACGTTTTCCGCCGCGTTGGACCGTTTATAGATTGGCGCGGGGTGTCTCGATCATCTCGCTAAACAGGGGAGTGGGCTATGACCCAAGATAGAGTGACTGGGGCGGCAGCTAACGAGTGGGGACGTACCACAGCTCGGGCAATCGCTTCGAAGATCGGTGCCGTCATGAAAAGCCGAACCAGTAATGAGGCGGCTCTCGATAGCAAGAAAATCGTTATTAAGTGTGCCGCGACAAATACAGACAGCGTAGGCGTAACATTTAATATGCTTGATCGTCTTGACTCGATAATCGGAGCGTTTCAACTCGATGACGGTTCGTTTGAACTGTGGTCACTCTCAGCCGAAAAGTTTCGGGAGGGAATGCGGGACACTCGCAGCAAAGGATCAGCTGCCGGAAAAGTTGGAATAGTTCGGAAGGAGTCTTTCGAAAAAGGTGGATCTATCCTCGGGCGAATTAGGTTGGATGGAGCTGAGTGGGGTGCGCCTCTAAGGCGAGACTACGAGTTAAGGTGGTTTTGAGATAGCAGCGACTTGCTAGGTGCAAAGCGCCGCGCCATCGTTGCAGAGTGCCGCCGGTTTGGTGAAGCGGAGGCGGGCTCTGCTTCACCAGCCGACCGAGATTCTGAATGAGAAGGGGTAGTTTGAAAAGAAAAACCTTTGGACCGCAAGTGTGCCAATTGAAAACTGTCTCAACTGAGACTGCTACGCGATGGGAGCAAATGTGAAGAAATGCAAAAACCCAATAAAACCTTGGTGGCTGCAACTTTCGAAAAGACAAAAACTTACGTTTTTGCCGAGCCTTTGATTCGGGACCGTGAGGTCGGAGGTTCGGATCCTCTCGCCCCGACCAAAAAAATCAAGCACTTGCGGCGATCGGAAACGGTCGCCGCTGTTCGTTTGTGGGGAAAACTGCGGGGACTCTTCCAGACCCCGCAAGATTCTCCATCGCTTCCCTCAGTCCTAGAGTCCGCGGATGGGTGTAACGCATGGCCATGCGAACGTCCGACCAACCCATGATCGCCGCCAGTTTGATGGCATCGACGCCGGCGTCGCCCAGCCTGGTGGCTGCCGTGCGGCGCAGATCGTGAAAGTGAAAATCCACGATTTGTGCTTTCCGGCAAGCAGTAGTAAAGGCTCGCTTAACGTCGGTGTCGGGAAGCCGTGTTTCAGGGTTGCAGAAAACAAATTCATTGTTTGCTCCTGCGACCAATCCTTGGAGCAATGTGCGCGCCTTTGAAATCATGGGCACTTGCCGATTCTTCCCGGACTTCGTGCGACTGCCTTCTTCGCGACTGTTAACGACGTGAATCACTTGACGCTCAAAGTCTATATGACTCCATCGCAGTTGCAGTAACTCGCGCCGTCGCATGCCGGTTTGTAGAGCCAGTCCCGACGATGCTCGCTAAGTGTTGCCGCTTGTCACAGAGAACCGCAAAGAGTTTGACCTCCTCATCCTCTGTTAGATAACGCGTTCGCTCGTTATCTTCACGAAAGTGCCTGACGTTCCGGCAGGGATTTGTATTAACGAATCCTTGCTCGATCGCCAGCGCGAAGATTCGCGACAAGGTTTCCACCTCGCGATTAACTGCCGCCGGACTGCGGTGCCTGGTCCACCCTTTGGATTCGGCGAGTGGAAGCCCGTCGCCGACAACAAGACCGCAGCAGCGAAGGGAGAGCACCTGGAAAGGTTCCGCTGCCGACACGCTTCAGATGATCGAACGTCTGCTGATGAAGCTTGTTAAGCAGGGCATCCGTTCTTTCCTGGGCGCCTCCAATGCCCTCCGACATTTGCTTCCGAATCAGCCGCGCCTTCAGACCCTCTTACTTAAACAGTTTCTTGCATTGAACCATTGTCACCTTCGCAAGAAACCAAAGAACGGTCACTCGCTATTGACCCAAAGCGTACTTGACGAAGTCTCTTAGCCTAAAATCCTTGCCTTGCTCCGGATGCCATTGGGGATCCAGAGTCAAGATTGAATGGGGATCACCGAACATCAGACCCAGGAACACTTCCGCGACGATGCGGCCACCGACTGGTCCCAGCCGAGGTGTGTTGATCTGAAGGTCTTCAGTGACCGGGATCTTGACTAGCTCACGGAAGCGCATTGCCTCGGCAAGGACATAGGTCCACAGAGGACAATTGTTCGCAAACACTTTGGATACCTCGACGATGCTCTTGGCATCCGGGTCCGGATCTTCGGTGCCCTTACCAATAATAATATCCTTATCGGCAAGAGGTTGGAGGTGCATTGCCCGAGCGACATTCTGGCCGGAAGGCAGCCCGAGACGCCAAGCGCGCTCCAAATTTCGTTGGGCCAAAGATGAAGGGTTACTCGCAACAGCGGGCGGCAGGTGGTGCAGCGGATTCACCAATGATGTGTCAATTCGATAAGCAAATTGAAGCCGCTTGACGTCATCATCGTTGCTGCGGATATCTACGTCAATAAATCG
>Ga0193747_1000630_pt1 | contig 11051 bp, 9 predicted proteins | sample L1m2metaG_FD_143048 | JGI IMG/M metagenome (GOLD analysis project Ga0193747, IMG submission 143048) | Soil microbial communities from a riparian zone of the East river system, Colorado, United States - L1m2 | ecosystem: Environmental > Terrestrial > Soil > Riparian zone | place: USA: East River...
TTGTTTCATGGCCACTCTCAGTAGAGGGATTGGGTTCATTGCGGTTCGCTGTCATTCGCGCACACCATACGGATCAGGTCCCAGTCAAAGGGCGGGATACGCGTGAAAGCCGCAACGACGTGTGGGTCGAACTGAGTGCCTGATGCAGCGGTGATTCGGCGCAGGGCCTCTTCGTAAGGCGCGCCGGGACGATAGACTCGGTCGGATGTGATCGCGTCAAAAGCGTCGATCACTGAGAAGACGCGGGCCGGCAAGGAGATTTTCTCACCTGCAAGACGACCCGGGTACCCGGCCCCGTCCCACCGCTCGTGATGTTGGGCGACGACCAGCGCCGCGCCTTCGGGGAGTCGTAAGTTACGCACTATCACTGCGCCGCGCGCCGGATGCTCGCGCATCTTCTGCCATTCTTCGGTGTCCAGTTCTGCAGGTTTGTGAAGGATCGCGTCGGGAACTGCAATCTTGCCAATATCGTGGAGCCGGGCTCCGAGTTCGAGCGCCGTCATCTCTCTTCTTGATAGGCTCAGCTCGCGGCCGAGTCTCTGACTAAAACTGACAACTCGCTCGGCATGCCCGTTGGTTTCATCATCGCGGGCCTCAAGTGCGGCCATTAACGCGTCGGCAGTCGTCATCCAACTGGTATGTGATTCTGGTGCGTATGTTCCTAGCATCGCGTGATCTCTCCTTCGCTGGTACTAAAGAGTTGAATTGCTATTGATAAAGAACGGCTACGGCCAATCAGTCTCGTTGCACGGCTTCGGTCCGCAGTACCGTCAAAGGTTCGCTGTTTGAGTCAGGGAACACCGCGATGGTCGCTCGGCGCAGTCCTTTCGCTCCGTCAAGCGTCCTCACCGTCCATGCGCGCGTGTAGATCGTATGGCTGCCATCAGGCGGAGTAGCGCCCCATCCGATCGTGACTAGATCGGTACCAGTGCCGGAGGCTTGTGGTACGGCGATAATCTGATCGCAATAGGTGATCGAGCAGTTGAGAGTCACCGTATTGTCGGAGTTCCTGATTGGGATGCCACTCTGGTCCACCGCGAAGGCGCCGCCGTCTGCCAGCTCGGAGCGTTTCTTCGAGACTAGATTGTTCAGACCTGATTCGACTTGCTTGCCGGCTTTCCGCTGCCGCTCACCCATTAAGAGAGTCTCGACGTGGACCCGCATGAGTTGGCCGGCAGCCAGCATCAGGATGGTGAATACCAGCAGGCCAATCATGGCTTCGACGAGCCCGACCCCGGCCTCAACGTTGCTTCTTATCCATATTCTTATTTCTATCTTCTTCATTGCTTTCATAGTCTCACCTGAGCGGCGTCGTTAGCGCTGGGTAGCTCAAGTCATTTCTTGTTGGCTAACTCGCCTACCAGAGTGAAGAGCGGAAGATAGGCAGCCACTACGATCAGCCCTATCACCAAGCCTGCGATTACGAGGGTCATGGGCTCGACCAGCTTCGACACTCTGGAAATCGATTCCTGAACGCGGCGGTCGAGCAATTTGGCATAGTTGCCGAGCTGCGTATCGAGGCGGCCAGTTTTCTCACCCGTCGCGAGCGCCGGTTGAAACTCATCTCCGAACAGAAACGCGTAAGGAGCGAACGCAGTTTTAAGATCCAGGCCGCCTTTGCGAAAAGATTCTCGAATGGCTTCAAGCTTTTCGCGATAGATGATATTGAGCGAAGCTGAGGCCGCTTCCTTCAGAAACTCATTGGGCGTGACGACGGAAGCCAGGATCGCGATTAGGTGAACCGTATAGGCCGCATGAAAGTCACGCAGCAGCTTGCCTACTAACGGCCAACGGAGACTCTTGCGCGCGATCAATTCGCTGCCGGTTGGCCCCTTGAGCCACTTGACTGCACAAATCACGAGTCCCACAAAGAGAGCCAGAGAGACGATGCCGGGAAGACTCACCAGAAAGCGGCTGAATCCGAGGAGCATCCTGGTCAGGAATGGGAGCTGCCCGCCCGTGGCTTCGAGCAGACTGCTGTACATCTCCTCCATCTTCGGCAGGATGAAAAAGCAGAGGACGCCGACGACGATCGAGGCTAGGGCAATGATTACAGCCGGGTAATAGAGAGCGCCTTTGAGACGGCTAATGTTTTCGGCCGTCCGCAATTGAGTTTCCCCGTATTCTCTCAGCATGTCCGACGGGTCGCCGCTTTTCATGCTGACTTGCATTATGTGGCAAAAGGCATCTGGAAAGACGTCGGGGCGTTTGCGGAAAGCGTCTGCCGCGTGCGCACCCTCGCGCTTGAGCTCGGCATTTACATCAAAGAGTGCTTCGCGGAGTAACCTGTTGTTGGTTGCGCGCGCGATATCGCCAACGGCCTGGCGGATTTGTTCGCTGGCCCTGGTCCTTTCCGATAACTGAATGGCGAAGTTGCCGAGTTCTTCGCGCGAGATTCTCTTGCGGCGGCATCTGAGTTTTTCGCCTTGCGCCCGGATGTCTTCGACCTTGATCTTCGCCCGCTCAAGCGTGGCCACGGCTACGACTTCATCTGTAGCCCAGATGTAGAAACTGACTTCATTGTCGAGGACGTCAGTGCCCGTGTAGTTGAAGCGGATTTGCTGATTGTCGCCGGATGCGGCGGTGACCGGCAGGACTGCCTTTTCGATGATGGCTGCCATTGGAGAATGACTCCTTAATCCAGTGTTTTGGTTATTCCGTAATCGTTCACCCTTCACTCATTGACCTGGGTGCAGTCGCTCTTGGACCATGGTCCACCGAGCGCGCAGCGGCGCACTACCTGGTCTTCAAAGATCGCGAAGCTATAGTTAGCCGGATTGCCTGACGCAGGCTCGACCTTGACGCCGAAGGTGGTTGTGGTGGCAGCCCCTACATCCGAAAAGGTCCACTCCGGCACCGAGGTATCGGCGGCGGTCAGCAGCGGCGAGCCGCCAGCGGTGGCTACCTGTAGTTCCGATAGTGCTCCGTATCTGCGTTTTCCTAACAGTGTCTTAAAAGAAGTTTCCTGAGCGCCGATGGCTGCGAGTTTGCCCTTGGCGGTTTGCTCGCGAGCGGCGCGCCTCGATGAGATCAAGTTCGGCAGAGCGAGTGCCAGCAGGATCGTCAAGAGGGCGCAGACAATCAACAACTCGATCAAGGAAAACCCTTGGTGGCTATGCACTAGTTTGCGAGTACGCATTCTTCCTCTCGGACCTCCTGCGGAGAGACTTCAGTGAACTCGATGTCGATGATGTCGTCTTGGTCGTCGGCTGGGGCTCCAGGAGCAGCAAGATTCACAACCGGAACGTTTGTGCTTACGGTCTCGCTCTCACTGGTCCACGGCGCCGGCTGGTAAGCTGGATGAGCTTTCGCCGGTGGAGTCAGCAGATGTTCGACTTCAGCGAATGAGGTGATGCCACGGATGACCTTGCGCGCTGCCGCCTCTGCGAGGGTCATCATCCCATGCTCTCTAACCGCGTAGGCGACAACCTCTTCGCCTTCAACTCCGCGGGCAACCATCTGCGCGACGTCATTAGTCATGCAGAGGACTTCGGCGACAACCGAGCGCCCTTTGTATCCGGTGTCGTAGCAGGCGCGACAACCGACGGCCGCGAAGAAAGGTGATTGACCTTTGGCTTTCTTGATCGCTTCTTTCAGATCTTCACGATCAGGGAAGACCACTTCTACCAGGCGCTCCGCGATAAACGGCGCGTCGGGATCCGGCTCCTTGCAGTGCGGGCAGAGTTTTCTGATCAACTCCTGAGAAACAATGAGCTTGGTAAGACGTCCCAGCTTGTAGCTTTCAATGCCGAGGTCTCGGAGGCGCCCGAAGGTCGCGGCCACATCATTTGTATGCACGGTAGTGAGCACGAGGTGGCCGGTGTCGGCGGCGCGGTAAACGAAACGAGCCTCCTCCGTATCCCGAAACTCGCCGGGACTAAAAATGTTCGGGTCTTTCCTCAGCGACGACTTAAGAGCTTTGGCCCAGGTGACCTGGTTTTGAATGGGGATCTGAGTCCGCTTGGCATTGGGAAACTCCACCGGATCGCAGGGCTGAATAACTTTACGAGTATCACCGGCCTCGACTCGGCGGATGAATGCTTCGAGGCTGTTCGACTTACCGCTGCCGGTTTCGCCAGTGACGAGAATCACACCCTTGCGGTGTTTCAATCCTTCGTAGATCCGCTCGAGTTGTTGAGGTTCAAAACCAATCTCCTCGAAGTTGCGAAACTTGGTGAGATTGAGCCGCAACGTTAGGTCCACGCCGAACAGCGCGGGGCAACTGGCAAACCGGATCGTGGTCTTGATCTTCTTTCCTGGGGCAGTTTCAAGCCTGATCGTGATGGCGGCGTCGCACGGCTCATGCGGCAAGAGGTAGGCATTAACGCCGGCCATATCCGCATAGGCATTGATCAGGTTCTCCATGCGAGTGGCCGGCACGTCGGGCGCGTATTCATACATTACGCCGTCGATGCGGAAGCGGATGCGCCCCATGTCCGGTCCCGGCTCGAAGTGGATGTCGCTCGCGCCTCGACGCGCGGCTTCGAGCACGACGTGTTCGGCATTGGCGCGAATGCCGCCCGCCCCTCGGCCCAGTTCTTCTTCCCGATCGTCTGCGGCGGCTCTGGCTTTGGCTGCGGCTGCGGCCCCAGGATCAATGACGTTCCATGAGACGGTATCGCGCGCCGCGCTTGCGTCCGCGAAATCTCCTTCTTCTACTTCGACCGCTTCAGGCGGCAGGATGGCCAAGTCCTTCAAGCCATAGGCAATGGCTTGAAGCGTTATCAGCCTCTCCGACAGAATCAGTTTTACGCGGAGGTCCTTAGTTCCCACGCGCAAGGCGCGCGCGACATTGCGAATCGCGATGAAGTTCGACGGGTCGGTGACTCCGATCGTGTAGCCATTGGAGCCTTCGGTATCGAGCAAGATGGCTTCGTTGTCTTCGGCTATGTGAAGCGGCAGTCTGGTGGCCAGATCCATCAATTGCTCATGACCATACACTCGCTCACGTACCAACGCTTCGGAAGCCGATGGTTGGTTATTCTTATCTTCCTTCACTGCAGAAGCTTCGCGATTCATTGGTCTTCGGCCTCCTATTTCTTCTGAAATGGGCTGGGACGCTGCGCGCGTGGTGGCGGCGGAGGTGTGGTCATTGCATCTGGCGGCGCCGGCACACTGATGAGTGGCGACTCTTGAGAAATCACCTCGACTGTGATGGCGAAGTAGAGGCGATCGCGATTTTCTTGATTCGTTTTGCGTCGAAAGAGATTGCCGAGACGGTATCGGCAGCGAGTCCACCAACAATCGCGGTTTCCCCGTTCCGCAAACGCATTACGGTTTGCAGGCTCTGGCGATTGACGCCTGGCACGCCATTGAAGGTTCCCAAAGACGTGTCGACCGAATTATTTTCCAATTGAATTTGGAGAGTGACGAAACCGGGCTTGCCGTCCTCAGTTTCGGCGACCTGCGGCGTGATGCGGGCAATTCGGCTCGCTTCGATGAACTGCACGTTTCCTGACTGGAAGGGCGCGCCGCCGGCGATTGTGGTGGTAACCACGGGAATTTGCGTGCCCGCGACCAGATCGAAAGTGTCTCCATCAGAGACAATGCCGAAGGGTCGCGACTGAATATTGATGACGCCGCGCTGCTGCGCGAGGGTGAGTTGATAGGCAACCTGAGCGGTGCCGAAGACGCCGGAGACCCCAAACGTACCGAGCGGGCTGGCGCCACCTAGCGAGCCAGTGGGTTGTCGGAAGCCATCGCCGAGGCTCGGCACGCCTCCGGGGTTCAATCCAAAATTGTTATTGCTGCCGTTGCCACTTGCAGTACCGGTTCCACTTCCACTGCCACTATTGCTTTGGCTGCTGCGGGGCAAAGTTGTAAAACCGCCGAGGTTACTCTGCCCACCGTTGCCCACGATGAGAGAGAGTTGCGAGCCAATATCGCGCAGTCGATTTTCGTTGGCGGTATAGACGAGTGCTTTGATCAGAACTTGGTATCCAGGGCGGTCAACGCGCGTAATCAGATCGCGAATCTCTGCCATCTGCTCACGGGTGGCAGCGACGAAGATCTCGTTTCGTCCCGGAACTCTGCGAGCCTCGCCGCGCGTATCGCCGCCGGCCTTGAGAATGGCCCGAATGGCCTCCTCAATGCTTTGAATTGTCGCGCCGCCTGAAGACTGCGTAACGCCCGCTAGATTGACGCGCCCTCCCGCCGTGGGTTGGAGATAACGCAGCTTGAAGACTTCGCGCACAAGTGGCGCCATCTTGCGTCTGCCATCTTCCATCTGGGCAATTTTGTTACGCTTGGCAATCTGGACTATGTGGCCGTCAAGACACACTAAGTCGAGATCGTTCAAATCTAATAGTGTGCGCAGCACCGAAGTCCACGGCGCATTCGTGATGTTCAGGCGCACGGGCACATCCTGCACGTCGTAATCGAGGACGATGTTAGCGCCATAGGCTTCGTTCAATTTATTAACGAAGTTCAGAAGCGTAATGGGCCGGTTACTTTCGTTGGTGATCGTGATGTTCTCGCCGCGGAACTGCGTGTCGCACAGACTTCCGCGTGCTTGCCGTGGCCCGGTTTCGGCTCTTGTGTCCGCTGCTTCAACTGATGCGGGTACGCTCGGGCTAGCGCTTGCACGAATATCGGTCGATGGTTCGGGAGTTGGTGCGACGGTTGTCTTACTCACAGGTGAGACGGCAGGTGAGGGCGTCGGAGTCGGTAACGGAATTGGCTCATTCAACCGATCTTCTGCAAATGGATCTGATGCGTTTACATCTGTCTTGAAAGAAGCGTCTGTGCTTTCTTCACGATAGTAGGCAGCCATGAGCAGAGGGCTTATGCCGGGTTCAACTCTGGCGTGAGCGTTCTCAACTGCTGGTCTAACCTGTGGTCTAGCGCTCAGAGTCGCGATTTTTTGCGCCGCGCTAGGTGACTCCTGGCTGAGCCCGTCTCTGGGCTCTTGCAGATCAGGAGCGCGCAGGCTCTCACGCACAGTATTTCTCCCTGAGGAAATCTTTTGGAAACCAATACCTCGTTCGGCCGCGGGCTTTCTCTTGGGATATCGCCCGCGCACGGCATCCTGAAGGAGGTCAAATTCGCTGCCGCCCGGCTGGACGGATGGTTGCTCGCTTGTCGGTGATGTGCGAAGGCTGCTGTCTGACGGGGAATTCTGTTGCCTGGTATTCTGCTCTTCACCTATAGGCTTCGCTTGTGGAGAAGCGGTGGGCTGTTGATTCGTCTTCGCCGCCGTAGCGGCTGCTGCGAAGTCGTCTTCGCGATCCCACCCAACGGTTTTCGTGGTCCCATTGTGAAGGCGAAAGACGACGCCTTCCGGAACAATGTTGACGAGCACCGCGTCGTAAAACTTGGCTCCTACAGCGGCTGCAAACGTTCGCTTCTCAACCGGGATGTAGAACCAGGCGCCGCGCCGTCTATCCGTATCGATCCTTCCAGTGGGCGCGATTTCCGTATACAGATAAGCAGTGGTTATCGGCGGAGGGAGTTGGCCGGTGGCCGTAGCTGACTTGACCGATCGCTGCCACGATTGCAGTCGCGTGAGTAGCGCTGGCGTTGCTGGCAAGTCTGAAGGCCCCGAAATGAATTGACCGTCCTTTATGGCTCCCGTTCTCCCCTTCAGCGGCACGCCATTTCCCGCTCCGCTCGCATTTACAACTCCAGCCCGATCAACGAACGGATCAGAGACGTTTGCTATAGGCGGAAGCTGCGGATAGAGCGCGGTAGCCAGCCGGTCTTCTGTATCTGCCGGCAGGCGCGGGATTGCTGCTTCCGCCTCTCTTCGAGCTTGTTGGAGTTCAGCCGGGTTGGCTTCGACCAATTCTCGTCTCGCGAATACCAGGCGAGCACACATGCTCGCGCCGGTGCTGAGCGCAACGATCACGATCAGCAATATCAAGGTGCTCGCGCGGCCGTTTGCCGACGTGAGCGGTTTGTTACTGGGGGTTATCTTCCGAGTCATCGCGGTAATTGTCTCCTTCAAATTATTTGGTGTTGGCGCGAGCGGTTTGACCTGTCAGGGACTGTTGCAGTTCGACCGGCATTGGGGGCAGGATTTGCGCCGACGGAGCGTCATACGTCACCAGGGTCATGTTGACGGTCTCCTGACTGTTGAGAGCAGTAATCGTGATGTCACTCACGTAAATGATTCTGGGGTATTGGGCCACGTCGCGGATGAAGCTGGCTACGCCCGAGTGGCTACCGACGATCTGCGCCGGGATGCGCCTTTCGTTAAGACCGAGTTGCGGCGTCGCTACGGGCTGCGAGTTGGGAACATCCGCTGATTGATTGGGGGCAAGTGGTTGACTAGTCGCGGCGCTGGTGGACTTCACTTCCGGTTTGCTCGCGTCAAAGACCGTGACCCGAACATTATTGCGATGGGCCAGTTCTTGAATCGCGGCCATTACATTCGAGACTTCCGCTTCCGCGGGCAGGAGCTCGCGGGCGGTCCGGTAGTTACTAACCACGCGGCGAAACTCATCCAGGAATTGCGGCCGGGTATCCTGCATCAAGCGCGCGATCGCGTTCTGTTTGCGCACGCCGTGCAGCTCTGTTCTTAACTGATCGTTTGCGGCAATCATCGGCACGATGAACTGCCAATAAAGGAGCGCCCCGAAAGCAGCAGCAAGCAAACTGGAGTAGACCAGAGTCTTCTTTGGTCCGATCGTAATCGCGGCTTTGATCGCTCTGTCTTTGAGCCCGGCGAGCGAGCTAATACCCCTCTGCCTTGCTCCGCTTTTCCTGATGGTGGTATCCATACGCATCTTACCTTCCTGCTACCTGCTGGGAATTTGCCGGCGTCGCGAGCGCTGGTGGCAGTATTAGATTTTGCGGCAGTGCCGTCTGTGTCTGGCTGGTCGCGGCCGGCACACTCGGCGTGCTTACTGCCGGAGCTTGTATGGCGGCAGTCGGAGCTTGCCCTGGCGTTTTCAGCGGCGAGTAATTGGCGCGCACGGTAAACTCGAAGACGCCTGAAGACTGAGGGGCCGCCGTTGTGGACGCGGTAGTGCCGGTTAGTGAAGTGCCGGCGACGTTGTTGCTGGTAAGAATATTGCTGAAGAGGCCATCGGAGAATTCCAGCGCTTTGGCAAAGGCGGTAATGGCCTGTTCGTTGCGCGTTCGGCCCTTGATCTCGACGTTTCCGCCCTTGACATCAATTTCCGAGATGGACCAACTGGCATCTTTTGGCCAGCGGCTGTTCAGGTCTCGGAGAAGTTGATGAGTTGCCGGTTGGCGCTCGCGGAGAGAGATCAGGTTGTCGAGAAGGATTTTGAACATGCCAAAATTCTTCCTCGAAGACTCATAATCGGTTGTGACCTGCCTGAGTTGTCCGGCTGTCTCGTGTTCACTATCGATCTTGCTCAAAAGCGATGCGCCTTCAACTCGATATTGAAACCAGGTAGTAAGTAGAAAAGCCGCGACAACAACCAGCGGGGCGGCCATCGCCAGGCGCGCCTTGCGCGCTTTCTTTTCTTCCTGGGCTGCTTCAATGATCTGGTGTGATTGCGAAATCTGCTCGAGTTGTTCTTGGGGCGTGATACTCAGGTCGATTGCGTCGATGGAGTAGAGCGAATCGGTTTCGACCAGCGCGCCGAGCGCGAGAGCCATTGCGTAATCGAGATGGTCCACTTCAGGCGAGCGCTCTTCTTCGTGGTTGAGCCGGATGCCTTCGATTTGAACGGACCGCAGTTCTGGTGATTTGCGCAAGACTTTAATGAGACGCTCTTCGAGCGATGGAACTGCCGAGACGACGACCCGCGATACCAGGTCGAGTTCGAGCTGGGCAAGACTTGAGGGCGCGATGAATTTGATCAGCACATCGCGCGTGTGCGTGATTATCATTTCCGCGGGGTCCAGAGCCCTATTGCATAGCCGGCTCCGCCAACCGTGAGGAAGGCCACAGGTGATTGGTCTATATGCCCGTTGGCGCCGCTCAGCCAGAGACGCATGTTGCAGCGGGTGCGCGTCTCCAAACGAATGTGGGCAGGAAGGTCTTGTTTAATGTGAGTGGGGCGCTGCATCTCTAACCAGGCGTTCGCCCGCGTGAGCGTGTCTGCGATATCACCGGTTTCAGCTTGCGTCAGGGTGATCAGTCGATCAGGCGTGCGTGAATATGTGAAATTAAAGGCAGACGCCTGCGCGTCGGCTTCTACGGCTTCAATAATTGAGCGAAGGATTTTGTCATCGGCTTCTTCCCCTGCTACCGGGAGTTGCGCCCGGCTGGTGTGGGCGTTCCATCCCAGGACGCACGTGCGAACGTCGCTAGTGGTGACGTTGACGGCCCGCGTCTCATCTGCCGGCACGCGGCGGAATTCGAAACCACCATCGGCCGCATATTCAGCGATCACGACCTCATTGTTTTCCTCGTCGAAGGCGATTCCGCAAGGACTCTCCTCAACTGGCTCTTGGCGGTGAAATAGAAGTCTCTTCATGGATGTTCCTTATCGATCAATTGAGTTGGTTTGAGCCAAGGTTGAGGGCCCGGGGCGTTGAGAGGTATTCAACCGTGGCGCGCGTTTCTGCCGTCTGCGTCTCGTTCGTTTCGAAACCTTCCGCCGCAAATGTCGCCGCGATTGCATAGCTGCGGCCGGTGGCCGTGGTCTGTTCGGTGAACATTAACGAGCGAGTGTTGAAAGCTACGGTTGAAGTTCTCGCCCCTTCCATACGCACGAGTCGTTCGTCAGCGGCGATCGTGTAGGTGACGGGCGGAGCGAGACGAACTAGCGTGCTACCCTGCGGGAAGGAATGGTTATGTTCGGTATCGGTGGACCACAAACGTTCCCAGGCTTTGGCGCCTTCTGTGACTCGCGTGAGCGTCAAGACGACTGTGTTCGTCTGCGGGTTAGCGTTGGTAACCTGGCAGAGCGCGGTTGACGCCCCGGTGAAATCGAGTAGCAGCACATAGTCGCCCGTCATAAGAGACCCGCGCTTTGGAATCTTCACCGTTACGTCTGTATCGGTTGATGAAAACGGAGTGATGGTTGAAACGGCATCGATTGTGGAATCGCCGCTTAAGATTGTGGCGCTTTGTCCGCTAGAGCCGATGGTGATAGGACCGCTTAACCTTACGCCCCCGTCCATCGGCATCT
>Ga0193747_1000633_pt1 | contig 11028 bp, 12 predicted proteins | sample L1m2metaG_FD_143048 | JGI IMG/M metagenome (GOLD analysis project Ga0193747, IMG submission 143048) | Soil microbial communities from a riparian zone of the East river system, Colorado, United States - L1m2 | ecosystem: Environmental > Terrestrial > Soil > Riparian zone | place: USA: East River...
CGCTACGGTGGGACGGGCCTTGGTCTCGCGATTTCGAAGCGGCTCGTCACGCTGCACGGCGGCCGCATCTGGGTCGACAGCGAAGTTGGGCGGGGAAGCACATTCCACTTCACCCTTCCGATCCGGATCCGCGCCGGCGGCGAGGCCGCGCTTCTTACACGGACCGGGGCGGCACGCTGATGGCAAGGGTGCTCGTCGTCGAGGACGACGCGAACAACCTCGACGTCGCCTCGCGCATCATTCGCGCGTCGGGTCACGAGGCCCTGACCGCCGTCGACGGCGTGGCTGGTCTCGACCTCGCGCGCGTGGAGCGGCCCGACGCGATCCTCGTCGATCTTCTGCTCCCCCGGATGGACGGGTGGAGTCTCACGCGGTCACTTCGCACGGAGCCGTGGGCCGCGAGCATCCCGATCATCGCGGTCTCCGCGCTGGCGCTCCCGTCGGACCGAGCGCGCGCCATCGAGGCTGGATGCGACGACTTCGTGTCCAAGCCCTTCGCGCCGGCGGAGCTCCGCGCGATCCTGCTGCGCTACTTCCCTGGCGGCGCCGCTCACGTGCCGCTCTCGCGCGACGGCGCTCCGGCGGTTGTGCGCGGCCCCATCCCGATCACGCTCGGGCGCGTGCTCATCGTCGATGACGAGATCGCGAACGTCGAGCTCTTGGCGCGGCGGCTCGAGGCGATCGGCTGCCAGACGCAGGTCGCGAGCTCCGGCGAGCGCGCCATCGCCCTCGCCCGCAGCGAGCAGCCCGACCTGATCCTGCTCGACGTGATGATGCCCGGGATCGACGGCTGGCAGACGTGCCGCCGGCTCAAGTCGCAGCCCGAGACCGCGGACATCCCGGTGATCTTCGTCACGGCGAAGGATCGCTATGAAGACCTGAGCAAGGGGTTCGAGGTCGGCGGCATCGATTACCTCACGAAGCCATTCGAGCCCATCGAGCTCGCCGCTCGAGTGCGCAGCGCGATCTTCACGAAGCGACTCCAGGACGAGCTGCGGAAGACGGCCGGCGACCTCAAGCGCATGGAGCAGTCGCGTAAAGAGCTCATCGGCATGCTCGGCCACGACATCCGCAATCTCGCGAACAGCGTCGTCGCCTTCATGCAGCTCGTCCGGATGGGACAGCTGAAGCCCGGCCGTCAGGAGTTCGACGAGCTGTTGCGACTCTCGGAGTCGAACATCAGCGAGCTTCTGCGGATGGTCAATGCTCTCCTTGATGTCTACAAGATGGAGGAAGGCAAGCTCGAGGCGATGCCACAGTCGATCGCGCTCTCTGCGCTCGCCGAGCGGAGCTTCGCGCAGGTCGCACCCGAAGCGCTCGCGAAGGGTGTCGAGGTGCAGAGCGCTCTCGCGCAGGATGCGAACGTCTTCGTCGACGACGGTCTCATCGTGCGCGTGCTGACCAACCTGCTCGCGAACGCGGTGAAGCACACGCCGAGCGGCGGAAAAGTGAGCATCGAAGTTGCCCGCGATCGCACCCTCGAGCGATCCATCGTCATCCGCGTGCGCGACACCGGGCCGGGGATCAACGCGGACGACGCCCCGCACATCTTCGATCGCTTCTACCAGGGCGCCGGCCGGAGCCGCGGCGGCACGGGCCTCGGTCTCGCGTTCTGCAAGCTGGCGGTCGAGCTCCACGGCGGGACCATCAACGTCGTCAATCCGGGCGAGGCCGGCGCGATCATCCAATTCACGCTGCCCGCAGCCGACGCCGCCGCAGCAGGGCAATAGCCGCAGTGTTCCGCCGCATCATGCGCGATGCATTCCCGCTTAGGCGGGGGGAGTGGGGCCTCGGGCTCTTCCTCTACGGCCTGCTGACGCTCATGGTCGCCGCCGACTGGGTGGGCAAGCTCGGCGCGGATTCTCTGTTCGTAAAGCGTTGGGGCGTCAATTACGTGCCCGTCATGTACATCGTCACGCCGGTCGCGATGCTCGCGGTCTCGGCGATGATCTTCTTCTTCGTCGATCGGGTGCGGCGGAGGACGCTCCTCCTGTGGTACGTCGCCGGCGTCACGCTCCTGTCCATCGCGATCCAGGCCGGCGTCACCTTCCAGGGCCAGCTTGAGAACGGCTGGATCGTTCAGCCGATCTCGTACGTCTTCGCTCACGGCGTGAAGGAGACGATCTACATCCTCTTCTGGGTCTACGCCGGGAACCTGTACGACGCCGAGCAGTCGAAACGCCTCTTCCCGTTCTTCGCGGGGTCCGTGCTCGTCGGAAAGATCATGGGCGGCGCGATCGGTGCTGCCATCGCGCCGCTGATCCACGCCGAGAATTTCATCGGCGCGCAGGCGATCGGCTTCCTCGTCTGCTTCGTCGGCCTCGTCATCTACCGCGGCCTTCCCGAAGGGCACGGCAGCCGTCTCGAGGAAGAGCGTCCGAAGGGCCTCGGCGCGAGCGTGAAGGACTCGGTCGACGGCTACCGCGCGGTGGCCTCGGACAAGATGCTCAGGACCCTGGGCGTCGGTGTCTTCTTCTGGTACTTCCTCATGCAGTTCGGGAACTTCCTCTATCTGGTCGGCCTCGACCAGTCGACGGCGGGCAGCGGGACCGGGAGCGAGGACCTGTTCAGCCAGCTCTACGCGTCGGTCTACACAAGCTCGTCGCTCGTCGCGCTTTTCATTCAGAGCGTCTTCACCGGTGCGCTGCTGCGGCGCTTCGGCATCGCGCGCGTCCTCTTCGTCCTCCCGCTGTGGTTCCTCGGGTCCTACGCAGCTGCGACGGTGAACTTCAACATCATCACGGCTATCGCGATCCAGCTGAGCGAGCGGATCGTGATCCCCGCGATCCACCGCCCCGCGACCGAGCTCGTCTACAGCCAGGTTGCCGCGGCGATCCGGCCCCGCGCCCGCGCGTTCCTCTCCGGCGGGGTGAACGCCTTCGGGAACTTCGCCGCGGCGCTCGCGCTGCTCGCGGGGCTCCAGTTGAAGGACAACCAGATGTTGCTCGCCGTCGCAACCGGGCTTTCGGGTGTCTATCTCTACAACGCGTGGCACATGATGCGGCTCTTCGGCCGGCGGATCCTCGAGAACATCAGCTCCGTCGATCCCGACGTGAGATTCAGCGCCGCGGAGATCCTCGAGACCGAGCATGAAGCGATCCCGGAGGAGCTCCTGCGCTCGCTCGACGGCGTCATCCCCGCGGACGTGGAGCATGGAGTGCGCGTCGCGCTCACCAGGCGCGGCCTACTCGCTGTGGCGGCCGATGCGACCGAGTAGGGTGAGCACAAAGGTGACGACCCCGACCGCCCCGGCACACGAGGCGGATGCCGAGCGGCGCCACGAACACCGCTTCCAGGTAAGCGAGAGCATCGCGCGCCTCGTCATGCGCACGACCGCGAACAATCTTCCGCTCTCGCGAGACGACCGCCCTTATCAATGGTCGACCACGACCTACTGCGACACCCTCAGCTGGTCCATCTTCCGGGCCGCGGAAAAAGGCTCCGCGATGCAGCTCCGCATCCGCGAGTACCACCGCACCCGGCCGCGGGAGGTCCTGAACCCCGGAACGGCGTGGATCGAGTTCAAGGACGACGAGCAGGACACATCTCTCAAGGAGCGGTTCGGCGTCCCGATGGACGTCGCTCGATCGTTCCTCCGTGGCAGCACGACGCTCCCGGATCCCGAGCATGGTCTCGCCGAGCGAGCCGTCCGGCTCCTCAGGGACGGGGCGCGACCGGTGGCCGTGACTCAGTACAACCGCCTCGCGTACAACTCGCTCGACTCATCGCTCCGGATCACGGCCGACCACAACCTCATGTACTTCGCGCTCCCCTGGGAATCGCGCGGTGATGCTGGAGAAACGCCCTCGCCGCTCGGCTCATTGCTCTCGATGGAGCCCGACGTGATCGTCGAGATGAAGTGGTACGGCGAGCTCCCGCACTGGGCGGTCGACCTCCATGCGTACCTGAAGGAAAACACCCGAGAAGAGCGCCCCTCAAAGTTCATCGTGGCGATGCGCTGGCTCCTCGGCGAGACTGATGGGACCAGGAAACCGAAAAAGAAGTGAAGGCCATAGAGGAAGCGGTCCGCTCTGACGCACCGGCAACGCGCGTGGTCGTCGTCGAAGACGACCAGGCGTCGGCCGACGTGCTCCAGCGACGCCTCCAGGCCAACGGTATGGTCGTCTCGGTGGCACATGATGGGAAGCGTGGGATCGAGCTCGTCGAGGAGCTTCTGCCGGATCTCGTGCTGCTCGACGTGATGCTGCCCGACACCGATGGCTACGACGTCTGTCTTCGGATCAAGAGCAACACCGCGACCTCGCCGATCCCGGTGATCTTCCTTTCGGCGCGCGGCGAGGTCGTCGACAAGGTCCGCGGTCTCTCGTGCGGCGCCGCCGACTACATCACCAAGCCGTTCCAAGCGGCGGAGCTCCTCGCGCGGATCGACGCGGTACTCGGTCAGGCGCGCAACCCGCGCGTACCGCGGCTCGGTCGTCCCATCGAACGCGCGCCCGGAGAGCGCCTTGTCGGACGGGTCGCGATCGCTGATCCGGCGCTGCGCGAGCACGTCGAGCAGCTTCTCCTTTCGCGATTTGATCTCGCGGATGCGAACGACACGCCGGACGTGGTCCTCGTCGAGGGGAACGCGGCGATCCCCGCGGATCTGCCCGAGGACGTCGCCGTCGTTCGTGTGAGCGTGGGCCGCGCCGGAAACGATGGCGTCGAGGTCATCCCCGTCGACGCGCAGCTGCCGAGGATCGTGGACCTCCTGGTCCGCGAGCGCAGCCTCGACCATGACCTTCAGGCGGCGGCCGAGGCGCTCATCGTGCTGGCGGCCGCGATCGGCTCGCACGACCGGCCTGGCACTGGGCACGGAGAGCGCGTCGCGTCCCGCGCCGTCCAGATCGGGCGCGCCCTCGGGCTCGATGAATCCACCCGCATGACGATCCGCCTGGGATCGTTGCTTCGTGACGTCGGAAACGCGCGCGTGCCGGCCGCGATCCTCGCGAAGAGCGGCGAGCTTTCGCCGGAGGAGCGGGCCATGCTCGAGCGCCACCCGATCCTGGGAGAGGAGATCCTCTCCGGCTTCAAGCGCCTTTCTGGTCTCCTACCGATCGTTCGCCACCATCACGAGCGCCTCGATGGGTCGGGTTACCCGGACGGGCTTCGCGCGGAGCAGATCCCGCTCGAAGTGCGCATCGTGAGCGTGGCCGACCGGTTCGAGGCTCTCGTCGCCGATCGTCCCGACCGCCCCGCGGTCACCGAAACTGAAGCCGTCCGCATCCTTCAGAGCGCGGTCGCGCGCGGCGAGCTGGATGCCGCCGTCGTCGCGGCGCTCGCGTCCAAGGTACGGTCGGGTGGAGAACGCTGATGGCTGAAACGATCCGCGTCGTCATCGTCGACGATGAGCTGCTTTTTGCCGAGCTCATGAGAGTCGCGTTACGCGCGGCCGAAGGGATCGAGGTGCTCGCCGTCGTCCACGACGTCAAGTCCGCGATCGTCGCGCTCAACGAGCATCGCCCCGACGTCGTGATCGCCGACTACCACTTGCCCGACGGCACCGGCGCCGATATCGCTCGGGCGGTACGCAGCACCCTTCCCGACACGTCGGTGCTCGTCCTCACGGCGGATCCGTCCGCCGTGACCCTGAACGACGTCGCGCGCTCCGGGGCGGTCGGGCACATGACCAAGGGCCGGGGACTGACCGACGTCGTCGACAGCGTTCGAGCGGCCGCATCGGGCGAGATCCTCTTCGCCCCGAGCGAGCTCCAGCGCCTCCTGCTCGAGAGCGCGGCGTCGCGGAAGATCATCGAACCGCTCACGGCCCGGGAGCTCGAGGTGCTGCGGCTTCTCGCGAGCGGCACGAGCACAACCGCCGCGGCCGAATCGCTCGGCATATCCACAGCGACGCTGCGAGCGCACGTGCAGGCCGTGCTGCGAAAGCTCGGCGCCCACTCGCGTCTCGAGGCGGTGGCCGAGGCGGCGCGTCTCGGTCTCGTCACCCTGGAATCCTGGACGCGCGACCGCATTGGTCCCCCGCGCGGGGGATCGGGTCCTTCCCCCGAACGGTCATAAATCCACCTTTCGGGTTAGTTCAACGGCTATGACCCACCGCTAGCATCGGAGGCGCAAGAAATGGCGAAGCTACTCGTGGCCGACGACCTCGTGCCCATCCGTCAGATGGTCCGCATCACCCTGTCCACGCAGGGGTGGACGATCGTCGAAGCGAAGAATGGCAATGAGGCGCTCGAGCTCGTGCGCTCGGAGAAGCCCGACCTTGTCCTACTGGACGTCGATATGGGGCCGGGACCAAACGGCTTCGACGTGTGCCGCCAGATCAAAGCCGACGAGGCCACCAAAGACATTCCCGTGGTGATGCTCACCGCGCACGAGAGCGACAGCGACCGCGCGATCGGGTTCGCCGCCGGCGCGACGCAGTACCTGACCAAACCGTTCGGGCCGCTCGAGCTCATCGACACGATCCGCGGCATCCTGGCGCACAGCTAGAGCAGAGCGATGAGCGACGACGACACCAAGGACATGGTCGAGACCGTTGACGTGTCGCCACGCGACCCGGACATGCCGCAGGCTCCGGGCGCCGACGTTTTCCGGCAGCTCCTCCATCAGGCCGTTCGCGTCGCCGACATGGCGAACTCGCAGGCCATGCGCATGGCCCTCGACTTCGCGAAGGTCTACGAGCGCGAGCAGGGCGTGCGCCAGCAGTTCGAGACCCAGCTCAAGCAGATGACGCTTATGGAAAAGCAGGCGACGCGCTACGCGGAGGACCTTGCGGGAATGCTCCGCAGCGAGCGCGAGCGCCGGCAGGAGCTGGAGCGCGCGCTGGAGCAGGAGCGGATCGCGAGCGAAGAGCTACGGCGCACCGGGCTGCAGGGCATCAGTCACCTGGTGCTCGCGGCGACGATCAAGGACCGCACCACCGGCACGCACCTGCAGCGTGTCCGCCGGTACGTCGAGGCGATCGGCGAGCGTCTCGGCCTGGCCGCGCAGCTGGTCGAGGAGTTCGGCTACTCGAGTGTCATGCACGACGTCGGCAAGATCCACACGCCGGACCACATCCTTCAGAGCGAGCACGTCCTCTCGGACGATGAGTTCAGCGTGATCAAGCAGCACTGCATCGACGGCGAGAAGATGCTCGGCACCGCCCGATTCTTCGAGACCGCGCGCGCCATCGCGCGCGAGCACCACGAGCGTTGGGATGGCAAGGGCTACCCGGACGGGAAGAAGGGCGAGGAGATCTCGCTCGCCGCACGCATCGTGTCCATCGCCGACGTGTTCGACGCGCTCACCTCAAAGCGTCCGTACAAAGAGGCGTGGTCGGCCGAAGCCGGCCTCAAGGCCATCGAAGCCGGGGCGGGGGAGCGTTTTGACCCCGAGATCGTCGCCGGGTTCGTCGCTCTGGCGAAAGAGGGCGTGCTCGAGCGGATCAGCTCGGAGGTCGCGGCGTCGGACGACGACGACCACCCCGGAAGCCCAGCCAGGTAAGACTCGCGCCCGCGGCGACGCTCACCGCTATCGAGAGGGCCACGAAGACCGCGAGAGTCACGATCAGGAGACCCGCGAGGCCGTAGCCCGCCAGCACTTCCCCGAGATAGTCGCGGATCAGGTACGCGCGAATTGTTCCTCCGATCGTCCCCGCTCCTGCGCCGACCGCCGCACCGATGGTGACGGCCGCGGTTTCGCGAGCCCCATCGCGCGCGAGGAAGACGCCGAGCACGGCGTAGACGCCGAGGGAGAGTGCGATGCCGATCAGCGTCAGCGCCGTGCCGCTCGAGCTCAGTGCCGGGCGCGCTCGCCCGGGCAGCTGCGACAGCTGGTCATTGCTGATCCACGCTTCGGCCGTGCCGATCCCAACCAGTGCCAGGACCGAAATGAGGATCAGCGCCGGCCGCACATCCGGACCATCGGGCGCGGGGCTTGCTCCGTCAAACACGCGTGCCGGAGCCGGACCCTCCCGCGCCCACGCCCGAGCCGGGCCACCACTATCCCGACCTTCCCGAGACCAAGGCCCTCGGCGCGTGGCGCGACGCCGCCGCGCATTGCCAGGCGTGCGACCTCTGGAAGAACGCGACGCAAACGGTCTTCGGCGAAGGGCGCCGCACGGCGAACGTCGTTTTCGTTGGCGAGCAGCCCGGCGATAAAGAGGACATCGCCGGCAAACCGTTTGTCGGGCCGGCGGGCCGTGTCCTCGACGAGGCGCTGGAGGCGGCGGGTATTGACCGCGACACGGTCTACGTGACCAATGCCGTGAAGCACTTCAAGTGGCGGCCCGCCGGGAAGCGGCGACTTCACGAGAAGCCGAACCGGAGCGAGATCGCGGCCTGCCGGCTCTGGCTCGATGCGGAGATCGGCATCCTGAAACCGCAGGTCGTCGTGTGTCTCGGGGCGACGGCAGCGCAGGCCCTCATCTCGCCGACGTTCAAAGTGACAAGGCAGCGCGGAAAGCTCGTTCCATCGGCGCTTGCACCACACATGATGGCGACCGTCCATCCCTCCTCGATCCTCCGCGCACCCGACGACGCGGCACGGGAGCGCGAAATGAAGCTTTTCGTCGCCGACCTGCGGGCCGTCGCGAAGGTGATACGCGGCCTCGATTGAGGCGAATTGGCGCGGTCGAGGCGGAAATGACGATTCCGTAATGCGAATCCAAAGCGAGCGGTCGATGCTCAGGGCGTGGCGCTGTCCTCGTCTTCGGCCGGTCCAGAGGTCGCACCTCTGCGGGTCGCGGATCTCGAGATCGACGCTCTCCGCCGCCGTATCCGTCAGGGGGCGCGCGAGATTCGGCTGACGCCTGCCGAGCACACCATCCTTTACACCCTGGCCGCGAGGGCGGGCGCCTGGGTGACGTATCGCGAGATCGCCAGCGCCCTCGGGCTGTCGGACCCCGCGCTCGCAGAAAACAACACCGTGGCGCGGCATATCTACACGCTGCGCCGGCGACTCCGGGATGACGCCACCCACCCGCGCTACATCGAAACCCTCGACGGCGTCGGCTACCGACTTCTCGCTGCCTGACGGCGCGAGTCAGCTCCCTTCTGGCCTCTTTGTCGGGATTTGTGCTCGATTTTGCAATCCGTGTTACTTGACTTGCAGTGTAAGCGCTATTACATCTGGAGGATCACGAATCGCAGGAGGCATGCAGTGGCAACGACAGAAGAGGTAAAGGGCTGGCTGACCGGCCGACTCCCCAAGGAGTGGTTCGCGGGAGCGCCGGAGATCCGGATGGACGAGGACGAGATCTGGGTCATCGGGACTCTCCCGGAGGTCCAGGCGTCGGGTGGCGCGGACGCCGTCAAGTCCGCACGCGAAGGCGCGATCCAGCGATTCCGTGAGGGCACGCGGGACGAGCGCGTCAAGATCGCCGACGAAGCCCGTCAGCGGTTCGGAAAGAACCTCGCCTGGGGCGCGAAGGTGGGCGATCAGACGGCGCTCTTCACGCACATGGCCGTCCCGGTCATGACGCGGCTTCGCCTGCCGGAGCGCGAGCTCCTCGACACGCTCGTCCGCTCGGGTGTCGCCCGCAGTCGTTCGCATGCCCTCGCGTGGTGCGTGCGTCTCGTCGCGAAGAACGAATCGTCGTGGATCAGCGAGCTGAAGGAAGCCCTCTCGAAGGTGGGAGACGTCAGATCGCAGGGACCCCTCAACTAACGATGGCGACCGAGGTCCGCGAAGCGCTCAGGGCCGAGCCCGATCCGGCGACCGCGCTGCTCGATGCGTATTCGCAGGCGGTCATTCACGTGGTCGACCGAGTGTCGGCAAGCGTGGTCAACGTGCGGCGCGACCGCAGCGGCGGTAGCGGCGTCATCGTCGCGCCGGACGGCTACGCCCTCACGAACGCCCATGTCGTCGACGGAGCACGCGAGGTTGCGGTCACGCTCCACACCGGAGCTGAGATGACCGCGGCCGTGGTCGGTATCGACAGCGCGACCGATCTCGCCGTGATTCGCATCTTCGGCTCCGGTCTACCGGCCGCAGAGCTTGCCGAGACCGATTCGCTCCGCGTCGGACAGCTCGTGATCGCGATCGGCGATCCGCTCGGCTTCCATTCGACGGTGACGACCGGTGTGGTCAGCGCACTTGGCCGATCGCTCTCGGCGCGTGACGGCCGGCTCATCGAGAACGTCATCCAGACCGACGCCGCGCTCAACCCCGGAAACTCCGGCGGTCCACTCGTCGACACGCACGCGAAGGTGGTCGGGATCAATACGGCCATCATCCCCAACGCCCAGGGGATCTGCTTCGCGATCCCCGCGGCGACCGCACGGATGGTCGCGGGCATGCTGATTCGCGATGGTCGCGTCCGTCGGGCGTACCTCGGGATCGGGGGCGCGGCGACGGTCATCGGCCGCCAGCTCGCGAACGAGCTCGGTATCACGAACACCTCCGGTATTCGGGTCCTCGAGGTGGTCGCGGGCGGACCCGCGCAGCGCGCCGGGCTCAAGGTGCGCGACCTCATCGTCGACATAGACGGCTCTCCGATCGCGACGCTCTCTGACCTACAGAAGACGCTCAGCGCTGATCGGATCGGCCGGTCGGTCGAGCTGGGCTACGTTCGCTTCGGCGAGCTCCGGCGCACGACAGTCACGCCGGCGGAGGCCCGCTAACTCCAGGTACGGCAGCATGACGCGATGGATCTGGTGATCCGCCGCGCGCGGCCTTCCGACAAACGTGATGTCCTCGCGGCGGTCCGCACGATCTGGGGCGGGCACGATCGCATCCCGGATGTCTTCGGCGCATGGGTCAAGCATCGGACCGGACCGTTCTTCGTGGCCGAGTCGGCCGGCCGCGTCGTCGGGATGGGGAAGCTCACGGTGGTATCTCCGACCGAGGCGTGGCTCGAAGGCGGTCGTGTCGCGCCGCGCTGGCGGCGCAAGGGGATCGCCACGGCCCTGATCGCGCATCGCGTCGAGTACGCGAGGCAGAGGGGCTTCCGCGTGCTTCGCTTTTCGACCGCGTCGGACAACACTCCGATCCATCGCGCTGCGAAGACGTTCGGGTTCGTGCGGGTCGCGAGGCTGGCGCGTCATGAGGCCCCGGCCGAATCTGGGACGCCTCCAGTTCGTGCGA
>Ga0193747_1000634_pt1 | contig 11025 bp, 10 predicted proteins | sample L1m2metaG_FD_143048 | JGI IMG/M metagenome (GOLD analysis project Ga0193747, IMG submission 143048) | Soil microbial communities from a riparian zone of the East river system, Colorado, United States - L1m2 | ecosystem: Environmental > Terrestrial > Soil > Riparian zone | place: USA: East River...
GTATTAAACTTGAACTCGCTGAGTTCAAAAAATATAACTTGTATAGGAGACCACATAGGATTGAGGTCTACGGAGCGAGAGCATTAGTCAATGGCGTAGAAAAAGTCCATTTATGTTCAAATGATTATCTCGGATTATCTAGGAATCCACTAGTCCTTAAAGAAGCTCGATTTTCGTTACGTCATATATCACAGTGCAGTTCTAGGTTAGTAGCTGGAAATGCTCCAAAGTTATTAGAGCTCGAAGAGCAAATCGCAAAACACAGAGATACAGAATCATCACTCCTTTATCCGAATGGCTATATGGCAAATCTGGGGGTCATTACTTCAATCGCCAACAAGGGTACGACGATAATCAGCGACGAACTCAACCATGCAAGCATAATAGATGCGTGTAGACTAAGTCGTGCAATTATCAAGGTTTTCCGTCATAATGATCTCGAAGATCTAGAGACCCTACTACGCTCAACTACTGGCGATAAGATTGTAATCACTGAGGGTGTCTTTAGTATGGATGGTGATTTTTCCGACCTAGATCAGATCTGTTGCCTTGCCAAGGATTATAATGCTATGATGATAGTTGATGATGCTCATGGGGATTTTATATTTGGCTCACCTGGCTCCTATTCTGGCGTACCGGGGTACTTCGATGTTAAAGGGATGATAGATGTTAATATCAGCAGTTTGAGTAAGGGGTTAGGATGCTTCGGTGGATACGTCGCATGCTCTAAGTTGCTTAGAGAACTTTTGATCAATAAATCACGTCAATTCATTTATACCTCCGCGTTACCAGAGCACTTGTCTGCAGCAGCCCTGGCAGCCATTCCGTTTGCAGAAAAAGGAAATCTGCAACATAGGCTATTTAGAAATGTTGAATTTTTTTACAAAAAATTGACAGATCTAGGCTTTTCGATTAACAGGAGCCCCAGCCAGATTATCCCTGTGATGATCGGTGATGAAAAATTAGCCATCGATTTTTCTAACGAATTACTGCTAGATGGTGTTTTCGTTCAACCTATTAGATACCCTACTGTGGGAAGGGGAAAGGCTCGACTCAGGCTGACTGTGACTTCCTTGCACACTAAAGGTGATCTTCTCACTGCGGCTGACTCTTTCGAAATCATTGGGAAAAAAAATAATATTATCTAACTAATGATGCATGTACAAACACAAGAGTCATCTAGAAAAGGCTTGTGCCGTTTCTCGAAATATCCCACTCGCGGTCGGTTTCGAATATCCATAAAAAGACACATATTGCTAAACTCGAGTTTAGAAATACATATTAACAAGATTCTCGTCACTTGATCCTTGGAATCAAAGCCGTTCACATTTAGGCTGCAGCTAACGAAAACACAACAAAAAGAAGTACAAACTTATCTAGAGTCGCTTTCTGTAGGTATGATTTTGTTTGGCTTACGATTTGCGTATAAACGCGAAAGAGCAATTTCTGGCGGATATCTTATGCCTGGTCGCAAAAGCATAGTGAAAAAAGAGACAGTCATGCTTAATCATACTCAGGCAGGGTGGCGATTAACCAACTGGAAGGCTATGATACGTTCCTACCGCGACAAAGGATACAGCTATCCTACGATATCGCGAATAAAAAAGGAGATCAGAGTAATTGCCTATACTAATAAATGAAGGGCGGAAGAATTTTTGGTGAACTCTAAAAAAGTGAGGCTTCCGTTTTTCTTGTCTGCATCGTGTTTGAAGGTAAGTCTGGAAACTTTTCTTTCATGTTTTCCTCTACGATTGAACTTGCTTCTTCGATGATTTTCATCGCATCTTCATTCAGCCCTGTGTTTCCAGCCGCTATCTCGGCAGTTGGGATATGTCCCGAGTCTGTCATAATATTACCTAGCAAATCCGAGATCTGGCCTAATGATTGATCCGCTTCTGGCATCATCGATGAGAGTCTCCCTTGGATTCCCTTAATTACTGACATCGCTGGACTCAGCGTTACAACCACATCACCTAGCTCAGTAATCGTGTTCAATCTTAGTTGTATTTGTTCGAGGGCTAATTTTGCCGAAGTTACCATCTTGTTCATCTTCCGTACTTGAGACAACTCGCTGGACAGTACTCTCGCATAGTGAGAGTCATGGTTTTGCACAGAATTAACAATGCGTTTAAAGATCAGCTGATCCTTTTCCTGCATCTTCGCCGATATAGTTTCAAGTTTCGAAATCTGAAGATGTAATTTGTTTTGCGCTTCTTCAATCCTTGGCTTAAGTGGTGGCTGTGGCTTTAGGCCTTCGAGGAGTTTATTTCCCACGCTTTCTCCCTGTGGTTTTATCCATTTGTTACCGAATGACATATGTAAATTGGCACCCGCTCATCCTATCATAGATAGACTAAAAATCCACATGTGTATCAAACATGTGTCACCGTGGCGACTGCAATTAACGGTTACAAGTGAAAAAATGTGTCAATTTGACGAGGTAAAGACATTCACCGGTGCTACAACCACCGTCTTCAGCTTGGCCTAATTGGGAAAGCCCCACAGGTCTTACAGTAATTGGTTTTAGCTGAAACACAGCCGCTACATCCGGGGCATCGAGCGTCAGAACAATCCTCCTCGTACGGCGGGCAAAAATAACTTCTAAAAACGTCGTAATAATAAAGATGCTCTTTATCCTTGACAATGACGCCCTCTGCTCGGGCCTGCTCTGCTCTCGAACGAAATGCAATGTCGTTAAATTGGGCTTCCAAAAAATGTTTTAAATTGACGGTGGCTGCTCCTTCCTCCTGAGCAAGTTTCGGTCTCCAAACAATTTGATTCCCAAGCTCTCCTAGAAAGCACTTTCTTAAGATAAATTTACCCCACATCTTCCCCGAGAACTCGCCTATTTTTTTTGCTGGAGCTATGGATTTGGCATAATTGAGAAAGATATCGTCCAGAAAAGGCGCCTTGACTTCGATATCGAGTGTTTTTGCAAGACTTATTGAAGAGAAATGCATTATATCCCACAGTCTCCTTAGTTCAATATCCAACCTATTGACATCCATAAAATATCGATTAAGATAGTTATAACCTGCAAACAACTCGTCGCCGCCGTCGCCTGTCATTATAGCCGAGAAGCCTTGTTTTTTAGCGTTCATTATCCCTGTGTGAACAACACAGGAATTTCTAATGTCGATGGGGCTAAACGTCTTTAGACCAAGGATTACCGCTCGCAAGATATGAAACAGACTGTTATTATTATTATTTAGGGTTAGTTCCGTATGAATTGTATTGTATTTGTGCGCCACCATCTTAGCGTAATGAAGATCTGGTGCCTGATTGTCCCATGCAACAGTGAAAGTTTGCTTCGGTCTCGAGATATCGGCCAGAATACTGCTGTCTAGACCGCCAGATAGTAGTAATGCCTTGCACTGGTTCCTGTCTACTGACTCCCTCAGTGCAAACTTCAATTCTGAACAATCTGATTCTATCAAATCACACTTTTATTATAGAAGAGCTCATATTTTTTTGCACCGAACAGTATACGCCTCATATGTGCCAACCGAATCTCACCAAGACCCCATGGACTTGGAGTATGGCCTCGTTAGTAGTTAGGTGAGTTATGCGACCCTTGTCCTCTTCTATATTTCTTGTTGGATCTCCTCGGAATCGCCTAAATCAGGCAGCTCCGGGATAGTCGGTAGAAGGAGAAGGAGCTGTTCATACTTCCCAAGATACACCTGACCTGCCTCCGTGGTTCTGTACAGACCGGAAGTCTCCGAGTAGTTCACTAATCCTCTTTCTACTGCAATCGCAAGGTATCGAATCAATTGAGAATGTGATACCATCGCATTGTTCATTATGGTAGTTTTGTATTCCCAGTCTTTCGTAGCGGAACGTAAAATAGAAGCCATTATTTCAATTTCAGAACGATTCTTCAATTTTTATGACCTACCTCTCCCCAGTTTTTTCGCATTTTTAATAAAAGAGCGTTAGACAAATTATCAAGACCAAAATGTTTACAAAACGCTGACAACAGAACCCTGGGTTATAACTCTTGATCTCTAACGAAATTGGAAATGAGACGTAGGCAAGTTTTTTAAAGACTACGCACAGGAAAGAACCTACATGATAAAAGAAAAAATCAAAGTAAACAATAATGCTTACAACTTAACACTTAACGACCAAACTCAGATGTATGCCATGAGACTTCGTCGCCTTTACCAACAAACCTATACAGATGTGGACAGTTTTGATGAAGTTAGCTCAGAAATTTCTACAACCGTTAATAATCTCCTCAAGCACTCGGTATCTCCTGAGGTCAAGGAAGATGACATGGACGGCGTAATACAACAGCTTTTGAAAATGTACGAGAAATCTTTTCAAAAGCCATAACACCATATAAAATTAATTAAACATTCTAAGTCTAATCCAACTCAGTAGTTCGGACAGCTAAGGCGCCAAACGAAATCATCGAGACAAAAGTCTAAATAAGATTTCAAGAAAATCTCCTGTATGCAAGCTGTAGCTACGAAGAAGTGCATTAACCCCGCATGCGGCTTGTCATTTGATATTGAAAACGACATTTACAAATGTTCCTGCGGCTCGCTTCTGGATATCATATATTCTAAAGTACCATCTAAAAACCTAGTCGAAGTATTTTATGCTCGGAGAAACCATGGAGGGAATATTTTCAATGAAAGTGGTGTATGGCGCTTCAGAGATCTAATTAATTATCTTGGGATAGACACGGAGAATTTCGACGAGTGCGCAAGATCATTGGTTTCTCTCGACGGAGCAGAGGGAAGGCTTTCTAAGCCATATAAAATGAGCAAAGTTGCTGACTATGCTATGATGAATCACGACAGTTTCTTACTACAACCTGAGGGCTACAATCCGAGTGGATCATTCAAGGACAACGGCATGTCAACCGCTGTTACACACGCAAAAATGCTGAAGGTAAGAAAATTGATTTGCGCCTCCACAGGGAATACTTCTGCTTCGGCAGCGATGTATGCCGCAAACGAAAATATAGAATGCGACGTTTACATCCCAAGAGGCGAAGTGGCAGCCGGGAAATTGAGTCAAGCGTTCCAGTTTGGAGCTCAGGTTATTCAGGTAGATGGCAACTTCGACGATGCACTTGCGGCCTCCCTGGCGGAGGTAAACGAAAGACAAGGATATACGGTCAACTCTGTAAACCCATTCCGTCTCGAAGGACAAAAAGCAATAGTGTATAGAGTGATGGAACTTTTAAACTGGAATCCGCCTGATTGGATCGTCTATCCGGGAGGCGCGTTGGGAAATACTTCTAGTTGCGGTAAATGTCTTATTGAATTGCATGGATGGGGATGGATAAAAAAGATTCCAAGAATTGCAGTCATCAATGCTGAAGGAGCCAATTCATTCTATGAGCTAGTCAATGGTTTGTTTGAAAACAAGAAACTTGATTGGAATAATGGTAGACCCGATCTAGAGTTGGTAGATCGATATTATCTCCATAAACAAAGCAAAGGTGTACTCCCGAAAACTCGCGCAACCGCCATACAGATTGGAAAACCGCCCAATTTAGTAAAGGCGTTAAGGGCGATTGACATTACCAAAGGTGTGGTTACACAAGTCAATGACGAGGACATGGCCGACGGAATGTCGATCGTTGGCTTGAATGGATTCGACTGTGAAATGGCATCTGGTGCTGTGCCAGCTGGCGTACGAAAGCTCAGGCTTGAAGGAATTATCAAACCAGATGATGTAGTGGTCGGAATCCTCACAGGAAGGCAGAAGGATCCCAAATTACCAGTAGAATATCATAATAATCGTTCAAACCGATTTGCGAGACCGGCCAGGGAGATGAATAATCATCAGTTTTAACTGGAATTGTATCCTAAGGAACACGCACGCAGGATTTGCTAGTTGCTTTCGATTTCTCAAGAGCAGAAAGCAGTGCGTTGGCCTTTTGTTCCGTTTCTGCCCATTCCGTTTGAGGAATGGAGTCCATTACAATCCCTGCACCTGATTGAATGAAAGCATCGCTTTTATTTGCAAAGATAGATCTGATGGTAATCGCGAAATCGCATGAACCGTTCGCAGAAAAATAACCAAGGGCACCTGCATATGGCCCTCTAAAACTTGGCTCCAACTCATCGATTATTTCCATAGCCCGCAGTTTTGGGGCTCCGGATACGGTTCCTGCAGGAAACACGGCCCTAAATGCGTCGTACGAATCAAAACCACGTTGAAGAATGCCGGTAACGTGCGATATCATGTGCTGTACATGACTGAATCTCTTAACTTTCATTAGCTCCTTAACCTGAACTGTTCCATACTTGCTTACTTTTCCGATGTCGTTGCGAGCTAAATCTACCAACATAGTGTGCTCTGCAACCTCTTTTTCATCATTGAGAAGATCCTTGCTTAGCTGTTGATTTCCCTTGTCATCATCTGCTACAGGTCTGGTTCCGGCAATTGGGAAGGTCTCCAAATGGTCCCCCGTGACGCGAAGAAGCATTTCGGGACTGGAGCCTATGATATGTTTCCCGCCCATCCTGAAAAAGTACATGTAAGGTGACGGATTTATGTCTCTAAGTTTTTCGTATACGGTTAGAATATCTCCAGATATCTTAAAAGTCATACGTTTTGAAAGAACAACTTGAAAGACATCACCATCATAAATATATTTTTTTGATTTATTGACCATATCTATAAACTGCTTCCGAGTAAGGTTTCGTTCAGGGAATGAATACGAAAATGTCGATTCTTCCTGAAGAGCTCGACTCTCAGATATGAGATCTTTTACCTCTTTGATACGAGAATTTGGTCGGGTCGAAAAATAATAAGCCTGTTTTTCTACGTGATTGTACAGGATCCCGTCTGTGAATATTCCGAATTCTAACAATGGGAATTGATGCTTTCTCGAATTTTGGAGCGGCAACCGGTCCCAGAAGCGTACGGCATCGTAACTAACGTACCCCACTGCACCACCTAGGTATCTGAACCGATTGTCGGACACCTTGGGAACAACTTCTCGGAGCTGGACCAGTGGGTCTAAAACTTTGGTCACTTTTGTCACTCCCGAACGGTCTGATATGCTAAATTTTTTGGTGTCACACGTAATCGTTAGTTCGGGGTCAAATCCAATTATTGAAAATTCAGATAACTCTTTAGGACCTACAAGAGATTCAAAAATGAAAACTTTGTCATACCGATGGTACAATCTTTTAAAGATTCCGAACTGATCATCGATCGACTGGATTTTTTCTATATGAAGTTTATTATTTAAGAACCTGACCAAATTTTTCCGCCTTTGGCATTAACTTTCAATATTCCAAAAAATTAAAATCCTTAAATATTTCCAAGTCTTTTCATTAGAATCCTATCTTAAATCCGCCAAGTCATCTTCCCCTGTTAGAAAACCTTTGGGTGCCAACGGTTTCCTTCCCGTAAACCCCTCTTCCTTATCATGCCAGAATTTGATTTCAGTTTCTCCGAGCTTCCAGCAAAGCCAGACCTCTTCGTCAAACCTCATACAAGGAAAATCAAGCAAACCATCGTCCACGCTTTTGATCATAATTCCCATTTCCTCGAGCTGCTCTATTGATTTGTATAGACTTGATACTGCTACGTTCAACTGCTGTTTTTTTTTAATGAATCTTTCTAGCGAGGATCCTGATTCGACTGTTTTCTGTACTTCTTCCTGTAGTGCAACGACGTTGTTTTTTTGAGAAAGTATAGTGTTAAACCTTCGCTTTACCTCAGGAAGGGCTTTGTTTGCATCCTGAGGAGTGTATATCCTGAACATCCAATATGGTTTTTTAATAACGAGATAATTTATGTATTCCTTTAAGGAAGAGGCCTTATTCTTCGCCGCCTTTGCACCTTAATTTTCGCTATTTTTTGTGCGTTTTTATATGATGTAGGATTAGCATGTCTAATTCTATCGAAGTCTCCCAAACCGTGCGGGTAATTCTCCCACGTATTAGATCGACCAAATAAGTTATCTAACTTAGCCGATGCCGAAAGGGAGAACTTATTCAGGGTTAAATGCAGAGATTCGTGACTTAGTAGCGAAGAGGCGATTTCGACAATTTTTCCATAATTATGATATTGTTGCCACGTTCTGTAATTTGAGATGAATGCACGTGACCTTCCGTAGTAGGATACAAACATCAATCCTCGTTTTCCGGCCATTCCTTTTAGCGTTAGATCCACTACCAATAAACCTCAGCCCGGCTTGTTTATCTCAACTTTGGTCTGATTAACTTATCTTTACAATAAATATCCAATATTTTTAGACTCTTTCATGTTTTTGATGCCTCTGACCATTTGAAAACGACAAAAGTGTACGTTATGGTAGTGTTTATTGAATATTACAGAGTGCATGCAACTCATCAATGTTAGGAGAACCCATATAAAATTTCGCAGAAGAATTTACTACACACATACTATTTATATAAAATTAACCTTACCATGTGATTTAAATCAAGCAATGGCAGCATTTTCTAAAATTTCTGTGGTCAAATGGCTTAAATCTGTGTCGTGTTATTGTAAATGCTACTTGCTTGATTCCATCAGGCTTTTGCCTGTCAGCTTGCTCAGCAACGATCGGTTTTAATTCCAATCAGGCATATAAAACTGGGCAGTCGTATTGGCGCTTATTTTGAATAGAGCGGATTTGGAAAAAGACCACCACCCTAGCCGATCATTGAATCTCTCTCTTTCTGCATTAGAATCCTGTCTTCGGAATTCCGATCCAAAAAAACTCGTATACAACGCGGTTAAATTAAGAGACTCCAAGTTGTTGTTGACCGACATTCGTGACAATATCGTTAAATTAGATCTGGATGATTATGAGTCGATATATGTGGTCGGAGCGGGTAAGGCCGCAGCAAGAATGTCAGACGCAGTTTCGACGATTTTAAAGAAAAGACTTTCTGGCGGCGCAATCAATGTTCCCCATGACATGGTTAAAAACAAAATTGGTAGTGTTCTAAAAACCCGACAAATAAAGGTGACTGAGGCAGGTCATCCTTTACCTGACGATGCAGGTGTTCAAGGCACAATAAAAATTGTTGAATTAGTAAGAAAAGCTACTGAACGTGACTTGATATTTTGTTTGGTTTCCGGTGGAGGCTCCGCGCTATTGCCACTTCCTCGCAAGGGTATCTCGCTTCAAGATAAGCAGAAAATTACGAACGCTCTGTTATCTTTAGGCGCGACCATTAATGAGGTCAACATAATCCGCAAACATCTGTCGCTTGTTAAAGGAGGCCGACTCGTTCGATATGTCCAGGCCGGTTGTACAGTGCTCACATTGATCTTGTCCGATGTCATAGGCGACGAACTCGATATTATTGCTTCAGGACCAACGGTACCTGATAGGTCGACATTTCAAGACGCCGCCGAGATCTTGAAAAAATATCGTTTATGGCAGAAACCCTTTAGCTCAGCTAGACGACTGATAATGAGGGGCATTAATGGCGAAATCGAAGATACACCAAAAGAGGGCGATCCCATATTTGAGAAGGTACATAACCTATTAATCGGCAACAACTCACTGCTTTGCGAGTACGCAGCTAAATATCTTGGAAAACATATAGGCACGGTAATGAACTTAGGCTCTTCCTTTGCTGGCGAAGCACGAGAATTCGGCTATTATCTTGCAGACTTGGGTAAAGATGCGATCCGGTCACCTGAATCAGTTGCACTTGTTATGGGAGGGGAGACCACGGTTAAACTTAATCGTTTTAAAAGAAATGGATTAGGAGGTCGTAATCAAGAAGCTGTACTCTCAGCCGCTCTAAAGTCTAGATTTCCCCCTAAAGCTGATATCGCCATTTTGTGTTTGGGCACCGATGGGGTAGACGGGAACTCAAAAGCTGCCGGTGCCATTTTAACCCCCGAAACCATGTCTCGAATCAAAGCGAGCGGCGTAAAAGTCAAAGAATATTTGAATAGGCATGATAGTTACAGGGCTTTAAGAAAATTAAGGTCTATAATCGTGACCGGCCGTACCGGCACAAATGTAAATGACATAGCAATCGTATGTAGAATATTATAATTTTCTTGTACGAACGGGTGAGTTAAAAAACTACAAAGCTCTTCAATTTGGTTCTAGCTAGCGCTGTTGTTTTGTTACCCTCAATCTGGTATCACCGCAGATGACCTCAATTAAAGACCCGTCATTCTTTTTTAGCAAGAGAGAGCCATCTAAACCCAAACCCACAACTAAGCCTTCTACCGTTTTATCTGTCTGTTGAACGGTCACCACGGCGTTTAAAATATCCAATTTATCTTTAACTTGATTTAATATAACCACCCCTCCCAGATCTTCTTTTTCTAAGTAACCATAGTAATGTTCAAGTCTCTCGAAAAGTAGTTTCAAAAAAGATGGTCTATTTACGTATTTACCCGATAGTTCATTTTTGAGAGAGGTGACACTCACATCATTCCCTTTGTAGTCAGCTATGTACGGAAGAATTTTTCGGATATTCACATTTGCGTTGATTCCGATTCCTATCACTGCATATTCAATCCTACTACCCTTGGTAGCAATATCAAGAAGAATTCCACAAACTTTCTTATGATTGATTAGAATGTCGTTGGGCCATTTTAGTTTGGACTCCAGCCCTGTCTTTCGCGCTATCGTGTCACATACTGCCAAAGCAGCTACGAATTTGAGAAGTGGACTCTTATTAGCAGGCATGTTGGGCTTTAAGATAATCGATAACCATATTCCTCCACTCGGAGAAATCCATCTGCTGTTCAATCTGCCTTTCCCCCTTTCTTGATGTTCAGCCAATATTGCTGTGCCACTTGGTGTTTCTGAATTGTTTTCAGCCAGATGAATTGCTAGTTCCTGGGTAGAGCCTAATTCCTCATAATAATAAATTTGTCTTCCAATCAATTTCGTTTTCAGTTTTTTTCTGATGCTCTCCACAATCACGCAACCAGGTACCTCTTAATTATTCTGCACGCTGATAATGGACATTAACATATCTGGACAGGAATAGGATATCAGGATAAGCTGTCATCATTTGTGAGTATAGCTATACATCCTCATATCGTATCTGCAATCAAAGTTAG
>Ga0193747_1000635_pt1 | contig 11020 bp, 14 predicted proteins | sample L1m2metaG_FD_143048 | JGI IMG/M metagenome (GOLD analysis project Ga0193747, IMG submission 143048) | Soil microbial communities from a riparian zone of the East river system, Colorado, United States - L1m2 | ecosystem: Environmental > Terrestrial > Soil > Riparian zone | place: USA: East River...
ATCGGCCAGAGCGTATTGCTGAGACGCTGCGCGAAGAGATTGCGCAGATTGTGGGTTATGAATTGGAAGACCCGCGACTGGCGATGATCACCGTGACAGAGGTGCGAGTCGCGGACGATCTGCGTGATGCCAGCGTCTACGTCACCGTTGAGGGGGACGAGCGGGAGCACGATGTCGCTCTGCGCGCGTTGCGTCACGCCGCGCCTTACGTGCGCCGGCAACTTGGTTTCGCGCTCGATTTGCGGCATACTCCCGCGCTTCACTTCGTGCGTGACACAGTCGAAGAAGAAGCTGAGCGCGTCGATGCGATACTTGAAAAGATAGGACACGGGAAGTGATTGCGAATTTCGAATTGTGGATTGCGAATTTGCGTTCGTTCTTAAATCCACAATCCGCAATCCGCAATCCGAAATCCACCAATGCTTAGCCAGGTAGTTGAACTCGTTGAAAAAAAGGATCGCTTTGCGATTACCTCTCACGTCAGACCGGACGGTGACAGCCTCGGCTCGTCTCTCGGTCTCTACTGGTTGCTGCGCGCGCTCGACAAAGACGTCGAAGTCACCATGCGCGACACCGCGCCGCATGCTTATCAACAACTTCCCGGCGCCGGTGCAATCCGCGTAACCCCCTCAGTCGATCGCCCTTACGATGCCGTTTTCGTCATTGAATGCTCCGATATAGATCGGCCCGGCTTGATCGATCTCGAAAAACAATTTGTCGTCAATATCGATCACCATTCGACGACCGCGCTGTTCGGGGCCATCAACTGGATCGATTCAACTGCTTCGGCCGTGGGCGAGATGATCTACAATCTCTGTAAAGCTACCGGCGTGCGGGTTACCAAAGAGATCGCCGAATGTGTCTACACCGCGCTACTCACCGACACGGGATCGTTTCATTACTCGAATACAACCGAGCGAACGTTCAAGATAGCTTCTGAACTCGTGCGTACCGGCGTCAAACCGGCCAAGACCGCGGAAGCAATCTTCGGCAGTTATCAATGGCCCAAGATTGAATTGTTAAGCCTGGTCCTGGCGACGGCGAAGCGTGACGAGACGGGTCATATCGCCTGGATGGAACAGAGCCTGGAGATGCAGGAACAGACTCGGGCTTCTGAAGAAGATGCCGACGGATTCGTTAACTATCCTCTGTCCGTCGGAGAAATCGAAGCGACCGCGCTTTTCAAAGAGTGTTCGCCCGGCGTTTATCGCACCAGCTTGCGCTCGAAAGGCGATGTAAACGTCGCCAAGGTTGCCGAGCAGTTCGGCGGCGGGGGACATCGCAACGCCGCGGGCTGCACCCTGCAAGGCAACCTCGAAAGCGTCGAGCGGCAAGTTGTGCCGTTGCTGCAAGACGCGATCAAGCGCGCGAACGGACTAAGAGACATTACCGAGGATGCACTGAAATAGTCACCGGCACGTTTAGCGGCGGGCTACTGCCCGCCGGAAATTGTGATAGCGCGAGATAGGCGGGCAATAGCCCGCCTCTAAACTTTCCAGGCATTTCACCGATGGCAATCGAGCGCAAATACAAATGGCGCCGTGAGGATTATCAGGAGCAGACGCGTGGCCTGCTTATCGTTCACACCGGCAACGGCAAAGGCAAGACCACTTGCGCTCTCGGCTTGATGATGCGCGCCTCGGGCCAGGGCCTGCATTGCTGCATGATCCAATTCATGAAGTCGCGCAACGATCGCTACGGCGAGCACGTGTCAGCGGAAAAGCTCGGAATCGAAGTCCACACCATGGGCGACGGCTTCACGTGGGACACCAAAAATCCGGAACAGGATCGCCAGACCGCGCGCAACACCTGGGACCTATGCGTCGAGAAACTTCGCAGCGGCGATTACGATCTGCTTGTCTTCGATGAACTGGTTTATGTCTTGAGCTATGACATGCTGCCGGTCGCAGAAGTCCTGGCAGAAATCCGCGCCGCGCGCGATCGCCAACCTTCCCTTCACATCGTCGTCACCGGACGCGACGCGCCGAAAGAATTAATCGAAGCTGCCGACCTCGTTACGGAAATGACGGAAGTGAAGCATCCGTTTCAAGCTGGGATTAGAGCGCAAAGAGGCATCGAGTTCTAACCAAGCGTCGCCGAGCGGTACGACACGCGCGAATAACCTCAAAAAAGGCATTGAATTCTGATTGATTTATTTCACTACGGAATTTTGTTGTAGTAGCATACGTGTACTATGTCGGACCATATTGAAGCGACACCGGAAACTCGCGGCGGCAAGCCCCGGATCGCAGGAACGCGAATCACGGTTGCCGACATAGTGCTGATGCATCGGCGCTTAGGACGCGCGCTGGAAGAAATAGCCGGGACTTACGATCTGCCGCTCGCAGCCGTGTATGCGGCGATGGCCTACTATTACGATCACAAAGATGAGATCGAACAGAGTCTCGATGAGGAAGAAGCTCTAGCCGAAGCGTTCAAGAAAAATAACCCATCACGTTTAAGAGAAAAGCTGCACGCGCTCTCCCATGGCTGAACGCATCCGTTTTCACCTCGATGAACATGTCGATCCTGCAATCGCTATCGCTCTTCGTCGTGCTGGCATTGACGTAACCACGACGAACGAAGCCGGCCTGCGAACGAAGGATGACGAAGACCATTTCCAATTTGCGCGAGCTGAAGGAAGGGTGATCGTAACCCGCGATCAGGATTTCCTGCGCATGTCTCGTCACGTCACTGATCACTCCGGCATCGTGTTCTACACTGCAAATCAATCGATGCGAGAAATCATCGAGGGACTTATTTTGATTTATGAAATCATGGTACCAGGTGAGTTGGCTGGAAATATCGAATATCTGTAACAGGCATAACCAAGACGGTTAATGCGAATGGGCTTTGTCTTCGGCTGCCATCACAATAATGTAAGCGGTACGCGCTCCGCCCGAATATCCCGCATAAACTAGCGGCAATGAAGGATGTTTCTGGTACGCATCCATATTGATTCCAATGTCGGCATTGGTGACGCCGGGGGCGTAGATCATGTAATGAGGCGGAAATAGAGTTTTACTGATGTTCATTGTCTTTGGATCATATTGCACGTCGCCTCTGAGCATATACGCGATGCCCGCCTTTCGCGGACTGACGAAACGGCCGTCGCTAAATCCTCGGTCGATGTCCTGCTTAATTTCGTCCGCCGTTTTTCCCTGCGCCAGCATTTCACCAACCCGAAGCATCACCGGGACGATCGTGGCGCTCCCTTCGGCGTCCCAACAAGTCGGCTTGAAATCATTATCACCGGCTTGATTCCCATCGCGATTGACCAGGCAAGTAAAGCCATTCTTTCCGCTGCGGATCTTTTCATAACCCTTCTTCCCAAAAACGTAGACCGTGGCATCAAGCCGCAAGTGTTCGGGACCTGCGCTTAAAGCGAGTTCAATCTCCTGCTGTTGCGGCATAAGGATGAGCGTCACTGCCTTTTCATTAGGCTGCGTGTCGGCTAACGCGGTCAACGTAACTGATAAAAGAAAAATTATAGACTGCCGGAATCTCATGTGCCCCTCCATTGTGAAACTCGAATGCCAACGTCAGCCGTTCACCGAGCGCGGCGATTAGCTACACCATTCGCATCCAGGATAGCCGTTCATTCTAAGGGAGCCGCCACCGCCATCAGGCGCGAGCCAAACGCTGTTCAAGTAACGATCGCTTTCCCGCACCACCGGGTAATGATCTGTTAGCTCACGGTCGTCGCCTTCTTTTGACCTGCGCCGGTCAAAACGTGAAGCAGTACTTGCCCCAGTGACTTAGTGGCGTGCGCAAATTTCTCAATCCAGGCTCATAAAAGAATGCCACGATGTATAGAAAGGAGGCCAGGAATGTAAGACCAGAGCCTACGAACTGTAAGGCTCTGCGCCAAAGGTCAAGTCGATAGGTGAAATAGGCTGCGATACCCAGATTCGTCAAACCCGACAGCAAAATAAAGATGTGTCTGGTCCGATACAGCAATCGTATCCCATCCGGGACGCCAACCATGTGGTTGTAAAACTTGTCCATGTACTGCCCCGTTAACAGGAAGACAATCAGGACAAAGATTCCAAAAATTAAATGGAGCTTCTTCAATTTGGGTTTTAATCACAAGATCGAATGAGCAACCTTCTGGCGCTGCTGCTCGAAACGTTTTCCAGCCCGGATCGTCGCTAACGAGTAAAGGACACCGCAGAGAAGTAGCATAAGAAGGTTCGCCCATATCGCCTGCTCGGCCTGCGTCTGCAATACATACATAGTAACTACTCCCGGCAGGCTGGCAAACACTAAGCCAGCGATTAATTCAGGCAGCGACCCGCCTGGTGGGGCGAAGCGGAAGAAATACATCTTCGCCGGTAGAGTGATGGACATCCAATTGCCCCAGGCCAGATAAGCGGCTGCCAACGACGCCGCTTCAACTAGTCCGAAGACTCCAACCGATATCCCGAGCCTCCAAACTGCCAGCACAATGATGGGACACACTTGAACACTCGTGATAATCACGAACGCCAGGTTCTTGCTGCGCATGATCGTCGCCCCGCTCACGGGCAGGAGGCCATAGCGATCCATTCCGGAGCGCTTATCCAGACCAAACGAATTGAACGCCAGCGGCGCATTGGGGATGAAGAGGATAACCATAGATATCCATACCGCCGACGCCGATGGAGCAGGGGAACTCGCAAGATAAAAGCAGCACAACGCGGATGCCAACAGCCCGAAATACGGATCGAGCAACCTCCGAAAATACCTAACATCTTTTGCGGCCAAGCCTCCCGCTGCTCCGGGTAATCGGAAGAGGATCGAGTCCATTCTTCTCCCTGACCCAGCCCTGGGCTCATTCACCAACATCTGCCGAAACGACCACCAAGCCGCAGCAAAAGTAAGAACGTTGAGCATCACGAGCGTGCCCATCGCCAGCGTAGGATTCTTTCCCAACGCGGCGCGAGTCACCAGGTTGGTTGGCAAGACCCGGGACCATTGCCGGAAGCGGGCGGCATCCTCGCCGCTGAGCACATAAGCAGCCGTTGCGCATATCAGAACGAGTGCTGCAAACATTATCCGTCTCCAGACCGCGATGGTGAGTAAGTGAGCCATGGCCAGACCTGTTGCGCACGACATCGGAATAAACAACAGAGCCGCAGACAGAGCTAACCAGGGTCTGGGAGCGTGCGCCAGCGGATAACAAATCGCCAAAGATCCCGCAACGGCTATCCATGAATATGGCTTGATGAATAGCGAGACAATCCTGATCCCAAACAAGTCACTGATTGATAACGGCAGGCGCCGCAAGCCACTAAAAGAAACATCGGCGCGAGAGATGCTCATTGGAAGAAATAGCCAAGCCAGGAAGATCGCGGCTAACAAAGACTGCACGAGTGTGGTATCTCCCTGAGCAATCCGGATATTGGCTGAGTGTAAAAGCCGAAGATACTTGAAAAAGATCAGGACAGTTATTATCAGGACGATACCCTGATGACCGACAGTGAGGTCTCTGGCGCGTGAGAACCGCCGCCAGTAGGCGCGCCATTGACATCGGACAATACCCGCTAACCGATCCATTCCAGTTCCTCGGCTGTCTCTCTCACCACGTGTTTGAAAAAATAATCTTCCAGGTTGTCCCCTGACTGAAGAGTCTCTTCCATGGTCTGGCTGCACACGATCTCCCCGCCAACGATGATCGCGAAACTGTGCACGAGTCGTTCGACTACTTCCAGGATGTGCGACGTCAGGAACACAGTGATTCCCTTGCCAACCATGACGAGTAGCAGGTCTTTGATATTGCGCGCCGACACCGGGTCGATACCCTCGAATGGTTCGTCCAAAAACAAAACTTCCGGATTGTGAAGCAGGGCCAAAGCCAGCGAGCATTTCTTCCTCATTCCCGAAGAAGCTTCGTCGACGTAGGTATGGCGGGCTTGCCAGAGATCAAGATAAACGAGAAGTTGCTCGGCCCGCCTCGCGGTCTCTTTACGACTCAATTCGTAGACCGGGCCAATCATCAACAAGTGTTCCCAGATTGTCAGCGACTCAAACAGCGCGAGATCCTCAGGCAGAACACCGATTCTCTTCTTAACTTCGAGAGGTGAGTTGACGACGGAACGTCCGCCAATGAAGACTTCGCCGCTGGTCGGCCGCAACATTCCGGTTAGCAGCTTGACGGTAGTGGATTTGCCCGAACCGTTGGGTCCCAGAAAACCAAACAGTGTTCCTTTCGGAATTCGCAGCTCGAGATCGCGCACGGCGACCAGATCGCCAAACGTCTTGGATAGTTTGTGCGTCTCGATCTCAAACATCGTCACTGCATTGCGAATCCAGGGGCGTGAGCTCGGAGACCTGATCAGTGAGCGGCTTCCTATAATTCACTGGAGCTTCAAGCCTGTGCCCGTCAAACAATAATCCGCCATTGGTCTCCAGTAGTTCTTCGACCAGAGCGATTACCTTTTCACTTTGACCCTTGCTGAATAGTTCCTCGAAGGAATTGGAGAAGCGCAAACATAAATCGCCGTCAGCCCGCTTCAGGATTCTGGGAATGGCTTTGCCTTTCGCAGACCAACAATTGTTCGACCGAAAATAATAATCCACCAATGCCTCGTATAACTCCGCGCCTGAAGCAAGAAGTTCATCTCTCGAACGCGGCTGTCGCACATCATCGACCAGACTCGTCAGGTTGTAGCGCAACTTCAGAACTTCTTCATCGCTCAATTCCGGCGGGCCCATCTCCAGGACCGAAGCCGCAAGTTGCTTCAGCGATTGCGACACTTCATTGGGTTCGGGAAGTTCAATACCTTCCAAAATCATTTGCGCCAGAGAGGGAACACCCGTCGGACGGTCAACCTCAAAAAGAAAGTAGTTCAATGTTTCCGGGTCATGTACGAACGCTTCAACGGGAAATCCCTGGAAATGGAATGACTCCCGATAGGCATTAGGCAGCTTGTCGAAGATGACGACTAGATCCAAATCAGAGTGTGGCGTCCCTTCGCCTCTAACAATTGAGCCGGCGAGAAAAAGTACCCTGCCGTCCGGATACCTGCTCTCAAAAATATCCTTCGCAACTCTTACCAGGTTACTTAGCAATTCCGTTTCATTCCTCGGGAGCCGAGTAAGCCACCGCACGATCGAATTCACCGGGAGCGAGGGAACATCATTCAAGTATCGATCTCAAGAACAGATTGAAGCACGCGGTGCCCAACCCGGGCGATGACAGAGTGGGTTGCAGGTTGCAAGTTGTCTCAGGCCTGACCAACTGCCCACGCGTGGCACTCGTGGAAACATGCGCGATCCATTTCCGTTACCGACAACCAATCTAGTTGATGCGTACCATTACCAGCTTGCACGTCATCGGTGAGTTCGCCCTCGAAGAACGTTGCTGCCATTTTGTAATGGCGGTCGTCATCGGCGGAATAAAAGTATTGGGTGGTTTCGCCCAGACTGCGAATGAGTCGCACGTCTCGCGCTAACTCCTCATAAACCTCGCGGACCACGGTCTCTTGAGGAGTTTCACCCGACATCGAACCGCCGCCCGGCAGAAAATACTTCTGCCCCGAACTAACCATCGCGACCTTAGCATTGCGAATGACTACGACGTAGGCCGCTTGTCTTTCGGAGTACTGAACATTCGAGTCTAGCGAGCCGAAGATTGGCCGTTCAATCATCTGACGCGTTTTCCATCCGTTCAAGATTACTGCGGCCCAATTGATTACGCCGCGCGGAATGCTGTTTGGGTAAACCGGGAAATCACTTATTTATCGCGGCACAGCATAGTAACTTCGGCGGCCTTGTACGACGTATTCCGGATGGCCGCGGACCTCGACTCGCACTGTCCTCAACGTTCCATCAATCAACTTGTTAACCGGATAATAGCCGATTATATAGCGGTGGTTGATATCTGCGAGGATGCGCCCATAGACTTCATTTGCCTGCTCCGGCGTTTCCAGGAAGGACGTCCAACCGCCGGTCAATTCAGCAACGCGAGCGGCGGCGGCTTGTCCTTGCACGAACGTATCGATAGCACGTTTGGTGCCTTTCTCTCGCAACTCTTCCAGCCCGGGTAATGAGACATGCACTGTTCGGTTACTGGTTGCTTCAGGAGGAAGCCGTTTGGCGCCGTACCACATATCTTTGGTCTTTGATTTCGCCGCCCTTTGCTTTTCTAACATACGACGCGCACGCGCTATGGTCTCTTCCTCTGAGAATCCGATCAGCTTGTCATTCGGCACAACGGTGTAAATTTTAGTTCTCGACTTTTCCACCTCAGAATAAACATCATTCATGTCATAGGCATATGTTGGGGATTGTTCGCCGGCGATGGACGGCCACTTGCTCAGTCTTCCAACCTCATCTCCGTCCGTTTGAAAGATTATTATCGGTCGCTTTTTCTTCACATCAATCAATTCTCTGAGAGTTGCCAGCAGCGCGCTGAATTGCATGCTGCGAGTGTGGTAGCCTTCCAACGTCCATCTCTCGAGAGAGTTCAACGTCTGTTTGAGTTTCTTCTTGTCCTTGGTGAAGCCGATTGCGAGCTCGACATCATCGGTGACGATCGCCATCTCATCAGTGGGCGCAAGCTGGTCGACCAGTTTCTTTGCAGCTTCAACGCTCTCGCCAAGGTAAGCTAATTCGCTGTCGCTCCTGTCAAAGATCAGCACTATTGAGCGCGGCAACCGTTGCGCGTCATCGCCGGGAGCGAAGAACGATATCTCCTGAGCGTGGTCGTCTTCGGTAATGATTAAGTCTTCCTTTCTTAGTCCGGTAATCGGTTTTGCTCCGCTCGCATCCGTAACCAAAACATCCAAAAGGACCAGCGATGTGTCCACCCTGATAATGTCTTCTGATAACTCATTTTTTGCATCATTATTTGGCTGATCTGTCGTGGTTACTTTTGGTCTTTTGAGGCTCGAACCGAATGTCGGCGGTTTCTTAGTGTCGGTTTGTGCCCAACCTTGAACTATTAAGGCGCCACAAATCACACCGATAACCAGGATTGAAAGCGGTGACGTGAACACTGGCTTGTGCTTCATATTAGTCTCATACAGACTTCTAACTCCGCCAAATGATCTTCGAGCATTTCATCGGCTTCTCACTCCGAACTCTCACCTTACCGTAACTTCGATCCGTCGGCAGATCCGGCGCTCCAAAACCTGCGCCGCCCATTACATTCGATCCTGTTCGATCGCGGTGGTGAACCATTAGGAAGTGTAAAGGGAAGACGTTTCCTTGCTGATCGACCAACTGCACCTCAGGCATTCCCAGCGTCCCATCCGGAAAGCGCAGCATTTGAGCTTGAAAGTCAGGCGTGTAATCACCTTCAAGTTCGAGAATCAGCAGGGATGCTTTGCCCGCCGGCTTCAATGCAGGAGCCGGTGTGATTTCCAGCCACTGCGTCGTTATTGCCGTCGAGCCCGCAACATCGCGATCGGTTAACGTCGGTAGCGGTCCCATTCTTCGGTAAAGCAGTAAGGACACCACCACCACAACGCACAGTACGAAAATGACAAGTAATGCTTTTTGAATGGTCCTCATCTTCTTATCCGCCCCGCTAAAACATTAAGGAATCCTTCCTGTCTACAAATATTTCGTGCCTAACGGCACTCAAGAAAGACTCCCCTTCGCTTCAATTGTTTCCAACGCCTTCCTCTCTCTGACTTTTTAGGCAAAGCTTTGAGAAACAGCTACTCGCTCGCCATCCAACGCTTTGTAAGCGCGTCTCATTCTGCGGCTGCCACGTCCAGGAATCGCGCTGGTGGAAACCATTCAGCGAACAGGACCACAATTGCCATTAAACCGAGAATGCTCAACGCTCCGGCAACATAACTACTCACAGGCTCGACAAAGTTGACCTTAACCTGGGTTGTCGTTTGGGGAATGCTGACCAGGAGAGCGCCATCACTCGCCGGCGTGGTTGTTAATTGCTTTCCCTCGGATGTCGCTTTCCAATACGGATAGTAGAGTATTCTAAGACGTGCTTCGATTGGAACTCCTGCATCGACCTGGAATTCTTTCTGCTTCATGGACCATTCAGTCACGTGGACCTCGCGGCCCGATGTCTCCACCGGTTGATCCATGGTCCGGGGCTTTTCTGAAACCCACACGGGAAGAAAATCTTTATTAGTCTCGGACCCTTGAAGAGAAGCGACCATCTGGTTAAAGGCGGAGTGGTTCATGAAAGTTGCTCCTCTGATTACTTGCAGGATCGTAAAACTGAGCGCGATTACTGTGACTCCTAACAACACTAAAGAGAGCGGGCGCAAACGCGTACGCCACATTTGAATTACTTCGGGCAAGCTGATCGCCACCAGTATCGCGAGAGATGCCGCGCATCCCAAATTGGTTTACTCAAAGAGGTCGCCATCAAAAACGTCAGTAACGCGCCCAGCGCCGGAGCCAGAGCTAGACGTCTGCGCCGCAAGCAGAGAACCAGCGCAGGCGTGGCCATCAGCAACGTAGCAGTGGTAATTATTGGTATCCAATAATCTCCCATCGGGTTAGGGGAATGACGAAAGATAAAGTTCTTCTGGTAATCGAACCACTCAGCTTGACCGCTTCCGCTCGGACTTTTCCACTTCAATTCAAATAACATCGGCAGCCAATAGCAACAACTAAGAGCCAGGCCGCTCGCAATGCCCGCAGCGAGTTGATAGAGCGAGCGCTTACTAAACGTTTGAGCGAGTCTGATGCAGGCGTAGAGACCAATTGCAACCGAACCTAGCAACGCCAAAGGCAGGTGAAGAAGGATCAGCATCCCGTAACTAATGCCAAGCCCTCCGGCATCGCGCCAACGTCGATGGGCGATGATTCGCTCGGTAAAAGCAAAAACAAATGGCAACGCACTGGCGGCGGCATACTGAGGATACATACCTTCCTGATACATCTCATTGGCATGGAAAGGCGACAGCATATAAATCAATGCTGCCATCACTGCATAAGATCGATCGGTCAGCGCGCTGGCCCACAAGTACATACCGGCGCTCCCGGACACTGTAAGCAGTGAGAACGTCGCCAAAGTGGCAAGGTACCAATCCCTGGTTAATAGTCGAAAGAAAGA
>Ga0193747_1000636_pt1 | contig 11018 bp, 10 predicted proteins | sample L1m2metaG_FD_143048 | JGI IMG/M metagenome (GOLD analysis project Ga0193747, IMG submission 143048) | Soil microbial communities from a riparian zone of the East river system, Colorado, United States - L1m2 | ecosystem: Environmental > Terrestrial > Soil > Riparian zone | place: USA: East River...
AGCATACTGGATTTCAATTTGAGCGGGGTGCCAATCTGTCGGCAAAGTCAGCCAGTTAATAATCGTTGTCAAGATATTTAAAGTCAGTCTTGATATTCTCGAACCTCGAAAATTTTTATTATATATATGCTGAATGAAAAAAAAGAATTATGATTTTTTTGGACGGATAAATGTTTAAAAGTGAGATGTTTTTTATTTGACTCGTTGCCCGTATTTCTGGATGTCCATAAGGTCCCTTTCACAGAAGAGCATTTAAAGGAGCTTTGTAATGCTCCTGCAGATGAGTTCGGCGTCAGTCATGTAAATTTATTGTATAATAAGGAGGCAAATGTTTGCTTTTGCATACTGGATGCCCCTGATGTCGCAGCTGTTGAAAATCATCATAATAAAGCTGGAGTAAAATGTGAATGGATTACGGAAGTAAACCTGGCTAGAGCTGTGCCCTCTGATAAATCTTGAACCTCATAAGATCAACTCGATCTGACATCGGAAACGCTAGGATCCATAACGAATACTTTTTCTAGCTGGATAATGCCTACAGGATACAGACAGACAGACATACATACGTACAGACTAAAACAGAATTCGTTGTATTAGCAAAGTCAAGACTTAGGCACGACTGTAGATAAGTAGAAGCGATAAAAGTCAACATACGTAGTTAGAGGGGGTTATCGTCTCTAGACATTAAATCTTTCTTCAGAGAATGCAATATATGTAACTCTATATTATAAAATGTGATCTTTTTTGGCGAATAACAGTTTTCCGATGAGGGAATGGCATGTAGAACACATGGAAAAGACAATAGTAAAGTTTGTATCAGGATTATCAGAGAACGCATCTAGCTGGCAACGAAGACAGCATAAGCGATACGGGACAATAACACACTGTTGCAGACAAATAAACTATGATGTGAAGCATGGCGTAACGAATGAAGAAGTTCTCTCATTTTTACAAAAAATTCGACTTGACTCGTCATATTCCAGTACTCAAAATATTGTAGGCTCTATTGGAAGATTAGATGAACTCGAGAAACACTATATACCAGCCAACGAAAATGTTACTTCTATTAGGGGTACCTTTTAGATCAGACAACATCACAAATTTATTTACGTCTGGCTCCCGTACTATTCAGGATGTAAATTATGATTAATTATTAAGTAAAATCTTCGTAGTATAATATTTAGATAATTCTATGGCGACCCTCAATAAAGGATAGTGCTGTTGGCAGATACGACCGAAACCCCTAATTTTCATGTGACACCATAAGTACGTTAGGTATTTTACAAACTTTGACGAATTAATACGAGCTATTTCGTCTATTTTGTTCTGTGTCTGTAATACACATATCCATTTCCCTTTTGTCCTAAAACATCCGTGCCTTATTCCTATACTATCAATTAGCCCGACTACCGCTCCTACTTCTATATTTCACTTTCCATATAGAGTCAAATCAACTGTTTATGAGAAGCCCAACCTAGTACTGAAGTAGTGAAGTCTGTGTCAATTTCTATTATATGATGCTATTTTGTTGTTTTATCGATTCTGACCATCTCAATGAACAAACAATATATACTTTAGACAATCTATCTGGTCCAATTGGAAGTAATGAAATCACGGATCCACTACTCTGCGGTAAACAGATAAAACATGGACTGTAACAATATAAATAACAATGAATATTGAGTCCGATCTACTTCTCAGGTGTTTAAAGTGTGAACATCAAAAGGTTGATCACGATAGAACTGCCACGAGTAACAAGATGAAATGTTTAATTTATAAATGTCAATGTAAGGCCTTTGTTCCTGATAGGAAGTACTATAGATCAACTAAAAAGTAAATCAAAAATTCATTTGCAAAGAACAAGATAAAAGAAATCAGCAGCCCATTATCTTAACCAATTCGGTAGTTGTAACAGATATTATCCCTATTTTCAGTCATAAAATTAGAATCATGCACCATATATTTGCACGTCTTCCTGATGACAAGATCACGTAGCCAGAAGCCTAGATCGATAACTATGTTGCGGAACTTTGAAGATCAAACGCATCTACCGAAAACCCATTTTGTTCCAATTCTACTTTTAAGGCAAGAACACAATATCGTCACACTTTATTGCACGCTAAAATGTTTGGTAATGAATGCAACTGATATATTAGATTGCAGCGATGACTATAGTATGGCATTACCTAAGACATGTTCATTTAGAGATAAAGACATTGATTGTCTGTTGCCTCCGTCATATATTGTCTCAGTAGGAGATAATAGTGAAGAGTACATGATTGCTGTGGTCTGCCAAGATCACAGAGACCAAATGGAAAAGCGATTAAAGGCTATGCAGTCAGCAAGAAAAATTCCACAAGGTAAGGCAAAATTCCAGATCATAAAACTGGTAGTTACAGATTGTATCCGTGAAACCGGCGATAACTCTTGTACTCCCTAAATCGACGTAGGCATTGTCGCCGAGAGTTTTGCCTGCTGATTGATCAAAGAGATACAGAAAATCCTGTTGCAAACGCCGCCATAATGATGATAATAAATTGTGATATTGCCTGCATGGCACTACTTGAACCTAGCGTCTCGTAAGTTTCTAAATCGGAGACAAACAGCGGTCTTGGAGATTAGGAGCAAACGAGAGGGATTGAAACGGAAAAATGAGGGTATTCTCAGGATTGAATATAGTGACACGTTTGGCAGGTATTGTATGTTTCTCCGTCTACATGACTAAAGTGTGTGTTACATGACAGGCAAGTATGATGCATGTCATCGAATCCGTCACTGGCAACAAACCTAAAGCTTTCCAGATGTTGATTCTTACATTTGATACATCGGCAACCGCATAAAGCCATGCTAATTTTTAGTCGTTAGACATTGCCTAATATAAAATATGATTGATACTACCGTATTAGCCTGCAGATATCTCATTTAGTATTTACTATTGGTTTAAATTAGATTTTCCTGAAATTATGTCTATATTGCATACACCTGCACGAATAGGAGAAAAAGCTCCTAATCTGGCTGTTGCCGAATGGGTACAAGGACGATCTACCAATATAGACAAAGAAATGGGAAATGTGGTCCTTGTTGAAGTATTCCAAGTTAATTGTCCAGGCTGTTTCACAAATGGCATTCCGCAAGCAATTGACCTGCATATTAAATATTATCATGACGGTCTACGGGTTTTAGGAGTGGCCACAGCTTTCGAAGACTTTGACAAGAATACATTAGATAACCTCAAGCTTCTGCTAACTTCCGGTGAAGTAATTGGAGAAACGAGGAAGGTTTTATCAGAGTATGGGCGCTTGCGACCAGGGAATAAGCTAAGCTACAAAATTCCATTCCCGATAGGAATGGACACGTTGTTGAAGTTTGGCCCATTGACTGATGACAAAGTCATGGATTTCATTGAAGCTAATTTTCCAGATTTCAGATCCTATATCGAAAAGGAAAGGGAGTCAATGTACGAGCAGGTAAAACAGTATCTAAAACTAAAACAATTTTCAGCAAGGACTTTTGAAGAGTATGGCCTACGTGGGACACCGTCAGCTATCCTAATTGATAAGAAAAGTGTATTGCGACAGACCACTTTTGGTCCAAATGGTTTTCTTGAAGGCGCAGTTAAGCAATTGTTAAACGAGTGATTAATAGCATGACCATATACGTTTACGAGTTAGGCTGATTATTCTTCTACGACCATCCCTATTTGTTAGTAGCTCTAGCCCGCTTTTAGCGATCCATAATTTTCCTTTCCTAGAAAATTCGTCATGGTTTGTGAGAATTTGTGTGAAAGATTCTGGGAATCGTTGGTAAGGATAGATATGCTGCAGGCGAGAAATATTGTAGCTGATATGAAGTATACTCCTATTACGACGAGAGTATACCAATCATCATAATTAAACACGATATTCTTCCAGAAATCGAAGAGTAAATCAGTTTCATGCAGGTTCTGGCTCATGAATAGGCTATCTTTGGTAATCAAATTCAAAAAAGGAAGAAAGAATAAGTGACTGTCTTTGCTATAGGTATCACAAAATTTCAGGTCAGCTTTGGTGGATTGTTGATATGAACAAAAAGAGTATCTTAGATATTATTAATCATTTTTTATGATGATGGATGGTAGATGCCGATGTTGGTAGTATTAATGTGCCTGTTCCTGTTACCACGCTTTTACCATGTTTATGATGGTGGATGCTAGATGTCGGACTAGTGCCTGTTCCCATCGCACCACTGTTGCTTGTGCTGCCACCGCCACTGCTACCACTTCCACCTAAGGCTTGATAATAACAATCGTCTACTTTGTTTATAGATGGCGGGTCCTGACGTGTTTTGGATATACAATTATAGAATTTGTTAATTTCTTTATCAAGGTTAGAATTACCAGTATTTACTTGTTCTTGTACTACTGACCCCCCTCCTTTGTTTGAAGCCATGGCTGGGGTGGTGAGGGCTGTACTAGTTGTTAAGAGAGATAATGTGACGACGGCAGCTATGAAAAGAAGTGCTCTATTTGAATACATTGTTATTCTGATAATCCACCTCTTGCTTATAGGATTTGAGAATGCAACTTCGGGTTTCTAAATACTGAATAATTATCTGGTTATTATGTCGAGAATAATTAATTATCTTAATGCTCTTGTGTTTATAGTCGCAAGAATAACCGACTTTATTATAGATGGGCTCTACTTTGTTTTGTGCGTTGACCACAGATAGTTTGTGTTCTGCCTCCTTGTAGGCAGACTGATAACCTAACAACAACCACCAATTCAAATTCCCTGGTAGAGAATACTTCGACATCCTATAGCCGAGTTCTTATCCCATGAATATTTCTGTGTTGAATTCGTCCCGCATGACGAAATGTCAATTACCTTCTGATACAACTTAAAGTTTCATCCAAATGAAAATCATACAGTAGAAACCTAATCTTCCTTATGAGCGCGCTAATTGAGCCTTTTCGATCGAATCTTAACAAAAGTTAATGAGACAAGTATCATCAACGAAGAATCTGGTTTAAATTGACTCAAAAATGACCGATTATTTGACTTATTGAGCGTGAAATAGTAACAACAACAAGAAGCATGCTAAAGTGACTTTGTGATGCGGAATCGAATGAAAAAGCCGTTTGCCACTTTTCTACTTTGGCGGAGGTAATTTCTCTGTAGACACGGTCCCCTTAGGATTGCCTGCATCGTCTGTAATTCTGCTTAATCGTCTACACAGTATTTTGAAGGAATCCAAGACATCCACTTCAATTATTCCTGGTAGATGCTCAATATTAGGGACGTAATTGCTTATGATATAAAGGCCTTGTATTCTGACTTCTATTTTGATATCACTACTTTTCAAATCATCAGAATCTGACCTGTTTATAACCTGTAATGAGTTTGAAAAACGTTTATGTTGATCTTCCAAAGGATATTTTCCAACATGGATTGAATCTTCAATCATTTGGCATAGTTGTGAAATCTTCACAGCTATTCAATTTGCCAATTCTAAACTTTAATCTTTCGTTAAGCTCATCGTTGATGCTGCGTGTTTCTTTATTTCTCGCCTAACATTTCTGCATGGCTTTATTTTGAATATAGCCATTGACAAAAGAAACCTTGAAGATCATATATTGTTGATATTCTATAATGGATAATCTTTTGGTGGATGATGCGATATAAAGATACAAGAACTGGCTCATGTAAGGGATTGATTGGAAACCTCGATAGCAGATATTGCCAATCGAGCCGTTTTCTACCACATGACGCTATGGCTACTATGACGGCTGCAAACCCAGCTAATATGAATCCATTAATTGCAGGGCTTGTAGAAGTAGTGGTAAAGTTATGAAAAGCATGTTGGAAGATGGCAATGCCGTAGTATACTGGTTGTAATTGAGTTATAGTTGCTGTGACCTGATCGCCCCATATAGCTGGGCCGAAAGCACCACTTATGAAAAAGACTGGAATAGATAGACCTATGCTAAGTGGGATGACAGCTTGGCGACGACGGACTAGAGTACCTATAAGTGATCCCAAGGCAACGAATGTTATCATGAGTAACAAGACGAAAGCAAATAACTCATCCCAATGATCTGGCCAGACACCAATAAGAAATACAATCACTATTATCATAACCGCAACCGAAAGGGAATTGAGTAGAAGAGCACCAAGAATTTTACCAATTTGAATGGCCCAAAGGCTAGCCGGTGCTAGCATCAGTTCCTTTACTGTCCCTTTCTCGTATTCCCTGGCGGCGTTTGATCCTGCTTGAAGTAGTCCACCGAGCATGACACTGACAACCATAAGGCTGACAACTAAATATTGGACATAGCCTGTGTCATGAGAATAACTATCGACTTCATGAGCTCTAATTACTACTTGATTAGGAAAAGCATTGGCATAAAATGAGGTTATTGCCAATGGCACAGCTCTGCGTATATCGTTTGTAAAATCTACTTCAAGGTTATTGAGAACAACTCGTAACTGTGCCTGTTTGCCTTGACGTAACAACGAGTCAAAGCTACCAGGGACAGTTATGATTGCTACAATCTGGCCTTTTTTCATCAGGTTCTGCGCATCGGCATTTGTGGTTTGTTGGATGATAAAAGAATGAGAGTGCTCCATTGCCGAGAGAATTTGTTGGGCATATGGACCTTTGTCTTCGAGAACTATAGCGGTCGGAGCTTGACCACCAGTCAGAGCAAACAAAAGAAAAAGCAGAAGGAAGTTAATAGGAATAATAATACTTGTTACCATAAAAGCTCGTTCAGTTAAGGAGCTTCGTATATCCTTTATCGCCATTACCCAGATAACAAGGAGAGAACGATATGCCGGATAGATGTTCAATATGTTCATCTCTTACTCGCCTCTAATCTCTTAAGCCACTCCCAGTAAAACTCAAGAATATTTCTTCCAGATTTGGTTCCCTCTGCGAGATTTTCTTGATGTTTATCTCCTGGGTTACAAGTGTAATAACCTGTCCGGTTAAAGTAAGTTCATCTCCGCTCATAGTTACCTCGAGTATTTTGTCCTTTTGAATCACTTCGCTTACACCAGGCAGGATACTAATCTTTTCCGAAAGCTGTGGCGAAACGGATGATGCCGTTTCTATCTCCATGACAGTATCACCATATTTTCGTTTCAAGTTGATTGGGGTGTCTAAGGCAACTAACTTGCCATGATCGATAATAGCGATTCTATCACATAATGCGTTAGCCTCTTCCAAATAGTTCGTTGTTAGGAGAACAGTCTTGCCTTCCTTCTTCTTGAGATCAAGGATATAGTTCCAAATAGCTCTACGGCTCTGAACATCTACTCCCAATGTTGGCTCATCAAGGTACAGAAGCAAAGGATCATGAAGAAGTGCTCGCGCAAGGGCTAGTCTACGCTTCATACCCCCGGAAAAAGAACTAACACGACTATTACGGCGCTCATATAGCTGTACCAGGTTGAGCATGTCCGTTATCTTCCTATCACGCTCAGACCTATGCACACCATACAGCGTCGTATGGATAGACAAATTTGTCCAGGCATCGAGTTCTTCATACAGGGCAGTTTCCTGCGGCACTGAACCGAGAGCGGCGTATACAACTCTAGCATCGTGTATAATGTTGTGTCCAAGTACTTTTGCCTCACCAGAAAAGGCTTTGACAATCCACTAATCATGTTGATGATTGTAGTTTTTCCAGAACCATTGGGTCCTAAAAGACCGAAAATCTCCCCGCTCCTCACTGTAAGCGAAAATCCATCCACAGCTGTAAAGTCTCCAAATCGCTTTGTCAACCTGTTCAGTTCAATTGCTGGGCTAGTATTTTCTGTGTACTTCATAGAATGTTGTGCCCTAACATGTTTGTCCGTCGTAGTAAGGCAGGACCAGCTAGACCTAGTTGCCTCGTAAAGCTAAGGTCATCACGAATTGCTTTGTGTTCTGTTCTGTTCTGTTACCATCTTCAACTCGATATATGTGGATTGCATCGTAGGATATGCTACATCCAGATGGAGGAATAACAAAAAAGTTTCCTTTATGTTTGACACTTGCACTTATTATCGAAGCAACTTTATCATTTGCAGCAATTATCTCTTGTATATCATAGTGAAGACCAGCAAATGTACTTCGTAGAGACTGGATAGCATCTATAGATCCATCTGGACTTCTAATCTTTGATCTATATGAATATGAATACCCTTGAGATGCAAGGCCGACACAATAGGGCCTTGTAAGTTTAGATTCTGATCTTGCAATAGAATTTCTGAGAGCTGGGTCGGAGGCCTCACTGACTCCAACTATATTGACCAATGTAAATAATATGTGGCATGCTATGCAGCCGTTTTCCTTGACTCTAGTGGGCGTCATGAGTACAGCGTTAATTTCTTGCTCAATTAGCTTCTTGGTCACATCATGTCTGTCATTTGTTGCCATAAAATCAATCAATATTAAAGAACAGACAGGATATCTATATACCTAGTTTTAGAAATTATACGTCACATATTCATAGTCTGGAGCAGTACAATGGCATATCGTGACTTGCATGATCGGGCTATTTCCTGTGTCCTGTTCTGGGCCTTCATAATAGCTTAAGAGAATTAATTACTCCCCTGCGTGCGGTAGGTACAAAAAATATTCTGGCTCATTTAAATACAACCTTTTTCATATGCGAACCACATTTGTGGCAGGTTCTTTCACTGACATTGCTACCACAGGCTAAACAAACATAGATTGGTTTTGTATTGAAGTCCGCACTACCGCTGCTACTACTGCCATAGTATCCTCCTCTTTCCACATTAAACCCTTTTCTTTGAATGTAAAGGATCACCCCTACAAACATGAACACATTTAGCATAAAGCCTATTACGAAACCAAGGAAATACGTCGCCAACATACTTGCTCCCATAATAGCAAAAGCAAACAATAACCCACGTTTAACTAATTGACTGTTCTGCATGCTTATCCAACGTATATAGCAAGTTATAGAATAAAAATGGTCGCATCATCTGGGGACAAGTCTGATAACAACTGATCGAAACGGATTATCAGCACAGCACTTTAATCTTATGACTTTTACAAGATTCCTTGTAATTTATCCCATTTTCCAATTTTACATCAAAAATGAATCTCAAATTTCGAAATACAACAGCTACCTGCCAACAACTACAACAGCTACCCGGAAGTCGAGCTATACAGGAACTACGATATACAATCGGTTCGTATCGACCGACAACCGGCGCGGAAGATGAATCAAGAATTTCCAGAAAGTAGCTAGAACCTTTTCCATCTCATTAATTTGAAAATTTTGGTATCCTCGTTTTTGACATCAATTTAAGCAGTAATCGCCTTCGACCTGAAAGATATAAGTAGGATTATCATCACAACCGTTGCGCGAAGTGTATTATGTGTCTCTCGTCATTAGTAATGCAATCGCAAGATGAAATCACGATATCATAAGTCGGTACTTCGATTGATGACTAGTCCAGTGTTTTCTTGAATTTTAAGTACAGTAGATAAAACTAAGAAATTATTCACATCCTAGTGATAACGTATTCTGGCCTTTATTTAGTCATGTAGAACATAAACCAATTCTTACGACAGACTGTAAACCAAAGTTTGAATTTGAGGTAAAAGCTGATAAGAGCCTTTCGACGCTTCCGCCTAGTAGATACAGAGACCGTGACCCTGAATTTCGATACAAGAATTTTGGAATTGATAAATTATTCATCTCAGATGAACTATACGATAAGCTAATAGAAACATTAAGCGAGTGCCTAGAGACTAATCGCAAGGAACAAAAGAAGCCCTATGATAATACAAGTACAACACAGCAGACTGAACTAAATGATAAAGAGATTGAGCTGATAGAAATAATTGAAAAAGAAGATGAACAGAGAGAATTCGACGAAAAGGTCCACATATAGTCACATCACTCTGATATCCGTTCTAAATTAAACGAGACCTTAAGGTTGAGTTTAGATATGGGTAATCAAAAACATAATTTACTAAACTAATTAAAAGCAAATCTTTCGAGTACCTTTAATGATCTTAAACCTACCGTGTGCCGCAAAGAAAGTAAGGATGAATTGATCAGAATTCTACTTTACTACGACTGAACCACGCATCCAGGGATGTACCTCGCAAAAGTAATTGAATGTGCCTGTCTTCTGAAATGTAACCGTAAATGCATTTGAAGATCCTGGAAGGAACTGTTGTCCTTTTGGAATTAACCAGCCAGAATTAACATATTTTTCGCTACCAATCATACTGTATTCTGCATTTGGTGGTGGCAAGTGTTTCACATTTCCTTGTGAATCAATTACTGTTGGAATATAAGACCTAGCGTTCAGTGCTATTACAACATTACTCGGGCCTGGTGCTTTAACTGGCTCATTATTTGAACCAGGAGGGATAGATGAAAATTGGGTAAAGCTTGGAACAGCAAAAGGTGAAACAATATCTGTTGCAGTTTTGTTATCTAGTACAAACGTAACAGTATGTGGTTCTCCTACTGTTGATGGATTATCCCATGTTACACTTTGGCCTATATTAATTTGAACTTGCTGTGGCACAAATGCAGTTAAGGGCGAAGTATTGTTTCCACCTCCAGCATGTACCATGACTTTTGAATTCTGTATGGCATTTACTGGATTAACATACGACATAGGTGTTGCTGCTGTAAGCGTTGCTACTACAATTAGAGTAACAATGACTAATGCGTTATTTTGATTCATTTATAGATCAGCGTATACCTAACAATAAATAAGTTATGGTGTAATGGCCAAATATCATTGCAGTTAATGCAGCTCCGATACCAGAATCGTTGTGATTGTAGCGAGGGTCATAAATTTGGTATTGACTTGCAAGTATATGCCTGGTATTAAGGTTACCGCAATTTAATGGACTAATGGAAGATATCAAAGACAAAAATAAGCGAAATAATGTATAATCTCTCTCTTTTCGTTGCGTATTTTCTAACTACTCTTTCTATTCGTTGTATTACTTGGTTCATATTCGAAGTAGTTGTTAGAATTATTTCTATTCCAGCTTCC
>Ga0193747_1000637_pt1 | contig 10977 bp, 11 predicted proteins | sample L1m2metaG_FD_143048 | JGI IMG/M metagenome (GOLD analysis project Ga0193747, IMG submission 143048) | Soil microbial communities from a riparian zone of the East river system, Colorado, United States - L1m2 | ecosystem: Environmental > Terrestrial > Soil > Riparian zone | place: USA: East River...
CAAAGTAATCGTCGCCGATCACCTTGAATTCAGTCCTGTGAGTGCCGCGCACGTTTCCATATGTGATCTCCTGCGCCTGGACGTGTTCGTGCAATTTCTCCTGGCGATATTCCAGACGCACGGTGACATCCGAGGGGCGTTTGGTCCGCCAAAAAAAATCGAAGTAATTACCGAAACGCTGCCGTTGATCGACTCCGGTGACTGCGCCGTAAAGACGGTATTGCCTCTCAAAAACGATAGGCGCATCCTGAAGCGTAGAAGTTTTCTGGTTCGGCGTATTTGATTTCCCGCCAACCTTGTTCGACGAATCGTGGGCCCTCTCATTCGGCTTTAGCCCTCCTTTCTCACTCATGAAGAAGAGGCTGGTTTTTCGAAACTCGAAATTTGAGTCCAATGCCACCGGCAGCACCGTGACTTTCTGGATGACTTTGGGTTCCTCCTGTGCGCCCTTCCCCTGAGCGGAAACAACCAAGAAAGTCAAAATTAGAAGTGCGGCGCCAAATCTCATCTCCGTAATAAAGCGGGTCCTTGAGGCAGGTGTCAACGCAGAACCCACGGTGCTCATCGACGTCAGCTGTGCTATGGAACTGACGCAAATTGCGAAGTAATTTTCTGCGTGATCAAAGTTCGCTACGAGCGCGGTGTTTACTTGCCGCAACAGGATTTCTGGCTGGACCCATGGGACGCAAAACGTTTCGCGTTCGTTTCCCATGCGCACAGTGACCACATCGCGCCGCACCAGGAGGTGATCGTTTCCGAGCGCACAGCACGCCTGATTCGGGTCCGTTTACCGGGCTCGCGCATGGAGCATCCACTGCCATTTGGGGAAAGACGATCTATTCGCGGCGTCGATCTGATGTTACTACCTGCCGGGCATATCTTTGGTTCAGCGCAGTGCCTTGTTTTCGCTGGTGAGCAGACGCTGCTCTACACTGGCGATTTGAAGCTGCGTCCTGGCAGGTCCGCCGAGCAGGCAGAGTGGCGTCATGCTGACACCCTTGTGATGGAAACAACCTTCGGCGTGCCGCGCTATCGGTTCCCGCCCACCAAAGAAGTGATCGACCAAATGGTCGCGTTCTGCGGCGAAACGATTGACGCAGGTGAGGTGCCGGTGCTGCTGGGCTACTCGTTAGGCAAGGCACAGGAAATCCTCTGTGCACTCGATGGGGTCGGTTTGACCCCCATGCTTCATGGCTCGGTTTATCAAATGACGCGCATCTACGAACAGCTCGGGCAATCGTTTTGCAAATACGCGCGATACAATCGGAACGACGTCGCCGGCAAAGTGTTGATCTGTCCGCCGAGCGCGAACCGCTCGCCCATGCTGGAGAAGATTCCGCGCAAACGTGTAGCGCTGATCAGTGGATGGGCCGTCGATCCTCAAGCGGTGTATCGCTACCAGGTCGATGCAGCATTTCCTTTATCGGATCACGCGGATTACGACGATTTGCTTCGGTACGTCGAATTGGTGCAGCCGAGCCGAGTCTTGACGCTCCATGGTTTCGCCGCAGCTTTTGCCTCCGATCTTCGCGCGCGCGGCGTCGAGGCGTGGGCGCTGACTGAAGAAAACCAGATGGAACTGCACTTTGGACGGAGGGAGATCGCACTGCAAACCCTGCCGGAAAATTCCGCCGCAGCGCGGCCTCCCTGCGAGTCTACGCAGCAATCTGAATTTCTGGATTTCGCAAATGTCGGTGAAGACATCAGTGCGACTCCGGCAAAACTGGAGAAGATTCGGTTGCTGTCCAATTACCTGCGCGGCCTAACAAGTGAGCAGCTTCCGATTGCGAGTACGTACTTCACCGGAAGAGCATTTGCCCAAAGCGATCCGCGCATATTGCAGGTTGGATGGGCTGTAATCTTCCGCGCGCTGCAGGACGCGACCAAAATCGGCGATTCGGAGTTTCATGGAATCGCCAGCAGACATGGCGACCCTGGCAAGAGTGCGTTTGAAGTTCTCGATGGCCGAACGGCGCCGCAACCATTCACCATTCTCGAATCGGCCGAGTTGTTCCAAAATCTTCAGAGAGCGCGCGGCCCGATCGCCAAAGCAAAGCTGCTGCGAGAGCGATTTTCGATTTTATCCGCGCGCGAAGGCGAGTACCTGGTCAAGATTTTGACTGGCGACCTGCGCATCGGCTTGCGCGAAGGTCTGGTGGAGGAAGCCATCGCTCGGGCATTTGATGTTTCACTCGAAGAAGTGAAACAGGCCAACATGTTGTTAGGCGACATCGGCCGGACGGCGCTGCTAGCCTCACGAAAAGAGCTGCACAGTGCCGAGCTATCAATGTTTCGTCCTATTAAATGCATGCTCGCCACTCCTGAACCCAGCGCGGATGCCGTCTGGAACCGCTTTATTGAAGTGGCCGACCGCGACAAGTCCGGATCCTCAATCCCAGGGATGGTGTACGTTGAAGACAAATTCGACGGGATTCGTGCACAGCTTCATCGCAGCAGAGACAGGGTCGAGATTTTCTCGCGCGATTTGAGACGAATTACCGGACAATTTCCGGAGCTGGTCGAACAAGCCAGAAGGCTTGATCAGGACCTGATTGCTGACGGCGAAATCATCGCTTTTGACGAAGGGCGGCGACTGACCTTCTTCGATCTGCAGAAGCGGCTTGGGCGCAAGCACGACACCGCTGATCTGTTTGCCGCAGCGGCAGCGGATGTCCCGGTCGCCTTTGTGATTTTTGATCTTCTCTGGATGAACGGATGCTCCCTATTGAAAACTCCGCTTCGCGAGCGGCGCGAACAACTCGGCACGCTCATATTGCCGCCCCAATTTCAGCGGGCAACCGTAACGCCAGCGCGTTCTGCGACGGAGATTGAGCAAATTTTCCAGGATGCGCGCAAGCGTTTGAATGAAGGTTTGATGATCAAAGACGCCGAAAGCCTTTACCTGCCCGGCACTCGCGGAATGTTTTGGTTCAAACTGAAACGGGAATTAGCAACGCTGGATGTGGTTGTTGTCGCGGCGGAGCTCGGCCACGGGAAACGGAACAACGTGCTAAGCGACTATACGTTCGCAGTGCGCGACGAAACCACTGGCGAACTCTTGCCAATCGGCAAAGCCTACAGCGGATTGACCGATGTAGAGATTGCAGAGTTAACGGAGCATTTTAAACAAAACACAATAGCCGACCACGGCCGCTACCGCAGAGTGAACCCGAATGTCGTGCTCGAGGTGGCTTTCAATTCAATCCAGCCTAGCACTCGCCACGCCAGTGGACTTGCATTGCGTTTCCCGAGAATTAAGGCGATTCGACGCGACAAGAACGTCGATTCCATCGACACCCTTCAGTACGCGCGCGAGCTTGCGATGCAGTCGACAAATTTACCGAACTCTTTCGGAAAGAACGCCTAACTAGGTCTTGGCCTAACAAGTCCTATACAGTTTTGCACAGTGTTGCATAGTGTTACTACGCTAGGTAAATCGGTCAGGCGCGTGTCTCAACGTGTAGCGTAGTTTTGCAGCGTTTTGTGGCTGGATCGTGCTCCACCGTAGAAGAGTGACCGTAGTACTACGCAGCCGGTCCCCTCCAGCAATCGATTGCAATTCTGCACCCTTTTACATCAATAGATGATGACGAATATTTTTATGTTTTTAGTATAATAACTGCCACTGTAGGAGGCGAACACACAGTTACAATGCGGAAATCTTTTCAGCTAAGACGAGTATAATCAGGTGCGCTATCCTGGTTTCTACGAGGCAAAACGACCTCCCCGCTGTCTGACTTCTACGGTCTGGTTCTACGGTGACGCCCTAAAGAGTCGTCTTTCCTGGCGCGAACACTCAGGAAAGGTCAGCACGGGAGAGAAAGTAGCCGAAGGGAACTTTCTCTTTCGGTCTGTGCGCAGAGCAACGTCCTGATTTAGCCGCCGCTATCCTAACCCTCCCTCTGTCCATCACGCGCCACGGTCAAGAACAGAGACCCACCGCGGGGCTATTCTGCGCACGATCTGCGCGGTATGAGTTCAAACTCGAAACCGCCAGTGTAACCCCGCGGAACTACATGCAATTTTTCCGCATTGAATCGCCCTGGGATTTTCATGCTTGACCCTTCGCCTGAGTTTCGATTTAAACGAATCGGGACTGCCCCTTGTGGAGGGGGCAGCTCATAAGCAGAGTCGTTTCATAGAGGGAGCGCGAGCGTCCTTCCTTCGCTCGCGCTCTTTTGTTTTTATCTAACTTTCTCCCATGAGAGAAAGTTTTAAGCATCGCTTTTCGTCGCCTCGATGCGCGTCTGCAATTCAGATCGAACCAGCGAGCGTATTTCCGGCGCGGTATGAGAAGGCTTCAATTCTGGCAACGCACCCCTTCGGAACTACATGCAATTTTTTCGAGAACTTTGTCTCGTCGTTCCCGTAGATGTAGTTGGTCATTCATAGGGAGCGCGGGCGGTCGGATGACAATGAACGCTCGCGCTCTTTTTTTTGAAGCAACGCGGGCCGAGGAACGCGTCGAAGCCGCTCGTCCCGCTTCATCGGGTCGCGCCAGAATCGCTTTTGGATTCCGCTTCCTAAATGCCGAATCATTCGGCACAATTCTCGCCGTGCAGCCTTTGATCGGTTTCCCCTCGCAACGGCAGGAAATAGATTGCAGGTTGGGCGCTTAGAACTGTATGGAATCAACGAATGCGCCCTGACCTATTCATATCAGTCGAGATGGATATATGGCATATGTAATAAGTGAGCTTAATCTCGAACGCCAAAAGCTATTAGCTAAGGTGTTAGCTCCGGTGACCGACAGGTTATTGAGCGTCCTTCAATTTCCATCTGGCGCTAGAGGTCTGGACTTAGGTTGTGGAATGGGCGAAACGACTCGCCAACTTGCTCGAACGTTAGCTAAGCCCAACGAAATCGTTGGCCTAGAGCTAAACCCAGATTTGGTCGAGACGGCGAAGAAATTATCCTCCGGTGAGCAGGACGATGTTTCTTTTGAGCAAGGAGATGTGTCCGCCTTGGAATTTGCTGACAACAGTTTCGATTTTGTTTTCGCACGTTATTTGCTGATGCATCTAGCCGAGCCAGAAGCAGTTCTTAAAGAGATGCTGCGCGTTTGTAAATCCGGCGGGACGGTCGCGGTCGAAGAGCCGGATTTTTCATTTCAACGCTGTTATCCGGACAGTTGGGCATATGAGCGCCTTCCAGACTTGTTCCGCAGGCTTTTCCCTGACCCATTTCTAGGGCCCAAGGTATGGTCGTTGTTTCAAAAGCTTGGTTATAGCTCATCCAACGTATTGATTGACTGTGTGGTTGAGGTGAATCAAAACGATTTAAGGCGATGCTATCGCTTATCGGTAGAAGCGATGGAGGAGGCTGTGATTGAGAAAGGCATTTATAGTGAGCCAGAATTCGAGCGGCTGCGTGCAGAGCTGGAACGTGTAGAGAAAGAAGAAAATATCTTGTGCGTATCGAATTACGTTTTCTCTGCGTGGGTGGTGAAAAGGTAAAGGTAGGATACGCGCCACCTAGCAACCTCTTCAAGCGGACGCGCCTCAATGTTGTTTTTTGTTTTCGCAGGTCAGCAGCCGCTCACACGCTGCTGTGATTCGCGTTTACGATGCCGCGGGCAACGTGATCGAAACGCACGAGCACAAGGGCGATTTCAAGGAGTGGTGAGCGGACTTGCCATCCTGCAGCCTTTTCGCGCAAACTTCGCCTGTGAAAACCATGAAAAAACTTATTTGGCTGTTTCCGCTTTTGATAATTCTAGGGGCGATGCTTGTGACCGTGGTGAAGAGCTCGGCGCAGACCCGCGAAGTCACAATTAACTACGACTACGGCAATCTGACGGATACAAGTGGTCGTGTTCATTCGGTGCGGCTCGTGTTTCATCCTGATGGTTCGGTAACTTGGCGCGATTTAACGCCTCATATTCGATAAAGCGGGCTCACATACGCGCAGGATTACAGTCGCATCACGGTGATTCGCGTTTACGACGGAGCGGGCAACGTGATCGAGACGCACGAGCATGTGGGCGAGTTCAAAGAGTGGTAAAGTTTATATCCTCGCGGGTGTATGAAAGGAGAACGCATGTTTAAACAAAGGCCCTTGCTCGTTTTCATCGCATTTGCGCTCGGGGTCACACCCTGTGTCTATGCTAACGATATGGAGCTCAATGAGGGCGCTTATGGACCGATGCCGGTCGGCGGCTTCAAGGGGCACGAAAGCGTGATCCGGATGATGGCCGAGCACATTGAAGTCGAGTTCGGAAAACAATACTCGAAGGTGGATGCCCGCTTTGTATTCCGGAGTACCAAGCCCGACACTCCCGCCCGGCAATTAGTCGGTTTTCCCGATCTTTCCGCGGCGACCGAGAAACCTTCACGCCGTGATCCCAAGGGGAACAAATGTTTCACCGGCCTTCATTCACGGTGCGCGGGATAGTTCAATAATCGGCGTCAAGAATTCATCCGCACGCACAACGAAACGCTTTCCGTCGCCGCGATGTGCGTCTGTAATCCAGATTGTTCGCCCCGCCGAATCAAGAGCTGACACGTAGCCCCAACTCCAGCCGGCTTTGCTGAGATTGTCAGCGATGATTTCCCAGTACTTCATACAATTCTGCCTTTGGCTGGACCGACTTATTAGGCGACTCTCACGGGCGCTCCTGGGAAGCGCTTAGAACTTCTTTAGCCGTGTCAGGAGGCAGGTGCGCCAAGGCCATGCGCGCTACCTCTTCCGCCCGCTGCCGGCTCTGCTCCGCCATTTGCCGGTTCCGTCTTTCATGTTCCGCTCCGGCTTGGCCGATCTGCAGTCCGAAGAAGGCACCTACGAGAGTACCCGTCACGCTCAGCGCAAGAGAAGCGAATATAGACGCTGCTGCACAAAGCGGGTATCGCATGAGGCTCAATTCAAGCGGGCGGTCAGACCTGCCCGGATTACTGCGGATATTAGGATTGAGGCAAACACGTTGTCATCGCAACAACTCCGCAGTTGCTTTCGCGTGCTATTGAATGCGTCGCGGGTTAGCGCAATTGCTTCCCGAGGGTCATCAGTCAATCGAGAAGCGAAGCTGAAAACAGCCGAATAGTAACGCGCGACCAAAACATCAAAAGGCGAGCTTTTCGGCACATGGCCGTTCCGTCTGGGGGGTGCTCTCACTTGTACTCCTTACTACGGGAAATGTCGGACCAAGTTCCCCGACGAAGTGCTCGGCATCATCGCGGCTTTGATCTGATTTCCGATGCGTTCCCATTCGGTCGGCTGTGGTATGACGGGCCGGGAGCCGTCGCGAATGCAATCGGCTAAGCGATACACTACAGCCGATCAGTTGATGCGGTGATTCGCGTTTATGATGAAGCGGGCGACGTGGTCGAGACGCACGAGCACAAGGGGGATTTCAGAGAGTGCTCATAGCCATTAAATAACAGGGGGTCAATTAGTACGTCCGACGCCCGTGCCGGCCAACATAACATACACAGCCGGCGATGATCAGGACGTAGAGGACCATCCCCGATAAGACCGGGAGTAGAATCAGGTGTTGCATACTTATCTCCTTGTGGCTTTGATAACGTGACGATTCGTTTCCTGCTCCCCCTTCTTTGTCATTTGCTTTGCAAAAATTGCCTGCTCAGAATCAAATCGGCTTTGACCGTTCGGCCCTTCAAAGCAACAGCTACTGCCTTTCCGTTCTCGCACCATGGACATGAGCTGTTCTTTGATCGCGGCAGAAGCTTTTAGCGAGCGCAAGCTAAGGGCGAACGCTTCATGTAAGGCATAACATTGCGTAACGAAGTCTTCAGCCTTTTTGCCGAACTGCTCGCGCTCTCGCTCAAATTCATCCACTTCCCCAGGCTCCAATGCGCCAACGACATAGAATCGCGATTGGTTTTGAAATTCCTCAAAGTTCATCTAAAAACTTTTCCGAAATCATGGCGCGGGGAGATTTTCTTCAATCCTGTTGATGCGTTGCTCTTCTTTCACCGCCGACCCCTAATACAATTTCGTATACCGGTCCCCGTGCGGTGGTGTCCCATCGCCAAATAATCCTCGAAAAGATGGTTCCGATTCGCAAAGTGATCGCATCGGCCCAATCGCGCACCCCATAGGATTTTATCTGATCGGACGTTCATCCACTCGCCCGTTGTGTGTCGCAATTGGCCTGCGATAGCTATGCTGGTTGCGAATTCAATCCCAACGCCGACCCCCGGCCGGGTAGCGCAACTGCGGGACGCCGGAAGCCCTGGGCGGCCGGCGCGCCGCCATGTCTCTAGCTGACCGCTAATTACAGTGTCAATTCCGCCCTTGGACGGGCTCCGGTCGACTGCCGTACGCTGAGCCGAATGCGCCCAGCAACGCAGCAATTACGCAGAACATTACAGCTGCTCACATGATGCCGTGATTCGGGTTTACGATGAACACGGCAACGTGATCGAAACGCACGAGCATAAGGGCGAGTTCAGAGAACCGTAACGCAATTTGGTTCGCAGGGTTTGGGCGAGGTGAAACTGGTCAGTACCAAAAACACCAACTGGGTATTGTGCGGCCCACACCAGCTCTAGAAATTTGCTCACGAAAATTCAATTAACGAGGCAATAAGCATCATGAAACCAAAACAGATATTTAACAACATTCTGGCAGTTCTATTCGTGTTCCCATTGATGGGGACGTTCGCTCAGCAAGCACCGAACTCGGGCTCTATCGAAGTGATCACGACTTTTGATTATCCCGGGACCGGAAATCAGACACAACCGCAAAAGATTAACGAAGGAGGCGACATCGTTGGCATTTTCGTCGATTCGCTCGGGGTGTCGCGCGGTTTTGTCCGGTTCAGCGATGGTAGCTTTAGCGCGCCGATCGTTGACCCTAACGATACCGTGGGTTTTACCGAAGGACGAGGCATCAATAACTCACGCACAGTCGCCGGTGACTACGCCACCAGCGATGGTAACCTTCACGGGTTTTTCCTGTCGGGCGGCACCTTCACAGAATACGATGTTCCTGGGGCGGTCTTCACGGCTGTGCTTGGGATAAACAATCCCGCCGACTTTGCCGGCACGTTTATTGACGCCAGCGGGATCCAGCAGGCGTTCATCAGCGTTGGCGGAACCTTAACGTTGTTTAGCGTCCCGGCAGCTGTCGCGACCCTTGCTTACGATATCAATGATTTAAAGCAGTTGGTGGTGGGATACTATATAGACGGCTCAGGAATCCTTCACGGCTACTACCGGGATAGCGATGGGACGCTGCACTTCCCGATCGATCCTACGGGCTCCGTTGGGACAATCCTGTTTGGAGATAACAATAGGAACTGGGTGGTGGGCAGATATGCGGACGCCTCAGGCGTGACTCATGGACTCTTCTTTGTCCCGCCAAACAATTTTTTCACTTTCGATTTTCCCGGGTCAACCTTTACATCGCTTAACGGAATCAGTTCGCAGGGGAATATCACTGGTCGTTACGTCGATGCTTCCGGCATTGCCCACGGATTCATAGCTCGCGTCAGAGGCACACTACCGACAACTCCGGCGGGGCCGGAAATGAAACCGAATTCCCCGTCGCTGGTCGCTCCACTCAACCCGTCGCCCTCGGCGTTGGGAGGTGCAATGCCAGCGCGCTGAGTTTGAGCATCGGGGTGCCTGAGCGGTCGGCCTTTGTGACGATCGGGGCCTAGATGCCCTGGCCGGCGTGCTGCGTAGTTCGAGCGCACGATTCGCGTTCGATCAACGGAACCGAACGAGGGAAACGTCGCCGCGATGCGCGTCAGCAATCCAGATCGCTTGCCCCTCGGAATCAATCGCCTCGTACGCGTTGTTGAAATCAACAAAAGTATGTTCTAGTTGTTGCCGACGGCACCTTGTCGCGGTAGTCCTTCAATTACAAAACACCGTTTCGTGTGGCCACTATCGCGGATTCCTTCAATTACTTCCCTGCCGATAACAACATTGCCGTCCGTGTCGCGGGCGACTATCCACGGGCGTAAGGCGTCGGTGAATTTCTCTAGTTTTTTCTTTCGTTTTTCGTTCATGATTCTTGTCCTTTCCTCAACCTTTACGTTCTAAATTTGTCATCTACGTGTTTTTGAAAATCGATAAAGGTGTCGCAGCCAATAGTAGTTCCATCAGGCGCGCCTCGTAAGAATCACACATGGGGGATTCGCCATTTGGCTGGACCCATTCGGAATGTTGGATCCGCAGGTCGTCGTGAATCTGTTGCCGGAGTTCGGTGATTGAGTTCGATATTCTCGTAGGCACTCCTTCTTCTTTAGAATAGAATAAGCGGTAGCCTATCGAAGTGCCTAACCGTCATTTGTGTTTCTTGAGGCAAATCTTGCCCTAGCCTATGTCCGGGCCGCACGACCGTGGCCGCTGCGCCTTTTTATCTCGAAGCGGGACCGCGTTGTCAGCCTCTTGGAGTAACGACGCTAAAAAAGGCGTTCTTTTGCTGTACTGAAATCAGCTGAAGGTTCACGCCGCTTGGATAATCGTATAGACTTGGGGCATTCCATGCAAGTTTACGAAGTGCGCCCGCGCAAAGATCATCGCGGCGTCGATCTGATTTCCGATGCGCTGCCATTCGGTCGGCTTTGGTATGGCGAGCCAAACGTAATCACCAACGCAGTTGACTACGCGAAGTTTCGCAGCCGATCACATGATGCGCCGGTCAGCATTTGATACCAGACCGCATCCAATGAATATGCTGCCGCAATCGATGAAACGCTTGTTTCACTGAAAGGATTTTGCTGATGATTCTTGTTTTCATCTTATTTAGTTTCCTTCCACTGTTTTGGCCTTTTTTTGATGCCTCATCGAGAACTCATTTCTGGCTGTTCACTGAGTAGTGCGTAAAATCCCGGGCGAGGTTACGCGAAAAAGTGATGGGCCAACGAATCGCCCAAGGGTCAAGACAGCGGATGAGGGTCTCCGAGCGTTTTAGCGGCCTCTGAGGCGAATCGTTTTTGATTGCCGAATGGCAAATGATCAGGCCATGATGTCATCGGCGAATCCGGCACACGTGCAATCATAATTA
>Ga0193747_1000638_pt1 | contig 10970 bp, 9 predicted proteins | sample L1m2metaG_FD_143048 | JGI IMG/M metagenome (GOLD analysis project Ga0193747, IMG submission 143048) | Soil microbial communities from a riparian zone of the East river system, Colorado, United States - L1m2 | ecosystem: Environmental > Terrestrial > Soil > Riparian zone | place: USA: East River...
TGGCTTGCTCGACGGCGCGGGCGGCCACGACTTCCGCGAGCCGGCGCCGGTACTCGGACGAGGCGTGCACGTCGGAGGGCGGGTCGATGCCGGAGTCCCGCACGGCGCCGTGGACGGCCTCCGCGTCCGGCGAGGCGGGCTCGACCACGACCGGCGTCGCGCCGACACAGCCGAGCGCGACGCGAACTCCACCGTTGACCGAAGCGGCTGCGTTCACGATGCAGGTTCCGTCCACGCCGATCGGCACTGAGGCGAAGCCGTCGCTGCGGCCGGGCGGAACCGTGATCTTCGTCAGCAGCTCACCGGGCCCCGCGGCGGTCATGTAGACGCCGAGGAAGAAGTCCTGGGCAGGCACCGTCCGCTCGCCGCCCGGCCCGACCACGGTGAAGTCGGCGCCGAGCGCGACGAACAGCGGCGGCAGGTGGTTCGTGGGGTCGCTCACGCAGACGTTGCCGCCGATCGTGCCGCGGTTGCGCACCTGGACGTCGGCGATCTGCGCGCAGACCTCGCCGAGGATCGGGCGGGCGCGCGCCTCCGCCGAGCCGATCAGCTCGGTGTAGGTCGTCATCGCGCCGAGCTCGAGCGTGCCGTCGGCGCCGAGCTCGATTCCCTTCAGCTCCCCGAGCCCGCACAGGTCGACGAGCACGTCGGGCGAGGCGGCGCGGGCCTTCATCACGTTGATCAGCGTCTGGCCGCCGGCGAGCGCGCGGGCCCCGGAATGCTCGGCGAGCACGTCCAGAGCCTGCTCGAGCGTCTCCGGTCGCGCGTAGCCCACCTCGCTCAGCAGCATCTGCGAATCGTATGCCGACGGGTGCGAGGATGGGCGCGTGAACCGGCGCGAGTTCCTCGTGGCGTCCGCGGCGCTCTCTCTCGCAGGTTGTAGTGGCTCGCGCAGCGGCCGCCGCGCTCCGCCGAAGCCCCGGCCGAAGCCCCGCCCGCCGACCCTCGGCGAGCTCGAGTCGCAGCTCCGCGGATCGCTGCTGCGGCCCGGCAGCGGGGGCTACGGCGCCGCTCGCGTGATCGAGAACGAGCGCTACGAGATCCGGCCGCGGGCGATCGCGCTCGCCCGGGACGAGCAGGACGTCGCCGCCTGCGTCCGCTTCGCGGCGCGTTCCCCGCTCCCGTTCGCCGTCCGCTCGGGCGGGCACAGCTACGCCGGCTACTGCCTCAGCCCTGGGCTCGTCTGCGACGTGCGGCGGCTGAACGCGATCCGGATTGCGCCCGACGGGCGCTCGGTCACGGTCGGCGCCGGCGTGCTCGCGATCGACCTGATCACGGCGCTCGCGGCGCGCGGATTAGCGGTGCCGACCGGCTCGTGCCCGACCGTCGGCATCTCCGGGCTCGCGCTCGGCGGCGGCCTCGGCTTCGCGGCGCGCGCGCTGGGCGCGACCTGCGACAACCTCGAGTCGCTCCGGATCGTGGCCGCCGACGGCCGCATCCTGGCCGCCGACGCGCGCACGCACCCGGACCTCTACTGGGCCTGCCGCGGCGGGGGCGGCGGCAACTTCGGCGCGGTCACCGAGCTCACCTTCCGCACGCAGCAGGTCGGGACCGCGGCCTACGGATTCTTCGACTTCCCCTGGTCGGAGGCTCCGGCCGTGGTGGCCGCCTGGCAGCGGCTGGCGCCCCGAGCGGCCGACGAGCTGTACCTGATCTGCGCGCTGGAGACCGGGAGCTCAGGCCCGACGGTGCGCGTGTTCGGCCAGCTCCTCGGCGGGAGCGAGTCGGCGTTCCGCGCCGCGGTCGCGCCGCTGACCGAGCTGCCCGGCGCGTCGGTCTCGACCGGCTCACGCGGCTACCTCGACGTCCAGCGGATCTGGGCCGGCTGCGCGACCGAGAGCCCGGCGGCCTGCCGCCGGCTGCGACCCTCGGCGTTCGCCGCCAAGTCCGCCTACTTCGACCGGCCGCTCCCGCCCCGCGGCGTCCGCGCGATCATGGCGGCGATCGAGAGCCGCCGGGGAGGCACCGGCGCGGTCCTGCTCGACCCCTACGGCGGCGCGATCAACCGCGTCGCCCCGGACGCGACCGCCTTCGTCCACCGCGACCAGCTCTACTCGGCCCAGCTGCTCGCCTACTGGGCCTCGCCTGCCGGCGGCCCGCAGGCCGACCCCTGGCTCGCCGCGCTCGACCGAAGCCTGAGCCCGCACAGCTCGGGCCAGGCGTACCAGAACTACATCGACCCGCAGCTCGCCGGCTGGGAGCAGGCGTACTACGGCTCGAACCTGCCGCGGCTGCGCGAGGTCAAGCGCCGCTACGACCCCGACCAGGTCTTCCGCTTCGCGCAGAGCATCTAGGCGATCTCGAGCACGGCCGCGCCGGTGATGCGGCCGTCGCGCAGACGCGAGAGCGCCTCGTTCGCCTCGGCGAGCGGGAAGACCTCGACGTGCGTCCGCACCGGCACCTGCGGCGCCAGCGCGAGCAGCTCCTCCCCGTCCTGCCGCGTCAGGTTCGCGACCGAGCGGACGGCCCGCTCCTCCCAGAGCAGCTCGTACGGGAACGAAGGGATGTCGCTCATGTGGATCCCCGCGCAGACGACGACGCCGCCGCGGTCGAGCGCGCGCAGGGCCGCCGGAACCAGGGCGCCGACCGGCGCGAAGACGATGGCCGCGTCCAGCGGCTCGGGCGGTAGTTCCTCGGAGGCGCCCGCCCACTCCGCGCCGAGGGAGCGCGCCAGCTCCTGGCTCTCCACGTCGCCCGCGCGCGTGAACGCGAACACGCGCCGGCCCTGGTGGCGCGCGACCTGCGCGACGATGTGCGCCGAGGCGCCGAAGCCGTAGAGCCCGAGCCGCTCGCCGTCGCCCGCGAGCCGCAGCGAGCGGTAGCCGATCAGCCCGGCGCACAGCAAGGGCGCGAGCTGCAGCGCCGCATGATCCTCCGGCAGCCGGAAGCAGTAGCGCGCGTCGGCGACCGCAAGCTCTGCGTAGCCGCCGTCCAGGTGGTAGCCGGTGAAGCGGGCGCGCTGGCAGAGGTTCTCCCGGCCGCTGCGGCAGAAACGGCAGTCGCCGTCCGTCCAGCCGAGCCAGGGAACGCCGACCCGCCCGCCTGCCTCGAGCTCGACCCCGTCGCCCGCGGCGTCGACGACCCCGACGATCTGGTGACCGAGGACGAGCGGCAGCTTCGGCTCGGTCAGCTCGCCGTCCACGATGTGCAGGTCGGTCCGGCAGACGCCGCAGGCCTCGACGCGCACCCGAACCTGGCCGCGCCCCGGCTCGGGGTCTGGCAGCTCCGCCTCGCGCAAGGGCCGGCTGGGCGCGTCGAGCACCAGCGCACGCATGGCACTAGGGTACGGCGCGTGATGCGGCTCGGCGGGCTGTTGGCACTCGCGCTGACGACGTGTTCGCTCGCCTCGGCACAGCCGGCGCCGCCCTGGCATCCGTGGTTCAAGGCGGCGATCCGCTACGCCTCGCAACGGGACGGGACGATCGCCTTCGCCGTCCGGACGCGCACCCGCTACTGGCACTGGCACGCAGGGCGGACGTACCACTCGGCGAGCGTGATCAAGGCGATGCTGCTCGTCGCGTACCTCGACATGCCGTCCGTGCGCCAGCGCGCCCTCGGGCCTGACGACCGGGCGCTGCTGGCGCCGATGATCCGCTACTCCGACAACGACGCCGCGAGCCGGGTCGACACGATCGTCGGCTCCGATCGCCTCCGCGCCCTCGCGCGCCGGGCCGGTATGCGCCGCTTCACTCCGGTCGACGGGTGGTGGGGGCTGAGCGAGATCGACGCTGCCGACCAGTCCCGTTACTTCTTCCGGATCGACAGGCTCACGGTCGTCCGCCACCGCGCCTATGCGCTGCACCTGCTGCGCTCGATCGTCCCCCCGCAGCGCTGGGGGATCGCGCAGGTCCGCCCGCACGGGTGGCGCCTCTACTTCAAGGGCGGCTGGGGCTCGGGCATCGGCCTGGTCGACCACCAGGTGGCGCTGCTGACCCGGGGGAACGAGCGCGTTTCGGTCGCGATTCTCACGGCCGACGACGACAGCCACGAGTACGGCAAGGAGACGCTGCGCGGGATCGCCGCCCGGCTCCTGCACGGGCTGGGCTCGCCCGATTCCAACCCGCGGTAATACCGACAGACCCCGCAGCCGATACCGATCGGATGCGCAGCGGACGCAACCGGCGCGCGGACGTCCAGGGCCTGCGGGCACTCGCCGTGCTGCTCGTGGTCGGCTACCACGCAGAGCTGCCGCTGCCGAGCGGCTTCGCGGGTGTCGACATCTTCTTCGTCATCTCCGGCTTCGTCATCACCGCGACGCTCGTCCGCGAGCTCGTGGACACCGGCCGGCTCCGCCTCGGCGCCTTCTACGGCCGGCGCGTCCGCCGCCTGCTGCCGGCCCTGACGGTGCTGCTCGTGTTCGTCGCCGCCGTCGGCGTCGTCGGGAGCCCGATCGCGGCGCAGAAGACCGCCGGCCTGACCGGGATCGCCGCCTCGCTCTTCTCGGCCAACTTCTACCTCTACCACCTGGGCAGCGGCTATTTCGACGTCAGCGCCGGACTGAACCCGCTGCTGCACACCTGGACGCTCGGGGTCGAGGAGCAGTTCTACCTCGTCTTCCCGGCGCTCCTGCTGCTGAGCTGGCGGCTGGGGCGCCGCGCGCTCGCGCTAGTCGCCGTCGCCGGCGCCACGACGCTCTCGTTCTACCTCGCCTATCGCTATTCGCTCGCGTATCCGGTCGGCGGCGTCCAGAACCCGCAGCGGTTCGGCTTCTACGCCTCGCCCAGCCGCGCGTGGGAGTTCGGCGCCGGCTCGCTCGTCGCGCTCGGCGTGCCGCTCTTCCGCCGGATCCCGTTCGGGCTGACCGACGTCATCGCCGCGGCCGGGCTGGCCTGGCTCGGGGTCGGCCTGCTCGTCCTCGACGGACCGGGAGTGCTCTCGGCCGGCGAGACCGCGCTGCTCGTGGTCGGCGTCGCCTTGCTCCTCGTCGCGGGCTCTGGCCAGGGCAGCCTGGTCGCGCGCGGGCTTGGCACGCGGCCGGCGGTCTGGATCGGCGACCTCTCCTACAGCTGGTACCTCTGGCACTGGCCGCTGATCGTCTTCGCGCGGGCGCTGTGGCCCGATTGGTCGCATGCCGCCGTCGCGGCCGCGGGCTTCTCCCTGCTCCCCGCCTGGATCTCGTACCGCTACGTCGAGAACCCGATCCGCGTCGACCCGCGAGTGCGGGGCAAGCTGGTCGTGGCGCTCGGCGCAGCGTGCGTCGCGGTCGCCGGGACCGCCTCGGCCGGGCTCGCGCTCACGCCGCGCGGGCTCGCCGCGAGCTCGGAAGTCCGGAGCTGGCAGCGGCTGGAGCGGTTCCACGCCGACTACCTGCGCGGCTGCAGCGACTCCGCTCCGCTCGGATCCCATCCGCGCTGCTCCTGGCGCGTTCCCGGAAGCCGCGGCGAGGTCGTCCTGATCGGCGACTCGAACGCCGGCCAGTTCACGGAGCCGTTCGTGCGAGCGGCGCACGCCCTGCGGCTGACGGGCTCGGTCGCGACCTACTCCAGCTGCCCGTTCGTCGACCTGCACGTCCTCGGCACGAACAGCGGCGACGCCTCGTGCTGGAGCTTCGACCACGCCTCGCTGCGGGAGCTGCTGCGGCGCCGGCCGCGGCTCGTCGTGATCGCGGCCCGCACCGACCACTATCTGGACGACCCGCAGATCGGCCTGCAGCAGGCGGCCGGCCCGGCGGCCTACTCGGCCGCCACGAAGGCGCGGCTCTGGCGCGGGGGCCTCGAGCGCTTCCTCCGCCGCCTCGGCGCGGCCGGGATCCCGACGCTGGTCGTTCACCCGGTGCCGGCGCTCGCGATCGACCCGGGCACGTGCGCCGTCCTCCGCGTCCTGACCGCGAGCTGCACCGCGACGGCGGCGCGGCGGAGCGTCGACGATCTGCTGCGCGTCTCCGAACGGATCGAGTCGGCCGCGGTCGCCGCGGCCCCGAAGGCGCGGGCCGTCAGCTTCGAGAGCCTGCTCTGCTCGAGCGTCTGCGCGAGCGCGCGTGACGGGCGGATGCTCTACCGCGACAGCACGCACCTGAGCGTCGACGGCGCGTTGACCCTGACGCCCGCCTTCGAGCGCTTGCTTCGCTCAGCCGCCCGTCTTTGAGAAGTGCTGGTAGTCGGGCGCCGAGGTCCAGCGGCCGCCCCAGGACCAGCCTTGCGAGGCGAAGGCGCGAACCAGCAGCCCGCCCGGAACCGCCATCCCGCGGCGGACGCGAGAGCGGTCGAGGTAGGCCCGCCCCGCCTTCGGGTGCACGCGCCCGCCCTCGAGGTACGGGTTCTCGACCGGGTTGACGTCGATCGCCAGCCCGAGGGCATGCACGGACCAACGCTTGGGCCCGGGCCCGACGACGTAGCGGCAGTTGAAGCCGGCGGTGTTGTCGTGGTTGAGCGAGCGCTCGTCCTTCCCCTGGTAGGCGTCGATCGGCCGCATCCGCCGGATCGGGAAGCGCTTCACGTAGAGCCGCCGGAAGATGCGCACCACCTCGGGAACAACCTGGACATTGACCACGAGCGCGCCGCTGTGCGCCTTCCGGCCGAAGCCCCAGTACGTCAGCCGCACGCGCCGAAGCTGCGAGGGCCCGACCGGGCAGCCCTGGTGCCACGAGTAGGGCAGCTGAGCCGCCGTCACCCGCGAGACGGAATGCGAGAAGGGAGGCGGCGCGGCGAGGACGGCCGGAGCGAGCATCGTCGCCACGTAGTCTGCCGGTCGATGAGGTGGATCGTCCTCGCCGCGTGCGTTCCGCTCTGGCTGGCCGCGCAGGCGGCCGGCGGGCAGCGGAGCGCCGCCGCGTGCCCGGGAACGCTCGCGAACCGGCTCGCCTCGACGGGCAACGCAACGCAGCTCGTCACGGTCGTCGCCGCGCGGGCGCGGTCGACGCAGGGAACGCTGCGGCTCTGGCGCAAGACGGCCGGCTGCTGGCAGCCCGCCGCCGGGCCCTGGTCGGCGTGGATCGGCGAGCGCGGCGTCTCCACGAACAAGGGCGAGGGCGACCGCACGACCCCGGCCGGGGCGTTCGGCTTCCTGCCGACGATGTACGGCGTCGCCGGGAGCCCCGGCGTCCACTACCGCTACCACCGGCTCGTCTGCGGGGACTGGTGGGTCGAGGACCCGAGCTCGCGCTGGTACAACCGCTTTCGCCACGTGCCCTGCGGCTCGAACCCGCCCTTCCGGACGACGAGCGAGGACATGTCGCGCTCGCCGACCGCCTACCGGCACCTGGCCGTGATCGCGTACAACCGCGACCCGATCGTCAAGGGCCGCGGCTCGGGGATCTTCCTGCACGTGAGCACCGGCCGCCCGACGCTCGGCTGCGTCAGCCTGCCACTGCCCCGGCTCCTCCAGACCCTGCGCTGGCTGCGGCCTGCAAACAAGCCGCTGATCGTGATCGGGACGAGCGCGGGAATCGTCCGCTTTTAGAGGAGGGCTTGACGAAACCTAGTCTGTGCCGTCGGGCCGCGCTGCCCGCCCCGAGTCTGCGTCCTCAGTCGCCCCTGTAGCAACCACTACAGGGACTCCCTGCGTCCTTGCCTCGGAACGGCCATCGCACCCCGACGACGAGCGAGGTTCCGCCAAACCCTCCTAGGATTAGGCAATGGCGGACGAGACGATCGAGCGGGCGGCTGCGGCCCTTGAGCAGGAGGAGACGGTGCGCGGGCTGCTGGCGACCGCGTGCCGCGAGCTGGTCGAGACCTTCGACGCGCAGGCCTGCGTCGTCTCGCGAGTGGTCGGCGACCTGCTCATCCTGCTCACCGAGTTCTCCACGGACGAGGGGCAAGACCTCGGCCACGAGTACCTGATCTCCGACTACCCGCTCACCGCCGAGACGATCGCGCTCGGCGAGCCGCGAACGGTCTCGCTGCTCGACGAGTCCCCGGAGCCCATGGAGGCCTCGCTGCTGCGCCGGCTGGGGTTCGAGTCGCTGCTGATGGTCTGCCTCCCGGCCAACGGGGCCTGCTGGGGCCTGGTCGAGGTCTACGCGAACGGGAAGGCCTTCGACGAGAGCCAGGGCGCCGTCGCAGGCGAGATCTCGGCGCTGATCGGCCGGCAGCTCGAGCGCATCGAGTCCTCTTAGGCCCGTCCGCCACTGGTAGCTTGAGCCCATGGCCGACCCCGCCGCCCAGTCCGGCCCTCCTGTCGTGTGTCCGCACTGCGGCAAGGAGTTCGAAGGCGAGCTGCTCGTCGGCGCCTCGTCCAGCGGGTTCAAATGCCCGCACTGCCGCCTGTTCGTCCCGGCCGAGCGGGCGGTCGACCCGAACGACGTCTAGCCGGCCAGCGAGGTCCGCACCGCGTGGAGCCTCGGGCTCGACGGGCTCCCGGCCAGCGCGAACACGCTCACCGCGTTGCGGCCTGTCCTGAACGCATCCTCACCCGCGAGGAGTGAGAAGCGCACCGGGCCCCCGCCCGGGTTGCGGTAGGCGACGCCGACCGCGGCGATACGGCCGTTCAGGGCCAGCGCCAGCGGCTGCCCGGGCCGAACGCCCGAGAGCGTTCCCACGACCGGTGAGGGCACGAGCGCCGAACCGCGTGGGAAGCGGCGCAGCAGCCGGCTCCCGAGCCGGTCGACGTGCGCCGAGGCCGACGGCGCCGCCTCGACCCCGAGCGCGGAGACACTGCTCCCGACGAGGCCGCGGTACGGCCCCGTGCCGTCGAACCGTGCGCCCCAGTCCCCACTGCCGAACAGCGCCAGCTCTCTCGCGAGCGAGGCCTGCCGCTGCGCGAGCGCGGCGCGGTAGGGAGCACGCACGCCGGCCACGTCCACCACTCCCGAGCCGGCGCCGCCCTTCAGCGCCGAGGTGCCGTCGACGTGCCAGGGGATCGTGATCCCGAGCACATCCGCGATCGTCGGGAGGATGTCGAGCGTGCTCACGTGCCGCGAGTCCACCACGCGGCCGTCCGTCTGCCCCGGGTACTTGATGAACAGGGGCGTGAAGGCGAGGTCGGCCAGATTGCTCCCCGTCGGCCGCCGGCGCAGGTCGCCGCCGCGGAAGCTGATCCCGTGGTCGGGCGTGACGATCACGAGCGCCTTGTCCCAGAGCCCAACCGCGTGCAGCCGCGCGATGAACTTGCCGAGCAGCTTGTCGGTGTAGCCGACCTGGAGCAGGTGACGCTGCCAGGCCTGCGTGGCGAGCTGGCCGTTGAACCAGCGCTCGCCGTTGCGCCCCGGCGCGTTCGTGGTCGTGACCGCGCGCGCCCGCCCGTCGGGGAAGTAGAGCCAGGGCGTGTGCGGCAGCAGGATGTGCGCGAAGTAGAGCGTCGGCCGCCCCGGGCCGGGCTTCCTGAACGAGGCCACAAAGCGGTTGAAGTCGCTGACGCGGCTCAGGTAGAAGGTGCTCAGGTTGACCTTTGGGAGGGCGCCCGAGTCGCTCGCCGCCGGCACGGAGGACTCGTCGCCCGAGTTGCCGCCGAAGTTGCCCCACGACTCGTCGATCACCGGCAGGCGCTGCTCCAGCTCCGGCGGTGCGATCAGGTGCAGGTAGACGGTGCGCACGTCCGATGAGAGCGACGACAGGCGCGACCCCTCGCTCGAGCCCTTCTGCTTGCAGAGGCTCTTCGGGCAGAGCCGGGTCTGCGACTCGTGCACGACCAGCCGGTAGCGCTTGCCGAGCAGCGTGAACAGGTTGTTCGGGTGGTCGCGCAGGATGGGAAGGGCGCCCCGCTTCGGCTTCTGCCCGCTCAGGATTGCCGGCACGGCGACCGTGGTCGAGGCCGAGACGGTGGTCGTGTTCCGGTACCAGGTCGAGCTCGCGGCGAGCCCGGCGAAGTTCGGGAAGCGCTTGGCGTCGATCCCGCCGTCGGACTGCTGCAGATCGATCACCGGGAACTCGTCGAAGAGCAGGAACACGATCGGCGTGGTTGCGCGCGTCCGGATCTCCGCCGCCTGGGCGGTGCCGCTCGAGATGACCAGCTTCGATGTCGGCGACTGGAACAGGAAGAGCGCGAGGAAGACCAGAGGTGCCACCGCGAGCAGGGTCAGGAACGACCGCGCCGGCCGCAGGCGCCACGCGGCCACCGCCAGCGCGACGCCGATCGCGACCGCCCCGACGATCAGCGCGGCCGTCCCGTCGAGGCCGGAGCGCTTCAGCGCGTACGCGCCAAAGACCGCGCCGAGGAAGCCGAGGAAGACGTAGTGCAGCACGGCCGCGGCGCCGGAGCTGAACGCGCCGACGACGAGCTCGACCAGCCAGAGCACGAGCGCCGGCACGAACGTGACCACGAGCGCGAACAGCACGATGTCGCCGGGGGTCGACCCGCGGACCGCAAAGAACTCGGCGTTCTTGCCGAGGATGTCGAAGAGCGGCTGTGCGAACGCGAAGCCGGAGACGGCGAACAGCTGAGCGAAGCGCAGCGCCGGCTCGCGCAGACGTACGCGCCATGCAACTCCCGAGACCCCCGCGTGCACCACCGACACAGGCGAAGTATCCCTCGTTCAAGGGATGCCCGGCCCCTGCCGATACGGATCTCGTGGCGGTCAACGTCTCTCTCCCGCGGACCGATGCACTCGCGCGCACGGCGGCGATCCCGGCCCGCCTGGTTCTCGCCGGGATCGTCGCCGTCAGCTTCGCAGTCCGCTTCGCCGCCGCCCTCGTCCACACCACCCCGCTCTACTTCCCCGACGAGTACATCTACTCGGGGATCGCGCGCTCGCTGGCCGAGAACGGCCGCCCGCTGATCCGCGGGCACTCGGCGCACTTCCCCGCGATGCTGGAGCCGCTGCTCGCAGCGCCGTTCTGGCTCTCGCACGACCCCGCGGTCGCCTACCGCCTGACCCAGGCCGAGAATGCGCTCTTCATGTCGCTCGCGGCGGTGCCCGCCTACCTGCTCGTCCGCCGGCTCGGCGGCGGCTCATGGCCCGCCCTCGCAGCGGCGGCTCTGACGGTCGCGTCGCCGGACCTGTTCTTCGCCTCGTTCGTGCTGGCGGACGCGATCGCCTACCCGCTCGTCCTCGGCGCGGTCTACGTCGGCGTGTGCGCGCTCGCCCGCCCGAACCG
>Ga0193747_1000639_pt1 | contig 10959 bp, 14 predicted proteins | sample L1m2metaG_FD_143048 | JGI IMG/M metagenome (GOLD analysis project Ga0193747, IMG submission 143048) | Soil microbial communities from a riparian zone of the East river system, Colorado, United States - L1m2 | ecosystem: Environmental > Terrestrial > Soil > Riparian zone | place: USA: East River...
GCCCGGTTGCGTCTGCGACCAGCAGCGGCGATTGCATTTGCTCGTTCAGAGTTACGACCTCGCCACGCCCGCATCCGCTCGGCGTTCTTAGCTCGTCTCTCTTCGATAGTCATTTCACAATTGTTCACAATTATTTTGCGTTGTGCGCTTCCAATTGTGCCTCTTTTGCGCTCCACACGGCAATGACAAAGTGATATGAACGGTCGCTATGACGCCCGAACACACAGATTCATTTATGAGAATGCCCTCAAATTGGGTGGAATGGCTGGCAGTAATCAGCAGCGTTTTAGCGATTATAGAACACTACAGGCGAAGCAAACACGACAAATTGATCGTGGGTTTTCTTCACGGATTAAAGCCGATGGTCGCCATCTTGCGCGATCGAGACACAACGACTAAGTGGCAGTACGTGCTCGATCAGATCAATAATATGCTTAGCCGTCTGGAACCACATCCAGTCAAGAAAGTGCTTGCGTGGCTGCGACTGACAAAGGGCGGTCTCAATCAAAAGCGCGAATGACGCGCTCTGAAACTAGGTGTTGTTAGGCGGCTCTGTGCTCGCCCGCGCCATTGCTTAGGCGTCTCTTGACTTAAGCAGCGCGAGCACATTAAATCGCCTAACCCTTCGAACCCCATGAAGACTCAACGCGAATCTCGGCGGATGGTTAACCGGTTCACAATAGTGGTGGCAAAGTTTTTGCACATACCAGACGGGGCTGCGGTCTATGTCATATGGGCTGCGTGGATTGCGGTGGTGATAATAATTGGGATAATTGTGATGCTCTGGAGATAAAAAAAGGGAATAAACCGGCTGTCTTAATTGCACCGCGCTTCCCCGGTACTAAAAAAGCTGCCATGGACGATACTGGCGTCGTGCTGATCGTTTTTTGGGTCGTCGTTGTGAATCCGCTGGTCGGATACGCAATCGGAGAACGTAAGGGCAATGTGGCGACTGGCATTATCCTCGGCCTCTTACTCGGCCCAATCGGTTGGCTTGTTACGGCGATGTGTTTTAGCAATCTTCAGAAATGCCCACTTTGCTCGGAAGATATCAAGCCGGATGCAAAAATTTGCCGCTACTGCGGACGCGACCTGCCGCCCCCAGTGACTGCGAAATAATTTCGGATAATCCAGCCTACGTACGACAGCACTTTTAGCGGTTCAGCCCTCGCTAGAATCGCCGCTCTAATCCTGTGCGATGCAGTCAACGCACATGTACGAAGTCCGCCCGCGCAAAGATCGTCGCGGCGTCGATCTGATTTCCAATGCGCTGCCGTTCGGTCGCCTGTGGTACGCTGGGCCGGATGCCGTCGCGAATGCAATCGGATACGCGAATCACAGCGCGATGTGAGCGGCTGTAAAACTCCGAAAGCGAAGTGAATAGCGAATCGGAGCGTGAGTTTGGGCAAGCAGGGCAGGCTTGATTACGTCAATTTCGGCACCTACGTTCCCCGCATTTAAGCCGCTGCCCAAAGTTCACGATTATCACGATTACGCTTTACTCTTCACCCGCAATGGGCGTGCACCGTATATTCTCGGATGCGTGGCAGAAATTGTGACCGCTAACGGCTGGAAAACCTTTATTCCCGTTGCCGCTCACCCGCGAGGTCGGCATTTAGGAAGCGGAACGAGGTCCTGCGGCGCAGCTTCACTTTTTGGTGAATCTAGTTAGCTGCGTAAATACGCATTGCCAGCAGTCGTCTTGCTTCACTTGGCCAAGTTCTTTTTCATAGGCAACGTGTAGTTGCTTAGTGACCCGCTCGTTACTCGCTCGCCTTGTTGTTCCGCTGACCCTCTCGCTCGAAAGTATCGAGCTCTTTCATGAGGAGTGACTCATAAGAATCACACATGGGGGATTCGCCATTTGGCTCAACCCATTCGGGGTGTTGAATCCGCAGGTCGTCGTGAATCTGTTGCCGAAGCTGCTGTAGGTGTGGACTTGGTGAGGCACGGCCACTGACTTGGTGTGACTAACGAAGTTCATAAACCGCCTTTCATTGGGGTTCACTGCTCCAAATCCGCGCGGAACGAGGAACCAACTTCACGGGGCGCTTTCAACAGCTGCCTCGCTTCAGGTGACTCGGGACTCCAGTTGAATCTGGAGATCGCGCAAGCGGTGTCTCAGCGAAGGTTAAGCCTCTCAACCGGTCTTTTAGTCCGGCCGAAAGTACGTTGGGACGTCGCGAGACGTAATCGAAGACGATCTTACTAGCAGTGTCGACAACCGCAAATAGGACTTTAGTCCAATGCGTTTAGGGAGCCGCAACCGTCGGCAAGGGGATCGGCGAAATCGCCAGATGTTTTTGAAACACCCGGCGTCGAGCCTGTGTTCCCAAAGAAAGACTAGGCAGTCGATTACGCGCAGAGCCGTGCCTGCTTCCGCTCAGGCGAGGTTCGGATTTTCGATTCAACGGGCAATGTTGAGTGCGTCATTCCGTTCGACGACGCGAATCGCAAGCTATGATGCCGTGATTTTGCCGCTACCTGCCGGGACCCTGACCCAGTTGGAGATGTTTCAAAAGCGACTTAAGGTCTTGGGGGAAACCCTGGGGCATACCCCCTCCCTTGGGGTCTTTTGCTGGCTTGAGGTCACCGACTTTGACCGCTTTTTTGGTTTTCTTTTTCTCGTCTTGCACGTTTGTTACTTGTCCTTTGCTGGCTACAGTGCCTGATCCGGGTCATATACGAGGTGTTTTCTTGCGCACTCCATCAGCGAATCGTCTCCTATGACAATGAGTTCACCGTTAAATGGCGGCGCTGGTTTCGCTGGAACAAGCGGTCGTAAAACTGCGAATGCTTGCGATACAAACGCAATCGAAATGAGTGCAGACACAACTGCACACTTCATTTTCGTTGCCAGGAATAGTTTCACAGAAGTTTCCGACATTGTGGTTCAGTACGTAATTTGTTTTTCAAGATCAATTTCTTCTGCCAAAAGATTTGCCGGGAAAATTCCAGTTGCCACGCTTGCACAATACCGCGCAGTTTCCGCGCTTACTTGTTCGCCAACAGCAACGGGCATTTGTGAATCTAAATCATAAACAATAAAGGTTTTCATTTTTTTTAATTCCTTTCCACTGATGTAATGCGGGAAATCCGGCGCGAAACCGCCAAATAAACGCGTGAGGATTGCGCCAGTGGCGTCGGAACGGGGCGCACCCCGGAAATATGTAAGGGTGTCGAGCTGATATTCTCGCGATTACTTCCGCTGCCATCGTCTTGCCGGTTCCCGAAAGGCCGGTGAAAAGGAACGCCCGCGTCGAGCGCTTCAATGCGTTCCTCAGCCGTGTTGCCGTCGGCGACCTTTCAGGCTATCGCCCTTTTGCTCCCATAAGAAAGCTCGCGCTCACGAACTGCTGTCTTCAATTCCACAAACGACGTCAGTACGTCATCCGCTCGCGGCGCAGCTCTGCCCGCTTCAATCTGTGCGCTCACCTTCTCTAGACCAGCTGTAACCGCGTCAATCTGCTTTTGCAGACGCGCGATGGTCGCTTCTTGCTCCTCGATTCGTCGATGTGCTTTGAGGAACTCGTTGAGCAACATCGCGTTAATCTGCTCGTAGCGGACGGAATTTCCGGCCGAAGTTCTCAAAAAGTTTGAGAATTTTTCAGAAACGACCGAGTGGCGATGGACTAAATCGGTGGTTTCTGTGAGTGTGTTCATAGTTGTCTTTCTCAAAGCGGAGAGAGTAGCTGGGTTTCCCAGATGTTCTACGGAATCAGAGGAGCGAAGTTCTCAAAAATTTTAAGAAACTTTCAGAAAACGGCCGAGCGGTGGGCGCGTGCCCGATGTCCCAGAACGCTTTGCCAATCACCGTGACAACCGGCGCTTCGTTGAGCGTGAGTTTTCTAGCAGAGCGAAAGTGACTGATCAAGACGCCCGATATGATCCTCGCTTCGACTTTAGTCGAAAATCTATGTGCCAAGCGCCGGGGAAAGATGCCGATGAAAAGCTGACTACGTTCTTGGAGCTGGAAGCGGCGATTCGCAAAAATAGTATTGACGCCGTTTGTCAGCGGCTGGCAGAATCGCGCTCGCGCTAAACTGCGCAGCGCTGGCAGATGGAATAAAAGCCGTGAAGGTTTGATTCGGGTAATTGCCACCCATATTCAGGAAAATGTTGCCTTTGCCCGATTGGTGAAAGCCCTCCACTCTACCCCTTATCGTGACTCTTTTGTTACGCTGGATGATAGTTGTGGTGTCGGGTGTCCAACGCGAGCAACGCGGATCACTGCGTCACAGAGACAACTACGGGATCGGGAATCCCAAGTTCCGGAAATCGTCAAAATAGTGAATCGCGGTCATTCATTTGTTGCCCGCGAAAGGATGCCCGAACTATCAAAGACGACTGTGTCGCTGGCGGAAATTTCGTCTTTGGCATGCACGGCGCGAATTGTGCCGAATCATTCGGCAACAAAGTGGTCCCCACATATTTTAGGGACACTTGGGAATGGGACGGGCTGAACTGGACAAAGATCTCAGACGTCGGCACCAACCCAAGACTGAGACCAGGATTCGCTTTCGATTATGTCCGAGGAAGGCTGATTCTCTTTGGCGGCAGCGATGAAAACACGAAGCTGCATCGCGATACTTGGGAATGGAACGGAGAGGATTGGACTCAGCTATTGGATGAAGGCCCGAGTCCTGCCCATTCGCTCGCCATGACGAGCGACAGCAAACGGAAGCAAGTCGTGCTGTATGGAGGAGAAACCCACAACTTCGTGCAGTTGGACGAAACATGGGAATGGGACGGCGAGCATTGGACGCGTCAAGAGGCAGTCGGCCCGGGTAAACGCACCAAACATGCCATGCCTATGACCCAGCGCGGGGACGCATTGTGTTGACCGGACCTGACGACCAGACTTGGGAATGGGATGGCGAACTCTGGAAGCAGGTAACTGAGATCGGACCGGGAGTGAACAGCTCTCATGCTATGACTTATAATGGCAGAGCCGTGATCCTTTTCGGCGGAGATAACTTGCAGCAAACGGGATTCTTCAAGCAATCGGGCTCTACCTGGGAGTGGGATGGCAAGCACTGGACCCAGCGGCTGCAAATAGGGCCTGAGCCGCGCACCGATTGTGCTATCGCCTACGACAGCAAGCGAGACAGAACCGTCCTTTTTGGTGGATTCCACCGACCCTCCAAAGGACCCAATGAGTCATTCGGCGATACTTGGGAGCTGGCCGAAAAACTGCCGGCTGTTTTTGGTGACACGGCAGGCGGCGGCTAAGCGAGACGGGCCGCCCTTCCCAACTCTAGAGCTTGCTTTTTCATGCTTCCGAGCAAGACAACGAAGCAACTTAACGCGCACGCTCATTAAGTGCTCCCGCGGAAAGATCATCGCGGCGTAGATCTAATTTCCGATTCGCTGCCTTTCGGTCGGCTGTGGTATCAGGACGCGAGCGCGGCAGTTGATTACGCAAAGCACAGCAGTCGATCACACGATGCTGTGACTCGCGTTTACGATGAAGCCGGTAACATGATCAAAACGCACGAGCACGAGGCCGTCGCCCCGCTGGGCGTCCACAATCCAGATCGTTCACCCCTCGGAATCCACCGCCGAGACACAGCCCCAACTCCAACCGCGTTCTTGATAATACGGGCGATAATAGATGGCTTCCCGCTCACGCGCTGCCGTTGTCTGATTTTGGCAGCAAACGGTTTGTCATTTATGTTTTTCGCATGAATGATTCGCGTTGGATCAGATGGTTTGCGATAACAAATGCTGTGTTGACCGCCGGCCTAGTATTTTTGACCATCGTTTTGGTGAGATATGCTTCGCGCTTGGACGTGCTAACAGACTCACTGGTTGCGTCGCAGCGACCTAATCAACCTTCAAATCCGACGCTGGAACAATCCCCGACTCCAACTCCCACAGTTGCGCCTATACCAAGGGCGATACCCATAGCTACCCCGAGCCTTACGCCGTCACCAAGTCCTCAGCCTACGCGAGTGCCTCGCCGGCATCCACGCCGCCACCGATAGACGAGGGATCTGCCTGTGGAAGACTCGTGCGCGAGCGCGTGCGCGAGGGACCCAGGCGCGGCTTTAGGGATTGTTCACGATTTGCGCTGCAGGTTTGCTCGCTTCAAGCTGGGCGCTCACTTTCTCGAGGCCCTCAGTAAGTTTTTCAATTTGCTTTTGCTGGTGCGCGGCAGTCGCTTGGAAATCCTTCTTCTGTTGCAAGATTGTCGCCTCCTGTTTTGCCACTGTGGATTTCAGCTCTTGCACTGTGCGGTGCTTTTTGAGAAACTCATTGAGCAGCATGGCGTTCACCGCGTCGTAGCGCACGCTGTCGGGTTTTCCTTCCTTATCACAAGTCCGGCGCGAGATTTGTTGACGAGATCGAGGGCTCTTTGGTACGCTGTAGATTACTATGTCTACAGCCAATGCCGCCGAAGTCGTACAGGTGTTCTCGCTCACAGAATCTGCTCCGGCGACATACGCCAACCCGTCTGGTGCATTCGAGCCGATGCCTGGAACAGCCCTCAAAATAAAATTGAAGTTGCCAAGCCTGCTGGTTATCACCTTCTGTGGTAGAGGTTCGGTGACACCGTCGGGTGGTCCCGTCATCCCTTTCGTTTTCATAAAATGCGAGATTGATGGCTCACCCTGTCAGCCCAATAGCAACCCAATAGAATTTCTTTATCCTCAGTTCTGTTGCGACAGCCGGTCGTTCACGTGGGTGGTTCCCGAAGTCAAGCCCGGAACGCACAAGATCGCTGTCATGTGGGGCATGGGGAATCCCACAGGTGCCATCCTCAGTCAGAGGACCTTGATCGTCTACGCAGCGAAACTTTAGTGCGGGCTCTCCACCCGCGCAAAGATCATCGTCGCGTCGATCTAATCTCCGATGCGCTGCCGTTCGGTCACTTGTGGTACGTGGAAGTCAGCAACGCAATCGACTACGCAAAATTTTTCAGCCGTTCACACGATGCTGTGATTCGCGTTTACGATGATGTTGGCTGTGTGATTAATATCCAAACGGAGTATGAACATCGATTTCTATTGCCCGCACTGTCGTAAAGCTCATTCCATTGACGTCCGGCTACGTCATCGAAACGCACGAGCACGCCGGCGAGTTCAAGGAGCCGTAGCGCGATTTCGTTCGTGGAGTGCGGTCGCCCCTCTGCTTGTGCTCGGCAGCTTTACTGATTGTTTCTCGGCCACTTGCGACGCAGGTCTGCTCATTTCAAGCCCTGCGCGCACTTTTTGTAGACCCGCGGTAAGCGCTTCAATTTTGCTTTTGCTGGAGCGCAATCTTCGACTCGAATTCCTTCTGTTGTTGGGTAGTAATTGCTTGAAAGTCCTTCCGTTGCTGCGCGACGGTTGCTTCCAAGTTCTCGACCTTGCGATGTTCTTTGAGGAACTCGTTTAACAACATCGCGATTACCGCGTCGTAACGCACAGTGTAAGCCTTGGCCTTGGCTTTGGCGTCGGCTTTGACCAGGTCGGGGTTCACTTCCACCTCCTCGGCGAACAGGCCCAACAGCGGGAGGCCCTCGGAGTCAAGCTCCTGTTTGTAGCGGAAAGTGAACACGTGCATGGCCATTTCTCCTTCTCTCGGTTGTTGACCCAGCGACTGCAGATCTGAAAGAGGGGAAGAAAACAACCAAGAAGGGGCTTTCTTTACCCTACCCCGGATTCAGATCCTTCTTAGAGCAGTGAATTTGGAAAAAATCTCGCCAGCCTGTCAAGATAATTCGCCGCAAGCGCGAATCACCGATTCGAGTTCGAAAACGCGGTCAACTTTTCCTCCGCTCGCACAATGAACCGGTTTCCGTCGTTGCGGTGCGCGTCTGCAATCCAGATCGTTCGCCCCTCGGAATCAACAGCTGAGACATAGCCCAAGCTCCAACCGGCCTTGCTCCGGAGTCTTTCGCAATGATCTAGCGCGTGCGCGCTCGACTGCCCGCTGCCCGCACTAGCCTCCTGGCGGCCACAATTTGTGCCACGCATCCGACAAGATACGGTGCGCGCCCCCTGCGGGTAAGGAGTAGGGTACAACCGTGAAAACTCAGCTTACCGCCGATGTCCTCCGCAACCCTGACCAACTTTGCACCGCGGAGCACAGCCCTCAGGCTCTCTTACCAAAAGTGCCTCCTGGCCTCAACCCCAAGGCACATCGTGATCCAGATCGGCTGCGCTGGAGAAGGATAAGTATCCGACAGGCTTCAGAAAAACTTTGGGCAGCGGCTTAAATGCGGGGAAACATAGGTGCTTGCAACGATTAGATGGCGATAGCAATGGAAACGCTGGCGAAACAAATCGAACACAGGATGCATGGCGAGTGGAGGCACTGCGCGATTTACGAGCGGGACTTGGAACGCCTTTGGCCGCTGAACGAGAAAGAGCGGGAGGCAAAGATCGCGCAGTTTGCAACGCAATATGGATTCCGTCTGAGGTTCTATAGCAAAGGAAATGTCGCCATTTTCGACAAACCGCCCCCGCAATGATAAACGCGGCTTTGATCTTATCTCCGATGTGCTGCCATTCGGTCGGCTGTGGTACGGGGATTTCGTACCGAGGTTATCTGTCACGCCCTTTAACGGCGTGTGCGGTAATAACCGTGTCGGCAGCGTCTATGGTGATGATGCCAAATCCAGGAGCCCTGAACGATTGGCCCGAGCATTGGGACATGGGAATTCATTACGTACGGCCACGCAATTGGAGGGCGGAGCTTGTCCTCGTTATCGTTTTTGCAATTGCGGTCCACATTCTGCAGAAACAGAACGAAGCGGCGAAACAGTATCACTAATTTCTCTTTCACTACGTTCCCAATTTCATTTCGTGGCTCGACCAAATGTTGGTCGTGTTTACAGCCGGTCTCAGCCGGTTACATGACGCCGTCATTCGCGTTTTAGATGAAGCTGGCAACGTGATCGAAACGCACGAGCCCGCGGGCGAGTTCAAAGAGTGGTGAAGTTTTTGCTCGCATCACGTCGCGCTTCCCGGTAAAGCCAATTTCCATGATTCCGCTTTCGTCGAGTGATCACGGAGCAACCAAGCGGATTACGCCGGAAAAAATCGTAAGGCGGGGTTTTCCCGCCGAATTCTTGTTAGACTCCTGAGGCCATCGTCCATGAAAACCGGAATCACCTGTTTAGCTATCATGTTGCTCATGTTTTCGGGCACGCTACTGGCCGATCTTACGCCGCCGCCAAAAGCCCCCAAAGCAAAGCCGACCGCGCAGGTGCGCGACAGCGCGGCGCAGCCTGCCGGAGCGACCGGCGTCTTCGTTGCTCAACTGCGACCTGATGGCACCGTACAGAAAGTGCTGGTCGCGCGATCGACAGGGAATCGGGTTGTCGATGCGTACACTGTGAGGGGTTTGTCTCTGATGCGCTTTCCCCCTGAAACATTAACCAAGGAACAAAGGGCGAAGGGACATATAGTAGTCCCCATGCGCGTCAACAATCCCTAAAGCCGCGTCACAGGGTCCCTCCTTCCTCTTGTGGGGTTGCGTCTCAGCGATTGATTCCAACGGGCGAACGGAGCTGGGATTGCAGACGCGCATCACGACGACGGAAAGCGTTACGTTGCTCGCGCGGATGAAAAGCTGACGGCATTTGTCGAACTGGAACTGGGCGACTCGTCCTGGAAGCATCCAAAAAATGACTTGTCATCATTCGCGCTACCATCGTAAACCGATCTCACCCATGAATGAAACGCATACCAAAGGAGGAGTGAAACAAAATGAGCCGACCATCTCTTTATCACTACGTGACCGTTCTCTCGAGGAGCCACGCCGACACACAAACTGACACACGAATCGCGCTTCAAAAAAGGGGCTTTGAAGGGGCCTATCTAAATGACCTCTGGGAGCACTTCGCGTTCAACGCCGACACACTAGTTCTCGTCACAAACGTGCCGTTGTCCCCAAGTCAGACTTACGTACATGTAATCGCCACTTCCAACAACGACGGGCTCGCTGCTTACTGGGCCGCCCAAATGCTGGACGAGATCAGTTCAAGAGGAGCTGACATTGAGCATGTTTGACCTGATGCGAAAAAGTGAACCACTACTCTTTGAAATCACCCTTGTGCTCGTGCGTCTCGATCACTTTGTCATTGCCGTGTGGAGGACGAAAACGACAGAATCCAGCCGTGCTAAGGGACTGGGAAATCATCGCCGACAATCTCAGCAAAGCCGGATGAAGTTGAGGCTGTCTCTCAGCCGTGGATTGTACGGGGCGAGTGATGCTAAATATAGCTCAGAGGGGGGGAAACGTACGACTACGGTCCTATAGACTCTCGTTAGGGTCTATCTGAAATTGGATAATCTGAATCCGGGGTTAGGGCAAGGAAGGCTCTTTCTCTCGGTCCTTTCTTCTTCGCTTTCAGACCGTAGTCGCAGGGTCACTCACCGAGGGAAGTGAAAGGAAATTATCAAATGAAGAAAGCGAAAAAAGTATCTGCAGTGTTCTTGGGTCTCGGCGGGGGTCTGCTGGCCCTAATCGGAATGTCCCTTGGGGGCCCGGTGCGAACAGCCGCGGCAGAAGAAACAGTCGCAGCAAACGAAACAGTCGCGGCAGCCTTCAATCACAGGATCGACTTCCAAATGGTGCGCTCAGCTGGTGCCGTAGCCGCCAATTGCATCCCGAACGTCCACGCAAACGTGACAGTCGTCTCTTTGGGGCCTGTTGAGGTGATGACCGTCGACATAGGGGGGCTTCCACCGAATAGGGAGTTTGATTTCTTTGTGATCTAAAATCCCGATGCGCCTTTTGGCCTGGCTTGGTATCAGGGCGACATCAAGACTGATGGTCAGGGAGAGGGTCACCAGCTTTTCGTGGGGCGCTTCAACATCGAGACATTCATAGTAGCCCAGCCCCCCGGCGGCCAACCAGCTCCCGTCGTGCACAATCAACCTCCGTTCCCGGATGCGTCAACGAACCCGGCGACCGAGCCAATCCACACATACCACCTCGGCTTATGGTTTGGTTCGCCCGTAGCCG
>Ga0193747_1000640_pt1 | contig 10947 bp, 8 predicted proteins | sample L1m2metaG_FD_143048 | JGI IMG/M metagenome (GOLD analysis project Ga0193747, IMG submission 143048) | Soil microbial communities from a riparian zone of the East river system, Colorado, United States - L1m2 | ecosystem: Environmental > Terrestrial > Soil > Riparian zone | place: USA: East River...
TTTATAGTGCTTCTCAAAAATATCCTGTGTCTCTCGGTATCTAGACTTTTCCACTTCAAGAATCTGTTCCATTGCTTCATCTGTTTTAAGCATGAGGGATTTGCCAGCCCATTTGTTTTCAATCAAATAATTAATCCATGCTCTAATAGCAGGGCCCATTTTCCTTGATAATGGTTCAAGAAAGCCACTAACAATTTCGCGCTTTGCACCTTCTCTATTTAGTCCTCTGGACATTAGATAGAAAATTTGGTTTTCGTCCATCTGCGCTACTGATGCAGAATGTGTAGCTTTTACTTCATTTGTTTCAATCTCAAGGCCTGGAATTGCATCTGATTTTGCACCCTTATCGAGTAGGATTGCGTGCCCCGCTAGATATGACTCAGAAGCCTTCGCGTCCTTGCCTATTTTTATCATGCCTTTAAACAATGACTTTGAAGTATCTTTCATAACGGATTTGACGAGTACTCTACCCCTTGAATTTCTTCCATAATGAATCAGATTCGACGTCACGTCAAATGACTGATTCCCAATTCCAAATATAATTTCAACATCCTCTGCCGAGGATCCTACACCCTTCATTATGCTGTCAACCTTGTATCTTGACATCTCTGCACCAAACATTCCAAGATACCATGACATTTTGCCATCTCTCTCAATGAAGGCCTTCCTATTGGAGAAATTAATAGTGTTTCTGCTCATAGCTTGTAAGGTTACCATTTCTAGATGGGCGTTGGGGCCAACATGAGATTCAATCAACTCAAAATATGCCTGTTGAACTGTCTCATCCCGTTCCCTCTGCGGAGCATATATCTCCTCGACAACAGTGGCCTTAGAGCCAACATCCGCAATAATAATAGCCCGCGCTATCGAAGAAGACCCGTCATCTGCCAAAGAGTTAATAATTCTAATCGGATCCTCAATCATGACATTTTTGGGAATATAGATAAACAGACCAGAATTGAAAGCTGACACTTCTAATGCGAGGAACTTGTCTTCACTATAATTGAGGCGATTGGAGGTTAGATAACCTCTGATAAGATCCTCGTGTTTTATTACTGCCTCTTTAAGGTCCAAAATAATAACTCCCATTTGAGAAATTTGTTCTGGGATCACCATATTATTTATCGAAGATCCTATTCGCAAAACACTAGCACCTTGCTCTGGTTCCTTCAACCTTTCACGTAGCTCTTCGTACGGTTGAAATCTAGTCGTTTGGTCAGATAGCCGGACACTTTCTGCTCTAAGACGATTTACATCAGAATATTTTGAATAAAGCGGAGAAACCTCAGCTGGGAGAGCAGTATACCTCGAAAACGCCTCTCTTCTTATTTCGCCTAGCCAGGTGGGCTCTCTATTTTCCTCTGTTATATTATTGATATAATCGCTATTAATAGAAGATAAAATCAACGGTTCATTCAGCGCCTTTGAGAAAAAAAGAAGCGAAGTGGTTCTCTCTAACCGACGGAGCCTTCCATTTCAACCTTTACAAGTTTATTTAGCTCTACTGCATATTCCATTGGCAATTCTTTAGTGAACGGTTCCATAAAGCCACCAACTATCAGAGAAAGGGCATCAGATTCTGAAAATCCTCTGCTCATTAGATAAAAGATTTGATCCTCACCGATCTTTCCTACGGTTGCTTCATGGGAGATTGTGGCATCATCTTCATTTACTTCGACGTACGGATATGTATCTGTCCTCGAGTTCTCGTCTAACAATAATGCATCGCATCTGACATTTGACTTCACTCCTGTAGCACCCTTTGCTACATGAAGCAGACCTCTGTAGGTTGTTCTACCAGAATCCTTGCTAACTGACTTGCTTGTGATTCTGGAAGTTGTGTTTGGGGCCAAGTGTACTGCTTTTGCGCCAGCATCTTGATGTTGACCAGAACCAGCGAAAGCCACTGATATGACTTCGGCATGAGCATTCTTCCCAAGCATATACACACCAGGGTATTTCATGGTTAATCTGCTACCGAGGTTTCCATCAATCCATTCAACGGTGGCATTCTCATACGCATACGCTCTCTTTGTTACCAAGTTGTAAACATCTTTACTCCAGTTTTGAATCGTTGTGTATCTTATCTTGGCTCCTTTCTTTGCAATTAGTTCTACAACTGCAGAATGCAGCGATTCTGTAGTGTAAACTGGAGCAGTACAGCCTTCGATATAATGGACCTCAGCACCTTCGTCAGCAATTATCAAGGTTCTTTCAAATTGACCAATATTTTCAGCGTTGATTCTAAAGTATGCTTGTAGTGGAAGGTCAATCTTGACGTGCGGAGGAACATAAATAAACGACCCACCTGACCAAACAGCACTATTCAATGCCGCAAATTTATTATCTTCGGGTGGAATGACTTTTCCAAAATGCTTTTTCATAAGTTCTGGCTGTTCTTTGAGTGCCGTATCCGTATCAATAAATATTACACCTTGTTTTTGAAGGTCTTCTCTCAAATTATGATATACTGTCTCGGACTCGTACTGCGCACCTACACCAGCAAGGAACTTTCTTTCTGCTTCTGGAATACCAAGTTTCTCAAAGGTATTTCTGACGGATTCCGGGACATCATCCCAGCTTTTGCCTTGCTTTTCAGAGGCCTTTGCGTAATAATAGATATTTTGAAAATCAATTTTCGACAAATCACCACCCCAGTTCGGCATTGGTTTGCTCATGAATACATCATAGGACCTCAGTCTAAAGTCTCTCATCCAATCTGGTTCATCCTTCAGCCTGCTGATCTCTTCAACAGTACCCCGAGACAATCCTTTCTTGCTCAGGTAGACATAAAGTTCAGTAGAATCCTTAAAGTCGTACTTGCTATAATCCATATTGAGTTCTTTAGTAGCCATTATGTTACTATAACACCGTTATGTTTTATATATATTTTGGGTTTAGGTTTTGTAAAGTCTGCGTCGGTTCAAAAGGGCTGTAAATTTTCGTCGGATTTCGGCGGTTCTATCCCATCCATGAGATAATGAATTCTGTCTGTCATCCAATATAATCCTTCTCTGTTTGGCAATGAAATGTTATTTTTCTTAGGCATTATTCTCAAATCTTGTGATCCCTATATAGGACTGAGAACCAGTTCGCGGATGCATTACAATTGTTCGCGCGAACGCATCACTTTCGTTCGCGAATATAGGTGCGAACCGATACATGAACCTAACTAGATGTACTACAGTGGACAGGGCGCGGACGCCAGCGAATTCGCAGTATATCCGCGAATTATCGGAGTTTAGCAAGCAATTAACCTGAATTTGGACAGAAAAAGGTGACAGAGGATTCTCGATAAGCTGCGTTCAACGTGAGTAGCACAGTGCAAATAAACTGGAGGAATTGTAGGCATTTGACCCAAAAATGGAACATTAGTAATAATAATGTGAATATTTTAGCGAAAGCGTTAAATTTATCAAAGTTGATGTAATTCGGAGACAACGATTGACCAAGTAGTGGATTAGCAAGTTATCTCTTATCGAGACTGAGGAATCTACCACAGCTGATCAATATTATGAATACCGTCTTATTTTATCATACGTTCTGTTGATATCACCGAAGGGACAGGCTTAAAGCGCTCTAAAATTATAATAGACTAGTGCAATAAAATAAAATTCTTCTAGTAACTGCAGCGCTCAAGATGAAAAAAGATGGACAGTCTCCTATTTTCCCAAGATGAACCTTGCAAGGTCCACTGTACCCCTTATCGTGTGCTCACTCGACTCAAAGGACTGAATGCCCCTCTTCTTCAACTCTTCGTTAGTCATTGGGCCTATAGCTATAACAGCTTTAACATTTTTCAGCAAGGATGAAATATTATGTGGCATATTCTGAATGATCTCAAAGAAGGCTCTAACAGTTGATGCACTCGTAAATACAATTGCATCTACCTTTTTTTGTTCCAAAAGTAAAATAAAATCGTTCCATATGGGGGTTATTTCCGAAGTACGTACCGTATAAAGAAAAAATAGATTCACTACCATTTTCAGAGCGGACAGAGCCATTTCAACGAATTCATTTGACGCTTCACTTCTAGGGATGATGATTTTCTTCCCGTTTGGGTTTTCCATCTTAGAGAACAGTTCAACGAGCCCTACTGACGAATACCGTTCTGGAACCATTTTGACATCAATCAAATGATCTACCAATCTTTGCTTAGTCTTCGGCCCGATTGCTACAACAATTCTGGAATTCAACACGGAAACGAGTTCATCAGTTTTGCAGATTCTATCTGCATGATTAAACAATACATCAACCGCCTGAGGGCTTAAAAATGCGCAGTACTCATTTTCATTTTTATTTACTGCATTAATAAATTCATCAACAGCTGAAGGATCCTTTGGTACAATTTCAATTGTAGGCAACGGAATGGCTCTCCCACCTTCAGAAGCGACGAGATCAGAGAACTCCTGAGCCTCGAGATTATTCCTTGTTATCGCCAGTACTTTCCGATCCAAACTGGACGGCATAGATATACTTATGACCTGTTAAGCCAGGCAAGTTTTTTGTGCAACGATACTACCTTTCCGAAAATAATGATTGCTGGCGCTTCTATTCTTGCGCTATGAGCTTTCCTTACTATATTACCCAAGTTCCCTGTTATTTCTCTCTGCTTTCTGGTAGTTCCATTTTCGATAATTGCCACCTCTGTATTTTTTTTCATTCCTGAATTTATCAAAATACCGGTGATTCGCGATAGCTGCTCTATACCCATAAGAATAACTAGTGTATCTACTGCGAAGGCTAATTCGCTCCAGTTGACACTTGGCTCGCTTTTTGATGGGTCTTCATGCCCAGTAACTATCGCTACTGACGAAGAGAAACGTCGGTGCGTCAATGGGATTCCAGCATACGCAGCGGATCCGATAGCCGACGTAATCCCGGGAACTATCTCGAATTTTACATTATGCTTGAATAGATATTCAGCTTCTTCTGCTCCTCTGCCAAAGATAAACGGATCCCCACCCTTTAATCTCAGAACTCTCTTTCCTTTATTAGCATGTTCGACCATCAGCTTGTTAGTATAGTCTTGATGGTTTGCTGCATCCCCTGCGGATCTTCCTACAAAAATTGTCTTTGATTTGGATGGAATTTGATCGATAATTTCTTCACTCACGAGCCTGTCATAAAATACTACATCGCAACTCTTCAAGAGTTTCATTGCCTTAACAGTAATTAATTCCGGATCACCTGGACCCGCACCGCATATGAATACTTTATTCGTCCTCATAGTTTCTTGTTCCAATCTTCTACTGCATTGCGCCAACCTGCAGCTAACTCTTTAGCCCCTTTTTTGAGAAGCATATCTGCTAGTGCAGTTCCTACGTCGGCGGGATGTATCGCGTCCCCGCTCTTCTTCAGCTTAATATTCTTTCTGCCGTCAGGAGAAAATATGCTAGCATATAAGGTGAACGTGCTCTGCCGTGGCTTACTAACGGCGACTGCCCCTACAGGAAACCTACACCCTGCCTCTAATTTTGATACCAGCGCTCGCTCAGAATCTGCTTCGATCTTGGATTGAGGATCTTCAATACTCCTTAATAATGTGATAAGCTCCTGATTGTCTCTCCTGCATACAATCGCAATTGCACCTTGGCCTGGAGCTGGGACAAAGACCTTGATGTCGAACCTTTCAGCGATAACATCTTTCATCCCTAGTCTCGTCAGACCAGCCTCTGCGAGAATTACGGCATCATATTCCCCAGCGATTGATCTGCTGACTCTGGTCTCTACATTTCCTCGAATAGGTTTAACATGTAAATCCGGCCTGACCCTGAATATTTGGATGGCCCGTCTTAGGCTGCTTGTTCCCACTATCGCGCCGGTAGGCAAGCCTGCCAGCTTCAAATTTCTTTTACTAACAAGAACATCATTGGGTCTAGCACGCTTTGGGATACTTGCTACGATCAACTTCTCCGATAGATCAGAAGGAATATCTTTCAAACTGTGAACAGCAAAATCAACTTGTCCTGAGATAACGGCTTGGTTTATCTCTCTTTCAAAAATTCCTTTTTCGTCAATTGTAAATAGTGGTCTTTTGTCGACATCCCCACTTGTATTAATAGTAACGACTTCAAATTCAAGTGAAGTTCTCTTCCTTAATGTGCTAAGCGCAATCTCGGTCTGAGCGATCGCTAGTCGACTACCTCTTGTTCCCACTCTAAAGTTGTTCATAATGACTGTTTCACCTCCCGCAGCGATTCATAGTATGATTCTACAGTTTTATCAGCATCATCTTCGCTGTGGGAATATGATATAAAGCATGTTTCTGACCGAGATGGTGGTATAAACACTCCTCTCTTTAAGAGTTCATCAAAAAGTTTCCTAAACATAATTGGATCGGACTTGTTCGCACTAACTGCATTCTTCACTTTCTCATCTGTAAAGAAGAGTTGGAACATCGAACCGATGTGATTTATCGTACAGTCAAGTTTGTAATCCTTTAATCCATCTTTGATCCCAGATACAATGTTGTCGCAGGTTCTCGCAATCTTTGGATATATTTCGTTTTTTTCCTCATCTAATACTTCGATCGTAGCGATACTTGCTGAGACGCAGGCTGGATTTCCAGCATAGGTACTGGCTTGATACACCTTACCACTCGGAGAAAGCAGTTGCATTATTTCTCTCTTGCCGGCGATCGCGGCAATAGGAAACCCATTGCCCATAGCTTTCGCAAAAGTTGCCAAATCCGGTTTGATTCCAAAGAATTCGCCTGCTCCCCCAAGAGCAAGTCGGAAACCAGTAACAACCTCGTCAAAAATCAGTACAATATCGTTTTGTCGTGTAATCCTTCTAATCTCGTTTAGAAATTGCTTTTCTGGCAAAACCAGTCCCATATTTGCAGCGACCGGCTCAACTATAACGCAACCAACATCGTCATCTTCCTTTATTACCTGTTCTAGTGTCTCGGAATCATTGTATGGGAGCACCAAGGTCTGTGAGGACGCTTCATTAATTATGCCATCAGATATACTTGCGGAGACACCTGGTTTCGGGAGCACATAATCGTACGCTCCGTGATAACATCCGTCAAATTTCACAACCTTTTTTTTTTTTGTAAATGCGCGAGCTAGTCTGATCGCGTTCATAGTAGCCTCCATGCCAGTATTTACTAGTCTGATCATTTCGGCGCATTGCACGGCCTTCGAAATTAACTCTGCCAATTGGATTTCCTCTTCAGTCGGAACACAGAACAAGCTTCCACCATCAATCCGGGACTTTACTGATTCGGTTACTGTTGAATAACTATGGCCAAGCAATAGCGCTCCATATCCCATGCAATAATCTATATGAGTCTCGTTATCAGCCGTGCGCATCGTACTTCCTTTCCCTGACACGGCAAAGAATGGGAATGGATCATAGTAACGAACAGGACTATTGACACCTGAGGGAATGACTCTCTGGGCTCTATCGAATAATGATTTTGAGTTGCTAAGCATAATGCACTGGGTGTTGACCTTCTAAAATATTATAATTGTATCGCAATATGCGCTCAATTTTTTTTATTCGTTAAGTAATGTTGCCATTTTCTTTGCGTAATACGTGATAATCAGATCAGCTCCTGCCCTCTTGATAGAGGTTAGAGATTCGGTCATAGCCGAGTCCTCGTCTATCAGCCCCTTGCCAGCCGCTGCTTTTATCAGAGCATATTCTCCGGAAACACTGTACGCACAAATTGGTAAATTGGTATTCTTTTTTGCCTGATAAATCAGGTCCAAATAGGGGATGGCTGGTTTAATCATAATGATATCAGCGCCTTCACGAATGTCCACCTCGATTTCATGCATCGCTTCTCTTGGATTAGTAAATGACATTTGATATGTCCTCCTGTCGCCGAATTGAGGACGAGAACAAGCTATATCCCTAAAAGGGCCATATAGAGGAGAAGCGTGTTTTGCAGAATAGGATATGATAGCGACGTCTTCAAATCCATTTTCATCTAAACCTTCCCGAATAGATTTTACCTGTCCGTCCATCATGGCTGACGGGGCAACCATATCTGTTCCAGCCTCTGCGTGACTCGTTGCAACTTTTGCTAACGTGCGTACGCTCTTGTCGTTATCTACCTTTCCTTTGACTACGATGCCGCAGTGGCCGTGCGTGGTATATTGACAAAGACAAACGTCGGTTATAATAGCAACTCTATTTCCAAAATGTTTGCGCACGACTCTAACCGAGTCCTGGACAACCCCATGCCCCAAGAACGCAGACCCAGCTCTTTTATTCTTATAGAACGGAATCCCGAACAACATAATCGCTCGAACACCAAGGTCTAAGACAGCTTGTACCTCGTCGATGATTTCGGAAGGAGGTATCCTTTCTATCCCGGGCATAGATTGAATGGGTTCACGCTTGGTTATCCGTTCTTGAACGAAAATTGGGGATATGAGATCCTTGACTGAAAGGTGGGTTTCTTGTAGGAGGTCTCTGATAGCTGGTGTTGTTCTAAGCCGCCTTAGCCTAACAACTGGATAGCCAGCAGTGCAATCACAACTACCGATCTTCATGATAGTTGAACAACCTGGCTGCAATTCTCATTACATCTTCATTTTTACTATCTGTACCTAATTCTTTTCTGAGACTATTCATTGGGGTGGACATAATAGCCTCTACCATCGCGTATGAGAATTGTTCCATTATTCTACGTTCTTCGGGCCCTATCTTAGCTCCGAGGATAGAAATAGCCTTCTTGAGTTCGCGTTCTCTAATCTTATCTACATCCTTAAATATAGAAACAACCATAGGCTCAGCCTCCTTTTTCTTCAGGACCGTATCAACTAGCTTCATCTCTTCATCTATTATTCTCTGGGCTGACGCAACCTCATTTTTGCGGGTTCGAATATTCCTTTCAACTATCTCCGCAATCTTATCAATGTTAAATAATTTGACCTTCTTTATGGTTGCGACCCTTTCCTCAACGGTTCGGGGATTTGAAAGGTCAAAAACCACTAGCGATTTATCTCTCTTGGCCATGGCCTTCTCAATCCTATCATAGGTGATTAAGTAATAAGGTGCAGTAGTAGACAGAAAAATTAAATCGACCTCCTGGAACAATTGCACGGCTGATTCAAATGGAACTGGATTGCCTCCTACTGTATCTGCAAATGATTTGGCTCTCTCAAATGTCCTGCTAGTAATCATGAAATGAGCATCTCTTTGTTTCAATGATTTTGCGACGAGGCTTGCTCCTTCCCCTGAACCAATCAACAATACGCTTCTATTGTTCAATTTGTCAAAGTATTCCTCTGCCAACTTTACGGCCAGCGAGCCTATCGAAACGCTACCCTTATTCACACCAGTGATGGTTCTGACTTTACCACCGACCTTAACGGCCCGATCAAAGATAACGGAGAGATGAGGACCAGCATAGCTGTTGTTGCGAGAAAACTCGAATGCACGTTTTACTTGGCCCAATACCTGATCTTCACCAATCACCAACGAATCCAAGCCTGAAGACAATTTTAAGAGGTGCAGTATCACGTCATTACCATTGCAAATTTCAATATTCTCAGCCACTTCGTTATAAGATAACCCTGCAGCACTCGCCCATGCTTTTAGCAATCTTTGTCGGTCGGGATTTCTGCTCGCAGCAAAAACCTCAACCCGATTGCATGTCTGTATGATAATGCACTCTTCTAGTTCAGCTATTTCTATCACTTTTTGGTGTGCGGCATTCAAATCAGCGAACGCAAATCGTTCAAGAAGATGGATCGGAGCATTGCGATAGGTAATTCTCGCATTAATTACCTGAAGTGACTGTGAAAGCGTCGATGATGTTTTCATCTGTTATTCTTTTTCTTCCATTCACGCAATAGTTCTAATGTCGTACTTTTAGCATCTTCTGTCTTATCCTCCTTAATAAGGTTCTGGATACGACTGTTTTCGATCAAAGAATAAAGAAACTTTTTCCTTTGTTCAACCGTCTTGAATGTCGATTTTGCAGCGGCACGGGCGAATTCCTGTAATTTAGTATTTTCGATATCGGTTTTTTTAATTACCCCTCGAAGCATTCTCTCTGCTTTTATTCTCACCCTTCGCGACATTATAGGACTCTTACCGGATGTGGATATTGCGATTTGCATTACACCCTCTATATTAATAATTGAGGCATATGAAAAGTCACTAATGGCGGGGTCATCTACAGCATATACGAATAAGCGCATGGAACGCGCCTTCTCGACAAGCATACTGTTTAACGCTTTGTCGTTAGTGGCGGCAAGCACCAGAAATAGATTATCATAATTATCAAGTACACTTGCGTCTTTTATCGTTGTTTTTACAAGTTCGATTCGTCCTTGTTCTCTCAGTTGAGACAAATAACGATTTAGACGACTACACATAACGGTGATTTTACAATTTTGATCCAACAGCCCACGAATTTTCCTACCACCCTCCTTTCCGCCACCAAGCACTAGTACATGTTTGCGCTCAAGATTTAAATCAACTATCAATCACACGCACACACCAGTCAGCGGTGATAAGAAATCTCTAATTCTTAATTTAATTGTTACATCCCCACGTCTTCTTCAGGTAAATGAAATGGTAAATGCTGCAGGTCTTTTTCAGCTACAGAAGGCGCTCATTCTCTAACTCAAAACTAATTAGTCGCGATATCAACTATTGGGCTGTTAGTCTTGGAAAACGACAACCCTCTTAAAGTGCAGTTGAGTCTCGATGCTATAGAACAAATCGGCCCGGCTACTAAGACCCGTTTAGAGCAAGCGGGTTTTTCCTCAATTAAGGATCTAGTTGTTAGGGGACCTGTGGATGTTTCAGAGGCTACCGGGATGGAAATTGAAAAATCCATATATCTCTGCAATCAGGCGAGAATTAGGCTAGAAGATCTCGGTATCATTGACAAGAGTTTTGTTACCGCAACTCAACTCTATAACAAAAGAAAAAGAGAAGATCGTCTTTCAACTGGATCAAAGAAACTAGATGATC
>Ga0193747_1000641_pt1 | contig 10946 bp, 11 predicted proteins | sample L1m2metaG_FD_143048 | JGI IMG/M metagenome (GOLD analysis project Ga0193747, IMG submission 143048) | Soil microbial communities from a riparian zone of the East river system, Colorado, United States - L1m2 | ecosystem: Environmental > Terrestrial > Soil > Riparian zone | place: USA: East River...
ATACCGATAATGGCGGCCGGAAAGTCCTAGTGAATGAAATGAGAGTGGCCGCCAGATGAGTTCGCGGCCTTGCCGCCCGATGTGCGGAAGGTCTCTGACCTTCCGAAAAGAGTCCTAAGAATCTAAAAGGGCTATGCCCTCCTCCATTCGATACGATCAAAATCAACCAACAGAGGTTCATCTTCCGATTCGCATCCCTGCCAAATTCTGGCGTTCGACCAGCGATAATCGCGCTCAAACCTTCTCCAAAACAACTTCCGCGATCGCATGCTCAGTCGTATGCGCAATCGAAAGATGCGCCGCAGTTGCGCCCGTTTGATCGTAGAGTTCGCGCGCGCGGCCGTGGAATGAAATCACGGGTGCGCCTGAGTCTTTCGCCGTCACTTCGACGTCCTGCCAACTGATTCCTCCGCTCCAGCCGGTTTGCAGAGCTTTCAGCGCCGCTTCTTTTGCCGCGAAGCGCGCGGCATAATGTTGCGCAGCCACCGCGCCGCGCGATTCGCAGTAGGCGCGCTCGGCTTCGGTGAATACACGTTCGGCAAACCGCGGCGTGCGTTCGATGGTTTCGCGCACGCGGCGAACTTCGATGATGTCAACTCCGATCGAGACGATCACTGACGACCTCGCAATTGAAAGTGCCGGCTTCTACTGGCGCGAACGCGACGATGTGCGTGCTTTGATTTGCGCGCCGTTGGAAACTGACGGTTTCACGAATGCTTTTTCAACCCGGCTGGGCGGCGTCAGTCCTTTCCCGCATGACGCGCTGAACCTTGCCGGTTTCAATGAAGACGATGCGGAAAATATTTATGAGAACCGGCGCCGCTTTCTCAAGCTCTTCGACGGCGACTGGACGCTGGCCGGTTGTTGGCAAATTCACAGCGCAGACGTGCGCGTCGTTCACGATCCGCAGGAAGCAAAACCAAAGCCCGGCGTGCTCGGCGACGATCAATACTGCGATGCGCTCGTCAGCAACACTCCGAAAATTCTGTTGGCGGTTAAGACTGCCGACTGCGTTCCTATCTTGATTGGCGATCCGTTGACGCGCTCGTTTGCGGCAGTTCATGCGGGCTGGCGCGGAACGTCGGCGTCAATCGTCAGGCGCGCTATCGAGCAAATGGAGAGAGAATACGGGGCGCAGGCCGCAAACCTGCGCGCGGCGATCGGGCCGGCCGCAAACGTCTGTTGTTATGAAGTCGGCGGCGAAGTTATCGACGTCTTCAAAGAACGATTTCCACAAGCAAATAAACTCTTCAAACCGACTCGCGAGGGGCACGCGCGAATCGATCTGCATCTTGCCAACCGCAATCAACTCATCGCCGCCGGCGTCTCAGCGGATCGTATTCACGTCGCGCCGCTCTGCACGATGGATCGTACCGATCTTTTCTTTTCGTATCGGCGCGAGAAGCAAGTGTATGGCCGCGTCGGTCGCCTGATGTCGGTGATTGGCCGATCAAACGAATCTAAAAGCTAAAAACGACGCAATGAATTCTGTCGCATTCCTTTGCGAGTTTTGCGTTAAAGGCCCTCTCGCCTCACGCGTTCATTGCTTTTTGATAAGCGGCAGCGACGGCAGCCGAATCAAAATGCTCGCGGAATCCGGCGATCTGGCCGTCGCGAATTGTAAAGATGTGAACGAAATCAGATTCGAATTCGCGGCCGGTTCCTTTGACGCGCCACTTGTAATGACCAAGCGACACCACTTTGTCGCCCTGGGCCACGAATTCGCGGGGCTCGAATTCGAGCACTTCCTGATCGCGCGCCACGGTGGCGAAAAAATCAGCCACGCCATCGCGGCCGGTTCGTATTCCCCCCAGTGGCACACCTTCCATCTCCGGCAACTGCCAGGTAACGTCGGCTGACAGTTGATCCAGAAGCGCTTCGATGTTGCCGGTCTTGAAGTTGTTATAGCCCTGCTGGGCTATTGCAGTGTTTTCTTGTTCGCTCATGTTTGTGTCTTTCTATAAAAGGCGGGCAGGATGCCCGCGTACTGCCGACCAGATGTCGGCGCTCCGTTATCGTCGGCCGAAAACCCAGCCGTTGGTGCGCTGCACCCGATCGTTTGGGCCGACGACGTCGATGCCCATGTTCATTTCCTGGGTCTTAGGGGGAAAACAGACCTCGTCGTTGCAGCTTTGAAATCTCAAATGCAAATTCAGACTCACTGAACCTTGATAGCTGGCCGGCACAGTCACATTGAAATGCAGAATGGCGCGTCCCTCATAAACCGCCAGCGGTTCGTTGTTAGTAGCTTGGAGCTTGCGAACGATCGCCCGCGGATACATGACTGGTCCAACCCTGACGCCGCCCGACGCGTCGATCTTCAGCGAAGTGGGGATCGAGTATTTGTTGAGTGGTCGATTGGCATTGACGTGATAACCAGAGGGAATCTCCATCACGACCGCTGCCTGAACGATGCGTCCACGTTGGGCCCTGTCGCTTGCGAAATAACCGTTGACGCCGATGTTTGGTTCAGGAGCCGGCGCCGCAGCCCGGTAATTGCCGGCGGCTACATTCTCCGCTGGTGAGTTTGAGGGCGCAACAAAAACCGGATCGATGCAACAATCAATTGCCATTGGGAAGGTCCGGCTGATCGAGGGTTCGCCGCTAATTATGAAATCGGTTACTACCTTCTTGAAGGCAGTCCGCTCAATCGTGATCCTAAAGCTCCCGTTCGGCAAGGAAACCTTGAATTGACCATTTTTATTCGCGAGAAACTTCCAACTCTGACTGTTCCCTTCGACCATGACAGAGGCATCGTCGATTCCGACGCCCTCGCGGTCAACGATTGTTCCCGTGAAGAGCGTTGCGGCGGATACACCTTGGGCTGCGAATTGGGGAAAAACGATTAGCGTCACAATCAGGATAAGTTTGGTAATTAGTCTCATACTTTTCACCCCGGTTCAGAATTGAATAACGTTCCGTGTTCATGTTCCCACTTTAGTGTGACGATAAACCTCGGTCAGGGGAATGCGGCAATCGATCGAAGACAGAACCAGCACAGCGTCAAGTCCGTTTACTTCCATTGATGTCCATGTACCATCAGTTTGGCGATGATGATGCTCGATGCGCGGCTGATCTTGCGACACCATAACATAGTCTTGCAGACTTTCGATCTGCGTGCGATAGCGACGAAACTTTTCACCACGATCGTATTTTTCGGTCGATGGTGACAACACTTCGAAAATCACGTTTGGGTTAAGCAACACGTCGCCGTGCTTATCGTGGAATTTCGCCTCGCCACAGACGATCATCAGATCAGGATAAGCATATAAACCACCCAACCCGGCACGGACTTTCATGTTTGGCGAGAATCCGCGACAAGGTTTGTCCCTCAATTGCGGTCCTGTGATGGCAGCAAGATTAAAGCAAATAGTACTGTGATCAGGACTCTCGCCCGCCATCGCATAGACGAGTCCCTCAAGAAACTCGTGGCGGATTTCTGAAGTCCGTTCAAGCTCTAAGTATTGTTCCGCCGTTATGGCTGGCAAGAATTCTTGAGGTAATGCCATGGTCTATTTAATAATGCCTTTTTAGCTCAATTGCGGACCATATTCTACACGGGCGACGCTGCTACGCGCCATTTAGGATGATTTTGATTTTAGATAGTTGACGAAAGCAGAGCAACTTACCAGCATGAACTTTGCGTCGGCGAAATCAAGATGCTCTTCCTCCAATAAAGCGTGACGAATTCCACTTGCGTCACTTGTGTAACCGTAAAGGCTCGAAAGAGCTTTCTTGAAAGCTGGGTGAATTTCAGTCGTCCCTTCTAAATTCTTTAGCGCTTGTCCGAGCGTGGCTTTCGTTCCTGTAATTAAATTACAGGCAGCCTCGACAGCACTTATAGACTCCTTAATTGAATTTCTATAATCCGGAGATTTTCTGTCACTTAGTAGTTCCAGCGCGGTTCTTAAGTGCTTTGCGACCGGCTTGTTCGCGTCTAAAAGCGCCTTTTCGATTTCAGCGATCTCCTCTTCGGACGTAATCTGCGTGATTTTGAAGTCGACAAATCGGTACGCGGCTACTTCGCGTTCAAGAACTCCGTTGCAGAAACCTACAAACCGATCAAAATCAAAGTAATTTCCGATGCGCAGGTTGGCGACAAATTCTATGAAGTCATAGACCACAAACCAATTGCATTCAAAGAAGTAGGATTTCATGTCGTCCAGAGCGGTGTCCCAACGCGATGGTATCGTATCAACCGTTCTCTTGAAGAAATCCCTCCAAAGGAAATGCAGCAGCACTGACAGGCCAGTTTGGTTTCCTACTGACGCGCCGAGATTTGGTATGAACCTACTCCAATAAAATGCATCGAGTGCATTCCACAACCCAACCCTAAGATCGTCATCCATCGAATCGACTTGGATTACGGTCTTAACCGGCATTAATCCTTTTCGCTGCGAAAATAACACGTTGGGATTTTCCGTAAGTCAGGAGACTTCGAATTTATACATTAACACTACTGCGCAAAGAATCGCGCGCCGCCAGTTGTCCGCAGGCCGCCAGGATGTCGCGGCCGCGTGGCCTGCGCACGAATGTGTGAATGCCCTTCGATTCCAAAATCTCGCGAAAAGTTTCCACGCGCTCGATTGGTGAAGGTTGATAAGGCAGAGGCTCCGCGGGATTGTGCGGGATCAGATTTATCTTGGCCCCCAATTGATGGCGATTCAAAAGGTTCGCAAGCTGTCGCGCGTGCTCGTCTGAATCGTTCACTCCATCAAGCATCACGTATTCAAACGTGAATCGCTCGCCCGGCTTCAGAGACTTTTCGAACGCTTTGCACGCGGACAGAAGTTCTTTCAACGGCCACTTCTTATTAATCGGCATCAGTTGGTTGCGCAATTCGTCGGTCGGCGCCGCCAGCGAGACGGCGAGATGTGGTCGATCGGGAATTGTCGCCAGTTCGCGAATACGCGGCACGACGCCCGCGGTCGAAACCGTCACGCGGTTAGGCACGATGTGCAGGCCGCTCGGCTCAGCCATGATCTTCATCGCTTTCATTAACTCGTCGAAATTGAGAAACGGTTCGCCGGCGCCCATGCCAACCAGATTCGTGCCGCGCGGCGTGCTAACGCCGGCACCGTACGCATCGTTTAAAGCAAAGATGATCTGTTCGACGATCTCGCCCGCCGTCAGGTTTCGCAGCAATCCGAGCTGCGCAGTCAAACAGAACGTGCACTGCAAAGGGCAACCCGATTGTGAAGAAAAGCAGATCGTGTCACGATGCTCTTCGGGAATAAAAACCGTTTCCACCGGCAGATTGTCATGCGTCTTGAATAAGTAACGTCGCGTCCCGTCAGTCGAAAGGAATCGTGATTCCAGCCTCAAGGTTGAAACGACAGCACGCTCGCCGAGTTTTGCTCGAAGTTCCTTTGGCAGATCGGTCATCTCGCCGAGGGAAGGCAAGCGCCGATGATGAATTCCGGCAAAAATTTGCCGCGCGCGATAAGGCGGCTCGCCGAGCGAAGCCACAAACTCTGACAGTTCGGCTGGTGATAACGCTGTGAGATTTAAGGGTTTCATCTAGTTATTCAAATTCTAACATTGCGAGGTAAGGACCAGTGAACAAGGATTAGCGAACAAATTCTTCGCTGGTTAACTGATTGCGAGTTTGCGCGAATTTACTCTGCGTGACGTCAGGTTCACGCCAACTTCGTAAGGCCGACAAAGTCCGCTAAAATATCGCATCAGAACGTAGTGACTCTAGACGAAAAGCTCAAAGAAATTCCCATTTCGCCCGGCGTTTACCTGCACAAAGACACGGCGGGCAAGATCATCTATATCGGCAAGGCGAAGAACCTGCGCAATCGCGTGCGTTCGTATTTTCAATCGGGACGTAAAGGCGATTTCAGCTACGGAATCAAGACCGAAGAACTAGTCAATCAAATCGCCGACGTGGAGTTCATCGTCACCGACAATGAAGTCGAGGCATTCATTCTCGAGGCCTCGCTCGTCAAAAAGCACCAACCGTATTTCAATTACAAGCTAAAGGACGACAAGTCTTATCCGCACCTGAAGCTCACCGTCAACGAACCATTTCCGAAATGCGTGATTACGCGGCGAATTCAAAATGACGGCGCGCTTTACTTTGGCCCGTTTCTACCGGCGGCGATGGCGCGCCGAACGATCGATTTGATCAATCGCACTTTTCAACTGCGTACCTGCGACATCGAAATCGACGGCAAAGCTCCGCGTCCGTGTCTGGAATATCACATCAAACGCTGTCTCGGGCCGTGCGTCAAGGGTCTGTGCGCGCCGGAAGAATATCAGGAAGCCGTGCGCGACGTGCGCATGCTGCTCGAAGGTCGCAACACGGAATTAGCGGACAAACTTGAAGCGCGCATGCTGCATGCGTCCGAAGGGATGCGCTATGAACTTGCGGCGAAGTATCGCGACCTGCGGAAGACCGTAATCAAACTTTCCGAGCAGCAAAAGATGGCGACGACCTCGGAAACCGACATCGATATCTTTGGTTACTATCGCGAAGGCCGTAGGCTGGCGCTGCAACTGTTCACCATGCGCGAAGGCGACATCGTCGGGCGGCGCGAGTTTTTCTGGGAAGATCTATCGGAAGAAGATTTCAATCCTGCTGATTTTCTCAGCGACGTTCTGGGGCAGTACTACAGTAGCTCAAGTGGCACGGGCCTCTCGCCCGTGATAGATACTCACGCGCAGGATGCGCTTGCCACGACGGGCGTCGACCTTCAGCGTCCCGATGCGCGCCCACCTTCATTTCTGCCGCGCGAGATCCATGTGCCAACCGATTTCGATGACCGCGACCTTTTGGAAAAAGTACTCAGCGAGCGCAGGGGGCGGCGCGTTCACATCCTCGCGCCGCAGCGCGGCGAAAAACGCGACATGATCGATCTGGTCGAGAAGAATGCGAAGCTCGCTTTCGAACAACGCTTTCGCGTACTGAAGCCCGACATGAAACGCGTGCTCGAAGAAATGCAGGAGACGCTTGAATTGCCGCGATTCCCTGCGCGCATCGAATCGTTCGACGTATCGCACATTCAGGGCTCCGAGAATGTCGCCGGCATGGTCGTCTGCGAGAACGGCAAGATGAATCGCAACGAGTATCGCAAATTCAAGATTCGCTCTTTCGAAGGCGCAAACGATTTCGCTTCGATGCACGAAGCCGTGCTGCGCCGTTATCGCCGGGTGCGTGATGAAGAGAAAGCTTTGCCTGATTTGATTATGATCGACGGCGGCAAGGCTCAGCTTAACGCCGCCGCCGAAGCCATGCGCGAACTCGATCTGGAAGCCGTGCCGATGATCGGCGTGGTCAAGCCGCCGCTTCATCATAATCAGGTTGCGTATCTACTGGTCAAAGGTCGCGAAGATGAGCCCATCCATCTCGATTCGCATTCGCTAATCCTGCGCCTGATTCAAATGATCCGTGACGAAACGCATCGCTACGCCGTCACCTATCATCGCAAACGCCGCGAGCTGCGCGACTTCACTTCGGAGTTGTCGGCAATTCCCGGCGTGGGCGAAAAACGCAAGACGCGCCTGCTGCGTCAATTCGGATCGATTCACAAAATATCTGAAGCCAGCGTCGAAGAACTCGCGCCCTTTGTCGGCCGCAAAACCGCGAGTGAGATCGTCGATCACTTTGCGCGGCAGCGCGCGTTGGCGGAAGCGTGAATACGGCGGGAGAGAAAGTTGTTAACATGTAAAGAACGGATTTTTATAACATTAAGAGTGAACCATCTGATACACTTCGCGCGCTAAGAGTCCGTTAATTGAGGAGTTTAGATGGCAATCTACGCGTTTTGGAATAACAAGGGAGGTGTTGGTAAGAGTTATCTCACCTTTCAGGTCGCGAGTGAATACGCAAGGACACATTCTGAACGAAAGATCCTTGTTGTCGATCTTTGTCCTCAAGCGAATGCGTCAGGGATGTTACTTGGCGGAATGAGCACGGGCGAAAAAGCGCTTGATCTTCTCAGTAGTCGAACTCCACGCCAAACTATTTCTGGTTACATCGAGGATCGAATCAGCAGTCCTTACGTTAATCCAAAAACGGGCGCGAATTTCGTCATGAACGTGTCAGAACAGAATACGCCGACACCCGAGAATCTATTCTTAGTATGTGGGGATGAACAATTAGAAATACAAGCCTCTCGTGTACGGGGCGCCACAGTGCCTGGTCCTACTGACGCGTGGAGAATTGTTCACACGTGGATTACCGATCTAATAGAGGATATTCAGAATTCTTGGGATCAAGAGAACACTACGGTCTTTATTGACTGTAATCCGAGCTTTTCTATTTACACAGAACTCGCGATGTCTGCTTCCGACAGACTAATAATTCCTTTCTCTGCCGATGGATCCTCGAAACGAGCAGTCAGGGGTGTGCTCGCCCTTCTTTATGGAATAACTCGAATTCCAGGAAGCCTCCAGTCAGAGTTTTATACCAACTCATTACAATTCCGTCTTCCCATACCGAAAATCTATTGCTATATCGGCAACCGCTTAACTCAGTACATCAGATCAGCAAAGGCGTTCAGAACAGTTGTAAACGAAATTGGTAATGAGATTTGGTTAGTTTGGAAAACGAATCCAAACGTTTTCCATATCCATCCAGCGGGCGCTGCAAGTCCTGTCGGACGTTCGGCTTTCAATGAAATGTTCCAGTTCGAAATAGTGGATGCCAACACGGCCTCAGTTGTATCCAGTTCTCTCGGAATACCCATCAATCGTTTACAAGCAGGATTGTATCCAGTGGCCGGAAGAAGTGTGATGGTGAACCAATCGCAGCTCGATAATCAGCAGCCGAACATCGAACAACTCGTTGCAGCGATTGAGTAATACGGAAGTCCCAATAGTTGAGAGTTCCGCGTAAACGTTAATTTCTCTTTGAAGAATCTTTCCTTTGGTACCACACACATGCATCCAGGAGACGACTTGGCCACAATTATTGAAGTTGCGAAACTCGCGCTCGATTTGCCGGAGCACCAGCGAGCGACTCTAGCCGCCAATCTCCTCGAATCCCTTCCGCCTATTTTGTCGGACGAAGATGAGGACATCGCTGAAGCGATGCGACGCGATGGAGAGATTGATGCTGATCCTAATCAGGCGATCTCTCTTGCGCAAGTGGATTCCCAAATCCAGGGCCGCCGCGGCTGATTCGCCTGGAATTTCATCGAGCGGCCACGTCTGACATCTCTCGGATCATGGATTATTACGAAGAGATCGTATGGAAAGATATTCCGTCGGGTTTGCGGGAAGATTTCATCGTTAGACCTCGACTGATTAGTGAAGTTGAATCCCCATTTCGATGACTCGTAAAATCCAAACCATGAACTACAGACACGTTCTTCTCACGACACTTGCCGTGATAACGCTAGGCGCTGGGCGGGCGTTCGCCTGCGAATGCGCGGGGAACCGACCCGTGTGTCAGGAGTATTGGGAGGTCTCTGCTGTCTTTGTCGGGACCGTAATCAACACTCGCACTGTAACAGTCAAAGAAGGAGCCTATCCCCAGCAAATGCGGGCCGTCCGGATTTCTTTGGATGAGATCTTTCGCGGCCTTGAAGGTGCTGAAGTTGAAGTCCTGACCGGCTTCGGTGGCGGCGACTGTGGGTTTGGATTCAAACAGGCGCAGCAGTATCTGGTCTATGCCTATCGCTCTGAGAATGACGGGAAGCTCCACACCAGTATCTGTACCCGAACCAAATCAATCTCTGAAGCTAACGACGACCTCACTTACATACGCGGATTGAGTAAGGCAAAAACCGGCGCCACGATCAGCGGCGAGATTATGAAGTATCTTCGCGATCAGCAGGGCACTCTGGTAAATCAACCGTTGCCCGGCGTAAAGGTCGTCATCGAGGGCGAAAAGAAATTCGAAGCAGTGACCGATGCGAAGGGTCAATATCGCATCAATCAATTGCCCGCGGGTGAGTACACGATTAAACCTGTCCCGCCCGAGCGTCTTTCGGCTCGCGGGCCTGAGCATAAGATCAAGGTGGCGGATCGCGGATGCGCGGTCGAAAGTTTCTGGCTGGCATCTAACGCGCAACTCAGCGGCAGAGTACTCAATCCGCAGGGATTACCTGTGGCGAAGGGCGAGATATTTATGATCGAAGCGGATAAGGAGCTATACCGAGGTCATTGGGACGCGGCTTATTCCGACGAAGAAGGACGATATGCGTTCAAGTTTATTCCACCTGGTCGATACATTCTCTCAATTCGGTTTGATGGAATGACCGGTCAGAATCGGCCCTTTCCGAACATGTTCTACCCCGGAGTTGGCGAGAAGTCTCAGGCAAAGGTGTTTGCGATCAGCGAGGGTCAAGTGATCGACTACGATCTGGAGGTTCCGCCTCTGCCTCAAGAATTTGACGTGCAGGGAAAGGTCGTGTGGTCGAATGGCAGACCAGCGGTCGGGGCCAAGGTCGGCTATTCGTCAGTCGAGTATCCAGTCTCCTATTCCGCCGACGTGGATGATCAAGGTCGCTTTAGCTTCAAGTCGTATGAAGGTCTAAAGCTCACGATGAATGCTTACATCACCCGAGACGGCAAAAGTTTGTATAGCAACGCCGCCCGAGTCACGGTCAATTCTTCACTCACACCAGTCGAACTCATTCTCACTGTTCCTTAGCTCTGGATCTTCCCGATGCGCACGTGCTCAGCGCGAAAGCCGATCCCGATCACGCGCGCGGGGATGCGGCGCAGCAGCGGCCATCGTTGGATTAACTTCATTGGCCACGGCAAAGGAATCTGTTCGTCGCTCCCAAGAATGCGATCCACCAATCGATTCTGAATGATGATTTGCATTCGTTGTGTCAAACGCGTGGGAAACTCACGTCTCAATTGAACTCGTTGAAGATCGGCCAGGGAGGCTGTATTGCGCAACAGACGCTCCGCGAGAATATTCGCCGCGGCCACCGCGTCCTGAATCGCGAGATTGATTCCCACGCCGCCGATCGGAGACATGGCGT
>Ga0193747_1000642_pt1 | contig 10940 bp, 11 predicted proteins | sample L1m2metaG_FD_143048 | JGI IMG/M metagenome (GOLD analysis project Ga0193747, IMG submission 143048) | Soil microbial communities from a riparian zone of the East river system, Colorado, United States - L1m2 | ecosystem: Environmental > Terrestrial > Soil > Riparian zone | place: USA: East River...
CACCGTGGAAGATGCGCAAGGTGGACAGAAGATTTCGATTTCTGTCTGTGTTGCGCACATCGCGCACACCACGCCGTCGCAACCAATACATCGAAACTCCGTCTGAAATGCGTACGTTTGACCGCATGCCGGACATACTTCAGCATCTTCTTCCAGCCACCACGCTCGCTTGTGCTTGGTGTTTCTCACGGTGTCTAAACTTGAAGCATATTCAGTTCCAAACTTCCGTGAAAGCGGCAGACAAATCCGCACGCGAAAATACTTTTCGTCTTCATGTATGAGGCCACGGTTATGAAAGGACTGATAGTTGCTTGCGGCCCAATCGGAAACACAGGTTTATTCTATTGTCGACCGCGGACAGGCGTCTAAGAATATTTATCGAGAACAGGAGGGATCAAGTTATGCGACATTTCGGAAATCAAGCGGGAAAAATTGGTTACATTATCTTGTGGCTGCTTGGCGTGCCCTTTGGAGTTCTGTTGCTGATTTTCCTTTTACGTGGATGCACGTGATGCCGTCGCGCGAGTACTTGAAGGTATAGACTCTGGGGATCGCAACGGGAACGAGGCCCCGGTTGGACTAAAGCAACCTCGAATATCGTCAGCCTCGATGGTGTCGCGTTCCAGCAGCAAATGGACCAGACGGGCAATCGACTCCTGTTGTGACGTCACGACCTCGCGCGCTCTTTCGAGTTGCGAGTTAACGATGTTGGTGATCGCATCTTCAGCCTTGTCCAGCAGGGTTTGACTTTGAGTATCGGTCCGGGAATCAACCAGGTAGATCGGACCCAGAGGGCTCATGCCAAATTCTCTGACCATCTTTCGGGCGATCTCAACCGCGCGCTCGATGTCGTTTGCGGCCCCGGCCGTCATCGTCGACAGCACAACTTGTTCCGCGGCGCGTCCCCCTAGGAGGACGGCAATCTGATCTTCAAGGTATTCGCGTTTCTTCATCAGACGATCGCGCTCAGGCAAGGATTGCGTAACTCCTAACGCGCGCCCGCGCGGCAGGATCGAAACCTTATGGATCGGATCGCCATTCTTGACCGCTAAGCCAACCGCGACGTGACCTGCTTCGTGCACCGCGGTCGCATATCGCTCGTCCTCGTCCATCATGAATCCCTGGCGCTCCGCGCCCATCAGGATTCTGTCGCGCGCATATTCAATGTGTTGGCGGCCTACCGAGTCCGAGTTGTCACGCGTTGCCGCGATGGCGGCCTCGTTTAAGAGATTCGCGAGATCTGCTCCCGAGAAGCCCGGCGTACCGCGCGCAATCCAGTTCAGATCGAGATCTCGATCCCTTTGAAGGTTTCGCGCATGCACGCTCAAAATAGCTTCGCGCCCACGCAGGTCCGGCAGATTAACCACGATCTCGCGATCGAACCGTCCGGGACGCGTTAACGCGTGGTCCAAAACATCCGGGCGGTTCGTCGATCCGATGACGACAATGCTCGATGTCCGATTGAAACCATCCATCTCGATTAACAATTGGTTGAGCGCCTGGTCCTGATCCGCGGAGCCTGAGTCGCTACCCCGGCCACGCCGCCGGCCCAGAGCATCGATCTCATCAATGAAGATTACACAGGGCGAAAGCTTTCTTGCGCGAGCAAAGAGTCGACGAACGCGGGCGGCCCCTACGCCGGCGAATTTCTCCTGGAAGCTTGAACCTGAGACTGATAGAAACGAAACGCCTGCCTCACCCGCAGCGGCGCGCGCGAGCAGAGTTTTGCCGGTTCCTGGCGGGCCGGATAGGAGGATGCCGCGAGGCGCCCGGCCACCAAGTCGCCCAAAACGAAGCGGGTCTCGCAGAAATTCAATTGTTTCGGCTAATTCTGCCGTGGCTTCATCTACGCCGGCGACGTCCGCGAACGTGACATTCTGTTTGCCACTGTGGTCCATCAGACTAAAGTTTCCGCCGCGCCCGTTTACCGTGGCGTAAACTCGCCAGCCGATGAAGCCGAGCAACAGGCAAATAACGACTGGAGCTGAATACGTAAACAAAGTTTCCGCGAGACTGGGCTGCATCGATGAAAATTCAATGGGCACACCGTTCTTTCTGAAAAGCTCAACCACTCCTTGCCGAAACGAGTCGCCGGCGACGGTAGCCTGAAATACGGAGCCATCTGTGCTCTTCACAATTAAGGCGTCGTTCTCAACAATCACCGACGCCGCGGAACCAATTTCCGCGATGTTGTAGAGTTCAGAATAATTGATCTTCCTGGTCGCGGAGGTCCTGCTCTTATGGACCACGATGAAAATTGAACCGACTATCAGCACGGTTGCGATTAAGATGACCAGAAAAAGGGTTGCCCTTTGTGAACGACCGACAATCTTCGTAATGCGAGAAGTCATGGTTGTCTCCTAAAGAGTGTACGCGGCTATCTGCGAGTCTCGATCGAAAACGACAGGAACTAAGGATTGGAAGCGAGGTGTGTCGGGAAATACCGGCGCAAACGCAAAACCTTTAGGCCTAAGTAATACGCTCGCCAATAACCACAAGCGGCGAGCGCGTTTCCAATTTAGCAATAATCCTCCGGGGAAGTCCAGCACGATTCATCGAGATTTGTAGGTACTTCGCGACTGAGACTTAGTCATTCGCGCCCCCGCCGCGACCTGAATCAAATAATGATCGCAGCGCTTATGAACTGCCATAGTTTGATACATCTCGACTGAGCTGAGTATCCAAAAAGGCATACCACTTAGCATCAACGAAGTTGCCTAATTACAGTAGTTTACCTCTCGCGGGTAGTCCGGATGGCATACCTATTGCCGCTGTCATTTACTGAATTACACGATTCAACTTAGTTGTCGAAGGAGGAAGGAACAATGTTGTGGGCAATTTTCGTGATTCTCTTGATCCTGTGGCTGTTGGGCATGGTATCGAGCTACACGGTAGGAGGGTTTATTCATCTGCTGCTCGTGCTCGCGCTGATAGTGCTCGTGATTAATCTAATCACCGGACGGAGGACGGTTTAGTTTTACCCGATCCTCACCTCGGGCCGAAAGAAAGTTTTTTATTATTCGCCGATCTATTCGTAGCGTAGCGCTTCAATCGGGTCGAGCGCGGCGGCTTTTCGGGCCGGATAATAGCCGAAGAAGATTCCCACCGCCGCCGAAAAGATCACCGAGCCAACGATGGCCATAGTGGAAATCAGCGTCGGCCAGCCGAGCAACTTTGGTATTAAGAGCGAGAGCACAACTCCCAGCACAATGCCGACAAGTCCACCGGTCAGACTGAGCACAATCGATTCAATCAGGAACTGAGTTTTTACCGCTGAAGAGCGCGCGCCGATTGCCATGCGAATGCCAATCTCCCGCGTGCGCTCGGTTACCGACACCAGCATGATGTTCATGATCCCGATGCCCCCTACCAGCAGCGAGACGCTGGCGATGCAGGCCAGCAGCAGTGTCATCGTGCTGTTGGTTTGGTTGGCGGCGTCAGCAATGTCCGTCATGTTACGAACTGTGAAATCGTCCGGATCGTTTGCCCCAAGCTTATGGCGTTGGCGCAGTAGCTCAGTGATTTGCTGCTGGGCAGTATAGGTTGCGTCCTGCGAAACTGCCGAGACGTAGGCGATTTGCAGACGCGGGCTCCCCAGGACTTTTTTCTGCACCGTCGTATAAGGTGCAAAGGCAATATCGTCCTGATCGCGGCCTTGTTGATCCTGTCCTTTCTTCGCCATCACTCCGGTGACGCGAAAAGGCAAATTCGCGACGCGCAGTGTCTGGCCGACAGGATCCGTTCCGGGAAACAAATTGTCTGCGACCGTTTGACCGATCACGACGACGCGCGCGGCCGTGCGCACATCAGCATCAGTAAAGAACCCGCCGCTCCGGATCGTCCATTTGCGCACGTCCGGATATTGTTCACTTACCCCCTGAACCGATGTGTTCCAGTTCGCGTTTCCCGAGACCAATTGCGATCTGGCATTTACTGCGGGGGTGACCATGGAGACGCTGGGGACCTCGCGCTTGATCGCGTCGAGGTCTTCGACAGTAAGAGTATTGGTGCCGCTGTCTCCCATGCCGCTGCGCACGCCGCCCACGTTCTGGGCGCCGGCGCTGACAAACAAAAGGTTCGTGCCGATACTTTCGATCTGAGCCTGGACCGACGCGGATGCGCCCTGGCCAATGCTGACCATGGCAATCACAGCGGACACGCCGATGATGATGCCGAGCATGGTTAACGCCGCGCGCATCTTGTTTCGCACCAGGGCGCGGAAGGCAACCCGAATAATCATTAAGAGGTCCATAGGTTCTCCTGAGAAGAGTTTCTCCGCAGATTACACTGATTACGCAGACGGTTGGGGCACGACTGAGATACCGATGTCTAATATCCCTCGGAGCCCACGACTCCCCGTTTTCCTTTCTGTTTCTGTGTAATCTGCGAAATCTGTGGATTCCTTACTCTTCATCTTCATCCTCTACAACCGCCGGCAGGTTCCGCAACTCCTCAGCCGCATCCCGCGGGTCATCAATCTGATAGTCCTTCTTGATCTTGCCGTCTTTGAAAACGACGACGCGCTGCGCATATTGCGCAATGTCGGGCTCGTGCGTTACCAGAACGAGCGTGATGCCGCGTTCACGATTTAGTCGCTGGAAAATTTCCATCACCTCAACCGAAGTTCGCGAATCGAGATTACCAGTGGGCTCGTCGGCGAGAATCAGCGCGGGGTTGTTAACCAGAGCGCGGGCCACTGCGACGCGCTGCTGCTGTCCGCCGGACAATTGATTGGAATGATTTTGCTCACGTCCTGCCAATCCTACCGACGCCAACGCATCCATTGCCCGTTGATGCCGGGTCGCGCCGTTAGCTCCTGCATACAGCATCGGCAATTCCACGTTTTCAAGGGCCGAAGTGCGCGAAAGAAGATTGAAGCCCTGAAACACGAATCCAATTTTTTGGCAGCGAATGTCGGCGCGTTCGTCCTTCGACAACTCAGAAACGTCTTCTCCATCCAGGATGTATTTTCCGCGCGTGGGCCGATCGAGACAACCAATGATGTTCATCGTTGTCGATTTACCAGAACCTGATGCGCCCATAATGGCAACGAATTCACCTTCGTTGATCGTGAGCGAGATTCCGCGGAGCGCATGCACCTCGACGTCTCCCATCGTGTAAGTCTTGTGGATATGATCCAACTGAATAACCGGCCGGAGTTGGGGCGCCTGAGCCACCAGCGCTGAATTCACCATTAAGTTATTCGGTGTCGTTGTGAATGTCGTTGACATGTCCTGCTTCTTCCTTGAGTCCAAACCGAGTGACTAGCGCACGCGCGCTAGCGCTGCCACATCGCGCTTCGCGAACACGGGCAGGATGCCCGTGCCACTTAGTTTCTTCGGCCGCCCGTACCCCCGCCGCCAGTTCGCGGTGCGCCGCCAAACCCCGGAGCGGGACTCTGCGCGCTCTGTGCCTTGTTGGTCGCAGAGATTGTCTGACCGGTAATGACCATCTCGCCTTCCTGCAAATTGCCTTCGACAACTTCAGTTGCGGCTCCGTCGGTGAGACCGATCTTTATTCGCCGCGACTGTGGCTGGCCATCAGCGCCAAGGACCCAGACTATTCGCGTCTGACCTTCCAACACCGGCGCACTGGCCGGAGCAAACGTGCGGGCGCCTTGCTGAGGGTTGGCCTGTCCCGACGAATCCGGCGACGATGATGCATTGGCATTGTCGGTCTTCGGCTGCGCGTTAGCGCTTTGCCGGCGGCCCTGACCCGAGCCATTGCCCGATCCATTATTGGTTCCACCCGGATTCGCGCTTATCTTCTGGCCGCTAGCGTCCTGCGGGGTGAAGCGAAGCGCAGAGTTCGGAATTTTGAGCACGTTGTTGCGTTCATCGATTGTGATCGTCAGATTCGCGGTCATGCCAGGCTTCAATTTCTGTTCCGGATTGCCGACGTCAATCACTACATTGTAAGTCACAACGTTCTGCACGTTCGTTGGGTTAAGCCGCATCTGTTCGATCTTGCCGTCGAAATCCTTGCCGGGAAAAGCATCGACCGAAAACTTTACTGACTTTGCCTGTTCCACCAGACCGATGTCGGCTTGATCGATGTTGGCGATCACCTGCATCTGCTTAAGGTCGTTCGCGATCGTAAAAAGAGTTGGGGCTGACAGACTCGCCGCCACCGTCTGGCCGACGTCCACGTTGCGCGAAACGACTATGCCGTCGATCGGCGAAGTAATTGTCGTGTGGGTCAGGTTTACCTCAGCCAGGTTTAACGCCGCCTGGGCCTGCTGCACCTGTGCCTGGGCTTGTTGCACCTGAGCCTGGGATTGCTGTACCTGCGCCTGTGACTGCTGTACCTGCGCTTGCGAACTAGCAACGCCGGCGCCCGAAGCCGATTGCTCGCTATAGACCGCCATATTCACCTGGGCCGCGGCTTGGTTGTAGCGGGCTTCAGCCGCCTGATAAGCCGTCTTAGCCGTGTCATAGTCGCGCTGCGCGATGACACCGCTGTTCAATAAGGACTCCTGTTGTTTGAGTAAACTGAGGGCGTCGTCCTGCTGGGCCTTGAGCACCGCAAGATTAGCCTGGGCGCTGGAGACTCCCGCCTGACTATTCTGTACGGTCGATTTCGCGGCCAGCGCTCTGGCTTGGGAATCGCTCACAGCCGCGCGGGAATTGGTGACGCCGGCGCGCGCCAACTGCAAACTTGCCTGTGACTGTTGCAGCGCCGCGCGGGCCTGCTCAACCTGGGCTTTGGAAACCGCCGGATCGAGCTGGGCGACTATCTGGCCCTTCTTCACCACAGAGTTGAAATCCGCGTAAAGCGCTGAAATTGTTCCTGAGGCCTGACTGCCAACTTGTACGGTGGTCACGGCCTGCAATGTTCCGGTGGCGGTGACGGTGTTGCGCAGGTTGCCTCTCTCAATCTTCGCAGTCATATACGAAGGAGCGGCGGTACCGCGTCCCCAGAAGTAATATCCAGCGAGCGCGAGTGTTGCCACGGCGGCAATGCCCAGGATCAGTTTCTTGCTCTTGCTAAGGTTCACTCTCCGCAAGCTCACCTTGACCCGGTCAAACGGTTTCAGCGCGCCTGTTCCCGCAATGAGCGGAGGTGCTTCAAAAATTTTGGCTGACATAATGGTTAACTTACCGATCTTCTAGTGATCTGAATTTCAAACTACCCCAGTTATGTAGACACCCCGCGTTCCTCTTTCGTTACATCGCCCGTTCGAGTTCGAGGATGAAGGCAATTAGGACAATATGCTAAGAAAAGTTCCACTTATGCGTAGCAGAAGCCAGGCGAGGCGGTCTGTGCACTTGATCACATATAGCTTAAAAAAGGCCCCCAGAATCGCCATAGCCGAGACTTACACAGAGCGGCGCCGTGATCCGTTGCACGGGCAAACGCTCTGCTGCTCTTTGTCGCGTTGTAACGGATGCCCGAATCGAGGTGTCTTACCCTGTCGAGAGGCTATTGGCCTCAAGCTAGAACAAGGGGTTAGGAGAAAAGAAATGAAAAGACTTGGAAAGGTTAAGATGCTGGCAATAGCCTCTCTCTCCGCTGTTGTCCTGGTTGCTTCGATTGCCGTTGCCCAGTCGGTAAAGACCGATCGCGCAAACCGACAAGGTCCGCGCCGCGAATGGAGCGGCGAAGGCGCGAGGCGTGGCTTCCGCGGAGGTGGCGCATTTTTGAATCGTCTGAATTTAACTGACGATCAGAAAGCGAAGCTGAAACAGATCCGCGAAAGCTTTGGGGGAAAGCAACAAACCGCTGCTTGCGGAACTTCGAGCCAAGCGGCAGGAGTTGCGTCAGGCGAGTGAAGGCGGTACGTTCAATGAAGCGCTGGCCACTCAGAAACTGACGGAAATGGCGGGCCTGCAGGCCAAGCTGATGGGCGAAAGGTTTAAGCTCCATCAGGACATGCAGTCCGTCTTGACCGCCGAGCAAAAGGCCCAGCTTGAACAGTTGAAAGCGCAGTTCAAAACGCGTCACGGCGAACGTCGTGGAGCGGGCGGACCACGCGACAACGAATAAACGTAAGGGTGTCAGAACCGCGAGCGGTAGCGACCGGATCATTTGTCATTTCTCATTTTCCATTTACCATTTGGCCATTTGGAGGATTATTTTGTCATCGCACCATGTCCAACAATGAGCAAATGAAAAATGCTAAATGAGAAATGGAAAATGATCCGGTCGCTACGGCTCGCGGTTCTGACCCAAAATGAGAAGCGCTTCTGTCGAACGGTTACGAACAAGCGTCCGACCTCGAGCTGGCGCGTCAAGCACGCGCGGAAGACGAGTCTGCGTTCGCTGAAATAGTTCGACGCTACAGCCCGCGGGTCTTTCACGTTGCTTACCGATTTTTTCGCGAGCGAAGTTTGGCTGAAGAAGCAGCGCAGGAAACGTTTTTGAAAGCGTTCTCGCAACTGAAAAGCTTTGAAGGACGCGGTTCGATGGAGGGATGGTTGACGCGGATTGCCACGAATACCTGCTTGAACATAATTCGAGCGTCAAAGCGGCGTCCGGAATTCGTTGCCGCCGATCTTAATGAAGATGAAAACGAGTGGCTGGACAAAAAACTTTCGCAGACGTCTAGTGAACAGCACCGCGAAGTCGAGAGTAGACGCGTGGCCGCTGATTTGGCTGAACGACTGCTGGAAACTCTGTCACCCGAAGATCGACTGGCGTTAACGATGATAGATGGCGAAGACGCCTCAGTCAGTGAGGTAGCGCGAATGACCGGTTGGTCAGAATCGAAAGTTAAGGTGCGGGCTTTTCGCGCGCGCAAGAAAGCTCGCGAAGCATTGGAGAAGTTATTGGCCCGAAAAGGCCGGAAGTAACGGGCACTAGCCCGACCGTGAGGGAGGGCTCAATCAAAAAAACTCAAAAAATCAAAATCAAAACGCACAGGTGAATCATGAAAGACAGTCACATCAAGAACATTCTCGACAACACGGCGCCGGCGAGCCTTTCTGAAACCGAACTGCGGACGATTCGCAGTCATGTTGAAACTTGCGCGGAATGCGATCGAGCATTTGCAGCCGCTCAAATCACAGCGCTGCTGATGAAAGAGCGAGCAGGCGAGGCGGCTGAGAAATCTCTCAGCGTGAATCCGTTCTTTCATACCCGCGTGCTGGCAGCCTGGCGCGAGCAACAGTCGGTCAATAGCGTTTCTGCCTTTCGACGTTTGTGGAAGGCGTCGGGGGCCTTGGTGGCGACGATGGCGGCAACGACAGCGACGCTTGCAGTTCTGACGTTTGCGGGTTCCTCGACCGAAACCACAACTGAGCAAACGGCGGCGCTCGTTCCGTACTCAGCCGAGGCAGTCGTCCTGGATCAAGATCAGGACGACAATCAAATGACCAACGATCAGGTGATCAATACGATTTACGTCGACGACGAAGGTAAGTGATTTATGGACAACATCGCACGAAACAGATGGCAAGTTCGCATCGCGGCAATAATCATCTTTGCGCTTGGCTTCGCCGCCGGCATGCTGGCTTTGAACGGTTACCGAGTCTGGGCGGCGCGTAGTCGTAGTCAGGCCGATCGATTCGAACAGTTTGCGGCCCGCTTACAGCTCAACGCCGATCAAAAAACAAAAGTGCAACAGATATTCGGTGACACGCGTCAGCAGTTGCAGACTTTACGAAAGGACTCAGAGCCGCGCGTCAACGAGATTCGACAGCAAACCGATCAGCGCCTGCAACAGGTATTGAGTCCCGACCAGTGGCAACACTTCCAACAAATGCGTGATGAAATGCGCCCCAGGCGTGGTCGCGGCGCAGACAGGTAAACGCTAATCCAACCTCGACATCTTTACCGGGGAAGACGTCACATTCCTCATGAGTGTTTCCGAGAATTGATTAACCTTCCGCTGGTATCGAATCGTAAATCGCTTTCGACAACACCGTGAATGCCACGTCCCCAAACTCCTTGTCGTCCATATAACGCGTGACAATCTTATCGTTATCGTTCATGCGTTGAACCATCAGATCTTCAATAAGCGCGCGCAGGCCCAATTGAAACCTATCTAACGGGTTCGCACGTCGTAGTTTGATTACCTGTTCGTTTGCAAGTGCCTTTTCGCGGATCTGCTCGAAGAAGAAACGATCCTCTTCAGTAAACTCTGTCCCGAAGCGATCGTTGAGAACTTTTATGATCTCGGAGAGCGGCACCTTCTCCTCTGTGGCCTTTCCAGTGCCAACGTCCGTGGGACTCTTCACTCCTTGCGCTTCACCATCGTCGAGTGTGATCTCACCTGAGTAAATTCGTCTAAGGCGATAATATTGCAGCCCGACTTCATCGCTAATCTTCACTCGTTCCGTATCGCGATCCAGATCAAGGTTTGGCAGAAGAAACCGTCCAAAGCTATAAAGCATCTCCAGCGCCGGATCGACGTAAGGCATGATCTGACTCATGAAGGAATAGATATTCACGTAGCCTTTTAACTTCTCGCGAAAGTCGCCGCGTTTGACATCGTCCTCCAGCGCTTTGAACCGGTCGACTGCCGGTTGAAGATGCAGGTTCATCCCAGCATGATCTTGTGGACTCTGAAGAGTCACAGGCTTGTAAAAGATTCGCGCGAATGCCTCGACTTCGCTCTGAAAGTAAATCTGTGCTGCGTCCAACTCGTGTTTCAACTTTTCCAACTGCTGCGGATCTGATTTCTCTTGCAAACTCGTCGCGTCGTAATAAGGCCTAAACGCGCGGTAGATGTCTTCGGCTTCATTTACGAAATCCAGAACAAACGGATTCTCTTTCCCCGGAATCATCCGGTTGAGACGCGAGAGAGTCTGCACTGCCTGAACGCCATCGACCCGCTTGTCCACATACATCGCGCACAGCAACGGCTGGTCGAAACCAGTCTGGTATTTGTTCGCTACGAGCAGTATCTGATAATCAGGTGACGCGAACCGCTCCGGCAGCCGTCTCTCGCTAATCGGCTTCCTGCTCACACAATCCACATTCATTCCCGTCTCGGTGTA
>Ga0193747_1000643_pt1 | contig 10929 bp, 9 predicted proteins | sample L1m2metaG_FD_143048 | JGI IMG/M metagenome (GOLD analysis project Ga0193747, IMG submission 143048) | Soil microbial communities from a riparian zone of the East river system, Colorado, United States - L1m2 | ecosystem: Environmental > Terrestrial > Soil > Riparian zone | place: USA: East River...
CACATCTTCTGCATTCAGATAGGACTGAAGTATGAGATACACGCATTCATTACCGATAACCAGAGTCTGTTTTCGTGAGCCAGCAAAGATTCAGGCCCCATTTAGCGGGACAAACATTTGTGAATCAGTCATGGCTGATAGTGGACTGTCAAAGATATTGAACTTTCATTATTGATGCGACAATTTCTGATGTTGGTAGTAGGATAAGCCAAACCAAGATGCTCGGATATGGCAGGATCATGCTATAACGGTTGAACATGAAAGTTGGCTCGTTCGTCGTTAATTCCACGAAGAGTAGCTTTGATTATGTCCCCTTGCTGACCAATTCTAGTACATTGTTTCTACGCCATTTGATATTGTTAATATCTTTTCTTCCCACTTGCTAGCTCAAATTTCCCATTTCTCCGTGCCTGTTCACCACGGCTTCCCAGACTCACGCTTAGTAGTTCAGACAGCTGCTTATCTTTTTCCTTACACTAGGAGAGATTTATTCTCCGATTTGTCCTGCTATATGCGACAAAAAATTACTTTCGGACTCATATTTCAAAAATATCAGGACCAGCCTTTCCGGTAAGAGTAGTAGCTTCTCTTTTAGGATTTACTGCATCTATTTTTTTTGATAGTTCAATTACTTTCGGATGGCTCAAAAGACGGCTAATTTCATCCAATTCCAAACTAGACCTTATCACTACTCCTCTCTTCTTAGTGATAGAACCGAACGTATCAACTGGATTAATCTCGATCGCTAAAGATGCAGGTCTTCCTTTCGAAGTGGGGAGTCTGAACAGAAATGCACCGGGTATATTAGTAGCCTTCCTTTCCCAATTCCGTCCATCATTCAGGAATTGACTCAGCCTTTCATTTGCTTCTTCTGTCATACTATAGCATGTACATATAGGATATTATATTAAATTTGGCACCTCCACCCACTCTCACGGATATTATTTCTCCACCGACGTCTTAGCCTTACCTGCCGGCCGTTTTTCTGTCAAATATGCATCTGGACAACCACGGATGACTTTATAACTATATCAAAGACCAATCACTAGTCCATTCATTTTTTGTCGTGTCAGTGAAGGAGAGTGTGCACAGAATTCTGTTTTGCCTTTGTGTACAGCAAAGGGTCATAACGATGTCAATCTTTTTTCCACTTGATTTTCACCTCACGAGTCAGATCAAGTCCAGCTCGTGCAATATTATCACTATTCTTTACTAATTAGAACTGTCTTATCTCTAAATACACAATAACAAATTGTTGCACATAAATAAACTATGATCCGATGCATGCGGACTCGAATCTTGAGAATGCGTCGTCTCGAATAAATATCGGATCTGCAAAAACCCCAAATGAAACATCACCTCATTGATGCATACATGGTTTAGCCTAACTGTGCTTGTTAAGCTAACAAACACTTATTATCTAATTTTGCCTTATGATATTTGTTGAAGATCCAGGTTGTTTAAAATTAGAAACTCGGCTAAGAAAACAGCAGTAAAAGAAGACAATAATCCCACTGGGAAGAATAATGAAGCTTTTCAAACAGGTCTTTCAATTGCAAAATTACTGACGTCCTATTGGAACTCGCAACAAAAACCAGGTAAAGCCTACATTTTTAACAGGCGAGTACACCATGGTGAGATTGGATCTTTGCTAGGCTTATCCAATCTTTTCAAAAAATCACAACCTCTTCCCGCAGGAATTTTATCAGGTTTAGGAGAAGGTCTAGCAAAGGATGATTACGGCGATAGGAAAGAATGGTTTACATTCAAGAAAAAGAATCATAGTCCAGAACCCCCAACAACCACAAAATCAACGCATACGGCTGTAAGCGGTAAGGAAGAGGAAAGGTAGGAAATCTGTCGGCTCATAAGAAAGCAGACAACGGACCAAATCTGTCATGAGATTTGTGTCTTTCAATTTAGGATCTAATAATTGCTTGACTTTGTGATGTTTGTTATCGTCGTTTACTTCACTTTTGAATGTTAAATTAATAAATTAGAATATTATCTTCTTGTGATCCAAAGCAGCACCGCAAGACCTGCAGATTGTGCAGTATTAATGGAGAACAGATATGGTGCCGCAGCATCAACTATATTCTTTATCGAAGGTCCTGCGATGTATAATTTAGACCAGAAGATCACGATGACTATATTTTGTACTATAAACAGTAAAGCAACCAGGACAAGGCCTATGGTAAAGTAGGACTTTATTAATCGCATATTCTGGATGTATGTGGTAATAACGCCACCTAACAAGCCTATATTGAGCAGAGCTGCTGCTGCAGCAGCTAGCATAAAATCCAATACTACCATGCCTATGTGATTTCGCCGTCGTTGATGCTTAATTTACTTTTTCCCAATTTTAGCCAGTATCTCCATGAACGAATTGTAATTCTTTTCCATTAATGGTGTTAGATAGTACGTTGCACCATAAGATTCTTTATTGTCAGTGATAATCAATCCATTTTCTGTCAAAACGAAAAGATGATGAATAATAGTTTTATAAGCCAATTTTAATTCAGATGAAATTTGGTTAGGGTTAGCGGGATAAGAATTAATTAATTCGAGAATTCTTGCCCTATTAGCCCCTCCTTTCGTACTACCGATTAGATACCACAAGACCCGCTTGAACCGGGGGTCAAAATATTGATCTCCTCTACTGCTGTGATCATCTAAAGCCATAATGATCTTCCCAATCAATCTTATACTAGAGACATCAGCAAGAGAAGGAAGGAATGCTAGTCCAGACAGCATAAGTCATACATTCATATCGTGAATATAAAGTTGTGCGGATTTGCAAATGTCACCAATAACAACAAATTTGGGAAATTCCTATAATCAATCTTGCCTATTGCTTCGAAGGCCTTACAATGAGTGTGATTCAGCTCAAACGCCAAAATTGAGGATACTATTTTTTCAAATCAAATATAATCTGAAGTAATATAAGGTCCTGCATATTTTTTCGTTAGGTTCAAAGAAAAGTTAAGAACTGCGAATAAGTCCTCGTATTTTCTGTGTCATTTCTGGAGTCAAATCTTCCTCTTTCATACCATGTACTTTCATCGCATGCTCTCCCCCATTTTTCATTACTTCTTCTTCTGTTTCGCCTTTGAGGACGTAGTCGCAGTCAAATCCTGCTTCACGACAGTTTATAGTTTTCATAAGATGATAAGAATGAGTCGACCATATAAGTGAGACGTTTCTTGGTGCACGAATGAGTCCGTATGTATGGTACTAGCCCATCTCCGTGGGACTGGGGACACAACTAAGCGGCCGTCTAATTTGGACTTGCTATGTACTCTACTGAATCATCATTGTATTATTGTTTTACTTCAATGTGCCCGCAAAACATAGCTGCAGTCTTCCTACCGCTTCTGGTACCCCTACAATTTATTTCCTTGGCATAGATGCATCAGAAGAATTCTTATCAAAGAACTTAATCATTAAAAGTCAGGAGATGGCTTAACTTATATACACAAAGACAATACTTACTGCGTTCCTCTTTTTGTCGTCGTTTTTTGATAGCCTTAATCAATGCAATAATCCCATAAGATATACCGTGAGACGGACGAATAAAATGCGCCCATTTTGGAATTTCTTGTTCTTGGTCTTCAATACACCTTAGAATGTACGCCTCAGCGGAATAACCCTGACTTTTAACAGCTAAAATTTACCTGTAAACATTCAATCAAAGATTGGACATGAAGGTAAAGAAAGCATAGCTTTCACTTAGTTCTATGTTTATGGGACCGTGGCACCTATAGAAATATCGGGGAATTTCTTCAAAAATTGGGTTTGGCTGAAGCCTATGATGAGCGGTCGATGTTTGTCTCACCATATCTCATTCCTTCTTATGACCCGCCAAGCTCTCTGTCTATCAAAACCTTAAATTCTGGAAACGGCTGCGGTCCCTCTATTTTCTGAGGATTTGAGCCATCATTTTTAACTATTATAAATGAGGGTGTCTGTGTAAATCCAAGAGAATGAGCCAATGCAACATTGGTTTCTACAACGGGCTTATGCTTTTGGCTATCAAAACATGAATTGAACTCCTGCATATCCAGGCCAGGTATTTGAGATGCAAATTTTTTCAAATTATCTCTATTTGCCCATCCAGAATCAATAGGTCCTTGATTGTTATACAATAAGTTATGATACTGCCAAAACTTTCCTTGATCATTAGTGCATTGAGCTGCCGAAGCTGCAGGAAAAGAATCAAAACCACGATTAGGCAAGTGTAAAAAAATAAAGGCCACTTTACCTGGGTGGACATAAGTTGAATTTATTTGTGGCTCTGTCGCTGTTACAAATCTATCGCATAAATGACATTGTAGGTCACTAAAATCAATTAAAGTGACGGGAGCTGAGGTACTTCCTTGGTAGGGCGCACCATGTTTTATTAGATTAGATAATGATAGAGTAACATTTTTCTCTGATTCAGCATAAGCATAGAAGGGCTCATGGTGTGGCTGCAAAGATGAAAGGAGAAGAGATAGAGAGGTTGCCAGTGCTGCTAAAAATATGACAAAAGTTACCGTCACCACGACCGCATATATCCTATGATTTTTCATGATATTATTAGATGATCCCTGTTTGTTACATTTGCTACGGTGTTGGCGGTTGTTTCTGTTGCTTACTATTTGTGAATGAATCAAAAATGCACAGCTTTGCAATCTTATTATGTACAGAATATAATGCCCACAGAAGTATACTTATTGATACTATCCTCAACGGGATCTGATAATTTGTAAGAAAATCTGTTGCTATAATGCCAAAACCTCCAAATGTAGATATGACAAGAAAACCTATTGAAGAACAGCTGGCACAGGTACTAGAAGCAATACCTAGAATTGAGCCTGAGAATAATGATTTGTCTAGCTTTAACTCCGAATTTCTAATTACATATACATTCATGGCAACCAATACCCCCATCAATACTGAAGTTATGTTTGTTACGATGAATCCAGCTATTGCGTCATCAGGAAGATAAAAAGTTACGACTGGTGAAAAGAACAACAGTTGATCAAATACATTAAAAGCAATCCAAAAAATGGTGAATACGGCAGCAGCTATGGCAATATAGACAGGATTTGGAAATACCATCTTAAATGCAAGTGGTATTGTTGTTTTTAACATTGAGAGCGATTCCTTTCTATTGATATACTCCACTCTCATTATTTTTCATTTTCTTTCCTGCGATATTCCTAGATTTTATTTGTTTGGTCATTTAATGATAGGTAAAAATGCTATAAAGTCGTTTCCTTTAAAAGTTAAAGTTAAAATTAAAATTGAACCCTTAAATCTAGACATTATTACTCGCTATTCTCATGCTTTGAACGCACACATCAATTGCTACTTTGCAATTGATATCAATTCTTCCTTTATTTGCAGACATCACAGCGCCTAATCTAATCTAGATCATACTCAATAAAGTCAAAGAAAATGTCTAATTCTTCTCATAATATTTTCTTTTTATCTCTGTACACTTTGATATTTTGAACAAACGATAGGGATTTGAATATATATCATCTTTGGTTTCTCATTGGGTTCTAAATTACCGACACTATCGTCCGTCATTATTGGATGCGTACCGTCTATTAGAATCGATGGTACCTAACTATGATAGTGACATTCTTATTGGGTAGTCTAGCGTTACAATGTTATGAAGTACCGAGATAGAAATGAAATTACTGCGCAGATTCTTGAAATGACGGATACCTTTCGCACACAGTAACTAAGGAATATTTGGTACTTTTAATAGAAAAAGGCCTGATCGAATATCTGGATGGAGAAAGAACTTTCAAGACGACAGAAAAGGGGATGAATTTCCTGCATTTACATCATAGAGTTCAAAAATTGACTCCTGTTGCTCCTACATTGCACAGTAGGGAGGAAAAGGCTTCATTTCTTTAAACGACTCTCATTTTGATAGTTGGGAAGAGTAAATTGTTAAAGGATTAAGCCCTGAATAAAGAGGAAGCAAAAGCGTTTTATGGTGCGCCATACGTACCAATAGATTATTATTGATGGATAACGATTTTGTTGGCATGGCTTAGCTTCTACCAATTTGATACGTATATTTGGTGCAGTCTAATTCATTTATGGAAATCCAAAGATTGAAAATAGAACTGCCAAATGATGATCAGAGCATCCTTAGTCAGAGTCATTTTATAAAAACGATATAAGATGCGGTGCCGGGACGGATCATCCAGCTACATCCAGTTTACGAAATAAAAATTCTACCTTAATTTAAGCGGGTGAAACCATTTAGTTGCTCAGCCCTAAAAACGAGGATTAGGTTTAGTTTAGAGAAAAGGACGTATAGCGATTCGTATTTCCTACTACATCGTATACTTGTGAATCTTAAAGAACTAATTTATCACAAAAAGCCTATATCTAGATTGGTCTGCAATGAACCGAGATGACAAAGTAATAAAGTCAAACCGGACTAAAAGCTTCGATCGGACATACCGAATATCTACTAAAAGGAAGACCTTTATGGAATAATGTAAAGGATACATGTTATGGTAATTTATCTCAATATTGCTATAAATTTATGCAATCATTATATCATTTATAACTAATTAAAAGTATGAAGATTGCTAGAAATAAGAAAGTCACTTCAGACTCCCTTGTGGATTTTAAGGCGAAATGAATCGGATATAATCAATTGTTATAATTTTATGACACCGTATATCCTACGAGCAACTGGAGGAACCATGCTAAACTTTGGCTACTGGAATGAAAAAACCGCAAATCCTATACAAGCACAAACTGAACTGTGTATGTTAGTTGGAAAATTTGCTCAGTTACATTCTGCAAAAAATATCCTAGACGTTGGAAGTGGATTCTCAGCGCCAGCAATGTTTTGGAAATCAGTTTACAACTCCTTGAATATTATGTGTCTCAATCTTAATTTCGTACAATTAAAAAATACTATAGGTCTAGTTAAAAGGGGTAACGATAATAATATCACAAATTCTAAAAAGACACGTCAATCACTGTCATTTATTAATCATAACAGTGTTACGGATATATCGCTATTAAACGGTACGGCTAAAATTTTACCCTTTACAGCCAAATGCATGGATAGAGTGATTGCTTTAGAATCCGCGCAACATTTCAAGCCATTAATACGATTTATTGAGGAATCAAGAAGAATCTTAAGACATGATGTTGGCTTACTTGTTGTTGCAATACCTGTGATGACAATGGCAAAATCATCATCATTCTTAACGAAAATACACGAGTTCGTGAAACTTGGAATTCTTTCTTTAACGTGGGCATCAGAACATTACGAATTAGAATTTGTCAAATCGCTCATTAGTAGGTCAGGGTTTGATATTATTAATATCGAGCATATCGGATCGCATGTATATGAGCCTTTAGCAGACTACTATGCACAAAATAGAAAGACAATAAAAAGTATAATTTTGAAAGAGAGAACATCATCAATATCATCATATCTCCAAAGTATTCTATACAATGTAATCGAAAGAATTGTCTTCAACTCAGCAGTAAAAATGAAAGAAGCATCTCAAAAGGGATTTATCGATTATGTTCTGATAAAGGCAAAGCTGGCATAGAGTCCCATCCGGCAGCTACTTCCTTTAGTTTTAGAAGCATTCAGAGAAGGCGATAATCAATGAAGGCAGAAACAAAAAAGGAAAACGGCGCTTTCCATTTGTTTCAGGAAATGAAAAAAATAGACAATAAGGTTAAGGTGTGTTTTTTGGCAGCTAGTGAGAGAATGAAGAATTCTTTGCATTAGATAAGGATCTATTCCTTCGAAAACCCGTTCGAAATGAAGAGTTAGTAGAACAATTAAGCACTATAATAAGTCAAATTAAATAATACTAGCAAATTTGAGTAGTTGCAGTATTGTACTTTTATTTGAGGGTCCGTCTCTAAATTATTGCTATCATTATTAGCTCTGCCTGTTGAAGATTACAGGTACTACTAACAGCGACACCATAACAGTGTGAGTGAACGATGGCGCCTCTAGCTAATTCTGGGAATAATGTCTATACAGCCTGGCAAAATAATGACACAGGACATTGGAATGTATTCTTTGCAAAGAGGTCAGATGTAGGAAAAACGTTGAAGACAATGATGATAAGTGCTCCTAACAAAGGACATACAATTGTTTGAACGCGGAGATGTCTGCGTCAGGAAGTAATGTCTATGTAACCTGGTGGACTAACAAGACAGGAACCCTTATGCCAGTACACAGGGCAAGCAACGATAACGAAAATACTTTTGGAAAGCAATAACGCTGAATAGCACTGGGTAGATTTCCTACTTTTAATTATATTAATACCAACAACGAAGTGCCATGACAATGAACTGAAATCTACAACTTTTTCTTTTTTACTGGCTATATCGTCTTGCCAACAAACATCTTGAGAGAGCTGAACTGTTATTAACTATCATCCTACACTCCAAAAACTGTTGCGTTTTTCTTATCCATTGTTTTTCTTTATTCCTATTCGTTCGTTCGTTGTGGTTGTGGTTAGAAGTAAAATACGGATCGTCATTATTAATAAAAATCTCTTCACCGTTTCAACCCCATTTTATAGCACAAAACGAAAAATGTTATATGTCCTGATGTCAGTCATAGTACAAGTTGGCTCCCACACCCGCAGCCACAAAGGAATAAGAAAAATGTCGCAAGAACAACAAGGGCAACATGATCAGGAAGAGGTCCTATGGTTAAATGAAATCAAAAAAAGCCTTTGGCATAAACTACACACTAAACATACTAAGATAGTAATCCAAACCCAGAAAATTACAAATTATAACATTGTCTTTAGCCGAGATAATGAAGCTACAATAAAAATTCCCCTGATAGAGCTTGACGAAGTACTGATAACGAATAACCGTAGTGTTAGTCAAGGAATTTATAGCGGGTTTTCTTCAGGCAGGTACTTTCGTTCGTACTATGGTTTCAGCAATTCCAACTCTAGACACGTCGGCGATTTAGTCTTTTTGCACGGTGACAAACCTGAAATTATATTTAGAAATATTGCCGACCCTAACAGAGTAGCTTCCTTAGTTAAGGCTGAAAAGAAAAGATTGCAGCAACTGCAGAATGATAAACCAACAGACAACACAGCTCCAATACAACAAGAGAAATTCCTATGCTATCAGTACCAGGATAAGACAGGACAAAACTTATTTCAAATAAATAGACCATTGAATTTTATTGTCATCACCGACCATGAGGCCATAAACAAAAATTATGTTGTGATTCTAAAGGCGTTGCCCCTTACTTCGTTGGCAGCTCTAGGAATTGCGATTTTGGATAATGATAAAGATTTGACTTTAGATGCCTATGCAGATACCAACATCAAAACACTATTTATTATAGAAAAAACCAAGAATTTCCACCTTTTAGAATCGACGAGTAAGGCAACACTTGGAGGAGAAAAGGCGTATAAGATCGTGTATAATGGCCTAATAAATAACGTATATTTGACGCACTTGAATATTTTTGCTATGTACAACAATAAGATATATTCAATATTGTTTAATTGTGACGTAGCCGAATATCAACAATATTTGCCAACCGTGACCCGCATGATTGAATCATTCACCTTCATAGCTAGAACTTGAAAATAATATTAAATCATCACATAATCCATCATTACAAACGGCTTGTCAGTCTTTCTAAGGAAAGTAGCGATATGTTTGTTGGCCGCTATGATATTCTGGGAAAAGCCCCAAGCCAACTTTCAGTGCATCGGTATGACGATTCTACAAGTATCTGACGGCATCGTGCAGAAGAAGTAATTTGTGATAAAACTTATCGTAGTCGTACCTCATTTCCTCCTCGTTGATACAGACAGTTGAATGTATTAAGTTGAAAGTACTCTCATGCATTATTGCCAATAACAAGTTATTTTTGTATCATTGAACAGTTCTTTTAACCTGAAAGATTTGGTGTTTACTATCATCCTTTCTATGCTCCAATTTCATACGATTTCCATATTATGGACATAGTGTAATATGGGGGTTTAATTCGACATTATGATCTGGCTCATGAGGCATCTTCCACTCCCGACATATTGTAGCAAATATACCATGGCGCAGAGATAAAAATTAGGCGAGCCCGTCAGCTAAAAGTCCAAACATTTAAGACCTTTAAGGACTAGGAACATTTGTGATACATTTAATATCATCGGAAGAAATATTTTTCGAGGTGAAACTTGTATAACGAACGCTTCGAATGTAATGACAAGTAACGTAGTCGCTGCTCGCGAGAGTACTACTGCTATGGAGATTTGTACGAAGCTTCTTATCGGAGAGTTTAACGGCTTACCAGTTATCGACAGTAATGCTAAAGTCATAGGTATAGTTACAGCAGTTGACATTTTGCGGGCTCTAAGACAAGGCAAAAATCTTGACAGCCTTCGAGCAATAGATATAATGACACGAAATCCAGTGGTAGTCAAGCAAGATACAGAGATAAACGAGATAATCGACATTATCCTTCAAAAGGCCATCATCTTAGTCCCAGTCATAAATGATGACCGCAAGCTAATAGGAGTCGTAGGTAGACTTGACATATTGCAACAAAACCTAAATGAAAAGTTCGTTACGATAGGTGAGACAAGCTGATTTGTGAGGCGTTTATCTGAACCTACTCCCGCTAAGTCAAGTCCTTGAGGCAGAAGACAGGCTAAATTCATTTGTATATCAGAATCACACATAAAAGATACTGCAATCTGCATATTGCCGATTCTTCACCACTTAAGCTCTGTAATAGCAGTCTTAAGTGTTGATTTTGTCTTAGTTTTTCTTTGCCCTCTCTAGACGACTTAATCCCCTCTGCTGAACAATTACATTTCGAGTTTATGTTGAAAGGAGGGTAAAATTGCAAATTGGACCGATAGCCAATCTGCCAGATTATTCATATGATAGAAATAT
>Ga0193747_1000645_pt1 | contig 10899 bp, 7 predicted proteins | sample L1m2metaG_FD_143048 | JGI IMG/M metagenome (GOLD analysis project Ga0193747, IMG submission 143048) | Soil microbial communities from a riparian zone of the East river system, Colorado, United States - L1m2 | ecosystem: Environmental > Terrestrial > Soil > Riparian zone | place: USA: East River...
CGACTACATGCGTGTTCGGCGATTGCGCTTTCAGCCAGCGCGCGATGCCGCCGATCAGCGCGCCGTCGCCGACAGGGACGACGACCGTGTCGAGCGTCCCGGTGCGCAGAAGCTCGATACCGATCGAGCCGTGCCCTTCGGCGACCGCCGCAGGCTCGCCGTCGGAGACGAGCCGGCATCCAGGCTCCCTGTCGGCGAGCTCCCGGGCGGCACCGTGGACGACGTCGGGGCCGCCGTCAACGACCGTCACGTTCGCCCCGAGCGCTCTCATGCGCCTCAGCTTGCCGGGGTAGGCCGACGCGCCGGCGAAAATGTCGACGCGGTGGCCGTGGCGGCGCCCGGCATAGGCGAGGCCGATGCCCCAGTTACCCGCCGTCGCGGTGACCAAGCGCTCGTCGTGGCGCTCTAGTCCAGCGACGAAGAAGTCGGCGCCGCGGCCTTTGAAGCTTCCGATCGGGCTGACGTTCTCCATCTTGAGCACGGTCTCACGCCCGAGTGCCTCGGAGAGAATCGGATCGGAGAACTGTGGCGTGTTCAGGAGCGGCGGGTCGATCACCTTCGCCGCTTCCTCGATTCGCTCGAGCGACAGGTCCATGGTTGGAAGCTCTAACAAAATGGCGCGCTCCATTTCATCCGCCCGTGTCGCTCGCCAGCCTGGCCCAGAGGTTCTCGGCCATTCGCCGCACCGGCGGCTGCCAGATCGAGGCTGCGAACGAGAAGGCGCCGGCCGCGAAGACCTTTGCTCCGGCCTTGGTCTCGTAGTAGGACATGTCGGCGGAGACGCCCGGCCCGAAGACGTTCGGGATCGTGGCGACCAGCCTCGTCTGTCGAGGCGAGCTCGGCGCGAGAGCGTCGATCTCGATCCCGGCGTTTCCGAAGGAAGAACCGGTTCCGAGCCCGGTGCCCGCAAACAGCCACGGCGCGACGTCGGCATCGACGACGTGCCAGCTGCCGCGATGGGTGCCCCCGTCGTTAGCCCGGTACTGGACTCCGATCAGCGCGGCCTCGGGCCGGCCGAGCTCGCGCCAGCGGCGCGTCCTTGTCATCACGTCGCCGTGGATGCGGATTTGCCAGAAGAAGTTGTCCGCCGACAGGAACATCAGGTTCCCGCCTCGGTTGCGGAAGTCTGTGACGACGTCGTACTCGTGCGTGGTCACGTACTCGTGGTGCCCGGGGAAGACGATCAGGGAGTAGTCCCGCGCAAGATCGTGTCCGGACGGGACGCGGTTCAGCTCAGCGTCCGAGAGGTAGTCAACCTGCTTTCCGGATGCGTGCAGCCAGCGCAGGAAGGGCTGGTCGTAGTACTTGTAGTGTGCCGGAACGCCTCGGTTGAGGAAGGCGCGGCCGAGCCGGGCCGTCTGGCGGTGGGAGTCCGCATACCAGCTGTCCCCGACTCCGTCGCCGTTCTCGTCGCGGAGGTTGTAGGCCTGCCAGGTCTGCGTGGGCATGACGACCGCGACGCGGTGCTCGCCGAGCCGACGCGGGCGCAGCACGAAGGGGGCGAAGCCGATGCGGCCGCCATGCGCCGTCAGCCGGGCGAAGTAGAGCCCGCTCGGCCAGTTCCCGATCCGGACCGTGACTCTGCGGCCGCTCGTCACGTTGCCGAGCGATCGGCGGAGAGAGACACTCGAGCCGAGCATGAGGTCGCTCTGGGCGATCCTCGTGGACTCGGTCCCGGCGCGGAAGAACTCGAGCGTGACGCCCTTGGCCGTCGAGAGGAAGACGAGGCGGGCCGTCGAGCCTGGGCCGTAGCTCTCCCGCGGGAACGACGCCTCGACCTTGGGGCGCTTCGAGTCAATCTGAGTGAGATCTCTGCCGTCGAGATCGTCGATGTCGGCGGCGGGCCGGACCGACTCGTGGGACGAGCCCAGCGAGCTCGCGGGGCCAGCGGAAAGGGACAGGACGAGGGCGCTCCCCAGCGTGCCGAGGAGCACGAGAACACTCGGGCCGCGGCGAGTCCGCCGCGTATGTCGGTCGTGCGCTGAAGTAGTCATGGCCCGACTGTCAGCCGGGCCGCTAACGACCCCTCAACCGGCCGCCAACCGGCCGCTAATGGCCTCTTGCGAGGCCTAGAGGCGGCGATCGTGACCCGTGGAACCGGATCGTGCGCCGAGTAAAATCGAGGGTCGTGACCGGCGGCTTCGAGTTTCGGCTGCTAGGCCCGCTCGAGGTTCGCAGCGACGGAGAGCCCCTGCAGCTCGGAGGCCCGAAGGAACGTGCTCTGCTCGCCTCGTTGCTGATCGACGCCGGACACGCTGTCTCGACCGACCGGCTGATCGACGCGCTCTGGGCCGAGCGCCCGCCGGCCACGGCCCAGACCTCCCTGCAGAACTTCGTCTCCCAGCTGCGGAAGCATCTCGGGCCCGATCTCGTGATCACGAAGCCGCCGGGTTACCTGCTTCGGATCGAGGCACCCCAGCTCGACGCCAACCGCGCACGTCTATTGCTCACCGAGGCGAGAGCCGAGCCCCCGGAGAAGAAGGCGGCGATGCTCCGTGCCGCGCTCGAGCTCTGGCGTGGACCGCCGCTCGAGGAGTTCGGCTTCGAGGCCTTTGCCCAGGGTGAGATCGCCCGGCTGGAGGAGCTGCGGCTGACCCTGCTCGAGGAGCGGTTCGATGCCGACATCCAGGCCGGGGAGGCCGGGACGGTCGTCGGCGAGCTGGAGGCGCTCGTCCACGAGCACCCCCTCCGCGAGCGGTTCCGGGAGCAGCTGATGCTCGCGCTGTACCGGTCGGGGCGCCAGGCAGAGGCGCTGGAGACCTTCCAGGAAGGGCGGCGGGTACTCGTCGAGGGGCTCGGGATCGATCCGAGCCCCCGCCTCCAACAGCTCCACGCCTCGATCCTTCGCCAGGAGGTCGATCTCGAGCTGGCACGGGCGGTGCCGGCGCAGGACCACTTCGAGGACGTCGCCCGGACGATCCTCGAGGGACGGGTCGTGCCGGTGCTCGGGACGGACGTCGCCGAGCTAACTGCTCGGCTCGCCCAGCGCTTCGGCTACCCGGGCGACGGCGAGCGGGCGACGCTGCCGCTCGTTGCGCAGTACGTGGCGGTGATGAGGGGCTCGGGGCCGCTCTACGACGAGCTCCACGAGCTCCTCGACGCCGACCTGCCGCCCACGCCGCTACATCGCCTCCTCGCGTCGCTCCCTGAACTGCTCCGCGAACGCGGGCTGCCACCCCAGGTTGTAGTGACCACGAGCTACGACACGGCGCTGGAGAAGGCCTTCGAGGACGCGGGCGAGGCCGTCGAGGTCGTGACCTATCTCGCCGCCGGCCGCGATCGCGGCCGCTTCTGCCACATCGCGCCGGACGGCAACGGGACGCTGATCGACGAGCCGAACACCTACGCCACCGAGCTCTCGCTGGACCGCAACACGGTGATCCTCAAGCTCCACGGCCAGGTCGAGCGGACGCCTGCGCGCGAATGGGAGAGCTTCGTCGTGACCGAGGACGACTACATCGACTACCTCGCGCAAACGGAGATCGCCGCGGCGGTGCCGGTCTCGCTCGCCGCGAGGCTCCGCCGGAGCCACTTCCTCTTCCTCGGCTACACGATGGCCGACTGGAACCTTCGCGTGATTCTCCATCGGCTCTGGGGTGACCAGCCCCTCAGCTACCACTCGTGGGCCTTGCAGCCGGAGCCGAAAGCGCTCGAACGGGAGTTCTGGCACCGGCGCGACGTCGACGTTGTCGAGCTGCCGTTCGATGAGTACGCCGGGATCCTCGGCAGTTACCTGGCTGCCCAGCCGGCCGGCGCGCGCCGATGAGCGTCGCTGCGGGCTCGCCTCCGACGCCGTTCAAGGGGCTCGCGCCGTTCCAGGACACCGAGCTCGATGCCCAGCTTTTCTGCGGCCGCGACCGCGAGCGGGAAGTGATCGTGGCGAACCTGCTCGCGTCCCGGCTGACGGTGCTGTACGGGGCGAGCGGGGTCGGGAAGACATCGCTCCTCCGCGCAGCGGTCACTCCTGCTCTTCGTGGGATTCCCGACGCCGCGGTCGTCTTCTACTCGTCGTGGGCAGGCGATCCCCGGCGCGGGCTCGGCGACGCGATCGACGCCGCGGTGGGAATCGAGTCGAGCGGCAGTCTGACCGAGAGGCTCGCCGCTGCCTCGCAAGCCGTGGGCGGAGATGTCTACGCCATCCTCGATCAGTTCGAGGAGTACTTCCTCTACCACGAGCGCGACGAATTCGCCGACGAGCTTGCCGCAGCGATCCGCGAGCCCGGCCTTCGCGCGAACTTCCTCCTCGGGCTGCGCGAGGACGCCCTCGCTCAGCTCGATGCGTTCAAGAGCCGGATCCCCAACCTCTTCGCCAACTACCTCCGACTCGACCACCTCGACCGGCGGGGCGCCCGCGCCGCGATCCTAGGTCCGGTCGAGCGCTACAACGAGCTGACCGGCGAGGCAGTTCAGGTCGAACCTGAGCTCATCGAGGCCGTGCTCGACCAGGTCGCGGCGGGCGAGGTCGACGTCGGACGAGCCGGCCGCGGGGGTGTCGAGAAAGACAGGGACCGAATCGAGGCCCCGTACCTGCAGCTCGTGCTCGAGCGGCTCTGGCAGGTTGAGCGCGAACGGGGCTCGTCCGTTCTCCGGCTCTCAACGCTCCGGGAGCTGGGAGGGGCCGAGTCGATCGTGCGAGCGCATCTGGAGCGGGCGCTCGGGAGCTTGGAGCCGGCAGAGCAGGACGTTGCCGCGACGATGTTCGACCACCTCGTCACGCCGTCGGGCTCGAAGATCGCGCATCGCGCCCGCGACCTCGCGCAGTACGCCGAGGTCCGAGAGTCCGAGGTGCTGCCGGTGCTCGATGCCCTCGGTCGCGAGCGCATCGTGCGCGCGGTCGACGGAGCCGGCGGAGGCGAGCGCTACGAGATCTTCCACGACGTCCTCGCCGACGGCGTCCTTGCCTGGCGCGCGCGCCGGGTGATCGAGCGCGATCGCGAGCGGGCGCGCAAACGCCAGCGCCGCCTCGTCATCGTCGCGGCAGCCGCTTTGATCGCCCTGGCGGCGATGACCGCCGTCGCCGTCTACGCACTGACGGAACGCTCGCACGCGCGCAATGCGGCTCGCTTGGCCCGTGCGCATGCCCTCGAGGCGAAGTCGCTCTTCGAGGAGGCGACCGACCCGGAGCGTGCAGTCGCCGATGCGGTCGCCGCTGCCCGAAGCGATCCGGGGGGTCGCGCGGAGGGAGTGCTGCGTCAGGCGCTCGTGGGGAACCACGAGCGCCGGGTGCTTCATGCTCCCCGGCCGGTATCGGTGGTGGCATTCGCACCCAGGAGCGGGCGGATGCTCTCCGGCGATGCAGGCGGCGGGCTGCGCCTGTACTCAACAGCCGGACGGCTGGAGCGGACCCTGGCCGTCGGAGCTTCCGTGACATCGGCGTCCTTCTCGCCCGACGGAGCGCAGGTGCTCGCCGCCGCGGGCGGAGAAGCGATCCTGTGGCGCTCCGCAACCGGAGAGCATCTCCGCACGTTCAAGCTGCCGGGCAGCGCGACCTCCGCCACGCTCAGCCGGGACGGTCGCCTGCTGCTCACGACCACCGCGCGCGGCTCGGCCGTTTGGCGCACCGATACGGGCCGTCGTCTCGCCATGCTCGAGGGGCGGGCCGCCAGGGCAGGCGCTTTCTCACCCGACGGCCGGCTGGTGGCGACAATCGGCGCGGGAAAGAGAGCCGGGGCTCGCGTCTTCGATGCGCGCACAGGCCGGTTGCTGCACCTGCTGGCCCCGCCGGCCGAGCTCGAGGCCCTCGCTTTCTCTCCTGACAACCGCTTGCTTGCGACGACGAGCTACCAGGGAACGTATCTCTGGAATTCGCGCAGCGGCCGGCGAGTCGGTCGCCTCCTGGTGGACAAGCCCGGCGTGGCGACCGACGCGGCCTTCAGTCCGGACGGCAACCTGCTCGCCGTCGCGGGACAAGACGGCGGCGTTCGGATCTGGGACGTGGCCAAGGGTGACCGTCTCTTCTACTTTCCGGCTCACAACGGTGCGGTCCTCGCAGTCGCCTGGAGCCCGGATGGGCTTTTCTTGGCGGATGCCAGCGCCGACCGGACCGTGCACGTGCTGTCTGCCAACGGCACCTTGGGCGGCCGCGTGGTCGGCAATCTCGTCGGCCACGGTGCAGCTGTTCGGGCGGTCGCCTGGAGCCCGAACGGACGTTTGCTGCTCAGCGGGAGCGCCGACGGCACAGCGCGGCTCTGGGACACCCAGTTCGACCCGGAGCTGCTCCCCCTGGTGGGAGCCCACCGCGGCGCCGCAGTGGTGGACGCGTCGTTCGACCCCGCGGGGCGCCAGATCGTGTCGGCAGGCGCCGACGGCACAGCCCGGATCTGGAACGTTCGCAGCCGGCGCCTGCTGCACGTCCTCTCGCACAAGCGCGCGGTCGAAGACGCCGAGTTCAGCTCGGACGGCCGCCGGGTCGTGACTGCGAGCTTGGACGGCACCGCCGGAATCTGGAACTCGGCGACCGGCGTCCGGCTCCAAACGCTGGAAGTGGGCGCGCCCGTGTCGGTCGCGAAGTTCAGCCCGGATGGAGCGATCGTCGCGACGGGGGACGCCGGCGGCGGCATCCGCCTCTGGAGAGCCGGTGACGGGAGGCCGCTCGGGGCCGAAAAGCAGGAAGGGAACGTCACAGACGCGGTCTTCGCTCGGGACGGAAGAACCGTTGTGACAGCGGGGCTCGCGGGCGCGAGCGAATGGTCGGTCCCCTCCGCGGATCTGATTCGCCTCCTCAAATCCCCAGGCGGGGCCTCGCGCGTCGCCTTCTCTCCGGACGGGTCGCTCGTCGCCGTGGCCGGTAACGACGGGTCGGCAAGGATCTGGGACGCGGCCGAGGGAGGGCGCCCAAAACTCTTCCGGGTGAAAAAACCGGTCACCGATGTCGTCTTCAGCCCCGACGGGCGGCTTCTCCTTGCGACGGGTCTGCGCGTGCAGACCTGGGACGTTCGAACCGGGGCTCTCCGGCACACACTCGTAGGCCACGTCGGGCCGGTCTCGCGAGGCGCCTTCAGCCCAGACGGACAGTGGATCGCGACCACGGGCCCGACTGCCGTCGGCCTCTGGCAACGGGACGCAGACCAGCGGTTCTTCTTCCTCCGGAGAGCGGGCACCGTGCCCCGGGGCAAGCTCCTTACGAGCTCGTCGTTCAGCCCGGACGGGCGGCTCGTCCTCGCCACGGGCCGGGAGGGCGCAGTGCGGCTGTACCGCTGCGACATCTGCGGCGGTCTACCGGCACTCGTCGAGCTGGCGAAGGCGCGCCTCCGGGAGCTACGGCGCTAGGAGGAAGCGGAGGGGGAGGGATTTGAACCCTCGTCGGACCTAACGGCCCGAAACGGTTTTCGAGACCGCCGCATTCGACCGCTCTGCCACCCCTCCAGCGGAGAAGGAGGGATTCGAACCCTCGAGGCAGGGATTCTCCCCACCTAACGCCTTAGCAGGGCGCCGCCTTCAGCCACTCGGCCACTTCTCCAGGAGGGAACAGGATAGCCCACCGCTCCGGAAGCGCTCGGATCGGATCCCCCTTCGGGGGCATGCCGGGAACGTGCGTTTTCGGCCATGCTGAAGGCGCCGGCTCTCCCCTCACAGATCCCGGCATTTGCGGGCTCGCCTTTCGGGGCGAGCCCTTCCTTTTTCACGACACGGTGATCTTCTGCTCCATCCCCTGCTGGCGATGGCCGGGGATCGAGCAGTAGAGGACGTAGGTGCCGCTCTTGAGCTCGGCCGTGACCGAGCCGGTCGAGCCGGGTTGGATGTCCTGCGAGGACTCGGTGGAGCCGCCGCCCTGCACGTTTAGGTTGTGGACGATCCTCCCCTTGTTGTTGACCACGAACGTGTAGGTGCCCGGTGAGAAGGTCGTCTTGGGGAGCTCGATCTTGTACTCGACCTCGGTCACGGCAATCTTCTTGCCCTCGGTCGTAGCGCTCTTCGACTCCTTCCCGAAGACGAGCACCGCCGAGATCATCGCCACGAAGAGGAGTACCGAGATCCCGACGAAGACAGGCAGCCCGCGGCGCCCCGGGAACTGCGGGCGGAAGCGGGGCACGACCATCGACACGGTCAGCGAGAAGGCGACGAAGACGAGAGCCACGAGGGCAAGCCCGAGCTTGTGGCTCGACGAGAGCGCGAAGAGCAGCACGAGGACGGGAATCTAACCGGCGGCGGTGCGGCCTGCGCCGGGCTCTTCGACCCCGGTTTCGGGGGGCCCGACGGGCTCCGGCTCGGTCGGGCGCAGGTAGAGCCACTCGTAGGCCAGCGCAGCGGCCAGGCCCCCGACCGCGGGGCCGAGGTACCAGACCCAGGCGTTGCTCCACACGTTCTGCACGAGCTCCGGCCCGAGCGCGCGGGCCGGGTTCATCGCGGCGCCGGTGAACGGCCCGCCCATGAAGACGTCGAGCGTGATCGTGAACCCGATCGCGAGGCCGGCGATCAAGCGGAAGGCGCCCCTCGGATCGGCCGCCGTGGCGAAGATCACCCAGACTAGGAAGAAGGTCAGAATCGCCTCGATCACGACCCCCTGGCCGCCGCTGATCCCGGGGCCGAGGGCGGGGACGCCCAGGTTGACGGCGTCGACCTTGGGCTCGGGGAGCAGGCCCTTGAGGAGCAGCGCCGCCACGATCGCGCCCGTGATCTGGGCGAACCAGTAGACCACCGCGAGCCGGCCCGCGAGCCGCCGGGTCACGAGGAAGCCGAGAGTCACGGCCGGGTTGAAGTGCCCGCCGGAGATGTGGCCGACCGCCGAGGCCATCACGCCGATCGCGAGGCCGTGCGCGAGGGCGATCGCCGTCAGGTTGTTGCCGCCGGTCGCGATGATCGAGCCGGCGCCGACGAAGATCAGGGTGAAGGTGCCGACGAACTCCGCAAAGCCCCGCTGCAGCTCTTCCCTGCCCACGCCCAAGAGCCTAGGGCGGTAACCGGACGAGGGATGGCCGGCAACGGGGATTTCGCCGACGATTCCCTTGCGTATCCACTGCGGAACGAAAGGCGGCCATGTCTGCGGACATTCTTAGGCGCAAGCTCCGGAACTTCCCGATCGGGAGTCTCGGTGAGCGCATCGCAACGGCGAGCTGAGCTCGTCAGCCGGGACGGGGCCCTTGCCGGAGAGGTCCTGATCCACTAGCTTTTGCAGCTCCCAGCAGGGAAGGAGCGGCTCAGTGGACGACAATCAAGCCAGCAACGAGGTTGCTCCCGAGCCGGCCGGGTACGGCGCCGTCGGCGAGCACGTGGCCGGGATCCTCGAAGCAGCCGAGCAGGCCGGCGAGAAAATTCGCCAGGAGGCGCGCCACGAGGCCGCCGAGCTCGAGCGGCTGGCGGCGATCGAGGCCGAGCGCATCAAGAAGAAGCTGACCGAAGACGCGCGCAGCCTGCGCAGCGAGGCCGAGGAGTACGCGCGCGACATGCGGCTCGCCGTCGAGGCCTATGCGACGCAGCACCGGCGACAGGCCGAGGAAGAGGCACGAACGATCGTCGGCGACGCGGAGCGCCAGTCGACGACCATGCGCGGGGCGGCCGAGGAGATGGTCCGGGAGGTCGAGGGAACCGTGCGTCGGCGCCAGGAGCAGCTGCGGGCCGAGGTGCGCATGCTCGAGCAGCGCAAGCGCGACTCGATCGAGCGGCTACAGGAGATCGCCGCGCTCGTCCAGGACGTCCTTCCCTCGCGGCCGGACGACTCGCTCGTGGGCGACCTCAAGCCCGAGCGACAGCCTCAGGGCTAACAGGCCGAGAGCAGCTCGGCTCGCCGCTCGACGTTGGCGACGTAGCGAAGCGTGGAGAGCGACGGCGCGGCGCCGGCACGCTCGACTGCGGTCGGCCCCGCGTTGTAGGCGGCGAGCGCGAGGTCGACGCTGCCGAAGCGGGCAAGCAGCTGCTGCAGGTAGCGAGCGCCGGCGAGCACGTTGTCCGCGGGAGCATCGCTGTCGAGGCGGAACTCGCGCGCAGTCGCCGGCATCAGCTGCAGCAGGCCTCTGGCCCCGGCCTCCGAGCGTGCGGCCGGTTCCATCCGCGACTCCTCGTAGGCGGTCGCGACGAGCAGCGAGGCCGGGACGCCGCTCTTCGCCGAAGCCTGGGCGAAGGCGGTACGGAAGCGGGCCGGGACCGGACAGCCCGCGCCGAGTGCCGCCGGCGCCTTGCGCGCGACGGCCGGCTTCGCGTTCGAGCTCTCGAGCCCGATCGACTCGGCGACGACGGCCAGCAGCACGAGCGCGAGCAGCGAGGCGCGGACGCTCCGGCGGCCGAGCACGCTCGGCTTGCGCGGCTCTCGACGCCGCGCGGCCGCCAGGCGGCGTGAGCGCTTGAAGAGGAGGTCGAGCTCGGAGAGGTTGCCCCAGGAAGGCTTGACGGCCAAGAGGCAGGATCCTACCCGGGCTGAGGTGGCGCAAACGGCGTCCTGCCTGGACGCCGGGTGGGCGGTCCTATACGTTCCGGTCCGAGACTTGCTCTCAATAAAGGGGGAGAGATGAAGAAAGCTCGATTTGTCATGCTGCTCGTGTCGCTGGCCGGGGTCGGGCTGTTCCTGGCCGCCGGCGTCCGAGCGGAGCCGCCCGGAGGGGACGGCCCCGAGAAGGTGCCGTTCGCCCGCTCGATCGCGCCCGGCGCGAAGCACAACTGGGCCTTCGAGTGCACCGCGACCTCGGGAGGCCCCAACACCAAGCTGGATTGCGACGACCCGTTCCCGAACAACGAGCCGAACATTGTCGTCGACGCGTCCAACCCGCTGCACATGATCTCCAGCTCGAACGACTACGGCTCGTGCTGTGACCAGTACTACACCTCGTTCAACGGCGGGGCGACCTGGTCGACCGGGAACATGTCGATCGAGGATCCGAGCCGGACCGGCAGCGACCCGGTCACGTCGATCGACGTCAAGCATCACGTCGCGCTGCACGCGTCCCTGAACTACAAGTTCAACAAGGA
>Ga0193747_1000646_pt1 | contig 10888 bp, 10 predicted proteins | sample L1m2metaG_FD_143048 | JGI IMG/M metagenome (GOLD analysis project Ga0193747, IMG submission 143048) | Soil microbial communities from a riparian zone of the East river system, Colorado, United States - L1m2 | ecosystem: Environmental > Terrestrial > Soil > Riparian zone | place: USA: East River...
CCGTCCTTTGACGGATTATCCGCGCTGAGAATCGCGCAGCAGCGCTCGCCCGAAGTGCCATTCATATTTGTTTCCGGAACGCTCGGCGAAGACGTCGCCATCGAAGCGCTCAAGACCGGTGCCACCGATTACGTCTTGAAAACGCGATTGGCCAGATTGGGACCTGCGGTCACTCGCGCACTAGGTGAAGCTCGGGAAAAGGCAGAACGCGCCCGCGCGGAGACGGCACTCCGGCGCAGCGAAGCGTTCCTCGCTGAGGGACAAAGAATCAGCCACACCGGAAGCTGGAGCTGGAAGGTTTCCAGCGGAAAGGTCACATGGTCAGAGGAACATTTCCGGATTTTTGGCTACGACCCTCAGAAGACCCAGCCCTCTTACCAATTATTCCTGGAAACAGTTCATCCGGAAGATCGATCAACCATTGAACAAAATCTCGACAGAGCAATTCGCGAAAAGAGCGGCTTTGACATGGAAGTTCGAATCGCTCTTGCGGACGGATCTATTAAGCACGTCCAAGGGGTGGGACGACCCGTGCTCGGCGAGTCTGGGGAGGTCGATCATTACACGGGGACCACGGTAGACATTAGCGAGCGCAAGCGAGGAGAGGCGTTGTTCGCGGGTGAAAAGCGCTTGCTCGAGATGATCGCCACTGGCGTCGCACTCGAAGAGATTCTAAATGCCATGTGTCTGATTATTGAGGAGTACCGTCCCAATACGCTTGCTTCGATTTTGCTGCTTCGCTCCGATGGTCTTCATCTGGATTCCGTGGCGGGCCCGAGTCTTCCCAAAGGATGGAGGCAGGAGATGGAAAAGCTGCCTATCGGACCGTGTGCCGGCTCTTGCGGAACGGCCGCGTATCGCGGATCAGCGGTCATAGTTTCCGATATTGCGACTGATCCGCTTTGGGAAGTGCCGGAGCATCGCACAGCGGCGTTAAGCCACGGATTGCGAGCTTCCTGGTCGAATCCAATTTTGTCGTCAGAAGGAAAAGTCCTGGGAACCCTTTGCATATACAGTCGAGAGACGCGAGCTCCGGAGGCGCAGGATCTCGGCCTTATGGAGAAGGCGACCTACCTGGCACGGGTTGCGATTGAACGCGATCGCGCGGAGGCGGCGGTGCGCACAAGCCAACAGAAATATCGCGATCTCATCAACGCTTCCCCAGACGCCGTCTGCGTTATCGATGCCGATTCCAGACTTGTGTTGGTGAACCCAGCAGGCACCAAGCTGATGGGACGTCCGGAACATGAACTAATCGGGCGTTCAATCGCAGACAGCTACCTCGAAGAGGAACGCCACCTGTTGGGACAACGCATCGAGAAACTAAAGGCGGAAGGAGCTTTGCGGTTCGAGCGAAAATTCGTGCGCGCAAATGGCGAGGTGATTCCGGTGGAAGTTTCCTTATCGACGCTGCGCGGCCGATATTACCAGGCGATCATCAGAGACATCAGTAACCGTAAGCGGCGCGAAGCGCTGTTGGCTGGAGAGAACAGAGTGCTTGAGATGGTCGCCAAAGGCAATTCGTTAGGCGACATACTCGATCACTTGTGTCGACTGGTGGAAGAACTGTCACCGGGAGTGCTGGCTTCCATTTTGCTAATGGATCCGAATGGCAGGCAATTGCGGCACGGCGCGGCACCGAATCTTCCGAAAGCTTACAACGACACAATCGACGGACTCGTCATTGGTAATTCCGCAGGTTCATGCGGCACGGCGGCTTACCGGGCCGAACAGGTGATTGTGTCCGACATCGCGAACGATCCTTTGTGGGCTGATTTTCGCGAACTGGCTTTGGCGCACTCGCTCCGCGCGTGTTGGTCTACGCCGATCTTTTCCTCCGAAGGCAATGTGATTGGAACATTTGCCATGTACTATCGCGAGCCCCGTAGCCCGAGTCCGCGTGAGCAAGACGCAATTAAACACATTACTTATCTCGCGGGCGTCGCCATCCAGCGGAAGCTGGCGGAAGCGGCCCGACGCGAGAGCGAAGCCTATCTCGCGGAAGCGCAGCGGCTCAGCCACACTGGAAGTTGGGCATGGGCGCCGGCGACGGGCGAAATCAGGTATTGGTCGGAAGAAAGTTATCGTCTACTCGGTTTCGATCCGCATGCGGGACCGCCGCGATTCGAAAAATTCTTTGAGCGCCTTCATTCGGAAGACCAGGTCCGAGTCAGGCAACTATTCGAAAGCGCAATTCGGGAAAAAACGGATTTCGAAACCGACTACCGAATTGTTCATCCGGGCGGTGCGATCAGGTACATCAACGCGGTCGGTCATCCGGTGAGCGATGAGAGCGGGAATCTGGTGGAGTTCCTCGGCACGGTTATGGATATCACCGAGAGCAAACGCTCCGAAGAGGCGTTGCGTGCTTCCGAGCAGGTAACGCGCGGACAAGTGGAAGCGCTGGCGCAAAGTTTGGATGTCTTGGCAACGGCGCCAAAGCCGGAAAAATTCATTGGGCAAATGTTGAATACCATTGGCCGCCTCTTGAACGCGCAAAGCGTGAGTTTGTGGTTGTTCGACGAATCGACGGACTCGCCCGTTTTGCGGTCAATGGTAGACGGCGGAAGATTGGTCGCGCCTGATCCGGAGCATCCATTTATGAAGGACCCGTTGTTTTGGAAACAGAACGCTGTAATCCAGGAACTCCTTTTCACGGCAGGTCCGGTGGTTTGCGAAGACTTGGAGACTGATCCGCGCATCAAAGCCGAATGGCGCGATTATTTGAAGCGAAAAGGCGCAAAAAGATTTCTAGCGGTCCCGCTTTTGGTAGGTGGACAGGTGAGAGGTTTTGTCGGAATCCGACATTACGATCGAGCAGCTTATCGGCCTGAGGACATTGAATTGACCCAGGCCCTCGCCCATCAAGTCATGCTTGCCATTCAACTGAACGAGTTTGCCGAGCAAGGTCAGCGAGCTGCGGTCTTCGAAGAACGAAATCGCATGGCGCGCGACATCCACGACACGCTCGCGCAAGGTTTCACCGGTGTGATTGTGCAATTAGAAGCAGCCGAGGATGCGATTTCCTACCGCTGTCGCAAGGAAGCTGACAATCATTTACACCGCGCTGCTGAATTAGCTCGGCGGAGCCTAAGCGAAGCGCGCCGATCCGTGCACGCATTGCGTCCTCAAGCTTTGGAGGAACACAATTTTTGGGACGCGCTCAAAGGTGCTATTAAGAACACAACCGCCGGGACCGCGCTTCACACAACTTTTGCCACGCAAGGCAAACTACCGGACCTTCCCGAGCCCTGGCAGGAAAATCTTCTTCATATCGGACAGGAAGCGTTGACCAACACGCTCAAGTATGCCCACGCTCGCAAGTTCGAAACGCGAATAAGCTACAAGGCCAAAGAACTTCGTCTGGAACTGCGTGACGACGGCGATGGATTCAAAGTCAAAGATCGGCATGACGGCGTGGGTCTCGCCGGAATGCGCGAGCGGGTCGAGCAAATGGGCGGCGAATTGGAAATCACCAGCTCACGTGGTAAAGGGACGAAGATCACTGTGGTATTGCTTGGTAACGGAGAGTCGACGTCATGACATTAAAAAAGAAAACAGCGGCCAAGTCTAACAAGCGTGCAAAGAAGCCAAACTCTGCTGCGAAGAAAACGCCCAAAGTTAAAGACACAAAAAAACCTCGTATCAAGGTTCTCATCGCTGATGATCACAGCGTTGTCCGCGAAGGCTTGGTTTCACTCATCACCCGGAAAGCGGACATGATCGTAATCGCCGAGGCGGGCAATGGACGCGAAGCGGCCGACCTTTGGAAGCAACATCGCCCTGATGTGACACTGCTGGACTTGCGAATGCCCGAGCTCGATGGCGTTGGCGCGATCAAGGAGATTCGGGCCAGTGACGAGCACGCGCGCATCATCGTGCTGACAACGTTTGACGGCGACGAAGATATCTATCGTGCCATTCAGGCGGGTGCGAGAGGCTATTTACTAAAGGACGTTCCTCGCGAAGCGCTGATGGATTGCATCCGCCGGGTGCACGCCGGCGAAACTTGTGTTCCGGTGCATCTCGCGGCCAAGCTGGCGGAGCGTGTCAGCGGCGAAACGTTGAGCGGACGTGAGATCGACGTACTAAAACTGATGGCTCAAGGAAAGAGCAACAAAGAGATCGGCTCCGCCCTTTTTATCAGTGAAGGCACTGTGAAGTCGCATGTGAAGGCGATCTTCGCCAAGATGAATGTCATCAGTCGGACAGAAGCTGTTGCGAGCGCCACGCGCCGTGGCCTGATTCAGTTGTAGGCACAGTTGTGGACTGTAGGGCGTCTATATCAGGCGCCGTTCTATCTCGAAAGAGGGAGCGCGATCCACCTCCCGAGTGGTAATCAAAATTCCTGCGTACGCGAAATAGCGATCGTCGGATCAGAGCCGATTTTTCGAATCGTGAAAACGAATACTCTTCCGACGGGCGGCGAGATCCGTTCTTACGTTGAACTTCAGCGACAGATACACGACGCCTTGCGCGTCGAGCATCCAGAATGGGTTAAGCCCAATGGTGATTGTCCGACCTGCGATTCTTATGAGTCGCGCCTGGCTGAGTTACTTGGACTTTCTTCGGCGAAACAGGATCGACAGGCCGCATAATCAATCTAATACCAAACCAACGAAAAATTGTGATTACCACACAAAGACACATGCGTTGGCATTTGCGAAGACGCGATGCGCTGCCCTTACGGGAGGCGATTCCACTCTGGTTCGCCATTTCCAGTCCCTTAATTGGAGTAATGATCGGACTCCTCGGCGCCTGGTTCGTCACCTGGTTGACGACCTAGGCAACCAGCAAGGAACGTGATCGAAAGGGTATGAATAAGGTCATCGAAGCAGACTTTCTTCCGCGGGGAACCAACGCTGTTTTTTCCTGGCCACATTCGATCGGCGGTTCGGAAAGGAAAGAAAGAAGCCGCATCCTGATTGTCGATAACGACCGTAACACCACGCACCTTGTGAAAGTTCTTCTCGAAAGGACTGGTCACTATCTGGTGCTCGAAGAAAACGACGCTACCAAGGCTGATCAGAGCGCTCGGAATTTTCGGCCAGATCTAATCTTCCTTGATGTCGTGATGCAAGAGACGGATGGAGGCGAAGTAGCAGCGCAAATCGAGGCCGACCCGGAATTGCATAACACGCCAATCGTATTTCTTACAGCGCTTGTGACCCGAGCCGAGGCAAAGAGTGGTCTTAATATCCAAGGGCATCCATTTCTTGCAAAGCCCGTCAGCATTCCCGAGTTGATCAACGCGATTGAACAACATCTTCCCCTGCGCGTAGCGTCTCACATTTCTCTCTAACGGGAGACCGCGGAGCAACCCTTAGGTAGCACCATAAAATCCTACGGACGCGCAATGGCAATAAGCGCTGCCAGTCAGGATGTTTAGGCATGAAAACAACAATTTTACTTAGCTTAATCAGCACAGCTGTCGTTACGCTTAGTCAGCCGGCATGGGCCGGCGGCGGCGGTGGCGGCGGTTTCCACGGCGGCGGTGGTGGCGGCGGTTTCCACGGCGGAGGTTTCGGTGGTGGTTTCCGCGGCGGTGGCGTTGGTGCTGGCGGTTTTCGCGGCGGCGCTTTGGCTGCCCACCCCATTGCAGGCGGAGTCGGGAGCCGCGGTGGTGGCGTTGGCTTTGGCAGTCCCCGTTTTGGCGGCGGCGGATTTCGCGCAACCCCGTACAGGTATGGAGGCACTCATTTTGCCGCTGGAAATCCCGGCGGGTCAGCCGGTGCATTCCGATATTACAACGGAGGCAGCCGCACGCCTGCTGCTCGGACATACCAATTCAGCGGACGCGCAAATCAATCGGTGAAATCGAATGCGGACAGGAACGCTGCCGTTGCTCGCCAGCAGAATCGCCCGACATCGCTGACAAGGCAAAACATGAGGGCCTCGAACGCGCAGTCGTCCGCGGCGGTCCGGAGGGCGATGGCAAATCACAGGGTGTTTGCCCGCCATGATGGCAACTGGCATCACGATTGGGACAGGCATCGCGCGCACTTTGATCACGGCCACGTGTTTGTCTTTACCGACGGTTTTTGGTGGGGACTTTACCCGTGGGATTACTATCCTTACGACGCTTACGGCTCCTATCCCTCGGATTCCTACGATTATCCATACGGCTACAATGACTATCCGTACGACAGCTACGACTATAACACTCAGGACCCATATAGCTACTACAGCGGCTATGCTGCCCCAGCTCAGGGTGACAACGCAACTGTCAGCTCAGTTCAGTCGCAGTTGTCAAAACTTGGGTACTACCGCGGCGCGGTCGACGGAGTTACTGGAGACGAAACCCAGGCTGCTATCGCCCGCTATCAAGAGGACAATGACCTGAGCGTAACGGGGACAGTTACGACAGCGACGCTCCAATCGCTCGGCTTAGCAGGACGATGAGGTAACAAGAATAGCGTTTCGGGACCATGAAATTGCCTACAGCCGAAGAAAAAGTGATCCTATGAGAACCATCACGGTGTCTGACGCAGCTAAAGCCGTGGTGCGCCGCAATACCGAAAAGGTCCAAGGCAAGGGAAGGTTCGATATTTTCGAAGAGCTATTCGCCGACGATTTCGTCGTCACACACCTCCGCCGTGAGACATGTTTTTTTGCAAACCGCAAGCGGGTCCACGCCTTACGCTGCCGCGCCGGCGGCCGCAAGGAGTGTTCGAACCCTCGTTTCAGCTGACGAAACGGATGTTGACCCATGCAACAACTGGAGAGAAAGAAGCAATGAATACTCTTACAAGAACTGAATCATTTACTAATATTGTAGTTGAACCTGATCGCGAGGCACTTGCGGTGTTCGGACCAAGCGTTCAATTTCTGGTCGCACCTCAACCAAGCGATGAGGCTCCGTGCGTCATGAGAGGAACGATTCCTCCGGGCGTTTCGGTGCCAATTCATAGTCACGCTGGCATCGAGGCCTTCTTCGTTCTTTCGGGGGATGTTGAGGTGCTCAGCGACGAGGGTGGAAAGGCACATTGGATCGCGGCTGGTCCTGGGGATTTCATAGAAGTTCCCGGCAGCGCGAAGCACGGATTCAGGAATAGATCGCAACATCCGGTGATTCAATTGATCACCACAACATCCAAGCTCGGACGTTTTTTCCAAGAAGTAGGAAGACCGGTCGTTCAAGGTGAAAGAGTTGGTCCGCCATCTGCAGACGAAATCCAGCGCTTCCTAAAGACGGCCGAACGCTATGGCTACTGGTTAGCCACTCCCGAAGAAAACGCTTCGCTCGGTATCTCTCTTTTCTAGCTCATGCCAGCTCAGCGCTCTTGCCCAGGTCCTCGGCATTTACTAGAGAGAGATTCCCTCCTCCGATGGTGACGATAACGAGGTTCATTACGACAAGCATTGTTCTCGCCATGGAGGAGTTCCTCGCGAGGACTGCAGGCTGCAGATAAGGCCCACCCCGTAAACGAACGCGCGGTAATTGCCTTCATGACAACTAAGGAGAAACGCGATGATCTACATTACGAATATCGACGTGCTGATAAACATTTCCGACTGATTCTAGAAATGGCAATCAACGAAAGGTTAACTTCATGAACAACAAAACATTCTCAGACAAAGTTGCGCTCGTAACCGGAGGAACTTCCGGTATCGGCAAGGCTACGGCGATCGAATTCGCGCGCGCTGGTGCAAAGGTCGTTCTGACCGGCCGCCGCGAGAAAGAAGGTGCGCAGGTTGTCGACGAAATTAAGAAACTCGGCGGCGATGCGGCGTTCGTCCGTACGGATGTCGCGAAAGATGCTGATGTCAAAGCGATGGTCGATTTCACGGTCGGCAAGTTTGGCCGTCTCGACGTTGCCTTTAACAATGCTGGCGTTGAATGGAAAGGCCCGCTGGATCAGGCCACCGAAGCTGAATACCGCCGCGTCTTCGACATCAACGTCTGGGGCGTCCTGAATTCCATGCGTCACGAAATCCCTGCTATGCTCAAGACCGGCGGGGGCGCGATCGTCAATACATCCGCCGTTGCCGGGCACGTTGGCATGGGTCAGGTCAGCATCTTAACCGCGTCCAAGCATGCGGTCGAAGGCTTGACCAAGGCTCTCGCACTGGAGTTCGCCAAACAAAATATCCGTATTAACGCAGTCGCCCCCGCCGGTGTCGCAACCGACATGGTCGATCGCTTTGCCGGAAAAGAAGGCGAGATGCGCGATTACTTCGCGTCTCTTCATCCGGTCGGGCGCATTGGCACCACCGAAGAGATCGCCGCGGCGGTTCTCTATCTCTGTTCCGACAACGCGAAATTCACAACCGGCACGTCGCTGGTAGTGGATGGAGGCTTCCTCGCGCAATAAACAATAAACGCCGAATAAATGAAACGTAACGCAAAACACGCGGGTAAACTCGAAGGAAAAATTGCGCTTATTACTGGCGGCAATAGCGGCATCGGGCTGGCCACGGCTAGGCAGTTTGTGAACGAAGGCGCCTACGTCTTTATAACAGGGCGGCGGGAGGTCGAGTTGGTTGCGGCGGCAAAGGAGATCGGGGAAAATGTAACTGGCGTACAAGGAGACGTGTCGAACCTTGGTGACCTCAATCGGCTGTTCGCGCGAATCAAGCGGGAGAAGGGCAAGCTCGATATTCTGTTCGCGAACGCGGGTGTCGCAACCTATGCCCGCTTCGGCGAGATAACGGAGGATCACTATGATTCGATCTTCAACATTAATGTGAAGGGCCTCCTTTTCACCGTGCAGAAGGCGCTCCCGCTTTTGCCGAATGGCGCCTCGATCATCCTGAATGCGTCGATTGTCGCCAGCAAAGGGTTTTCGTCGAATAGCGTTTATAGCGCCACAAAAGCCGCCCTGCGTTCGTTCGCGCGGACTTGGACAACAGATCTCAAAGATCGCCGTATTCGAGTGAACGCCATCAGCCCAGGCGCCATCGACACGCCAGGACTAAGTAAACTACTGGCCTCGTCGGAGACGGGTCAGCAACGCATGGCGGCTATTTCCACCCTCGTTCCGCTCGGCCGGCTCGGCACATCTGATGAAATCGCCAAGGCTGTGGTCTTTCTGGCCTCCGACGACAGCAGTTACATCACGGGAATAGAATTGTTTGTCGATGGCGGTTTCGCGCAAGTGTAGTCGCTAGCAGTGGCTTCGTACAAGTGATCGTCGGTAACATCGAAAGGATCGCGGGGTCGGTCACAGTTTCTGATTCAGTAATTCCGGCAACTGATATTGCATCAGATCCCCAATACGTCCGATGCTGATGTCCGCTGGCGGATAGCTGGCGAGGATTTTCGGATCAATGGCGTAGTGACCTTGCCTGACGAAAATAGTGGTCACACGCGAGCCCCAGAATTCTTTCACCGCTGCCAGGATACGCAATTTGTCGTCCACCAGTACGTAATGTTCGGCCGGGTAGCGTTGCTCGACGTCGTCGAGTTCCTGCTCTTTGTGTACGTAAATCAGCACGCGCCCGGAGACCGCATTGGCCAAGCCTGAGCGGCTGATCTTGAGCGGTTGGAAAACGACGTCGCCGTCCGAGAGAATGACCGCAGGACCCCATTGTTGGACGTGCTCAATCACCTTGAGCGCATCGGGGAAAAGACGCTTGGCGAAAGGATAGTTGATGAGAAAATCAGACACGCACAGCAGATTCGGGGCGCGCGGATGCTTGGCCCGATACCTTTGCAAAGCACCGAGGTAGTCCGCATAGCCCAGTTCGGTCCGCAGTTGCTCGAAAATCCGCCAATATTCCTGCGCTCCCTCCGCGCCGACTTCGCTGGCGAGGTGGCGTTGCAGATCTGATCCCACTCTGTCGTTATCCAGCAGCGTGTTGTCTACGTCGAACAAGAAGATGACGCGAGTAGGAGAATCATCGCTTTCGTTCATTTTCGGTAGGCCAAGCGCTGTGCCTTTAATCGCCGAAATGCCTCGCGTGTGCTACGCCAAAATGCAACAGCACATTCAAATGTGTTATTCCCCTCCCCTTGCTCTGCATTTTGTCAGTGCCTTTTTTGGATGATGCGAACGCGTAACTCCGGTATTCATTGATTGAGCTGTCGAGCAGCCTGCCACGCTGTTCATCCTGCCGGCAAGATGCGCGGCGCGACCTCCAATCTTGAATTACCAAAAGCTGCTTTTCTCATTCGAGTGTTGCGATTTCCGAATCGCGCGAGTGTCCTGATCAAACCGTCGGTGAACCTGGGTTTGGATGCATTTTTTGACGTAAACGCACGCTGCGACAAAGGCTGCTCTACCCCGAAAGAGGGATGCAGTACTATCTCGTTCGGGGCAGCGGAAACTCTAGAAAGCGCCCGATGTTGCCATCAAATGATGTGCTATCTTCAAGAATGAAAACAAGCTCACACGACGGCCCAAATCTGGCCAAATCGAATCCGAGACGGACAGAGCTTTTGCATAGACGCGAAGCTCCATTGGAAACGCGAACCGATCTTACGCCCGAAGCGACGAAGGACATCTCAGGCGCGATGAACGCCATCCTTGCAGATGTGTTCGCGCTGTACTTGAAAACGAAAAACTTTCACTGGCATATGAGCGGGCATCACTTCCGCGATTATCATCTGCTTCTCGATGAGCACGGCGAGCAACTCTTCGCCATGACCGACGTCATTGCGGAACGCGTTCGGAAGATCGGGGGCCTCACTCTGCATTCGATCGGAGAGATCGCGCGTAATCAGCGAGTGCTGGATAACGATGCTGAATACGTCGAACCATTGGACATGCTCGCCGAGCTGGCGGACGACAACAAAACGTTCGCAGCGCGGCTGCGCGAGGCGCACAACGTGTGCGACGAACATCGTGACGTCGCAACGGCAAGTTTCATCGAAGTTTGGATCGATGAAACCGAGCGTCGTACGTGGTTCCTGTTCGAAGCCACACGCCGTAGGAACTAAAGTTTA